>OAON01000006.1_pt1 | contig 70701 bp, 63 predicted proteins | sample 1670181 | NCBI WGS metagenome assembly OAON01 (sample SAMEA104232306, study PRJEB22302) | sediment metagenome | biome: forest; feature: aquifer; material: sediment | place: USA | collected 2011-08-07 | depth 0.01 m
TGTTGTCCTCGACATCCACGGGGTGCCGGTCCAGCACGCCCTGCGCGAAGCCGGCAATGACCCGCGCCACGTGCCATGTCATGGCAGCGATCAACAGCAGGCCATTAACATGCCGCACATTGTCGATCCAGCGCAGTTCGTCCGGGGCGGCCTGCCATACAGTCTGCAATACAAGCAGCAGCAGAACCGCCTTCGACGGGACCCGCGCCTTGACGACCATGGGATGGAGTATCTGGGCGGAACGCGTGATCCGCAGTAGCAGCAGGCTGCCGATGCGATGTGCCAGCAGCACGACAACGACCGCAACCAGGGCCGCCGTCCACGTGCCAAACCACGGGTGATCGAGAAGAAGAGGAAGATTCATCGGCGTCCTTCATCAGGGGAGGCGTGATGCCGGTTACGAAGTAACCGACACGACGAATGGACAGAAGTTTCACCGATGTTGTCTGCGCTCCACAGACTTTGCGACGCAAGCATCGCACCACGCCTGGTACTTGGCGCGGCGCACGCTGGCCATGCAACCGATCAACGGATCAGCTGATACACCAGCCGCGCGGCAACGCGGGCGCTCTGGCCGTCACGGTCGAACTGCGGATTGAACTCCGCAAGGTCTGCCGCGCGCAGCTTGCCGCTACCCCACACGTGCGTGACGATGGCCTCGATCACGCTGATCGGCACGCCATACGCCGCAGGCGCGGAGACACCGGGCATGACGGCTGCCGGAAGCACATCGAGATCGATCGTCAGGTAGACATGCGCGGCCTGCGCCAGCATCGCGTCGATCTCGGCCAGCCTGTTGTCGAGATGGCGTTCCTGCATCTCCGTGTCTTCAACGTAGCGCACGCCCAGCGCCTGAGCGTGGGCAAACAGCGATGCAGTGTTGCCGAGCCGGCTGACGCCGAGACACGCATAGTCAAACGGCTGCCCTGCGGCACGGCACGCCTCCGCAATCTGGTCGAACGGTGTGCCGGAACTGCCGGGCCGCGCAGTGCGCAAATCGAAATGCGCATCGAGGTTGAGGATCAGGACGCGGCCCGCGTCGCCCGCCGTATCCAGATGTGCCCTGAGACCCTGCCAGGTGCCCCAGGCCACTTCGTGCCCGCCACCGAGCACGATTGGCAGCGCGCCACGGTCCAGTTGCGCCCTGACGACTTCACCGAGCGCCCGCTGCGCAACTTCAAGCGCATCGCCCTCGCAGCGCACGTCACCGGCATCGTAGAGCGCGGCCACGTCATGTACCGGCAGGCTGGCCAGGGCGCGTCGAATGCCGCGCGGGCCATCGGCCGCACCAACACGACCCTGGTTACGCCTGACGCCTGCGTCGCACGCGAAGCCAATCAGCACAGTCGCACCGGCCAGATCGTCGCTGGCCGCTACGGCCAGCGGCTGGACGATATTGAACAGCCGCCGCGTATCCCCGCGCTCACCGGTATCGGCGCGCCCCTGCCAGACCGCATCAAGGGCCTCGGCTTGCGTCAATGCCGTCATTTGCCGCACGTCCGTTTCACGAAACACTGGTTTCCCGGGCGAGCAGCGCGTCCGCCTTCGGCTTGGCCCGCAGGAACCAGGCCAGCGACAGCAGCACGACCCAGCCCGCGCCAACGTACAGAGCCACGCGCGTGTCCTCGACATACCCCAGCACGCCGATCACGAACAGCATGAAGGCGATCGCCAGCGCCGGACCGACCGGCCACAGCGGCACCTTGAACTTGAGGGCGCGAACCTCTTCGGCCGACAGGCGGCGTCGCATGGCAACCTGCGACAGCAGGATCATCAGCCAGACCCACACGGTGGCGAAGGTCGCAATCGACGCGATGATCACAAACACCTGCTCGGGGATCAGGTAGTTCAGCACCACACCGCCGAGCAAGGCAGCAGCCATCGCCAGCACTGTCACCCAGGGCACGCCATGACGCGAGGTGGTGGCGAACAGGCGCGGCGCCTGGCCCTGCTCCGCCATGCCATACATCATGCGGCCTGCGCCAAAGATATTGCTGTTGATCGCCGAGATGGCGGCCGAGATGACGATCAGGTTGAGCACTGCCGCAGCCGATTTGATCCCCAGCCCGGAGAAGATTTGCACGAACGGGCTGCCCTGGCTACCGATGCCGGTCCAAGGGAAGATGGCCATCAGCACGGTCATCGTCAGCACGTAGAACAGCAGGATACGGGCGGGCACGGCGTTGATGGCGCGCGGAATCACCTTCTCCGGATTCTGGGCTTCGCCGCCAGTGATGCCGATGATCTCGATGCCGCCGTAGGCAAACATCACCACCGCCAGTGACGCGATCAACCCGCCCGCGCCGTGCGGCAGGAAGCCGCCATGCGCCCACAGATTGGTCAAGCCCGGCGAATGCTCGCCATTCATCTTCACGCCGAGGAACAGGATCAGCGTGCCGCCGATGATCATCGCCGCGATGGCCAGGATCTTCACCAACGCCAGCCAGAACTCGAGCTCGCCGAACACCTTCACATTGCACAGGTTCAGCCCGCAGATCAGCATGACGATGCCGAGCACCCATATCCATTGCGGCACCTCAGGGAACCAGAACCCCATGTAGATACCGAATGCGGTCACGTCCGCCAGACAGACGATGATCATCTCGAGGATGTAGGTCCATCCGGTAAGAAAGCCCGCGAGCGGCCCCAGGTACTCGCTGGCGTAGCGGCCGAACGAGCCGGTCACCGGCTCGCGCACAGCCATCTCGCCCAGCGCGCGCATGACCATGTAGACCGCCGCGCCGCCCACGATGTACGCCAGGATAACGGCCGGGCCGGCCAGCTGGATCGCCGATGCCGAACCGTAGAACAGGCCCGTGCCGATGGCCGAGCCGAGCGCGAGAAAGCGGATATGCCGCGCGCTCAGATTGCGTTGCAGGTTTTTCAAGCTGTCTCCAGAAGGATGTCTAGATTGGGACCGAAGGCCCATGGCGCGCGGATCTTCGCCCGCTTGGCGCCGGCGCAAGCGTCCGTCAGACGCTCGGCAGGATGCCTGCAGGCAGCAGGGCCGTCAGGTGACGCTCGGCGATCAGCACGCTGGCGTCTTCGATATCCGGCGCGAAGTACCGGTCCTTGTCGTAGAACGGCACCGACTGACGCAGCAGGCCGCGCGCGCGCTCCAGCGCTTCGGTGGTCTTGCCGCCTTCACGGAAGTCCATGCCCTGGCAGGCCGCCAGCCATTCGATCGCCACGATGCCCTTGACGTTGCTGGCCATCTCCCAGAGACGCTTGCCAGCGTTGGGCGCCATCGACACATGGTCTTCCTGGTTCGCCGAGGTAGGCAGGCTATCGACACTGGCCGGATGCGCAAGCGCTTTGTTGTCCGATGCCAGCGCGGCGGCCGTGACCTGCGCGATCATGAAGCCGGAGTTCACGCCGCCATTGGCCACCAGGAACGGCGGCAACTGCGACAGGTGCTGGTCCATCATCAGCGACACACGCCGCTCGGAGAGCGAGCCGATCTCGGCCAGCGCCAGCGCGAGGTTGTCCGCGGCCATTGCCACCGGTTCCGCGTGGAAATTGCCGCCCGAGATGATATCGCCTTCCTGCGCGAATACCAGCGGATTGTCGGAAACCGAGTTCGCTTCGACGCCCAGCACATCCGCCGCATTGCGGATCTGCGTCAGGCAGGCGCCCATGACCTGGGGCTGGCAGCGCAGCGAGTACGGGTCCTGCACCTTGTCGCAATGCGCGTGCGATTGGCCGAGCTGGCTGGTCTCCCCCAGCAGGTGACGATAGACCGCCGCCGCGTCGATCTGGCCGCGCTGGCCACGGGCGGCGTGAATGCGCGGATCGAACGGAGCGCGCGAGCCGAGCGTCGCCTCGACGGTCAGCGCGCCGCAAACGCTGGCCGCCGCGTACAGGTCTTCCGCCTGGAACAAACCCTGCAGCGCATACGCGGTGGAAACCTGCGTGCCGTTCAGCAGCGCCAGCCCTTCCTTGGCGGCGAGCGTCAGCGGCTGCAAATCGGCAATGGCCAACGCTTCGCGAGCCGACAGCCATTCGCCGCGATGGCGTGCCCGGCCTTCGCCCAGCAGCAGCAACGACATATGGGCCAGCGGCGCCAGATCGCCCGACGCGCCAACGGAGCCCTTCAGCGGAATGCACGGGTACACCTCGGCGTTCACCAGCGCGATCAGCGCGCTGATCACCTTGCGGCGGATGCCAGACAGGCCACGCGCCAGGCTGTTGATCTTGAGCACCATGATCAGGCGCACCAGCGCGTCGTCGATCGGCTCGCCCACACCTGCCGCGTGGGAAAGCACCAGCGAACGCTGCAGGTTCTCCAGGTCCTCGCGGGCAATGCGGGTCTGTGCCAGCAGGCCGAATCCGGTGTTGATGCCGTAGGCCGTGCGGCCCTCGGCGATGATGTTTTCGACACACGCCACGCTGCGGTCGATGGCGGGGAAGGCGCGCTCGTCGAGCGTGATCTTGACGGGCTGCTGATGCACCGCACGCAGTTGCGCGAGCGTGAGCTCACCGGGTTGCAGATGCAGGGCGAAGACTGACTGATTTTCTTGGTACGACATGGTTCAAATCCGGAGTTACTTGGAGGTGCCGAGCATCGGCAGGTTCAGGCCGTTTTCGCGGGCGCAATCGATGGCGATCTCGTAGCCGGCATCGGCGTGGCGCATCACGCCGGTCGCCGGATCGTTGTTCAGCACGCGGGCGATACGGGCGGCGGCGGCATCGGTGCCGTCGCAGACAATCACCACGCCAGAGTGCTGGGAGAAGCCCATGCCGACGCCGCCGCCGTGGTGCAGCGACACCCAGGTGGCGCCACTGGCGGTATTCAGCAGCGCGTTGAGCAGTGGCCAGTCAGACACGGCGTCCGAGCCGTCCTTCATGGATTCGGTCTCGCGGTTCGGGCTCGACACCGAGCCCGAGTCCAGATGATCACGACCAATCACCACCGGCGCGGACAGTTCACCCGAACGCACCATTTCGTTGAAGGCCAGGCCCAGCTTGGCACGCAGGCCCAGGCCAACCCAGCAGATCCGCGCCGGCAGGCCCTGGAAGCTGATGCGCTCCTTCGCCATGTCCAGCCAGCGGTGCAGGTGCGCGTCGTCGGGGATCAGTTCCTTGACCTTGGCATCGGTCTTGTAGATGTCCTGCGGATCACCGGACAACGCGGCCCAGCGGAACGGACCAATGCCACGGCAAAACAGCGGACGGATATAGGCCGGCACGAAGCCCGGGAAATCGAAGGCGTTCGACACGCCCTCTTCCTTGGCCATCTGGCGGATATTGTTGCCGTAGTCGAAGGTGGGCACGCCCATCTTCTGGAAGGCCAGCATCGCCTCGACGTGCTTGGCCATCGACTGCTTGGCGGCCTTCACCACCTCGGCCGGCTTCGTCTGCGCGAGGTCGCGGTACTTGTCCCAGGTCCAGCCGATCGGCAGGTAACCATTGAGCGGGTCGTGGGCGCTGGTCTGGTCGGTCACCATGTCCGGGCGCACGCCGCGACGCACGAGTTCCGGCAGGATCTCGGCGGCATTGCCGCACAGCGCGATGGAGATGGCCTTGCCTTCTGCGGTGTACTTCGCGATACGGGCCAGCGCGTCATCCAGATCCGTGGCCTGCTCGTCGACGTAGCGCGTACGCAGACGGAAGTCGATACGGCTTTGCTGGCATTCGATGTTCAGCGAGCATGCGCCGGCCAGCGTCGCGGCCAGCGGCTGGGCACCGCCCATGCCGCCCAGGCCCGCGGTCAGCACCCAGCGTCCGGTCAGGTTGCCGTCATAGTGCTGGCGGCCGGCCTCGACGAAGGTCTCGTAGGTGCCCTGCACGATGCCCTGGCTGCCGATATAGATCCAGGAACCTGCCGTCATCTGACCGTACATCGCCAGACCCTTGGCATCCAGCTCGTTGAAGTGCTCCCAGCTAGCCCAGTGTGGCACCAGGTTGGAGTTGGCGATCAGCACGCGCGGCGCATCGGCATGCGTCTTGAACACGCCCACCGGCTTGCCCGACTGCACCAGCAGTGTTTCGTCGTCGCCCAGTGTCACGAGCGTCTCGACGATCTTGTCGTAGCACTCCCAGTTGCGCGCGGCGCGGCCGATGCCGCCATAGACCACCAATTCCTTGGGGTTCTCCGCCACTTCCGGGTCGAGGTTGTTCATCAGCATGCGCAGCGGCGCCTCGGTCAGCCAGCTCCTGGCCTGAAGCTGATTGCCGCGCCGCGCGCGGATCTCTACGTCACGGTAACGATTGGGGGTGCTCACGGTTGTTCCTCATCCACGGTTTGTTCACGACGGCGATGACGCAACAGCGCCATCCGATGGGGTTGTACAGTATTGTATAGACAAGTTGATTTGTACTGGGGTTTACCCCGTTTTCAGGGGGAGCAGATAGCGCGGCAAAGGGGACGGGAGGGAACGGGAGTGGACCTTGCCGCACAGTGGCGCGGCAAGGTCAGGGGCTCAGCGGTGCAAGGAAAAACGAAGGGGGGCGTCAGGCGCCGGGGCCGAACCGCCCTTCCAGACGGTGACGCGACCCCGGATGCAGCAGGCGGGCGAACGTCACGACGCGCTTGCCCGACCACGTGCGGCGCCGGATCAGCAGGCACGGTTCGGCGCGCGGAATCTGCAGGAGCTTTGCCTCGTCGGCGGTAGCAACAACGGCCTCGACGATATGCTCGCCCGCCGTCAGGGGAGCAAGGCTTTGCAGATAGGCATTCGGCGTGTCGACGCTGAAGTCCTGCTTCAGGTAGTCGGGAGCCAGACCCGGATTGACGTAGCGATCCTCGATCTGCACCGGCACGTTGTCCTGGTAGTGAACGATGATGGAATGGAAGATCTTCTCGCCTTCGCGCAGATCCATCGCCACCGCGCGTTCCGGGCCGGCGGGTTCCTCGCGCACCAGGATCACCTCGGAATGATGGCGATGTCCGCGCTCCGCGATCTCGTCCGCGATGTTGTTGACCTCGAGCAGCGAAGACTGCATCTTCGGCTCCGCCACGAACGTGCCCACGCCCTGCATTCGCACGAGCCGGCCTTCGGCGGTGAGTTCGCGCAACGCGCGGTTGATCGTCATCCGGCTGGCACCGAACTGCTCCACCAGTTCGTTTTCGGACGGCACACGATGATGCGCCGGCCACGCGCCCGTATCGATCTGTCGGGTGATCATCTGCTTCAGGCGCAGATAGAGCGGCATTGGCGCGTCCTCGGCACTGCTGTCCATCGTCAGCTCAGGCGTTTGACGCGGCATTCTTGGGGTTCTCCAGCTCCGGGCAAGGATAAAGCGCGAAGCGTTGACCGATTCGCGCACCTATACATGATTAGACAATTGCCAGCATTATCGCAAATGCCGGGCAATTGGTATTCGCTCCTCGCGTGGGGTAAAGCCGGGCATGGAAATGCCCGGACTGCCGACGCAAGAAACCCCGCGCCTCGACTGCGAGACGCGGGGTCCTTGGCCGGCGACTGGCGCGCCGGGATCGGCCTGGTGGTCGTACTTAGTGGTCGTACTTAGTGGTCGTACTTAGTGGTCGTACTTAGTGGTCGTACTCCACGCTGGTACTGAAACTCAGATCGAACGTGTCAGACCAGCTAAGGTTCGCGAACGACATATCGCTCGTGCCAGTCGCCCCGGCAACCGCCGGAAACGCGGCCCCCTGATCGCCCGGCACCAACACGTTGACCACCGTATTCGCGGCCGCCGGCTTGGCACGCGCATTGCCGCTTACGAATACCTGCGGGGCGCCACCGATGGTTGATCGGATCTGCACGTTGGTCTTTTTCACGAACGGCACACCCGATGCAGAGGTCCAGCTCATCGGGAATGTGGCCCCGCCAGCGAACTCCGATCCCGAGCCGGGCGTCAGGGCATCACGCGCGGTCTTGCTGACGTCCTGCCACGCATACTGGCGCAGCGTATCCGGCGACGGCGGCGGTGTGCGCAAACGCACCGCGTAGGTGTAGGCCGGCGCCGCCGCATTGCCTTTCTGGTAGATCGCGAAGGTGTAGACACCGAACGGCACCACGTTCGCGAGTTCCGTGGCGCTCAACTGCGGATTCGAAAACGCGGCGTTGCTGCCCGGCCATTTGAACTGCGCCTGAGCGGCCGGATCCTGGGCAACGCCGGCCAGACGGTAGCTGTTGCGGCAGCTGTTCAGCTTGCTCGAGTACTTGCCCGGAATCGCGCTGGCGTCCACACCTTGCATGTCACCCGGCGCAAGCTGCGCGTGGATATTGAGCGTGTCGCACGCACCGGTGCTCGGCTTGAGCAGCACCCCTGCACGCAGCCCCGGGCCTGTCACCACGGCAAAATCGACGGGTACATTCTGGTCGTCCGTGATACCTACCTGCAAACTCAGCGAACTGACGAAGGCATTGGTGCCGGTGGTCGCCTTGGCGGTGTTCAACCAGTCCCAGCGCTGCGCATTGCCGGTGACCTTGCTCAGCACGTGACGCTGGTTGCCGACCAGACGCCAGCCATTGTCGCTAGTCGTCCGAGCCGACGGCTGCAACGCGATCTGCGCGATCTGCTGCATGCCATCGCGGATGCCGTCGGCGCGCGTCCAGGACACCTTGATCCAGACCTTGTCGGCCGCCTGGACCCGGATGACCTCCGGCAAGCTGAAGACGGCGCCAGTCATGCCGTCGTCCCCAACGATACTGGAGCCCAGGTCCTGCTCGGCATTCGCGCCGTTGCTAAGGTAGCTGCTGGGCACACCCGCCGTCAGCGCGCCCGGCGTGACATCGTCGACGATGATCTGCGCACAGGCGGCCACGTTTCCGCTCAACCTGGCAGAAGCTGTCGTCGACGCCGCGAAGCACTGGTTGAACGCCGCCTGCAGCCCGGCAAGATCGCTCGCGCTAGGCAGGCTCGAAACCGGCGCGCCGCCGATCGTGGCCACGCCTGGCAGGCTTGCCGTGTCGGCCGCCGTCGGGGCCACACCGGGCGCAAGCTGGAGCATCGTCGGCGTATCGCTCGATGCTCCCGCCACCGATGTCAGTTGCACGCCGCCATTGGGCAGCACGTTGACCTTCAGCTGATCGAGCAGACGGTCCAGCCCGGGCGCACCGGCCGTCAGCGGACCGGAGATCAGATCCACGCCGGTGTTGCCGGTCGCGGCCAGCAGAGCGGCCAGCGCATCCGAGTACGCCTTCACCGTGGTGCTGATCGACGATGCCGTGACCTTGGACTGCAGGAGACTGGTATCGGCCAGCAACTTGGTCGGGTTGTCGCCGATGATCGTCGCCGCAATCGCGTTGGTGAGCGGCGTGATGTTGATCGTCTGGGTGCCAGCCGTGGCGCTCAGGCTGATCAGCGTGGCCTGCGAGTCGGCTACGTTGCCCATGGCGGCCAGCACGAACGGTGCGGTCAGGCCGGTCACATCGCACTGGAACGAGCCAGTGGTGGCGTCGGCCGGGCAGCTTGCCGACTTGCCCGAGGCGTCCGTCAGCGTCACCGTGGCGCCTTGCATCGCCGCGCCGGTCGCCGCAACGCCGCTGACGACCTGCTTGGTGGGCGCGGTGGTGCCCGGTGGCGTGGTTGTGGTCGTGGTCCCCCCCGTTGAAGAATCGCCACCACCACCGCATGCCGACAAGGCAAGCACCGCGATGCAAAGCGCAATGGGCGTGAGCTTCATATTTCCCCTTCCGTGCTGTCTGTATTGAAAAAACACTCTCGATCCGACTCAGAGCACGCAGATCCCCGTGGCCTTCGAGTTCGGGCCGATGGTGCTCGTGTCGAAATTCGTGATGTAGGGCAGCCCCGTTGCGCAGGCGATGACCCACGTGACCTGATTGTTGACGCGGGTCCCCAGGATGACCTGGGTGTTACCGGCGCCCAGGCTATCGGCGCCCTGCCCATAGACGTAGCCGCTCGGGCTAAAGGTGGCGCGCTGGCCCTTGCACGCGAACAGCGAGCCTGTGTCTCCGTCCGGAGCGGCGTAGAGGTTGCAGAACGTATAGGAAATCGTCCCGCCGCACGTATTGGTGATCGTCGTGCTGCCCGATGCGTTGTGGCCCATCCGCACGCAGTTCATGGCACTGACACCGTACTTGAGGCCGCCAGACCCGGAAGCGCCACTGTCGACCGTGGCGCTTCCGCCCGTGCCGGTCGACGTTCCCGCACTGCCTCCACTGCTCGACCCACTGCCGACATACACCCACAGGCCCGTCGCGTCGCCACCGGCGCAATTCTTGTAGGCGAAGCCATAGCTGGTGGTCGCGCTGGGATTCACCGTGACGTTCATGCCACTCGCGAAGGTCTTGGCGTTCGTGAACCAGTCCGCCTGCGTCACGGAGGTATCGCATTTCGCGGTCAACACAACGTTCGTCCCCGCCGGCACCGGGTTGTCCGCCGAAGTCGCGGGAGAGCTCGATACCGTGCACTGCGGCTTGGCAGCCGTGCACGATGCGGCGGGCGTGGCGTCGGTGGCGCTGCCCGTCCCCGCTGCGTCGCCGCCGCCCCCGCACGCGGCGATGGTCACGGCAAGGAAGCCGTATAGCGTGGCTGCGGCGAATCTCCTGGTCTTTGTCATGGCTCGATCTTCCCTTCCGGCTGTTGTCTTGTTTTGTGCCGGCGAGCGTACGTGGCAACGGCCGGGGGCGCATCACCAAGATTGACGATGACAAGTGCGACCGTTTTGCCCATCTCCCCCGGTCGGCCCGCCGTGGACGCCGTGGCCGCCGTCGCTGGTGCAGGCGTGTATCGGTCTGTCCGGAATCCCCGGGGCATATACATTGCGATACAAATCCCCCCGCCCGCCGCTACATGCCGGTTACTTGCGCCACGTAGAGTCATGCACAGGTTGATCACACACACAGGAGCAGGAGATGCCGGAGATCGTCAATTTGCCTCGACGGGGCTTTATGGGAGTTGTGGCGGCGACGCTGGCCGCGGCGCAATTCGGGGGGGCGCAGACGGCCCGGGCCCAGACCAGCCAGTCGAAGGCAACGCCACTGCCCCAGCCACTGCCCCGGCCGGGCACTCATACGAGCTTTGCGCCGATCAAGCAGATCAAAGCCGGCGTGTTGAACGTCGGCTATGCGGAGGCTGGCCCGACCAACGGGCCCGTCGCGCTGTTGCTGCATGGCTGGCCGTACGACATCTACAGCTTCGTCGACGTGGCACCGCTACTGGCGGCACGGGGCTATCGCGTGATCATGCCCTACCTGCGCGGCTACGGCACCACCAGCTTTCTGTCATCCGACACCATGCGAAATGGTCAGCCCTCGGCGATTGCCGCCGATATGATCGCGCTACTGGATGCGCTCGGCATCCAGAACGCCGTGGTGGCCGGCTTCGACTGGGGCGCGCGCACCGCCGACATCATGGCCGCGCTGTGGCCAGACCGCTGCCGGGGACTGGTATCGGTCAGCGGCTACCTGATCGGCAGCCAGGCCGGCGGCAAGGTGCCCCTGCCGCCCGAGGCCGAGCTTCAGTGGTGGTACCAGTTCTACTTCGCCACGGACCGTGGCCGCGCCGGCTATCAGAAGTACACCCACCAGTTCGCCAAGCTCATCTGGAAACTGGCATCACCGAAGTGGGATTTCGATGACGCCACGTTCGAACGCAGCGCCGCCGCGTTCGACAACCCCGACCATGTCGACATCACGGTGCACAACTATCGCTGGCGGCAAGGGCTGGCCACCGGAGAAGCCCGGTTCGACGGTATCGAGAAACGGCTCGCCACCGCGCCCACCATCAGCGTGCCCACCATCACCATGGAAGGCGACGCCAACGGTGCGCCGCATCCCGAGCCAAGCGCCTATGCCAGCAAGTTCACGGGACGGTACGAACACCGCAACGTGACCGGCGGGATCGGCCATAACCTGCCGCAGGAAGCGCCCGCCGCGTTCGCGCAGGCGGTGCTCGACGTGGACCGGCGCTAAGGCACGGTGCCTTCACGGTGCAGGCGATGGGCAGGCGTCATGGCCGCCCATCCCCAATGCCACCTACCTCACCAGGGCTCGAGACGCCAACCTTGGCCGGTTGCCAGCAGACGATCCGTCAGGCCGAGGTTTTCCATGAACCCATCGTCGTGCGACACGACGATCAGGGTGCCCTGGTAACCGCGCAGCATGCTTTCCAGCGATTCCAGCGAAGGAAGATCGAGGTGATTGCCGGGCTCGTCCAGCAACAGCAGTTGCGGCGCGGGATCGGCGTAGAGCACGCAGGCCAGCGCCGCCTTCAGGCGCTCTCCGCCGCTGAGCGCGCCACTTGGCGCCATGATCTTGCGTGCGTCCAGACCAAGTTGCGCCAGTCGCGTGCGCAGGTCGGCTTCTGGCGCAATGCGATTGGCGATCTGCATGTGTTCGAGCACCGTGAGCGCCGGGTCCAGATCGGCCAGCCGCTGGTCGAGATAGACGCAAGCCGCCGCAACCTTGAATGTGCCTGCCAATGGCTGTAGTTGGCCGGCCAGCACCTTGAGCAGCGTGGACTTGCCACATCCGTTCGGCCCGATGACGCCCACGCGTTGTTGCCGGGTCAGCGTCAGGCTGATATCGCGCGTGGCGGCCGGCACGAATGGCAACGCTACGGCATCCAGTTCGGCCAAACGCTGCGTGCCAGCGCCCACTGGCGTCGCAGCGAAAACGATTGGCGCGTCGATTTCCACCTGTCGCGCCGCCGCCCGCACACGTTCGTCGAGTTGCTCCCGGGCCGCGACCTGTTGCTGGCGCAGCTTGCCCGCTGACGTCTCGCTACGCGCCTTCTGCCGATCGAGCAGGATCTTTGCCTGATTGCCGTCCTGGCCGTGCCGGTCGCCGCGCGCCTTGCGCCGGGCCTGCCGATCGGTCTGCTCGCGCATGGCCTGCTCCTTGCGCTTGCGGTCGCGCTTGCTCTGCTCGAGCTGATCGAGCGCATTGCGCCGGTCGTGGGCCTTGCTGCTGGCATAGAACGAGTAATCGCCACCATAGCTGCGCAGCCCCAGCGCGGAAAGCTCGGCGATACGCGCCATCGACGCCAGCAACTGCCGGTCGTGACTGACGACGATCAGCCCGCGCGGCCAACGTCGCAGCTGCTCGATCAACGCCTGCCGGCCGGCCCGGTCCAGGTGGTTGCTCGGCTCGTCCAGGATCAGGAAGTCAGCCTCCGACAACCATGCGCCAATCAGCGCGACGCGCATCGCTTCGCCGCCACTCAGTGCGCGGGCTGGTGTCGCCGCGTCCAGATGACCGAGACCGTTGCGCTCCAGTTCCTGCCGCAGCCGCTGACCGATATCCCATCGGTCACCCAGTACATTGAAGTCCTCAGTGGCGATGCTGCCGGCTTCGATACGCGCGAGCGCGTCAAGCGCATCCTGCACGCCGGCCAGAGAGGCCACGCAAGCCTCCGCGGCGGGCGTCACCTGCTGGGCCAGGTAGCACACGCTGCCAGAGCGCACACAACGCCCCGTGGCCGGCTGCAACTGCCCGGCCAGAATCCGCGCCAGCACGGTCTTGCCAGCGCCATTGCGCCCGACCAGACCGGTGGGCTGCTGGTCAAACTGCTCGTCGAGATCGGAGAAAAGTGTTCTGCCGTCCGGCAGGACAAAAGACACGCCTTCCAGCGCGATGTAAGGATTCGTCATGCGTATTCCAGAGATGCCAGTACCTCCCCCTGCTCGTGGGGAACCAGTGGAGACTAGCCGTCATGCAGACGGCGGCATCAATGGCGCATGGGACGAATACCTCGGTGATGGGTTGAAGGTGCGTAGTGTAACCGCGGTCGGCATCGCGTGCAGAAGGGCACTGACCGGGCCGCCCGGCCAGCGCCCACGCTCGTTACAGGCTCACGGTGGCGTAGCTCAGCGTCTTCGGCGTTTTGACGATGACTTCCGGCACCTCGCCAACGACGACGGTATCGTCCAGACGGAAGCCACCCAGGCCGTACACATACAGTCCCGGCTCGGACGAATAGACTTCGCCAGCGAGCAGCGGCCGGGTGTTGAACGCCATATCCTCGGGATACTCGTGCAGCATCAGGCCCACGGCATGGCCCGTCCGGTGGAACACGTAATCGCCACACCCCGCGCTTTCGATCACCGCCTGCGCGGCAGCATCCATGTCGCAGACACGCCGCCCCACCACCGCCGCAGCCACGGCGGCATCCGTGGCCCGCGCCGCAACGCTGTAGAACCTGGCCTGCTCATCGCTGGGCTGACCGCAGAACCATGTGCGCTCGTTCTCCACGTAAAGGCCGTTCAATCTCGGCAATACAAGGTTGACGATGGTGTCGCCCTTCGCGATGCGCGAGCCGCACGCTGCGCCGTCGCCATGCGGGGACGCCGAAGCGGGGCCGGTGAGCGTCCAGCATTTCATGATCTCGAAGTCCTCTCCCGCGAAACGTCGCGCAGCCTCTTCCACCATCAACGCCGCCATGGCGTGATCGAGCTCCTGCACCAGCCGGCCGGGACGAATGTTCTCTCGGTAGCGGTCCTGAACCCAGTCCGTCAAGGCCGCGAGGTCACGCATGATCTGCAGCTCCTCGGCGTGCTTGACCCAGCGCAGGCTGCGCATCTCGGCCATTGCCGGACGCAACGTCATCTCGGGAAGATAGCGCTGCGCGCCGGTCAGGATCGGATGCTGAACGTCGACGGCGATGCGCGACATCCCGAGGCCTTTCGCGGCCAGCAATGCGGCCACGACTTCAGGCAACTGCGACGGCAGCGCCAGCCGGTTGGCCACACGGGGGTGCTCGGCGTAGTACGTCACGTCCGAGAGCCACACCGTGCCCTTCTCCGTAGCAAACCGCATGTGGTTGGTCGATAGCTCGTTCATCACGGCGAACGTCTCGCCGTTGCGCGGCACGACGACGAACACGGGGCGCTCCCATGGCCACACGTCGAGCTGGAAATTGGTCGCGTACTGGAAAAAGTCCGGCGAGCCGAGTACCAGCGCATCCACGCGCAGGCGGTCCATCAGGCGATGCATCGCGGCCAGGCGATAGTCATGCACGGCTTTGGTCAGATGTGGCATGGTCTTCTTATCAGAGCGGTCAGGGTAATCAGAGAGAAATGTTGAGACGGCGGATGACGGGCCCCCAGGCATCGGCGTCGCGCTTCATGTAGCGCTCCACCTCCGAAGGCGGGCCCTTGATCGCATCGAGGAACTGGAAGCCCAGCTTCTCCTTGAACTGCGGATCGTCCTGGATGTGGTTGATATCGGCATTGATCTGCTGCACCACCGCTGGCGGCGTGCCGGCGCGGGCGACGATGGCATACCAACCCGGCACCTGCACGTCATAGCCGAGTTCCTTGAAGGTAGGCACCGAGGGCAAGGCCGCCAGTCGCCGATCGCCAGTGACCGCCAGCGGGACCAGCTTCTTGCCCGCGATAAACGGTTGCACGCCGGCTACCACGTTCATCATCACCGGCGTCTGCCCGTTCATCAGGCTCGTCGAACCGCCCGTGCCATTGAACGGCACGTGCTGCATCGTGATGCCAGTGCGCTCCGCCACCAGTTCCATTGCCAGATGCGTGGAGTTGCCGATACCGCCCGACGCGAAGCTGATCTCGCCGGGTCGCGCCTTGGCAAGGCGCACGAAGTCCTGCAAGGTCTGAACATGCAGCGACGGCGATGCCACGAACACGAATGGCGAGTTCGCCAGCATTGCCACGCCCGTCAGGTCCTTGGCCGGCTGGTAGGGGAGCTTGGGATAGAGGTACGGGTTGAAGCTGAGGTTGGAAACACCCGCGAAGAACAGCGTGTATCCATCGGCCGGCTGCCCCAGTACGTATGAAATCGCCAGCGTCCCATTCGCGCCCGGCTTGTTCTCCACGACCACCGGTTGCTTCCACGCCTGGCCGAGCTTCTCGGCCAGCGCGCGCGCCAGTACGTCATTCCCCGTGCCGCCGGCCTGCGGCACCACCAGCCGGACGGGTTTCGTCGGAAATGTCTGTGCCTGTCCGATCAGTGGCAGCACCATCGCCACAGCCATGCTGGCCATCCTTCCCATTAGTTTTCGCAGATCCATGTTGCTTCCCGATGAGTTCTCTCGCCGCCACGATCGGTTGCGATGGCGAGGAATGTACCATGTGGTACATGCATGCCGGAAATTGGGGTTTACGTGAAAACGTGGGCATTGGATCGGGTTGGTGCGTGGTAGTGGCCCTGCATGGGCAACGCAAGGCGCCGGAAGTCGAAACGCGCTCAGGCAGGAGGCCGCCGTGTGATGTGGTTGTCGTGTGCGCGGGAGTAGACCCGGCAACGCGCTTCCTCAAGGGTAGCGGGATCGCGCTCGAGAAAGGCGACGTTGCCGTAGACGAGTTGCTGCAGACGAATGTGCCGAACGTCTGGGCAGCCGGCGATGTCACGAGCTTCCGCGATCCCGTCTTCACTCGCCGATCCGACGAGCCATCGTCGCGTGACTACGACTTCTCCAAGACGGCCATTCAGGCCAACCTGGCGCAGGGATATGCGGAGGTCACGGTGGTGTTGGGGCCGATTTCAAACGCAAGTGATGGTGTGGTGGTAAGGCTGGGCGATTCGGATGAAAGTGTCACGGGGGATGTGCCAGACGGTGTCATGCCGTAAGCACTGGCGACGATGGGGACATCGTGATTTGACAGACACTCGCCGCAGGAATCTCCGATGGGCGCCCGCTATGCGCCCTTCCGCCCCTTGCCAGGCGTCGCCATCTTGCTCGCGAAGTACTTGAGCGCGGCAGTGGTGCCCTTGCGGTCCCCGGTCGTGATCAGGTCCAGTAGCAGCCCTCGCATCGTGGCGACTTCTACCCGCGCGTAGAGTCGGGCCTCTTCCTCGCTAATGTTCATGCTTTGCTGCAGACGCTCGGCCAGCATCGAAGTCCAGCTACCGACGACGTCCTCCAGGAAACCGCTGAAGCGATCGCGATCGCGGATCGCCCTGCCGTAGATCTCGAACAGCAACTGCATCACTGGCAGATAGCCCGGCGCGGAATAGCGGTCCCATGCGGCTTCCATCGCCGCGCCGGTATCCTTGCCGCCCGAGAACGCGCGCATGCGCGCCTGCTGCTCGGTATGTCGCACGCGAAACAGCAGCGCCTGCCAGAAGCCATCGGCAGAGCCAAAGTAGTAGATCAGCATTCGATGGCTGGTGCCCAGCGCATCCGCGACATTGCGCAGCGACAGGTCTCCCAGACCGTGAGCCAGCACGTGTTCTGTGGCGGCATCCAGCAGTTGAACGGCTTGCTCGCTGGATGAGCGGTCCGCGGCGGTGGTTTTGGCTTTCGGCATTCGCTGGGCTCTTGGTTGACGCGGCCCCGGCATGGAACGCCGTACCGCAGCGCGTCAATGTACCACGCAGTACATCATCAGACGCCCCTGGGAGACTCGCGGGACGACACCCCTTCCGCGATCCCGAAGGCTCGATTTGTGAATCGTGAATTCCATTGCTCTGGGCAGCGGCCTATCTTAGGGCGCGATCCGCGCTTCCGCGCATCGACACAGAACGACAAGAAACTGAACGGCACCGTCAGCCCAGCCATGTGCGCGAGCGCCGGACAAGGAGACAGGCATGACCATCAAGATGGGCGGGGCGCGTCTGGCCGCCGCATGGGTTGCGGCATCCGCATTGTCATTCGGCATGGCCGGTACCGCGCAGGCCGCCTGGCCTGAGCGGCCGATCCGGTTGATCGTGCCGGCCGCCGCGGGCGGCACCACCGATATCGCGGCCCGCCTGGTAGGCAAGCGTATGAGCGAGATCCTGGGCCAGCCGGTGGTGGTGGACAACCGTGCCGGCGGCGCCGGCATCATCGGCTCGCAAGCGCTGCTCCTGGCGCCGGCCGACGGCTACACGCTGATGATGGGTAACATCGGGCCGAACGCGATCAACTACGCGCTGTATCGCCAGTTGCCCTACAAACCCCAGGATTTCGCGCCGATCACGATGGTGGTCTCCGTGCCAAACGTGCTGGTGGTCAATGCCAAGGTGCCCGCGCGCAACGTCGCGGAACTGGTGGCGCTGGCGAAGTCCGAGCCGGGCAAGCTGTCGTTCGGGTCGTCGGGCTCGGGCCAGTCGGTGCACCTGTCGGGCGAGCTATTCAAGAAGCGCGCAGGCATCGACATCATCCACGTGCCCTACAAAGGCGCGGCGCCTGCCGTGGCCGATCTGGTGGCGGGCCAGGTGACCATGATGGTCGACAACCTGCCCAGTTCGTTGCCGCAGATCCAGGCTGGCAAGCTGCGCGCGCTGGCCGTGACCAGCGGGACGCGGGTGGCCGAGCTACCTGAGGTGCCGACGATGAAGGAAGCCGGCTTCGACGATTTCCAGGTGACGGCGTGGTTCGGCCTGGTGGCACGCGCCGGCACACCACCGGCGGTGATCGCGCAACTGTACAAGGCTGCGGCAACGGCGCTGGCCGAACCGCAGATCAAGTCGCGACTGGCTGAACTTGGCGGACAGGCGGGCGGCGACACGCCCGAGCACTTCGGCCAGTTCATCGAACAGGAGCGCCAGCGCTGGGCGCGGGTCGTCAAGGACACGGGTATTCCGCAGCAGTAACCGCATCACCGTATCCCAGTCTCATCGGTAAAGGAGTTCTCATGATCGACAAGATCGCGCCCTCGCTCGCCGCCGCGGTGGCGGGCATTGGCGACGGCGCCACGGTGCTGGTCAGCGGCTTCGGCGGCTCGGGCATTCCCGACGAACTGCTCGATGCCTTGCTGGCCCACGGCGCGCGCGACCTCACCATCGTCAACAACAACGCCGGCAACGGCGATGCCGGCATTGCCGCGCTGATCCGCGCGGGCCGCGTGCGCAAGGTCATCTGCTCGCACCCGCGTTCGAACAATGCCGAGGCGTTCATTGATGCGTATCGCGCCGGCAAGGTCGCGCTCGAGTGCGTGCCGCAGGGCACGCTGGTGGAGCGGATGCGCGCCGCGGGCGCCGGGCTCGGGCCGTTCTTCACACCCACGGCGTATGGCACCGCGCTGGCCGAAGGCAAGGAAAGCCGCGTTATCGATGGCACCGGCTACGTGCTGGAACAACCGCTGCACGGCGACTTCGCGCTGATCAAGGCGCACCGTGCCGATCGCTGGGGCAATCTGACCTACCGCTATGCAGGTCGCAATTTCGGGCCGGTGATGTGCACTGCCGCGCGGCACACCATCGTGCAGGTCGACGAGATCGTCCCGCTGGGCGAGATGACGCCGCAACACGTGATGACGCCGGGAATCTTCGTCCAGACAGTGGTCCTGGCAACATCGGGAGACAGCCATGCATGACACCCTGCCCCGCCTCGGCACGCTGCCGCGACTGAGCCGCGCCCAGATGGCGCGCATCGTCGCCCATGACATTCCCGATGGCAGCGTCGTCAATCTCGGCATCGGGATGCCCACGCTCGTATCCGACCAGTTGCCCGACGACCGCGAGATCGTGCTGCACAGCGAGAACGGCATTCTCGGCATGGGTCCGGTTATCCGCGAAGGCGAGACCGACCCGGACCTGATCAACGCCAGCAAGGAGCCGATCAGCCTGATCGCCGGCGCGTCGATCTCGGACCACGCGGTGTCGTTCACCATGATGCGCGGCGGGCATATCGATATCACTGTGCTGGGCGGATTCCAGGTCGCGGCCAACGGCGATCTGGCCAACTGGTCAACCGGCGAGCCCGATGCGATTCCTGCGGTGGGCGGCGCGATGGACCTGGTAGTGGGCGCGGCCAGGCTGTTCGTGATGATGGAACACGTGACGCGCGACGGACAACCGAAGATCGTCGAACGCTGCAGCTATCCGTTGACGGGCATCGGCGTGGTTGACCGCATCTATACCGACCTGGCCGTGATCGACGTTCGGCCCGGCAAGCCATTGCTGGTGACCGGCCTGGTCGAGGGCGTGTCGTTCGAAACGGTGCAGGCGCTATCGGCCGCACCACTCACGCTGGCGACCGACTGCCGCGTGCTAAGGCCAGGGCGCTGAAAGCGTCGACGGATCGGGCAGGATCACCACCAGAACAAAAAAGGGGACAAGCATGACCAGGATGACAACCGGAAAGATGAGCCTGACCGCCCGCATCGCGCTACGCGTGCTGCTAGCCACCACCGCCATTGCCGCCCTGCCGCTTGGCGCTCACGCAGCGGATGCGTGGCCATCCCGCCCGATTCAGTTGCTCATTCCCTACCCGCCCGGCGGCAGCGCCGACCTGCTTGCCCGCCCGCTCGGCGCCAAGCTTCAGGAGCGGCTGGGCCAGCCCATCGTCCTAGACTATCGTCCCGGCGCGGGCGGCACGATCGCCACGCAGGCGCTGGCCCGCAGCAAACCCGACGGCTACACGCTGATCATGGTGCTGGCCGCGCACGCGATCAATCCGAGCCTGTATCCCAAGCTGCCGTACGACACGCGCAAGGACTTCGCGCCGGTCTCGCTGGTGGCCAACCTGCCGTTGATCCTGGCCGGCAGCCCGTCGCTCAAGGCGCGCAACGTGCCCGAACTGATCGCCGCCGCCAAGGCCGCGCCCGGCACCATTACCTTCGGCTCCGCCGGCAACGGCAACACCGGGCATCTGGCGGGCGAACTGTTCGATTCGATGGCGGGTGTCAAGATGACCCACGTGCCATACAAGGGTAGCGCCCAGGTGGTCAACGCCATGCTTGCCGGCGATATTCAACTTACGTTCGACAGCATCTCGACCTCGATGCCGCAGATCCGCGCCGGCCGCATGACTGCGCTGGCCGTGACCAGCGCCAAACGCGCCGCGATGGCGCCCGATGTGCCGACGCTGGCCGAGGCTGGCGTGCCCGGCTTCGACATCAATGGCTGGTATGCCATCCTGGCCCCGGCCGGCACCCCGCGCGCCGTCGTCGACAAACTCAGCAGCGAGATTGCCGCCGTGCTGACCCAGCCGGAACTCCGCTCGCAACTCGCCGCCAATGGTTACGAGCCGGTGGGGTCCACGCCGGCCGCCTTGGGCGCGCACATCGACGCCGAACTGGTGCGATGGAACAAGGTGGTGCGTGAAGCGGGCGTGAAGCTGGAGTAAGGACGCCAGCCTCAGCCCTCAGTCCCCTGCCTTGGGGACCGGATCGAGCACGAAGTCGTAGCGTGCTTCACGAAACGGCCCATCAAAGCCGAAGCGCCGCGCCAGCGGATGGTCGGCGGGCCGCTCCTCGTAGGCCACCTGCAGCGATGGCTTGACGCCGAACACCGCGTCCGAGTCCAGATACGGATCGGCCTGGTTGAACAGGTGCGTGACCAGCCGGCGATGGCCCGGCGCATCGATCATGAAATGCAGGTGTGCCGGCCGCCACGGATGCCGTCTGGTAGACGTGAGCATCTGGCCGACCGGCCCGTCGGTCGGAATCGGATAGCTCACCGGCACGATGGTGCGGATGGCGTAGTCACCCTCGTCGTCGGTGCGATAACGACCACGCAGGTTGCCCGTAGGCTGCGCAGTGTCCTGGCCCGAGTACATGCCGTTCTCCGCGGTCTGCCAGATGTCGAGCACCGCGCCACGCAGCGGCGTGCCATCGGCGGAAAACACCCGACCATGAACCAGCGCCGGCGTGCCTGGCGTGAGGGCCATGTTCTCGCCTGCCGAACGGTCGGGCATCCCGGCGATGTAGAACGGGCCGAATACGGTGGTTTCGGTAGCGCCCGTGGACTGCCGGTGGTTGATCGCATCGACCAGCATCGACACACCCAGCGTGTCCGACAGCAGGATGAATTCCTGGCGGACCAGCCCGTCGCACATCTTGCCGGTATCGGTCAGGAACTGGATGGCGGCGAACCACTCCGCTTCCGTCGGCTCGCACTCGCGCACATAGGCGTGCAGGTGGCGCACCAGCCCTTGCATCAGCGCGCGCAGGCGAGGGTCGGGCGTGTCGGCGAAGCGCGCGACGACCTGCTCGGTCAGCGCGGCTTCGGCGGCTGCGTGGGGCGTTGCCTCCATAGTGTCTCTCCTTTGTGTTGGTTGCCGTGCGCCGATCGCTCTCAGGCCGGGCTCTCGCCGCGCCAGGCGCGTTCCAGCAACGCCCGGATCGGCTCGCGCTCGACCGGCCTCGGGTTGTAGTAGGGATTGGCGCAGGCCAGCGTGGCCGCCTCGTCCAACCCATCCTCGCGCATACCGATGGCCGACAACGCCGTGGCGATACCCAGCGACTGGTTCAGCCGGAACAGCAACGGGCCGGCATCCTGCGCGCGTTCGCCACCCAGCGCCCGCGCCACGCTTGCCAGCGCAAGTGGCGCGGCGGCGTGGTTGTAGTGCGCGGTATGCGGTAGCAAGGTGGCGTGGGTCTGCGCATGGGGCAGGTTGAAAGTCCCGCCCAGCGTGTGGCAAAGCTTGTGATGGATCGCCATGCCAACCGAGCCAAGGCAGGCACCCGCCAGCCACGCGCCGTACAGCGCGTCACCACGGGCGTCGATATCGTCCGGCCGCCGCACCACGGTGGGCAAAGCCCCGGCCAGCGCGCGGATCGACGCCTCGGCCATCAGGCTGATGATCGGGTTGGCGTCCTCGGCGTATATCGCCTCCACCGCGTGCGCCATCGCATTCATGCCGGAGGCAGCGGAAATCTCCACCGGCAACGTCAGCGTCAGTTCGGGATCGTAGAGGACCGTGCGCGGCAGCACGCGCGGGTCGCGGCCGGTCTGTTTCAGGCGTCCTTCGGTCAGGCCGTAGATCGGTGTTACCTCCGATCCCGCGTAGGTGGTCGGTACCGCGATGATGGGTTGCCCCGAAACGAGGGCGATGGCCTTGCCAAGCCCGATGGTGGACCCACCGCCAACCGCCACGTAGCAGTCAGCACCCAGCCGCGCGGCCTCATCGCGTGCGGCGTGAGCCACCTCCACCGGCACATGCATCACCGCCTCGCTGTAGACGCCCGCGGAGCACTCCCCCAGCAACGCGGCCACCCGCTCGCCGAGTGCCCGATGCCCGGGCGTGGTCAGCACCAGAGCCCGCCGCGCGCCTAGCCGCAGCACCTCCTCGGGCAACGCCGCCAACCGGCCCGCGCCGAAGACCACCCGCGACGGCGTGGCCTGATAAACGAACGATTCCATCCCCTCTCCCAAGGCATCAACCCACCGAATGCGCTTCAGTGTAGTCCTGCTTCGCATGACGCACATGCCGGGCGAGCGGGCGACCGAATCGCCCGGTTCACACCTGACTCAATGCGGCAGGACGGTTAGGCCCGTGGCGCCGCTGGAAGTCGTCCTGCGCTCGCTCCGGAGTACGCCGTTCTGATCGAACTCGAACAGCACCGTCGACGACAGGATGTCGCCGCCGGCGAACAGCGGACCGATAAAGGGAAGAAAGCTCTCCGGATGCGGCTTCGAGGTCGCATACGCGTAGACCAGCACGATCGCCCCGTCGCTGGTCGTCGCCTGCGAGGTTGGATTGCCGAGTTGCCCGGTCACGTCGTCGAGGGTGGAGAAGCCCAGGATGAAGCTCTGCATCTGCTCGGGCTTGACATCGATACCAGTCGATACGCAGGCGGCCATGAGGCCGCACACCGCAACCATTGCGTAGAACCGGTTCATATCGTCACCGCCCTGCTTCCTGGGCCGTGACTGCAGACGTGCTGGTCGTCGTGGCCCGAGTCTGGCCGGGCAATACGCCCAGTCCATCCCGTACCTCAAGCATAGAACTTCCGAGGCCCAGGAAAAACGCCCGCAAAAGCGGGCGTCAATGCAGGTGCCAGGTCCGTGGAGCAACGCCAACGGCGTTGCAGACGCATCTCAATGCGATTCCACGTGGCGCTTGAAGTTGTTCAGGATGGCCTGCCAGCCTTGTTGCTGCTGCTCGACCGGGTACTCCGTCTCGGCGACGAAGCTCACCCGCACCGTGACCCCCTGCGGTGCCTCGAGGAACTCGACCTTGGCAGCCCGGTCCCCGAACGCGTATTCGATCAGCTTGTTTTCCACGACCTTCGTGTAGGTACCGGCGAAATCGAAACCCATACTGCCGTCCTTGGCCTCCATCCGCGAAGAGAAGGCACCCCCCTCCCGCAAGTCAACCGTGGCGGCCGTGGTGTGCCAGTCGTCGGACGCGGCATTCCATTGCTTGATGTCTTCCGGCGTCGTATAGGCGTGCCACACCTTTCCGACAGGCGCTGCAACAGTGGTTTCAACGGTAACGTTCATAGACTCTCCCGACTCTCGTTCAAGGCCTCGGCTTGCGCCGTCAAGGCTGGCTCGCCATCCCGGGTGGCAATCAGCGCTTTCGGCGCCAGCGGGATCACGGCCAGGATCAGCCCATACACGGCGGTGGTGGCAATCACGCAGTAGGTGAATCCGTGCGAGGGCACGCTATTGTAGATCCAGGAGCCCAGCAGATCGCCAGCGCGCCCCGAGAGCGCGAGCACCCCGTCCACCAGCATCATCAGGGTGCCTTGCAGGCCGGGCGGGCACGACCGCATCGCAAGGTCGAGATAGGCTGCCGTGGCGATGCCGCCCATCAGCCCGATTGGCGCGGCCAGCACCAGCGCAAGGTCGGCGGAATGGATGAACGCCAACGGGACCATCTGCGGCACGGCGATGATCGTGCCCCACCAAAGCAGCCTGTTCAGCGCCACCCGCTTGCACAGATAGCCATAAAGCAGGAACGTCGGCACAAATGCGGCAGCGAAGATGCCGTTGTAGTACGAGTAAACGGAGTCCGACGCGTGCAATTCGTTGGTCAGGTAGAACTGCAGCGGCGTGGCCGAGCCCGGGGCGAAGTTCCACAGAAAGCAGATCAGCACTGCCGGATAGACGGCCTTGTGTCTGACCAGCCGCCTGACGTTCCCGACGAAATCGGTGGCGCGGGCCAGGGGCCTGTCATAGATCTGGCCGAAGACCGACGGGGGTTTCCAGAGCGCTAGCGCGACGATCAGCAGATTGACAATCGCCACCAGGAAGAACGCTTCCGCCGCCGCCAGATGGTCGGAAACATAGCCGGAAGCAAAGGCGCCCGCCACGACCGGAACGGACCCGATCACGTTCCACAGCGCGCTCAGGCGGCCGGACATGAGCTTTTCCTGGCCGACCAGGGCGATCAGCCCCTGATAGGCGGCCGCGACGAACCGGAATGCCAGCATGGCCATCAGGGTCCCGGCCAGCAGCCCGGTGTACGAGAACCCCGAATACGCCATCCAGACGCAGGCCAGCGCGGTCATCGGCGCGAATATCAGGAAGTAGCCGCGATCCCGTAACCCGAGCGGGTTCCATTGGTCCCGCGCCAGTCCGAAAACGAACGCCACATAGACGGGGATGCCCGTCACTAGCCGAAATGTGGAGATCTGCGTTGCCGTCGCGTGCAACTCGTTCTTGAGGACATACGACGTCTGGATATCGACGAGCGCGCCAGCCGGCGTCGCCAGATAGATGAACAGGGTCAGCCAACCAAAGTACAGCAAGGTTCGGTCGTTGCCCTCGGAGCCCTGATGACCTGAAGCGGCCAGCATCGTCGTATCCACGCGGCAAGACTGCGATGGTGATTCGCTCTGGTCCTGCGACCGGAACGGCTAGCAGCACGGCGCCTTGGAGTGCCCGTGACAGCACACGGCGGCTGCTCGAAATAAGTGTAGGTAAGAAAACGTGGTCGCACCGCGCTCAGGTGTCCGCCCCTTGATCCCGCCGCATGGGTGGGTTTCCATTCACGCCGGGCGGCGACGAAGTAACAGGAAGCCCAGAATGCCCAGTATCGGGCCCGGCAGCAGAATCCAGGAAGTCTTCAACCCCAGTTCGCCGAGGTATGTGGACGCCAGCGCAATGGACACCACGGTCAGCGCGAATCCGATCGAATTCTGAATGGCAAGCGCGCCCCCAACCAACGTTGGCGGGCAGGCCCTGGCCGCCAGGGCCGAGAACTGTGGCGAGTCCGCAATGACGGTCGCCCCCCAGACCAGGAAGAAGAACAGCAGCCAACCCGGCGATAGCGCATCGGCTGCGAATGGCAAGAGCAGGCAGCAGGTGCCGGAGATCGTCAACGCGCCCAGCGCCACGCCGGCGCTATCCACCCAGCGGGTCAGCAGGCCGCCCGCAATGCAGCCAAGGGCGCCGATGCCGATGATCGCGAATGCCAGCGTGGAAATACTGAGTCCACCGAAAACGGACGGCAGCGACGAGCGGGCGACGAGCATCGGCAATACCGTCCAGAACGCGTAGAGCTCCCACATATGCCCGAAGTAGCCCACCGCCACCGCTCTGAACCGGCGATCGCGAAAGGCGCGCAGCGGATTGCCGGGACTTGGCGCACCATGCCGGCGCACCGGCAGATGCGGCCCATTGCCCAGGCAGAGCACCAGCACCGCCGCCGCACAGGCCAGCACCGACGAGCCCGCCATGACGTACTGCCAGGGCCACTGGGCAGCCGCGATACGCAAGCCGTGTGGCAGCGCGGTCCCCAGCGTCAGCATTCCCACCAGCAATGCCAGCGCCGCGCCCGCCCTGTCCGGCGCCCAACTGATGACCAGCTTCATGCCGATCGGATAGATTCCCGCCAGGCACACCCCTACCGCGAACCGAAGCGCGATGGCGGCAGAGAAATCACCGGACAGGCAGGCGAACCACGCGTTGAACCCTGCCCCGAGCAGGGCCGCCAGACCGAAGATCCGGCTCGCGGAGAACCTGTCGGCGAGCCCCAGCAAGGCGAAAGCCATGGTGCCGAGAATGAACCCGGCCTGGACCGCCGCCGTCAGCGTGCCGATGTTGGCTGCCGTCAGCCCCCACGTCCGAACGAGGTCGTCGGCGGCACTGTTGGCGCTGAACCAGAGTGACGTGCCGAACAGCTGCGCAATGGCGATCGTCAGCACCGGCGAGAATTGAACGGATCCCCGTTTCACGGTTGTGTTCGATCCGAGCCTGCGGGATTACCGCTGGGCGACGTCCGGGGTGCTGCGATGATCGATATTGAGCTGCATGAATACCAGGTCGAGCCACTTGCCGAACTTCATGCCAACCTCCTTCATCAGGCCGACCTGCTCGAAGCCAAGCTTCTCGTGCAGGCGGATCGAACTGGTATTTCCGGCCTCGATGGCGCCCACCATGATGTGCTTGTTCAGGTCGCGCGCGCGCTCGATGAGCGCCTTCATCATCAGGCCGGCAATGCCCCGGCCCCGCTGGTCGTTCCGGATATAGACCGAATGCTCCACCGTATGGCGGTAGCCGTCGAAAGCACGCCAGTCGCCAAACGACGCATAGCCCACCACGGCCCCCACCTCGTCCTGCGCAACCAGCACCGGAAAGCCCGCCTTGCGGCGCGCGGCCAGCCAGTCCTTGCGATTGTCCACGTCGACCAGCACTTCGTTCCAGATCGCCGTGGTGTTCGCCACCGCATCGTTATAGATCTCGCAAACCGCTTCCATGTCGTCCGGCGTGGCATCGCGAATCGTGATTTCTGACATTGTTTACCCCTTGTTTCCTGTTCCACCTTTTCAGGCGCAGACGCAAGCATCCGCTACCTCTTCGACCTTTGCAATCGGGCACATCGCAAGCCCTGCCCAACTGGTAGCCACCGACGTGACCGCCCGCCGGCTTGACATCGCGCATCTGGAAGCCCCGATCAACGTGGACGTCACGTCCGACCCCGAGGTCGGTGCCCACCGCGATATCGATCATCTCCCCGGAAATGATTGACGAAAGCGCTTCTGCTCGCACCTTTGCGGCTGATAACCTACCTTTGTCAGAATCGCCCGAGCCGGCCGTGAAAGATCAGAACGCTACAGAATCCGTCCGCATCCGCTTGATCAAGGCCGCGCTGGATGGCGTCCTCGCCGACGACTATCACCACGTCACGACCCACCGCATTGCCCAATTCGCCAAGGAGAATGAGCATGACGTTCCAGATGAACGCAGGTGCCGTGCGCCGATTCGCCAAGGCCATGAGGTTCGGCGCCTGGCTTCAATCGATCACTGAGAGGATGACGCCAGCACCTTTCCGGCTGGTGCAGATCGGCTCGGCCTACTGGCAATCGAAAGCGCTCTACGTGGCGGCGAAGCTGGACCTGGCGACTGTCCTGGGAACGACAACCCTGACGGCATCTGCGCTGGCCAGCCGGGTCGGCGCCAATGAAGATGCGCTCGGACGCCTGATGCGATTGCTTGCAGCCATGGGCATCTTCGAGGAAACGGCCCCCATGGTCTTCCGCAACAACAAGCTCTCCCGGTGCCTGGCGAGTGACGATCCCCAAAGCGTCCGGGCCATGATCCTGATGCACAACTCGGAAACCATGAGCCGCCCATGGTTCGAGCAACTGGAGGCCGGCATCCGCAGTGGCACGCCGCCGTTTCAACTCAGCCACGGCGAGGACCTGTTTGATTACCTGGACCATCACGCCGATTTCGACCAGCTTTTCTCGGAAGCCATGAACAGCGTCGAGGCACTGGCTGGCGACGGCTTTGCCACGGATCTGGATTGGGCCCGGTTCGACCGCATCATCGACGTTGGCGGATCACGGGGCACCAAGTCGCTGGCGATCCTGCGACGCCATCCCAGGTTGACGGCACTGATCGTGGATCGGCCCCAGGTCATCGAGGAAGCCCAACGCTACTGGGCAGAGCACCATGCGGATGGCCTCGAACGCCTGCAATTTCAGGCTGCGGATCTGTTTGAAAGCCTGCCTGCAGCAGGTCCGAAGGATGTCTACCTGTACTCGGCCGTCCTGCATGGCTTTGACGACCCTACCTGCGTGCAGGCATTACTACGGCTGCGCGAAGCCATCGGCAACAGCGGCGCCCGCGCGGCAATCCTGGAGATCGTTGTTCCGGAAAAAGGCGCCGACATCTCCAGCGCATCGTTCGACATGCAGATGTTCGTCGGCAGCCGGGGGCGCGAACGCACCTTGACCGAATGGAAAGCCATCATTCAAGCCGGCGGCCTGACGCTTGAAGAGGTCGTGCGTCTCCGGTCGCTCGGGAGCATTCTGGTGTTGCGTGCGGGGTGAAGAGGACGGTTGCGTTGAGAATGTCGAGCTGGTGCGTTTGGGTCCCCGACGCTACGGAATTCGGATTGAGTACGAAGAAAGCGCACTGATGTACTGCACCCCTCCCGAGGCCGTCGCTCCACGAGTTCTCCCCCTTGCGGCAGATGCACCATACACTGTATATTTGTACAGTATCTCGACTCAGCAGCCCCCGGCCCGCAGCGACGGACCGCCTCCCCCAATTCCTTGACGACCAATTCCATGTCCCAAGACGACACCGCCTTTTTGGAAGACGACACCTCTCAAATCCATGAGCCCCGGCTTTGGCGAGACAAAGGCTGGACGGCGAAGGTGGTGAAGAACGAGGACGGCGAGGGGTGGGCGGTCGAGATGTTCCGCGACGGCAGCGCGGAACCTGCCCTCGTTGGCCCGTGGACAATGGGCAGAAACAAGGTCGATCCGAAGCCGCTCGACGCAGCCGCACACCAGACATTAGTGAAGACGGCATCCGAGGTCATCCGCCGGCACGAGCAGCAACTGCACGCACGGCTCAACAAGCAAGTCTCCATCGAGATCGCCTCGCAGCTCGTGAATGTCAGGCTGGCGATCACGCCAGACGAATTCGAGCCGTTCGGCACACTGACGGCCATTGATTCGTTCGGGGACGTTCTCGCAAGCGTCAATGTGCAACCGGACTTTCGTTTGACGACGGAAAGCGCAACAAGATGGGCCGATGGCGGATTTGGTCAGATCCGGCATTGACGGGGTAGCCAGAGTGACCCCTCAACATACACACCTGGATTGCAGACAATACGAAGATCGCACCTCAAAACCGGAGCCGAGCTTCGCGCAGCTTGGTGAGTTGCACTGAATCTGCCACTAAGGGTGCAAATCAAAAGCGTAGGGGCTCCGTGCGAGCGCGGTACTGCTCTATCCACCTTACAGACTGTGCGATGCCTCCGAATGGAAAGAAATGCAGGCTCACCATTCCATGCGCTTCTGTCAGGCCGGTGGCCAGACGATCAGCATGGCCTCCATGACCTCGCCCGAGCAGGGCGCGCAGCAGGAATGCAGCAGCACCTTGTCGTGACCGCCGGGCAGCGGAAGCGGCTTGCGTTCGATGGTGGTGTTCATCAGTTGGCTCCTCGCGCAATGGCGATGGCAGTGACAGGCTTTGGCAATGCTTGTAGCCACCGGGCAGGTATCACGATGCCAGCGCGCCAATGCGGGATACCTGAGCACCAAGCGTGATCAGCGGGTGCAGGCCACGGAAGGATTTTGGAGGGAGGGGCCGAACTAACAGCGGACCAGTCAGTTCCGCGCGATAGAACATTGGCCGATATCAACGGAACCAGCAGCAGCCCATTCCACGGCCTTCAATCTACCGGTTCAATCCCTCCGCACCACTTCCTGCTTTAGCTCAGCACTAGGCCGAGAGTTCCCCTCGGATGATTTCCGCGCCCGCACTGAGAGCATTTAGCTTGCCTCTTGCCACTCCGCGAGGTAAGGGCGCCATGCCACAGTTAGTGCAAGGATAGAGCTTGTCGGCATCCACGAACCGAAGCGCCTTCCGTAGGGTATTAGCGACTTCTTCTGGAGTCTCAATGGTATTAGTTGCCACGTCAATGGCCCCTACCATCACCTTCTTGCCGCGAATGAGTTCAATCAGGTCAATTGGAACATGAGAATTGTGGCATTCCAGCGAGACAATATCGATGCTGGATTTCTGCAGCTTGGGAAAAGATTCTTCATACTGACGCCACTCAGACCCCAGCGTCTTTTTCCAGTCAGTATTGGCCTTGATGCCGTAACCATAACAAATATGGACAGCAGTTTCACATTTAATCCCTTCAATCGCCCTTTCCAGCGTGGCAACGCCCCAATCGTTCACTTCATCAAAGAAAACATTGAATGCAGGCTCGTCAAATTGAATAATATCAACGCCAGCGGCCTCTAGCTCCCTGGCTTCTTGATTGAGAATTGCAGCGAACTCCCAGGCTAGCTTTTCGCGACTCTTATAATGGTTATCATAGAGCGTATCAATCATCGTCATGGGACCCGGCAGGGCCCATTTAATGGGTTGCCTGGTTTGCTGACGCAGAAACTTGGCGTCTTCAACAAAAACGGGCTTCTGGCGGCTCACAGCGCCAACGACTGTCGGCACGCTCGCATCGTACCGGTCGCGAATTCTAACGGTCTCACGTTTCTCGAAATCAACCCCGCTTAGATTTTCAATAAACGTGGTGACAAAATGCTGACGAGTTTGCTCGCCATCACTGACAATATCAATGCCTGCTTGCTGCTGTTCTTGCAGTGACAAACGCAAGGCATCTTGCTTGCCCTCAATTAGCTCATCGTCTTGTAGCTTCCAGGGCGACCAAAGTTTCTCGGGTTGCGCAAGCCAGGAAGGTTTGGGCAAGCTGCCGGCAGTCGAGGTAGGAAGTAGTTTTTTCATGGCAAATGACCTCGTATGTTCTTGATTGATTAGAGAGCGTAATTATCAGCCCATTGTTCGAGAATGTTCTTGTATGGTTTGATAAAGCGCTCCTCTGCAAACTTTCCCTGCTTAATAGCCAGCTGACTACGCTCCACCCGGTCATAGACAATTTGCGTCAATGAATAATCCTGGTTCTTCAAGCTAGGTTGATATACCTTCCCTGCCGAAGAATTGGCGTTGTAAATCTCGGGCCGATAAATTTTTTGAAATGTCTCCATCGTGCTGATGGTGCCGATAAGCTCAAGATTGGTGTAATCAAGGAGCAGATCACCGAGAAAGTAGAAGGCCAATGGTGCAGAACTATTGGGAGGCATGAAAAACCTAACCTGCAACCCCATCTTTTCGAAATACTGATCTGTCGAGGAGGATTCGTTTTGTTGATACTCGACGCCCAGTATGGGGTGCCTGTTTTCGGTTCGATGATAAGTCTTGCTGCTTGAGGCGCTGATGCAGATGACGGGCGGCTTATTGAAGTTCTCTTTGTAAACATCTGAGTTTACAAAGCACTTGAATAGCTTTCCGTGCAAATCGCCGAAATCATCAGGCGTGCTGAATGTGGATTTATTGTTATTGTGCTCTGGCAGCAATACACTGAAGTCGTAATCGCGAACGTAAGAGGAAAAATTATTTCCCGCAATACCGTCTATGCGTTCGCCGGTCTTTTTGTCGATGATATTGGTTTTCAATATCTCAATCAACGGAAACACTTCGCTACCATCTTGGGTATCAACGCCCATCTCTACGGAAATGATCTCGAGATTGACAGAATAACGATCGCCACTCGGATTATCCCAATACGCCAGGTTATTGAAACGGTTGTCAATCATCCTTAGCGTGTTGCGCAAGTTTTCCTGGCGACTCTCTCCGCGGGCCAGATTAGCAAAGTTGGTTGTTATGCGGGTATTTTCCGATGGCTGATAGTTTTCATCAAAACAAATGTTCTTGATCCTAAATGTAAACGCTTTATTCATTGCCATCTGATGCCCCGGTTTCTGATAGAAAACTTGAATCTATTTCTTGCTTATTGAGCCCGTGCTTCAGGCCGCGACCACTTCCTCAACATTGGCAGATCTTGTATGGCGTGTCAGTTCGACCAACGGCAGTGCACGTTGGACCGCCAGTCTGGCCCGCTGGATCAGGGCCCCGTTCTGCAGACGGTAGTCGACGAAATCCTTGTCGGTCGCGTAGACGCCCAACGGCAAGGTACGTGCTTGGAAGAAGCTGAACAGCGGCCGCAACTGGTGGTCGATCATCAGGGCATGGCGTTCGCTGCCGCCAGTGGCAGCCAACAAGACTGGCTTGTCGATCAATGCATCCTGATCAATGAAGTCGAAGAAATGCTTGAACAGCCCCGTGTAGGAACCGCGGAAGACCGGTGTTGCCACCACTAGGACGTCAGCCTGCTCGACTGCCGCAAGTTCCCGCTCCACCGTGTCAGGCAGTTGAGAGCGCCAGACTGCACCGGCAAGCTGCGGCGCGAGCTGACCCACTTCGACCAGGCGCGGTTCGCACAGGACTTCTTCGGCGATCAGGTCCAACAGGTGCTCTGCCAGGGCAGCAGACTTGGAGGGACGTTGCAGCCCACCGGAGACCGCTACGACGCGGAGTGGAAGTGTCATTTTGGCGTTCATATGGATTAATCTGCGCGGCGCCGGGAAACCCGATGTGCACCGATGCCAGCACGTTGACTAAGCCAACAGTGCGCATTGACAGCAGGCCATCGTCGTTGCTCGCGCGGATCGTTTGGCCAAGGCGGCGCGTTGCTCGCCATTTGCTGCCATCCCGTCAAGGATGGTGCAAACCTGCTGCACGGTTTTGAGCATGCTTTGCCAATCCGCCACGTTGGAGATAAGGCAGCAAGCCACCGCTCAACGGCGAAACCTGCTTAAACGCCGGCGCAATCCGAGCTTGTGAATAATGGCCATGGGGCTCCGGTGAATGCGAACAAACAGTAGGAGCGGATGCTAGCGATAGCCGCGCATGAAGTAAAATGGTTAAAACTCACACATCGATGAATACAATTCATATCGCCGATTGAACGCATCCACGTCGGCGACGTTTGGCAAGTCGCGCAACAAGAGGTGTTGACGGCCAAGATGGACGTGGTGCCCGTGGACTGAGCGTGCGCGGCATCGCCAAACAGATCCTCCTGGGGGCACGCGAGGCGGAGATCGCCAAAGTGGTCGAGTCCACCTCCCAGATGGAGGCGTCTGTCAGCACATCTCGACTTGGTCTTCGTGACGCCTGGGCCTGAGCAGCCCGTTGCTCCCCTAGGGCGGACCTTGCACAACGGCCTGCATCGGGCAACTACAAGCTACCGAGCCTCAGCCGGACCCAGGAGAGGTCTCGCGCATTCCCACCAGTGCGGGACTCGAACAGTTCCAAGCAGCGCCGCTTTTGGTCAGGACGTATCAACCACAGCGCGATTCGTCCGATCTTCCTCTGTCAGAGACTTTCACCCTTTACTCCTTGCGGGTTCGCGGGCGAACACTGTATATTTATACAGTTGTCGCCGCACCCCGGAAAAGCTGGCTCCTGCAGTCGAGCCCGAGCGGCGCCTGCTCTTTCTCTCCTCCACCTCGAAAGGCAATCATGTTCGTGGACCGCACCGAAATCATCAACGCCGCCAAGGCACTGCGCGCCAGCCAGGAAGAATCCAGGTACAGCAAGCTCGTCGCGCTCGCGAACAAGCAACTCAAGGCGATGCAAACGGCAATCCAGAAGGGCAAGGAAGAATTCGAGACCAAACTGGTACTCGACATCAACGAAGACAATCCGCAAGCAGCGCTGGAACCGCGCGCGCAACGGCTAGCCGAAGACCTCAGAGCGCAGGGCTATACCGCGACGGTGACCACGTTTGCCGAGGTCAGCACCGACCGCAAGAACTGGACGCCGAATATCACTGTCGCCATCGGACTGGGCGACTTGGTTTCCGAAGTCGACAGCAATATTGCGGCAAACACGATGACCGACGAGACCGAGGTCGCGCTGGCTGACGAAGCTGTCAGTGAAATGGCCTGACAGCAGGCGGACAATCCGAGATAAGGGACGGCATCACCGGGCTTTGCGCACGGTCGCGTGTTGTGATGGCTGTTCCTACAAGGGAAAGCTGCACGCGATCTTCCTGTGGCACATAGCGAGAAATGAGTTGCCGGCAGGTGGCTTCTGCACGATGCCATTGACCGTCTTCGGCATTGAAATGTGCGGCGCCTCGAGAATGGTTGGCATAACGTCCATCAGGTGAAGGAGCGCATCACGGGGCTTGTCGTCGGGATTGATCCGCGCCGGCCATGACACAACCGTCGGATTCCGCGATCCGCCCAAGTGCGGCACTACCTGTTTCCTCCACTGAAAAGGCGTGTTGCCTGCCCGGGCCCAGCCTATAGGGTAGTGCGGTTCCGATTCGGGGCCGCCCAGTTGCGCGACTCGTTACAGGTTGTCCTCAATCGGCGTTGGCACGCCGTTCAGTGACTTGGTCTCGTTGAACGTACCATCGGAGCCACCTTCGCCAGACGCGCCGTTGTCGCCGACAACGTAGATGATCAGTGTGTTGTCGGCATCCGGGAGTTGCTTGACCGCGTCAAGCAGTCGTCCAACTTCGCGGTCAGTGAAGGCGAAGTATCCGGCATAGTTCTCCATGAACGCGGCATAGAGTTTCTTCTGCTCAGCATTGAGGTTGTCCCATGTGGGCACCCAGTCCGGCCTTGGCGTCAGTTTTGTATCCGGGGGGACGATGCCCATCCTCACCTGACTCTGGAAGACCACCTCGCCGCCCTACCCTGGCGGCCGCTTTTATCCCGCCTGCTCGAGGGGAGTGCATTTCGCCTCGCGTCTTTACTTAGGGGTTCCGAGGGGGTGTCCCGGTTCGTTAAATCTATGTCCCCATATGACAAATGAACGGATTGATCTTCGCAAATAATGGCTGGGTTGGGGCCAGTCGGTATCGGTCTCGATTAAACCCGGCAGCGCTACCCCGAGCCTGTGGCAGTTCTTGATCGACAGGAGCACCAAGCCGGTACTTCCCGTACTTCATATTTGCTGGAAGTGGTAGCGCCAAAAGCCAAGCTCCACAATCTCTCTTCCCGGACCTGCCATGAACTTTCTTGACGGACACCTGTTCCCCGAAAACCAGCAACCGCTGATCATCACCGCTGCGCCTTATGCGCCCTCGTGGGTTCCGTCGGACTTTCCCGAGGAGATCCCTGTCACCATGGAGGAGCAAATCCAGAAAGCAGTGGATTGCTACAACGCCGGCGCCACCGTGCTGCACCTTCATGTGCGCGAACTCGACGGTAAGGGCTCCAAGCGTCTGTCCAAGTTCAATGAGCTTATCGCAGGCGTCCGCGCCCGCGTGCCGGAGATGATTATCCAGGTCGGCGGATCCATCAGTTTCGCTCCTGAAACCGAAGGCGCGGCAGCAAAGTGGCTCTCGGACGACACGCGCCACATGCTGGCCGAACTCGACCCCAAGCCCGACCAAGTGACGGTCACCGTCAATACGTCGCAGATGAACGTTCTCGAGCAGTTCGACCACCGCGACATCGTGGGCAGCTCGATGGAGGATCCCGCGGTCTTCAATGCGTACAAAGAGATGACCGTGCCGGCGCAGCCGGGCTGGGTGGAGGAGCACGTCCGCCGCCTGACCGCAGCGGGGATCCAGAGCGCCTTCCAGTGCTACAACGTCAACAGCTTCGAGTCCGTGGAGCGGCTGATGCGCCGCGGGATCTACAAAGGCCCGCTAGTCATGAACTGGGTGGCGATTGGCGGCGGCATGGACTCGCCGACCGTCTACAGCCTCGCCAACTTCATGCGCGGTGTGCCGGATGGCGCAGTCGTGACGGTGGAAAGCTCGGTACTCAACGTGCTGCCCGTCAACACCATCGGTATTGCAATGGGGCTGCATGTTCGCTGCGGCACGGAAGATAATCTCTGGAACCAGACGCGGACGAAGAAGATTGGCACCGCAGCACAGATCGAGCAACTGGTGCGCATCTCTCGCGAGCTGAGCCGCCCGATCGCTACCGCTAAGGAAGCGCGCGAAATGTGCAAGATCGGCGTGTTCTATGACACGGTAGAAGAATCGCTGGAGGCCAACGGGTTCGCACCCAATCGAAACGGTGGACGTCAAGGCTTCCTGCAGAAGGCTGCCTGATCAGGCTTCTGCTCTTCGGGCCTTAGTGCCCCTTCGAACGTCGATGTCTGCGCCGCCCTCTCAATTTGAGAGGGCGTTTTTCTTGGCTCATCGCCGGCTTCCGCAGAGGGCTGATGGCTGGCGGCTGAGTCGGGCCAGGAGCGGGAATTCGATGGTCCGCGCGCCAAAGGCGGCGTTGCCCCAATTTCAGCCACTAGTTGAAGGACCTGCACAAGACAGGACTGCCCGACCCGACCATCGTGGCTGGAGCCTATCCGATTGACGCGCGCCTCCATTGATTGCCACTTTCCAACAAGCAATATCGCGGGGCAGCTAGCTAATAACACCTAGACATCGGAGCGACGACGCTACTTCGCTCGGGAACGGCCGATGGTCTTTTCTGTTGCACGCACCGAAGGTTTCTGGTCGCCGAAAGCCGCCCTCGCCAACACGTTCTACAACACCCTTCACCCCCTCCCCAAGCACCCACTCAGGCCATGGCCCTCGATGCCACCCGCCCTCCAGGCGCTGCCCCCCAATCACCAAATCACCCATCACCGCAGCCACCACGCTGTGATAAATGGCAACCCGCCTCCCGGCGCCGCGTCCGCCATAGCCGCGACCGTGTAAACTCCCCCCTTTTTCCCATCCTGCCGACATGACGCAAGTGCCACAGCGCACGGGTTTCAGCGGCCCGAAACTGCTGCGCGTGCTGGCGCGCCTGACCGAGACCGACGCCGCTGGCGCCGTGCCGTCGCTGTCCGCCGTAATGAGCCGGTGGCTTGGCTGGACCGACGCCATCGCGCTGTCGGCCGCGCTCAACGGCAGTCCGCCGGAAGTGCCGTCCGCCACACCGGCGCGTCCGGGTAGCGAACGGGGCATCGGCGACGCCACCGGCACTCATGTGCGCGCCATGCTGACCGCCGCGATTACCGGGCAAGGCATGCCGTCTGACAGCCGCCGCCGGATGCCGACTCGGACAGCCGCGTCCGATCCTGCCGAGGCCGACTTCGCCGTTCATCGCCAGCGCTATATCGCGTTGCAGCAGCAGATGGAACGCGAAATCGCCGGCCTGCGCGGGCGGCTGCGGGCCGCACTGGCGTCGCGCACGCCGCAGGCAGCCCGGCTGGCCATGCTGGATGCCGTCATGGAACAGGTACTTGGCGCGCGCGAACAGGCAGTGCTTGCCGCAGTGCCGGGAATGCTGGAACCGCATTTCACGCGGCTGCGCGACGCCGAGGGCGCGTGGCTAAACGTATTTCGCAGGGACATGCAGAGCGTATTGCTGGCCGAGTTGGAAATCCGATTCCAGCCCGTGGACGCCCTGCTCGCCGCCCTGCGCGAAATCTGATCGAACCATATGAACAGACACCTCACACCGCTCGTCGCGCCACTCGTCGTCTTCCTGGCTGGCCTCGCCGTCGTCGGCTGGGTCGGCGCCGGCTATGCGGGCACGAATGCGCTGGCGCTGGCCGTCACGCTGCTCATTGGCGGGTTTTACGTAGGCGGCGCGTTCGAACTGCGCCGCTACCGCCAGGCCACAGCCACCCTGCCCGTCGCGCTTGCCAACCTGGCCGCGCCGCCGACCAGCCTCGGCGTGTGGCTCGACAGCCTGCATCCCAGCCTGCGCAATGCGGTACGCCTGCGCGTGGAGGGCGAGCGCGTTGCGCTTCCTGGCCCGTCGATGACGCCGTATCTGGTCGGCCTGCTGGTGCTGCTGGGGATGCTCGGCACCTTCCTCGGCATGGTCGGCACGCTACGCAGCACTGGCGTCGCACTGGAAAGCGCCGCCGACCTGCAGGCGATCCGCGCCTCGCTGGCAGCCCCGGTCAAGGGTCTTGGCTTCGCCTTCGGGACGTCTGTGGCTGGCGTAGCCACCTCGGCCATGCTCGGGTTGCTTTCGACGCTTGCCCGCCGCGAGCGCGTGCAAGCGGCGCAGATGCTGGACGAGCGCATCGCCACCACGTTGCGCACGCATTCGCGCCATCACCAGCACGACACGGTCTTCGCCCTGCTGCAACGCCAGGCCGAACTGATGCCCACGCTGGTGGATCGGCTGGAAACCATGGCCACGACGATGGCCCGCCAGAACGAAGCCCTCGGCGAGCGGCTGTCGGCCAGTCAGGATGCCTTCCATACGCGAACCGAAGCGGCCTACGCGCTGCTGGCCGATACCGTGGGGCAGTCGCTGAAGGAAGGCATCGCGGACAGCGCCCGGGCCGCCAGCGCGGCGATCCAGCCAGCCGTGGACACCACCATGACCGGCCTCGCCCGCGAAGCCGCCACCATGCGCGACACCGTCACGCAGACCGTACGACAGCATCTGGACGACCTCTCCACCCGCTTCGGCGCCACCACTACCGCCGTGGCCGAGACTTGGCGTCAGGCGCTCGCCGAACACCAGCAGGTGAACGCCTCCCTGACGTCGGACCTGCGCGCATCGCTTGATGGCTTCGGCGAAACCTTCGCGCAACGCTCGACGGCACTGGTCGACGGCATCAGCACGCGCCTCGACACAGCCGCCGCCGACGCCGCCAGGACGTGGGATACCACGCTGTCGCGCCTCGAACATACGGGCGAATCGCTCGCCAGCGCCAACCGCAAGGCGATGGCCGACGCCTCGGCTGCCTTCGCGCAGCACGCCGCCGACGTCGCCGGGACAGTCAACCAGTCGCACGCCAACTTGCAATCGCAATTGGCGGCACAGGAAACGGAGCGCCAGACGGCGCTAGCCGAACGCGATGAAGCGCGGCTTGCCGCGTGGCGCGACACGCTGGCGACTATGGCCGCCACGATGCGCGACGAGTGGCAACAAGCCAGCTCGCAATCGGCTGCCCATCAGCAGGATGTCCGCGATGCCCTGACGCAAAGCGCCCGCGATATTGCCACGCACGCCGAGGCTCACGCGACCGGCACGCTTGCCGAGATCGACCGCCTGCTACAGACCACGACCACGCAGCAATCGGAACTGGCCGCACGTGACGAACAGCGACTCGCCACATGGCGCGACACGCTGGCAGCCATGGCCGCCACGATGCGCGACGAGTGGCAACAGGCCAGCTCGCAATCTGCGACCCACCAACAGGCCGTTCGTGACGCCCTGGCGCAAAGCGCGCGCGACATCGCCACGCACGCCCAGGCTCACACCACCGGCACGCTTGCCGAAATCGACCGTCTTCTGCAAACCACAACCACGCAGCAAGCGGAACTGGCCGCACGTGACGAACAGCGCCTCGCCACATGGCGCGACACGCTGGCAGCCATGGCCGCCACGATGCGCGATGAATGGCAACAGGCCAGTTCGCAATCGGCCGCCCATCAGCAGGATGTCCGCGATGCCCTGACGCAAAGCGCGCACGACATCGCCGCTCACGCGCAGACGCACGCCTCCGGCACGGTTGCCGAGATCGACCGCCTGTTGCAGGCCGCATCCACACTGCAAGCGGAACTGGCCTCGCGCGACGAACAGCGCCTTGCCGCATGGCGTGACACGCTGGCAACCATGGCAGCTACCATGCGCGACGAATGGCAGCAGGCGAGCACGCAATCGGCCGAGCATCAGCGGGAGATCCGCGACGCCCTCGCCCGGACCGCCAGTGACATCGCCACACACACGCAGGAGCAGGCCAACGGCACCATCGCCGAAGTGGCTCGCCTGGCGCAGATCGCAACTGAAGCACCCAAGGCCGCCGCCGACGTCATCGCCGAACTGCGCCAGAAGCTCACAGACGGCATGGCACGCGACAACGCAATGCTCGAGGAGCGTGGGCGTCTGCTCGAAACGCTTGGCACGCTGCTCGATGCCGTGAATCACGCCTCCACCGAGCAACGTGCGGCCGTGGATGGGCTCGTCACGACCACGGCGGACCTGCTGGAGCGCGTCGGCACGCGCTTCACCGAGCAGGTGGCGCAGGAGACCGGCAAGCTGGATGGCATCGCGGCACAGGTCACGGGTAGCGCCGTCGAAGTGGCAAGCCTGGGCGAAGCCTTTGGCATGGCGGTGCAGGTGTTCAGCGCATCGAATGACAAGCTGGCGGAGCACCTCACCCGTATCGAGTCCGCGCTCGACAAGTCCATGATGCGTAGCGACGAGCAGTTGGCTTACTACGTGGCGCAGGCCCGCGAGGTGGTGGACCTGAGCATGCTGTCGCAGAAGCAGATCCTGGAGAACCTGCAGCAGTTCTCCGCGCAGCAAGCCGGAGCCGAGGCGGCATGACGGACGATTTCGACGCCGGCGCGGAGCCCACCGTCCCGGCCTGGGCGGTGTTCGGTGACCTGATGTCGGTCATGCTGGGCGCCTTCGTTCTGGTGCTGCTGGGTGTGATCGGCGTGCAGATCGAACTGTCGGCACGGCTCGAGAACGAGGTCAAGCAGCGGCAGGAGGAACTGAAGCGACGCCAGACGCTGGAGGAAGCGCTCGCCGGGCCGCTGGCGGCTGGCCGGGTCACGCTCAAGGACGGACGCATCGGCATCAGCGGCAATGTGCTGTTCGCGCTAAATTCCGACCAGTTGCAGCCGGAAGGCCGCGCGTTGCTCAAGAGCCTTGCCGCGCCGCTGTCGGCCTATCTGGGCGCGCGCGACGAGATCCTGATGGTGAGCGGTTTCACCGACGACCAGCAGGTCAGGGAAGGCAACCGGCGATTTGCCGACAACCTGGAACTGTCGGCTCAGCGAGCGCTGACCGTAACCCGCGCGCTGATCGAAGCGGGCCTGCCCCCGGCTTCGATCTTCTCGGCGGCATTCGGCTCGCAGCAGCCAGTCGCGTCGAATGCCACGGAGGAAAGCCGGGCAAAGAACCGACGCGTGGAAATCGCGCCAGTGCCGAGGGTATCTGCCGGGGCCGGGGCCACGAAACCCCATGCATAACGACATCCCGCACGACCCCCTTACCCTGCTCGACGGCTGGCGCGACAGCGGCGCAGACCGTGCGGACCCCGTCCGCTTTCGCTTTATCGAGACGATGGCGCAACGCGCGTCCGGCTATAGCGGCGAAGCGGGCCGTCTGCTCGATGCACGGGTAGCCAGGCTGGTGGCGGAGTATGGAGCGATGCTGGCGCGTGACGCCGGCGCTTCGGACGAGGTGGCGTCGCCAGAGGCACAGTCGCAACCGCACAGTGCTCTCGCGGAACTCGCGGCGCTGAGGGAGCGCCTCGGGCAGCATACGCAGCCAGCCACTGGGGCCATCACCAGCCACACCCACGCTAACGCTAACGCTAACGCTCAGGCTCACACGCCCAACGCCCTCATCCCGCAGCGAGCCGCCCCCGTCGAACCGGAACTGGCCGACTACTTCCGCGACACCTGGGCCCGTGTCAGTGTCGACCGGCAAATGCGCCAGTCGCAGGCGGGTGTGCCCGAGAACGCCGGGCCGCTGAATACGAACCATCTGGTGCATCGGTCACTGTCACTGATGCGCGAGGTGTCGCCCGGGTATCTCGAACAGTTCCTGTCGTATGTCGATGCGCTGTCGTGGCTGGAGGGGATGCACCCCATCTCGCTGGTACCCGAACGCAAGGCGCGCGCCAAATCGGGCAAGACGGGAAGCGGCATTGTCTGAAAGGGCCGGCGCGCAAGGCGTAGGCTTTGCGTAGCGGCAATCACCATGGCTCCGTCTGTGCGCAACCGCACGGTGCAATACCGCGACACGCGCATAGTCACCCTCGCAGTACCGAGTCATCCGATTCCTGACCGACTGGGTAGCGAGCCATGAAACCAGAGCCATTTGTAGTGACGCCGGACGCGTACGCACGCCCGCTCAACGTCGTGGGCGAGAAAATCACGGTGCTGGCCTCAAGTGCCGCCACGCAGGGCTACGAGGTATTCCTGCAGCATGGCGAGGAAGGCAGTGGGCCGCCGCCGCATAGCCACGACTGGGACGAATCGTTCTACGTCACCAGGGGCAGTGTCGAGATCGGCTATGACGATCAGGTCTTCGTGGCACCGGCCGGCACGTTCGTCCATATTCCGGCTGGCACGACGCACTCGTTCCGCTTCGGTACCGGCGGGGGCGAGATGATCTCTGTCACCAGCCACGGCGGCAATGCGTCGCATCTCTTCTCGCGCATCGATGAAACGGTACCTCCGGGCCCGCCCGATCTGGAAAAGCTTCATGCGGTGGCGCAGGAGTGCGGCGTGACGATTCCGGGTTGACAGGCCGAGGCCGCGTGATCGCGCGGCAGCCGCATCAATGGATCAACGCTTGATCTTGACCGCCCGTTTCGCGACGGTGCCTGCACGTTTGCCGCTGACGGCCTTTGCGCCCGGCGCGGCCACCGCTCTCCGCTCCTTGACCTTGCCTGACACCGCTGCCGGCAGCGCCTGAGCGGAGCGCATCTGCTGGCTCTCGCTGGTGGTCACGCCAATGGTACGTGCCAGTTGCCGGCTGACGCTGATATAGGCGTGTCCCAGCCGGGCATCGAAGTACAAGGAATCTCCGCGAGCCAGTCGCACGAACTCGCCATTCGCGAAGTGCACCTCGACTTCGCCGCTCAGCACATAGATGAATTCCTCGCCGGGGTGGCTGGCAAAGACCTCCGGGCCCGTGATGTGCCGCGCGTGGACGATGGCCACCGTCGGGCTCATCTGTTTGCCGGCCGCCTCGGTACAGAGAAACTCATAGGCGATCGACTGGCCGGTATAGACCACGCCCTGATTGGCGCGCGTGACGATGGGCCCCTGGAATGGCGCCGCAGTCTCCCCCGCTCCGGCGAACATCTCGCCCATGTCCATCTGCAGCGCTTTGCCGATGGCCGCGAAGTTGTCGTAGCCGAGCGCAAGCTGGCCACGCTCCGCGCGCGAGATGGTGGTGATGGATACGCCGGACAGCTCGGCAAGGTGAGCCAGCGTCCAGCCGAGCGCCTTGCGCGCGCCGCGCAGGCGCTTGCCGAAGGTCTCCCGGTCCAGCGTGCGCGACGGGTCCACGTGCGCCGAGGCATTAGTCTCTTTCAAGCCAGGATCCTTTCGTGATGACGTGTTGTTGAGCCCGGCACATCCCCCACGTAGGGGTATGCCCTTGGCATCCGCAATTTATCCGATAATTTGCGTATTCGCAATTTGCGTATTCGCAAATTCTTGAATACACTCGCTGGACCCATGAGCCTGCGCCCCGCCTTGCGCCGGCGTGCAACGTCCCCAAGCACCCCTTGCCAATGACTGCAACCACGGCCCCACTCCGCTCTGACTTTCTGGTAATCGGCGCAGGTATCGCTGGCGCCTCCGTCGCGTACTGGCTCGCGCCGCACGGCAGCGTCACCGTGCTGGAGCGGGAAAGCCAGCCGGGCTATCACTCCACCGGCCGATCCGCCGCGCTGTTCATGGAAAGCTACGGCACGCCTCAGGTGCGCGCGCTGACGATGGCCAGCCACGCCTTTCTCGCAAATCCGCCGCAGGGCTTTGCCACGCATTCGCTGCTGACGCCGCGCGGCGCGCTGATGGTTGCCGCGCCCGGGCAGCAGGCCCTGCTCGACGAACACTGGGAAATCCTGCGCGCGATGGCGCCAGAGGCCGAACTGCTGACCGCGCAGCAGGCTTGCGAACGTGTGCCCGTGCTGCGTCCGGAGATGGTGATCGGCGCGGTCTACGAGCCCGGCGCGGCCGACATGGATGTCCATGCGATCCATCAAGGCTACCTGCGTGGCATACGTCAGGCCGGTGGCAAGCTGGTCTGCGACGCGGAGGTCCGCGCCATCGCGCGTCATGGCGATGTCTGGCGCGTGGAAGCGGGACAAGCCGTCTACGAAGCGCCGGTCGTGCTGAATGCCGCCGGTGCGTGGGCCGACGTGATCGCGCGCCAGGCCGGCGTCTCCCCGCTTGGCCTGCAGCCCTGCCGGCGTTCGGCCTTTGTTTTCCAGCCACCCGCCGGCGTCGACAGCCACGGCTGGCCCATGGTGCACAGCGCCGACGAGTCCTGGTACATCAAGCCCGACGCTGGCATGTTGCTCGGCTCTCCGGCCAATGCCGACCCGGTCGAGCCGCAAGACGTGCAGCCCGAGGAACTGGATATCGCGATGGCGATCCACCGCATCGAGGAAGCCACCACGCTGACGATCCGCCATCCCGCCCGTACCTGGGCCGGCCTGCGCTCCTTCGTGGCGGACGGCGACCTGGTCGGTGGTTTCGACGATCGCGCGCCCGGCTTTTTCTGGGTGGCTGCGCAGGGCGGCTATGGCATCCAGACGTCCGCAGCCATGGGCGAGACCTGCGCCGCGCTGGCGCGTGGCCTGCCTGTGCCCGCGCACGCCGCGTCCTTCGGGCTGACCGCCGAAATGCTGGGGCCCGCGCGGTTGCGCCGCGCCGCGGCCTCATAGCAGCGGGCCCGGCATCCACGGGCCACGCGCAGACGAAACGAAAGCACAACGACAGGTACAACAACGACTCCAGGAGACAGCCGTGCGTGTGTTCAGCGCTTCCCTCGCCACCGAGACCAATACTTTCGCGCCGATGCCGACCGGGCTCGCATCGTTCCGCGACCGTGGTTACTTCCCGGCCGGCCAGCATCCGGACCAGATGACCTTCTTCTCCGGGCCGCTGTGGGCCGCGCGCCTGCGCGGCAAGGAACGCGGCTGGACGTTGCTGGAAGGCATGGTTGCCGGCGCCCAGCCCAGCGGCACCACCACGCGGCACGCTTATGAAACGCTGCGCGAGGAACTACTGGCCGATCTGCGCGCGGCGCTGCCGGTGGACATGGTGCTGCTCGGCCTGCACGGCGCCATGGTCGCCGATGGCTACGACGACTGCGAAGGCGACCTGCTGCAACGGGTGCGCGCCATTGTCGGCCCCGATGTGGTGATCGGCGCGGAACTCGATCCGCACTGCCACCTGTCGCCCGCCATGACCACGCATGCCGACCTTCTGATCGCCTTCAAGGAGTACCCGCACACAGACGTGCTCGAACGCGCGATCGAACTGGTCGACCTGTGCGCGGCCAAGGTGGAGGGCAAGATCCGTCCGGTACCGGCGGTGGTCGACTGCGGCATGATCGTCACGGTGCATACGTCGCGCCAGCCTGCGCGTGGCTTCGTCGACCGCATCCAGGCACTGGAAGGCCACAACGGCGTCCTGTCGATCTCGATCGCGCACGGATTCTCCTGGGGCGACGTACCCGAGATGGGCACCAGGGTACTGGTCTACACGGACGGCGACGCTACCGCGGCCCAGACGCTCGCACGCCGGCTGGCCGATGAACTGATCGACATGCGCGAGGCGCTCGACGTGCCGTACCCCCGCATCGACGCCGCGCTGGACGAGGCACTGGCCTTTGACGGTGGCCCGGTGGTGCTGGCGGATGGCGCCGACAACCCGGGCGGTGGCGCGGCGGGCGATTCCACCTTCATCCTGCGTCGCATGATCGAACGTGGCATCGTCAATGCGGCCATCGGCCCGATGTGGGACCCAATCGCGGCACGCATCGCGTTCGAGGCCGGCGTGGGCGCGCGCCTGCCGCTGCGCATCGGCGGCAAGATCAGCCCGCTCTCCGGCGAGCCGCTGGATCTGGATTGCACAGTCAAGGCGCTGATGCCCGACATGGTGATGACCGGCCTGGCCAACGCTCCCATGCAGATGGGCGACAGTGCGCTCGTGGAGGCCAACGGCATCGACATCGTTCTGATCACGCTGCGCAACCAGGCCATGGGAACCGATCTCTTTACCCAGCTTGGCTGCGACCTCGCCGCAAAGAAGATCATCGTGGTCAAGTCGTCGCAGCATTTCTACGCGTCCTTCGCGAAGATCGCGCGCCACGTGATCTATGCCGGAGCGCCGGGTGCGGTGACGCTGGACCTGCGTACCCTGCCCTACCGCAAGGTTCACCGCCCGAAGTGGCCCCTCGATCCCGCCTGATTCGCGGGACGCAGAGACTCCAATACCAAGACACCTGACAAGCATCAGGACAAAGCAAGACAAGGAGGAGACAAGACATGCAACACCGACCGCTCGCCACTCTCGTCATGGGTGCCCTGTTGCTGGCCGGCACCAGCCTGCCGGCGCAGGCGCAGGCACCCGCCAGGACGCTGAAGATCGTGCCGCACGCCGACCTGAAGATCCTCGACCCGACCTTCACCACGGCCTACATCACGCGCAACTTCGGCTATATGGTCTATGACACGCTGTTCGCGCAGGACGCGACCGGCAAGCCGCAACCGCAGATGGTGGAGAAGTACACCAGCAGCAAGGACGGCAAACAGTGGAGCTTCACGCTGCGTCCCGGCCTGAAGTTCTCCGATGGCAACGCCGTGACCGCCGCGGACGCAGTGGCATCGTTGCAGCGCTGGGGCGCGCGCGACAGCCTGGGACGCTCGATGGGCGAGGCCGGCGCCGAGTGGAAGGTCGTCGACGCACGCACCTTCACGCTGACGCTACAGCAGCCCTTTGGGCTGGTGCTGGAAGCGCTGGCCAAGCCCTCCGGCTTTCCACCGGTGATCCTGCCCGAACGCCTGGCCAAGCAACCGGCCACCGCGCCGCTGAACGAAGTGGTGGGTTCCGGTCCCTATCTGTTCAAGCGCGACGAATGGGTGCCGGGCAACAAGGCCGTGTTCGTGCGCAACCCCAACTACACGGGCCGCCGCGAAGCACCAAGCGGTCTGGCCGGCAACAAGACCAGCCACTTCGATCGCATCGAATGGCTGTACCTCCCCGACGCCAACAGCGCGGTCGCCGCCCTCAAGCGCGGCGAGGTGGACCTGATCGAGCAGTTGCCACCGGACTACATCACGCCGCTGCGTTCCGACAACAGCCTCAAGGTCGGCTCTGGCGGCACCTACCAGGGAATGCTGGTGATGAACCAGTTGCACCCGCCCTTCAACAATCCGAAGGTACGCCAGGCCCTGCTGCAGGCGGTCAGCCAGGAGCGCTTCACCGCGGCCATGGGCTTCCCGCTGGACATGCGCATGAACTACTGCGCCACGTACTTCATTTGCGGCAGCCCCAACGACACGGCCGCCGGCGCCGAACCCTTCCGCAAACCGGACGTCGCCAAGGCCAAGCAGATGCTTGCGGCCTCGGGCTACAAGGGTGAAAAGGTGGTGTTGCTGGTGCCCACCGACATCACCGCGCTGAACGCCGAGGCGCTGATGGCCGCGCAGACCATGCGCAGCATCGGCATCAACGTCGACATGCAGAACATGGACTGGGCCTCGATCGGCGCGCGACGTGCCAAGCGTGACGCGCCGGATGCCGGTGGCTGGAACATGTATGTGACCGTGGCAGGCGAGTTCGACGTCAACACCCCGGTTACCAATGCCTACCTCAGCGCCGCCTGCGGCAACAGCCTGCCGGGCTGGCCGTGCGACAAGCCGCTGGATGAATTGCGCAGCGCGTGGGTGCGCGAGATGGTGCCGGCCAAGCGGCGCGATCTGCTCGATGCCTTCCAGAAGCGCGCCTATGAAGCGGTGCCGTACGTGAACACCGGGCAGTACTCGTCCGCGTTCGCCGCGCGGGCCAACCTGAAGGGCCTGGACAAGCTGTGGGGCGGCGTACCCACGGTCTGGGCGCTTGACCGCTGAGCGAGCCTGCCATGGGTTACCTGATCCGCCGCCTGCTGGCCACGCTGCCGGTGATGGCCGTGGTGGCCATCGTGGTCTTCCTGCTGATCCACCTGTCGCCGGGCGACCCGGCGGCACTGATCGCGGGCGACCTTGCCACTGTCGAGGACATCGCGCGCCTGCGTGCCACGCTTGGCCTCGACCAGCCGCTGTGGCAACAGTTCGGGCTCTGGGCCGGACGGCTCGCCAGCGGAGACCTGGGCACCTCCATCTTCACGCAGATGCCGGTGACCGAGCTGCTGGCCCAGCGGCTGGAGCCGACGCTGTCAATCGCCGCGCTGACCATGCTGCTGACGCTGCTGGTATCGGTGCCGCTGGGCACGCTGGCGGCCTATCGCGCGGGTAGCTGGATCGACCGGCTGGTGATGCTGTTCGCCGTGCTGGCATTCTCGCTCCCGGTATTCCTTGTGGGCTACCTGCTGGTCTATGCGTTCGCGATCCAGTTGCCGTGGTTTCCGGTGCAGGGCTATGCCCGGCTGGCCGATGGCGCCGGGGGCTGGCTACGTAGCCTGGTGCTGCCGTGCGTCAACCTGGCGTTGGTGTACATCGCCCTGATCACCCGCATGACGCGCGCCACGGTGCTGGAAGTGCTGCACGAAGACTACATCCGCACCGCCCGCGCCAAGGGGCTCGGTGTGCTGCCGGTGCTCGGCCATGCGCTGCGCAACGCGGCCATCCCGATTGCGACCACGGTCGGCACCGGCATCGCGCTGCTGATCGGCGGCGTGGTGGTGACCGAGACCGTGTTCGCGATTCCAGGCGTCGGCCGGCTGGTGGTGGATTCGGTGCAACGCCACGACTACCCGGTCATCCAGAGCGTGCTGCTGCTCTCGGCAGGTGCCTATGTGCTGATCAACCTGATGATCGACCTCAGCTACCGGCTGTTCGATCCCCGCATCAAATACTGAGCCGCCATGACCGCTACCCTGCCCTCGCGCCAGGACGCCGCCGCACGGCCGGCGGACGACGACGCGCCGTTCGTGCTGCCCCGCTGGTACTGGGCGCGCAAGCATCCCACCCTCGTCATTGGCGCCGTGCTCCTGCTGGCCGTTGCCGCGCTGGCGATCGCCGCGCCGTGGATCTCGCCGTTCGACCCGCAGGACATTGACCCGCTGGCGCGTATGCAGCCGCCTTCCGCCGAACACTGGTTCGGCACCGATGCGCTGGGCCGCGACGTGTTCAGCCGCGCGGTCTGGGGCGGCCGCGTGTCGATGATCGTCGCCCTCTCGGTCGGCCTGCTATCCACCGTGCTGGGCGTCAGCATCGGCCTGACCGCCGGCTTCGTGCGCTGGACCGACGGCTTTCTCATGCGCGTGATGGACGGGCTGATGGCCATCCCGGGCATCCTGCTGGCGATCGCGCTGATGGCACTGACCCAGGCCAGCCTGGGTGCGGTGATCGTCGCCATCACCGTCCCCGAGGTGCCGCGCGTGGTGCGGCTGGTTCGCTCGATGGCGCTGACCCTGCGCGAGCAACTGTACGTCGAAGCCGCGCACGCGGTTGGCACGCGGCTGCCGGTGATCCTGCTGCGCCACGTGCTGCCCAACATGGTCGCGCCGCTGATCGTGCAGGCCACCTTTGTCGCGGCAGCGGCCGTTCTGACCGAGGCGGCGCTGTCCTTCCTCGGCGTGGGCGTGCCGGCGCAGACGCCAAGCTGGGGCAACATCATGGCCGAGGGCCGCAACTTCGTTGCCGTGGCTTTCCACATCCTGCTGTATCCCGGCCTGCTGCTGGCCGCCACCGTGCTCGCTATCAACCTGCTCGGCGACGGCCTGCGCGATGCGCTCGATCCGCGCCTGGCGCGCCAACTCTGAGATGGGAACTGCCATGACGTCCACCCGCAAGGCACTCCCCGCCGGCACACCACTGCTGGAAGTACAGGACCTGCACGTGCGCTTCGACACCCTGACCGGCCCCGCGCGATCGGTCAACGGTGTCTCCTACACGGTGCGCGCCGGCCAGACACTGGGTGTGGTCGGTGAATCCGGCTGCGGCAAGAGTGTGACCGCGCTCTCCATCATGCGGCTGCTGTCCGCGCCACCCGCGCATGTGACAGGCGCCGTCCTGCTCGACGGGACCGATCTGCTCACGCTCGGCGAGCGCGAGATGCGCCGCATCCGTGGCAACCGCATCTCCATGATCTTCCAGGAGCCGATGACCTCGCTCAACCCGGTCTTGACCATCGGCCGCCAGATCGCGGAAACCGTACGCCTGCACCAAGGGGCGAGCCATGCCGAAGCGCTTGCCCGCGCGATCGACATGCTGCGCCTCGTGCAGATCCCCGAGCCCGAGCGGCGCGCGAACGAGTATCCGCATCAGCTCTCTGGCGGCATGCGCCAGCGCGTGATGATCGCGCTCGCGCTGGCCTGCAACCCCGAGGTGCTGATCGCCGACGAGCCCACCACCGCGCTGGACGTGACCATCCAGGCGCAGATCCTCGACCTGATCCGACGCCTGCAGCAGGAGCTGGGCACCGGCGTGGTGATGATCACGCACGACCTCGGCGTGGTGGCGGAGAGCTGTCATCGCGTGGTGGTGATGTACGCCGGGCGCAAAGTCGAAGAAGCGAACGTGGCCGATCTGTTCGACCGTCCGCTGCATCCCTACACACGTGCCCTGATGGCGTCCATGCCGTCGATGAACACCGGCAGCAGCCGCCTGACCGAGATCCCCGGGTTGGTGCCGTCGCCCCAGCAACCACAGCGCGGCTGCGCCTTCGCGCCCCGCTGTGCCCAGGCGCAGGCCCGCTGTCACACGGAGATGCCTCGGCTTTCGGCACAGGGCGCCGACCACTTCGTGGCCTGCTTCGCCGTCGAGACACGTCAATCCGATGGCGTCGCACCAGTCGACAGTACCCCGGAGACCCTTGCATGAACCCCTCTCAGGAACCCATCGCAGCGACCGCGCAGGCCGCGCCGCTGCTGCAGGTGGACGGGCTGCGCAAGCACTACACTGCACCGCGCCGCTGGCCCTCGCCGCCGCCCCGGCCGATCCAGGCGGTTGATAACGTCTCCTTCACGGTCGCTCTTGGCGAAACACTGTCCCTGGTGGGCGAATCCGGCTGCGGCAAGACCACCACCGCAAAGTCCGTCCTGCGTCTGGTGGAACCCACCGCAGGTTCGGTCAGGCTGGACGGCGAGGAACTGCTGACCCTGTCGGCCGGAGAGATGCGTCGCCGCCGGCGCGAACTACAGATCATCTTCCAGGACCCGTATGCTTCGCTGAGCCCCCGTCTGACTGCGGGAGAAATCGTCGCGGAGCCGCTGCGCAACTTCGGGATGCGCTCCCGCGCGGAGCGCGAGGCGCGCGTGCAGTGGCTGTTCGGCAAGGTCGGCCTGCGCCCCGAGGCCACCGCGAAGTATCCGCATGAGTTCTCGGGCGGGCAACGCCAGCGGCTCGGCATCGCCCGCGCACTGGCCATGCAGCCCAAGCTGATCGTGTGCGACGAACCGGTCTCCGCGCTCGACGTATCGGTGCAGGCCCAGGTCGTCAACCTGCTGATGGACCTGCAGCAGGAGTTCGGCATCGCCTATCTCTTCGTCGCCCATGATCTGGCCGTGGTGCGCCATATCAGCCGCCGCGTGGCCGTGATGTACCTGGGTCGCATCGTCGAACTGGCCGATCGCGATGCGCTGTTCTCTACGCCGCGCCACCCCTATACGGAGATTCTGCTGTCGGCCGCGCCGGTGCCAAACCCGCGCGCGCCGGCACGACGCATTCTGCTGCAGGGCGATCCGCCCAGCCCGGCAAACCCGCCCTCTGGCTGCCACTTCCATACGCGCTGCCCGCTTGCGCAGCCCATTTGCCGCGAGCAGGCACCGGCGCTGACGGCGCGCCCGTCGGATGCGCCGGGCGGCCACCAGGTCGCCTGTCATTTCCGCTGAAGGACACCCCCAATTCCACTCCAGGAGACCCGTAGCATGGCTGAGCAGGCTTCGAACCATCATGATCTGCTGATCCGGGGCGGCACCGTGATCGACGGTAGCAAGGCACCGCGATTCACCGCCGACATTGCCGTGCGCGATGGCCGCATCGCCGCTATCGGCGACCTTGCTGGTCACACTGCCGAGCGCACGCTGGACGCCGCCGGCCGCATCGTCGCCCCGGGCTTTATCGACTCGCATACCCACGACGACCAGGCGGTGCTGTCGCAGGCGGCAATGCCGTTCAAGATCTCCCAGGGCGTGACCACGGTGGTGGCCGGCAACTGCGGCATCAGCGCTGCGCCGCTACGCGCCGACATGGACCTGCCGATGCCGCTGGGCCTGATCGATGCGCCGCCTGAAGGCCGCTTCACAACCTTCGCCGCCTATCTGGACGCCCTGCGCGCCACCCCCAGCTCGGTGAACGTGGCAGCGATGGTGGGTCACTCCACGCTGCGTGCGGTCACCATGTCCGCGCTGGATCGCCCCGCGAACGACGACGAGATCGCAGCCATGCAGGCGCTGGTCGAGGAAGCGATGCAGGCGGGTGCCATCGGGCTGTCGACCGGTACCTTCTACCCGCCGGCGATCAAGGCCACCACCGAGGAGATCATCGAAGTCTGCCGCCCGCTGAGCGCGCGCAAGGCGCTCTATGTCACGCACATGCGCAACGAGTCCGATCAGGTCATGGAAGCGCTCGAGGAGACCTTCCAGATCGGCCGCGCGCTGGACGTACCCGTGGTGGTGTCGCACCACAAGGTGCAGAACACGCCAAACTTCGGCCGCAGCCGCGTCACCCTGCCCTTTATCCAGGAGACGATGCAGCACCAGTGCGTGTCGCTCGACTGCTATCCCTACACCGCCGGCTCCACCATGATCCGCACCGAACCCGCCATGCTCGAGGGTCGCGTGCGCATCGCCTCCAGCGTGCCGCACCCAGAATGCACAGGCCGCGACCTGGATGACATCGCCCGCGAATGGGGCGTCGCCAAGCAGGAAGCCGCGCGGCGGCTGCAGCCCGGCACGGCCATCTACTTCCTGATGGACGAAGCCGACGTGCAACGCATCCTGGCTTTCGACGAAACGATGATCGGGTCGGATGGCATCCCGGTCGGCGAGAATCCGCACCCGCGTCTGTGGGGCACATTCCCGCGTGTGCTGGGGCATTACTGCCGCGAGGTCGGCCTGTTCCCGCTGGAGACCGCCGTCTGGAAGATGACCGGCCTGACCGCGCGCAACTTCGGCCTGCACGGACGCGGCACGCTGGCGGTCGGCAACCATGCCGACATGGTGATCTTCGATGCCGGCACCATCCGCGACGCCGCCGACTACGACACGCCCACGCGCCCGGCCGAGGGCATCGACACCGTGATCGTCAACGGCGCCATCACCTGGCACGGCGGGCAGCATACCGGCGCCAGGAACGGCCAGGTCATCAAGCGTCGTCACGCCGCCTGATGACCTGGCGGGAAGCACCGAGGCCGAGTGTCATGAGCCCCGGCCTCGGACGCTTCCTCGTAGCGGCTAGAAGCGGTGGCGCACTCCCACGGCCACGCCGATCATGTTGTCCGCTCCGGCACCCAGGTAGTAAGCATTGGCAAAACTGATCGCCGACGTGTCGAAGTTCAACCCCGAGTTCTTCGAATAGGCGGTGGTCAGGTAGACGTCGGTACGCTTGGAGAAGGCGTAGTCGGCGATGAAGGTGACCTGCCACGGGTTCTTCACGTTGAAGCCAGCTACGTTCCTGATGTCGTCGTAGTAGTAGGCCAATGTCAGGCCAAGCGCGGCAGTCGCCTGGTAGTTCGCGCCGATCCAGTAGTAGTTGTCGCGCAGCAGGGTCGCGTCGGTGGTCCCCTTGTTCAATCCCCAGCGGTATCCACCCATCACCTTGACCGGCCCGGTCTCATAGCTGGCCGCTAGCGCGACTTTTCGGAATGCGCCGGTTGCCCCCGTTGTCGCGGACAGCGTGGGGTTGTATTGGTCGTAGACCACCGTGGCCCCGAACGGTCCGCCGGAATAGCTCAACGACGCACCGTATCCGGTATCGCGTCGGAACTGGCCCGCGACCTCGCCGGCACCGGCAACACCGTTGCCAAACGACCAGTAGCCACCTGCGGTGACGCCCCCGAACTTGCCGACATACTTGATGACGTTGTCCGAGCGGTAGTTCAGGCCGAGTTGCATGGCAATCGGCTCGTACTGCACGCCGTAGCGGGTCGGCGAGAAGTCGGCCAGCGCGCTGAAGATCGTGGTGTACTGACGGCCCAGCGTGATGGCACCAACGCTGTCGCTCTGCAAGCCCACATACGCCTGACGGCCAAAGATCCGGCCACCCTGCTGCAACTTGCCGTCGTCGCTGCCAAAGCCGTTTTCCAGCACGAACAGCGCCTTCATCCCGCGGCCGAGATCTTCGGTCCCGCGAATCCCCCAACGCGAGCCAGACAAACCGCCGGGCGTCATGCCTATTTTGCTGTGCGCAGGGCCCGGAAAGCCGGGTTGGGTCGGCGCGATGGAGGAATAGTGGCTGACGTACTCGATGTTTGCATCGACGACGCCATATAGCGTGATCGAACTCTGCGCCAGTACGGGCGCGGATGCAGCACTGAGTACAGCAAATACGGTTCCCTGTTTCATGTTTGATGTCTCCTTGTTGGTCTTGGGTGTTACGGGCACTGCACGAAAAAAAAGGCAAAGCACAGCCAACCCCCAGGGCGGAAATCCCTGGGGACGGCGTGGTGAAAAAAAGGCAAATGCCGGACTGACCGGGGTCGCGCTGCTACCAGCGCGCCGGCATCATGACCTTCGCAATATGGGGGCGTGAAGAAGAACCTGGAGCTGTGCCTTCAGCTCGGACGTTGACGTTGGCATGGCATCCGAAAATGCCTTTCGAGATTCCGGTGCAGGTACGGGTGCCTGCTGACAATGACTACGGTTCGATACCTACTCCGGTTCGATACCTGCTGCCTTGATGGTTTTGGCCCACTTCGCGGTTTCGTTGCGGACAAACGCCGCCAGCTCTTCCGGCGTTGAAGACAGCGGCTGCCCGCCCGTCTTGCCGAAGTGCTCCGCCGCCGCGCTGCTGCCCATGGCCTGCTGGATGAAGCCGCTCATCTGGTCGACGACAGGCGTGGGTGTGCCGGCGGGGAAGAATGCCGCCACCCAAGCCGTCAACTCATAGCCCGGCAATCCGCTCTCATCCATCGTGGGCACGTCCTTGAACAACGGATGCCGCTGTGCGGTAGTCACCGCGATCGCGCGCAGCTTGCCGGCCTGGATCAGCGGCCGCGCCGGCGAGATGTCGGAGATCATGAAGTCGATCTGATGGCCCATCAGGTCGGTCAGCGCCTGGGGCACCCCCTTGTAGGGGACATGCAGCGCTGGCGCTCCGCTCATGATCTTGTACAGCTCGCTGGCGATACGGGTGGAGGAACTGCCGCTCCCGAACGTCAGCTTCCCCTGCCGTTGCCGGGCCAGCGCCGTCAGATCCGCCACGGTGCGCACCGGGCTGTCGGACGGTACCACCAGTACCAGGCCACTCTTGGCGATCAGCGAAACCGGAGCAAAATCCTTGATGGGATCGTAGGGTAGCGTCTTGAACAACGAGGCGTTGGCCGCGTGCGTGGTGTTGGTGGTGATCAGCATGGTGTAGCCGTCGCCCTGCGCGGTGGCAACGGCCTTTGCCGCGATGAATCCGTTCGCGCCGGGGCGGTTCTCGACCACCACGGACTGGCTCGTCTGCATCGTGATGCTTTGGGCCACATAGCGTGCGCTTTCGTCGGTGCCGCTTCCCGCCGGGAACGGCACGACTACGCGTATCGGCTTGTCCGGATACCCCTTGGTCACGGCCGCCGAAGCCATCTCTGGCGCCGTTGCCGATACCGCCAAGGCGGGGAGCAGCCCGAGAAAGCGCCGCCGGTTGATCTGCTGTTCCATTGTGTCTCCTTATATTTTTGTCTCTGGTAATGCGTCGCAGCGTCGCGCGTCAGGTCACGGCGTCATGTGCGCGAATGACGATGAATGCCGAGGGGGCATCACCGGCCGCGATGCGTAGAACATGGTTCTCCGGCACGAAGACCCAATCGCCCGCGATGGCGCGGAACGGTTGATCGCCGATCTGGCCGTCCAGCTTGCCGCAGCGCACGAACAGCACCTGTTCCGCATCCTGCAACGCGTGGGGAGCCACGTAACCGTCGGCTGCAAGCTGCACCATGTAGATATCGAGGAACCGGGCGCCCACCGTCTGATGCGAGATTGCCGGGCTGACCCGCGCGCCCACATAGAAGTCCAAGTCGATCGGCGGCGCATCAGTCCGCACGTCGCGTACGTCGCCGGCACCGTCCTGGAGGCGCGGATCGTCGATGCCGTCCGCTACCACGGCGGCATTCGGGTTCTCGCTGTAGGGTGGCGCGTAGACCACCATGACTTGCACGGGCTCTTCGCTCACGACTTCAAAGCGGTGAAACATGCCGACCGCGTTGAAGCTCCAGTCGCCCGCCCTCAGCGTGCGACGGTGCCCCGGCAGCTCGCCAACGCCCTCGCCGGCCAGCAGGTAACTGGCCTGTTCGAGGTTCGGGTGTGCATGAGGCAATGCGCCATGGCCACGCGTGATGGTGCCAAGCAGCACCTCTACCCGCCGGGCGCCTACCGTTTCCTTGCCGATGATGCGCTGATTCGCGGTACCGGTATGGTTCGCCGGCGTGTAGGTCGCCACGTCCGCCGCACGCAAAACAAATGGGGATGCCATCGTCTGTCTCCTTGTCATATTGCGATGCAGGACTAGCGACGCGCTTCAGGAATCGTCAACTCCGGATAGTGTTCGCTCAGCGTCGCCGGGAGCGCGACATCCAGCACGAAGCGATCGCCGCGATACCAGAAGAAGCCGGCCATCAGGACATTGCCGTCGACATCGAGAATCGACCGGGCCATCTTCGCGACCGGCGCGCCAAAGATGTAGCCGAGATCGCGCACCAGCACATAGTCCGCCGGCTCGACCGTCAGCGTCATGTACGTGGCACCCATCCGGTTGCCCACGACCTGACGCAGCAGCTGGACAAGCTTGTGACGTCTCTCGCCACCGCGCGGAAACCGGGCATATACGGAAGTCGCCACGTACATCTCGATGACGCAGAACGGTGCCCCGTCCTGGATATGGAGCTTGCGCACCATCGCATAGGTGTCGTGTGCCTTGCCGAATCTCGACAGCGCTGTCGGCAGGCTGACGCCGTCCCGCTTCTCGAGAATGCGGATCTCGAGATCGGCGGCGCCAACCGCATCGTCGTTGATGGCGGCACGCAGACGCTCGTCGAATCCGGATGGCGCCTTGATGACATGAGTGCCGCGCCCGCGCTGGCTGCTGATCAGCCCCTCTTCGGCCAGCAACGCGAAGGCCTGCCTCACCGTGACCTTGGCGATCCCGTGGGACTGCGCCATCGCGTCCACCGTCGGTAGCTGGTGGCCAATCGGGTACTCGCCCGAGACGATCTTGTGCCGAATGACGCTGGCGAGCTGCCGATAACGGGTTACGCCATCGGTGCCGTCTTCGCCCAGCACGCTGTTGTCATTGACAGACGTGTTAGCCGTGACCGGGCTCATTGCAGCAGCCCTCCCGGCACGCGCACAGGCATCGTCAACAGAATCTGGGCCATGCCCTTGCCCAGGGGATCGTTGCGCAGAGATGCCATGCCGCCTCCATCCAGTGCTGACTCACACACGAAGTTCATTGCGTCGAAGCCTGGAAGGTCGTAGCGCGTCACTGGCCCTTCCACGAGATGCGCCAGCCAGTCCGCCACGCGGGCCGGCGTGACCTCCGCACGCAACAGCGGCAGGTACTCGGGCCTGCGTGCGATAAGACCGATGTTCGAGATGTCGCCTTTGTCGCCGCTACGCCCGTAGGCGAGGCGGATCAGGGGTACTTCGATCGTGTCGTGAGGTCCCGCCATCGCGGCAACGACGTCGATGTCGGGGGCTGGTGCGGTGACGGTTGCATCCGCGCTGTCGCCCAAAGGAATCGGCACGGCGCTACGCACCCCGTCCATCACAACGGCCGGCGCCAGCGCCGCCTTGTCCAGCAGGAACGCGTACTGCCGGATCGATGGCGATGGGCTGGCGCGCCCGCCTCCGCCAGAACCCGTGGTGCCGGGCGACCAACTCGTTCCCGCAGCGGCGATCTCCCGGGCGAACAGTTCCAGTGGGGCCTTATCCCGGTGCGTGACGGCGATTCGCATGACGACTTCGCGCGTGTGGCGCGTCGCCGCACGCGGCCCGAAGCAGGACTCCGCGCCGAGCACCTCGATGCGGATGCGGATATAGTCGCCCCAGCCGTTCTCCTCGAAGATCCGGCGCGTGCGCGCGAGGATGGCTTCCCCGGTGCGCTCCGCCTTGGCCACCGCATCGACACCAATGATCGAAAGCTGGGCATTGCAGCGAAAGCCTTCGATGTAGGTAGCGCTGACCTTGTAGGCACCGCCCGGCGCGCGTCCACGCGCTCCGCTAACCTCGATCAGGTTCTCGCCGATCTGCCGCAGTTCGACGCACGTGAAATCGCACGTGACGTCAGGCAGCAGGTAAGACGCGGGATCGCCGATCTCGTAGAGGACCTGCTCGCCGACGGTGGCGGTACTCACCAGGCCGCCTGTGGCGGGAGGCTTGCCGACCACGAAACTGCCGTCGTCGCGACATTCCACCACGGGATAGCCCATGTTCGGCCAGTCCGGCACGCTTTCCCAATCGGTATGCAGCCCTCCGGTAGCCTGGCACCCGCACTCGATGATGTGGCCGGCCAGACTGCCCTGCGCCAGCCGGTCATAGTCGTCCGGCTGCCAGCCGAACTCATGCATCAGCACACCCAGGGTGACCGCACTGTCGACACAGCGCCCGGTAATGACGATCTGGGCACCTTGATCCAGTGCCTGGCGAATCGGCAACGCGCCCAGATAGGCATTGGCGCTGACGACCTTCTCCGGCAGGGGGCGCCCCTTCTGCATGTCGCGCACGCCCGCGTCGCGCAATTGCGGCAGCAGCGACATCACGTCGTCGCCTTCTACCACGGCAATGCGCAGCGAGAGACCATGTTCCGCCGCCAGCGCGGCGATGGCCTCGGCGCACCCGTGTGGATTCATCCCACCCGCGTTGCTGATGACACGAATGCCACGCTCTGCGATCTCGCCGATCAGGCTCTTCATCGTCACCGTCACGAAATCCGTGGCATAGCCAAGCTCCGGCTTGCGCAACCGGGCCGAAGCCAGGATCGACATGGTCAGTTCGGCCAGGTAATCGAACACCAGATAATCAATGTTCCCGTGGCGTACCAGTTGCGGCGCGCCCACGCTGCTGTCACCCCAGAAGCCGGATGCGCCGCCGATGCGGATCGTTTTTCCTGTCATGTGTGTGCTCCTATTTGCCGGTCCAGCCGGGCCGGCGTTTCTCACGGAAGGCAAGCTGCCCCTCGCGGGCATCCTCGGTCATGGCCAGCAGGCCGATCTGGCTTTCCGTAAACGCCATCGATTGCGCGAAAGGCATGTCTTCGACGTGCTTGATGGTGTAAAGGCCGCGACGGATGGCCGTCGGCGACTTGTCGAGCAAGCGGCCCAGCAACCAGTCAATCCTGCCATCCAGATCGTCATCGACATAGTTGACCAGCCCTGCCGCGAGCGCGTCGGCGGCCGTGATCGGCTCGCCGCACAGGCACATCTCGTTGAGCAGCCTGCGCGGCACCAGCGACTGCAGCACGCTCAGCACCTGTGCCGGAAACAGGCCAACCTTGACCTCGGGGAGGCCGAAGATCGCATTTCCGCGGGCCACGGCCATGTCGCACATCGCCATCAGCCCCATTCCACCGGCCATGCAGGCGCCGTTGACACGGGCGATCAGCGGAATCGTGGATTGCCGGGCCACACGGAGGAGGTCCGCCAGCCCGAGGTAGGGATCCGAGTAGTCGAAGGCGAAGGACTTGCCACTCTGCAAATCCGCGCCGGCGCAAAAGGCCTGTTCGCCCACACCGGTAATGACGATGGCCCGAATCGCGCCGTCACGATTGGCGCCGACGATGGCTTCGCGAAGTCCCTGCACGACTGCCGGGCTCATGGCGTTGCGTCGTTCGGGTCGATTGATGGTCAGCGTGAGAACAGTTCCCCGGACTTCGCTCCTGAGTTCTTCAGTCATTGTCTGCGTCCTTTTCGATCAATTCCATTCTGGAGGCCTGCATGGAGGCACCCGATGCCATGAGCACGTCAATCGCGGCATCGTCATAACCGGCTTCGCGCAAGACTTCGCGGCTATGCTCGCCCAGGGCCGGCGCGTGGCGGCGCCCCGCCGGAGGCGTTCCGTGCCACTCGCTCGGCACCGCCATCTCGCGGATACGGCCGACCACCGGATGATCCGATTCCGTGAAAAAGCCGATATCGTCCAGATGCGGATCATCGAGCAGCGACGCGAAGGTATGCATCGGAAAGACCGGTATGTCGGCCTCTTTCAGCAAATCGCGCCATTCGTCTGTCGTGCGCCGGATCATCTCGTCGCTGACCATGCCGTAGAGCTCGGTGATATACGCGGTGCGGGTGGTGATGTTCGCGAAGCGCGGGTCCGTGTCATACAGATCAGGCTTGCCAATGACCTTGAGGAAGGTGCGCCAATGATGATCGTGATAGATCAGGCAGCAGACGTAGCCATCCTTGGTCCTGTATGGCCGCCGCTCGGGTGACAGAAGACGCGGATAACCAAAGTCTCCCTTTGCGGGAACGAACGTCTCCCCATACAGATGGTCGCCCATGACATAGGGGACCATGGTCTCGAACATGGGGACATCGACACGTTGCCCCTTACCTGTACGCGCCTGCGAATAGAGCGCCGCGCAGATCACGCCGAAGGCATAGAGGCCCACCGAACGGTCGGCAATGGTGATTGGCAGGTAGCGTGGGATATCGCCGGACCCGAGCGATACAGCCAGCGGCAGGCCGGTGGCCGCCTGGATCAGATCGTCGAATGCGGCTTGTGGCGCGTAGCGTCCGCGCTGCGAGAAGCCGAACATGCCCACATAGACGATGCGAGGATTGATTGCCGCGATCGACTCGTAGTCGAGCCCAAGCCGCTGCATCGCCTGTGGGCGCACGTTGTAGGCCAGGACGTCGGCATCCTTGACCAATCGCAGCAGCGCGTCCTTGCCCGCGTCGGTCTTCAGATCCAGCACGAGGCTGCGCTTGTTGCGGTTGAGACCAAGGAACAGCGGCCCCAGTTTCTCGTCGCCGCAGGGGCCGATGCGGCGCGTGCTGTCGCCCTCTGGCGACTCCACCTTGATCACGTCGGCGCCCAGGTCGGCCAGCATCTGGGTGGCTGACGGCCCCATGAATACGGACGTGATGTCCACCACTTTCACGCCGGCCAATGGGCCGGTTGTCTCCTGTTTCTTCATATTTTTGTCCGCAGTTTGGCTACATCGACCCATTGGCGAAGCCGCCCATGGGCCAGCGTCGACTTTCGTCACACTTGCCGATCATGGCGGCAGTCAATTAGTTCTATGAATAGAACTATAGATGAAACACCATCACGGATCAAAGTCCGCGTTTACCCCAGCAGCAGCTTGAAAGCTCGACGGCTCGGCGGCCCTAGCCTGTTCCGCGCAGCGAAAGCCCCGCACCACGACGGCGCCGCAGGTGCTACGCTGCATCCACTTCCCAACAGGCACGCGACCATGACCACCACGCCCCCGGCTTTCGAGACGCTTCAGTACGCCGTGCAGAACGGCATTGCCACGATTTCGCTTCACCGCCCCGAGAAAATGAACGCGTTCACACACCAGATGTGTGAAGACCTGATCGCGGCATTTGACGCGACGGATGCCGACGACAATGTGCGCGCCGTGGTCGTGACCGGCAGCGGCCGTGCGTTCTGCGCGGGTGCCGACCTGTCCAGCGGTGGCGCCACCTTCGACTACGAGAAGCGTTATGGATCGACCGGCGTGAAACGTGACGGCGGCGGCCGAGTCGTGCTGCGCATTTTCCGCAGCCTCAAGCCGGTCATCGCTGCCGTGAACGGCGCCGCGGTTGGTGTCGGCGTCACCATGCAGTTGCCGATGGACATCCGCATCGCCTCGACCGACGCAAAGTTCGGCCTCGTGTTCGCACGGCGGGGGATCACGCCGGAAGCGGCTTCGTCATGGTTCCTGTCGCGCGTCGTGGGGATTTCGACGGCACTGGAATGGTGTTTTTCGGGTCGCGTGTTCAGCGCGCAGGAAGCGCACGAGCGCGGACTCGTCCGTTCGCTCCATGCGCCCGAGGATCTGCTGCCGGCGGCCTATGCCATTGCCAGGGAGATCGCGGACAACGCCGCCCCGGTTTCGGTCGCCATGGCGCGCCAGATGATCTGGCGCATGGCAGGGGCCGCTCATCCCATGGACGCCCACAAGGTGGATAGCCGCGCGATCCAGTCGCGTGGTCAGTCGGACGATGCGAAGGAAGGTATTGCGAGCTTTCTCGAGAAGCGTCCGGCACAGTTCCCGAACCGCGTATCGAGCCAGATGCCGGACTTCTTTGACTGGCAGGGCGAGCCAGACTTCGAGTAAGCCGCCAATCGCCGGCGATTCGCGAGCCGAGGCGGTTCGCGAATCGTCGTCATAGGATGGCTCGGCTATCGCAGCTTGAGCAGATCCTCGTACAGCGCCCGTGGCACCGTCACGCCCGCCTCATCGCTCCTGGCTCGCGCGGCGTAGCGGCGTTGCGACGGCAAGCGCGCGCCCTGGCTCGTGATTGCCTCGAACAGGCTCTCGGCTTTCTCGAGATACTCGCTGGCCCGATCGCCCAAGAAGACAGTGGGATCGAATGCCAGCAGCAGTTCGCCATGACAAGGCGTGGCCCCCGCGCCCGCATCGAACGCCATGGATTCGGCGCTGGTCATGTCGCCGATCAGCGGGCCGGCCATCAGTTCGATCATCGCGGACAACGCAGACCCCTTGTGCCCGCCGAACGTCAGCATGGCGCCTTTCAGGGCCGCCAGCGGGTCGGTCGTCGGGTTCCCGTCCGCATCGATGGCCCACCCCTCCGGCAGCGCCTTGCCTTGCCGGCGATGAAGCTCGATATCGCCTCTGGCGATCGCGCTGGTCGCAAAGTCGAAGACAAATGGCGTTCTGCCCGGACGCGGCCAGGCGAACGCCAGGGGATTCGTTCCGAATACCGGTTTGGTTCCGCCGGCAGGGGCCACCCACGCGTGGCTGGGCGTCATGGCCATTGCGACCAGTCCTTCGCTCGCCAGCGATTCCACTTCGGGCCAGAGCGCGGAGAAGTGAAAGCAGCGATTGATGGCCATGGCCGCCAAACCGCATTCCCGGGCTTTCCGGATGAAATGCGGCAGGCCGGTCTGAAACGCCAGCAGCGAGTTACCAAAGCGGGCATCGACCCGGACGATCGCTTTCGCCTGATCGACGACTTCCGGCACCGCGTGGCCATCCACCTTCCCGTTGCGAATGGTATGAACGCAGACCAGCAGGCGATACAGGCCATGAGACTGGCACTCGTCGCGCTGGCCCGCGACGATCACGTCCGTGATCGCCTTGCTGTGCGCCTCGGAGTAGCCGTTCGTTTGCAGAACGTTGAGCGAAAGCTCGCGTACCTCCGCGAGCGAGAGCTGGATGGTTTCCGACATTGATCTGCCATGCCTCCTTATCGTTGCCTGTGAGATGTCACGCGCGCTGGAGCAGCCACTCCGGCGCATCCTGAAGCGCCACGGGCCGGAGAAAACGCTGCAAGGCAGCATACCCGACCGATGTGGTCTTCGGATCGGTTGACGCCGGCCAGGGGCCGCCATGTTGCTGCGCGCGCGTCACGGCGACGCCGGTCGGTACACCAGAGAACAGCACGCGGCCCCCAATGTTCTGGGCCATGCGCACGATCTCGCGATTCTCGTGGTTGTCCTGGTCTGCCCCCCAGATCGTGACCGTGAGCGATCCCTTGACGGCGGAGAGTACATCGGGAATCGCATCGACGGATGGCACCATGACCACTACGGCCGCGGGACCGAACATTTCCTCGTGGAGGCTGGCATCCGCGATAAAGGCAGCGCCGGTGGTCTGGAACAGGCGGGGAGCCGGGCCGGCCCCAGCCTCATTCCCTTCCAGTACGACCTCGATATTGGCATTCGCCTTGATACGCGCGGCGGCATCTTCAAAACCATTGCGGATGCCTTCGCTCAGCATCCGATGGGTGGCCTGCCCCGCCAGCGAGTCGCCCAGCGCCGAGACGAACTCGCGGCCGCGCTGGTCATCGACCACCACGATTACGCCGGGGCTGGTACAGAACTGACCGCAGCCTTGCAGCATCGACGCCGCCAGCACCTTGGCCGGCGCAACCGGGTCGTCATGCAGTGCCGCGGGGAGCACCACTACCGGATTGATCGAACCGAGCTCGCCGAAGAAGGGAATCGGGATCTCGCGCTCATTGGCGGCACGCCACAAGGCCACGCCACCCTGATAGGAGCCCGTGAACGCCACGCCCGCGATCAGCGGATGCTTGACCAGATGGATATTGGCGTCGCGCGACATGTCGCACTCGAGCATCGAGAACACGCCATCTTCCACGCCTTGCGCGCGCAGGACCTCTGCGGCAATCTTCGCCACCTCGATTGACAGGCGCGGATGTCCGCCATGCGGCTTCACGATGACCGGACAACCCGCAGCCAACGCCGATGCGGTGTCTCCGCCCAGGACCGAGAACGCGAAAGGGAAGTTGCTGGCTGCAAATACGGCAACCGGACCAATCGGGACCATGACACGGGTCAGACGCGGACGGCCCGACGGAGGCGGGCCGGGAATGGCTTCGTCATCCACCTGGACATAGGGGACGCCCGCCACGACTTCATCCGCGAAGCCCCGCAACTGGAACGATGTGCGGGCGATCTCCCCCGTCAGCCGTGGGATGCCGAGGCCGGTTTCCTCGTCGGCCATCACCGCGAGTTCATTCGCGCGCGCGTCGAGGGCGTCGGCCAGCGCACGCAGCACGCCACTGCGGACCGTGGGACTCGAATGCGCCCATGCCGCGCTGGCCTCGTGGGCGCGCGTGGCGTGCTGGTCGATGATCGCGAAGACTTGGTTCTGTTCGGAAGCGTGCATGAATGGAAACGAGGGAATCTGACGGAAAAGCGGAGAAGCGAGCGGAGCACGAAAGCTCTGCATCGCGGAGAAGGAGTACAGATGGGTAGAACATGCGCCCAAGGCAGCCGACTTCGCCGCCTTGGGATGGTCATGCAGGGTCAGACAGGATCAGGCGTCCACGCCTTTGGACCACTCGCGATACCAGTCGCGGAAGAGTGCGTACTGCTGTTCCGCGTAGTTGCGCTGCGCATCGCTCAGCGCGTCCGTCTCGTTGAAATGCAGCGTGTATTCCTTGTCGCCGTTCAGGACCATCAGGTGCTTGTAGAACAGGACCAGATCAGTGCCTTCGTCGAACGAGGACAGGACATGCAGCGCCGCCTCCAGCTCCCTGGCCAGACGACGCGCCTTGACGTCGCCAGCAGCCGCCTGCTTGCTCAGCTTGACCAGTTGCAGCACTTCACGCGGCAGCGCGTTGCCGATACCGGTGATGGCACCGGTGGCGCCGCAGTTCACAAACCCGTGGAACACTTGCGTGTCGACACCGGCCATCAGGATCACGTTCTCGTCCTGCGAGGTGATGTTCTCCGCGGCATAGCGCATGTCCGCCGCGCCGCCAAACTCCTTGAAGCCAATCAGGTTCGGGAACTGGCGGCGGAGTTCGAAGAACAGGTCCGCCCGGGTGGCGAAGCCATAGTACGGGCTGTTGTAGATCACCGCGGGCAGGCTCGGCGCGGCAGCAAGGATGGCGGAGAAATGCGCCTTCTGCGCGGCCGGGGACGCGCCACGCGACAGCACGCGCGGAATAACCATCAGGCCGTGCGCGCCAACCTTCGCGGCGTGCGCGGCGTGGGAAACGGCTTCCTTCGAATTGACGGCGCCGGTGCCGACGATGGTCGGCACGCCCGCTGCCACGAGGCGGGCCACGCCTTCCTGGCGTTGTTGTTCCGTCAGCAGCGGCCAATCTCCCATCGAGCCGCAGTAGACGACCGCGCTCATGCCGAGTTCGATCAGTTCCTTGCCCTTGGCGACGAGCGCGTCGAAGTCCGGCTTGCGATCCGGAGTGCAAGGGGTCATGAGTGCGGGGATAGTACCCTCAAAAATCTTGGAAGACATCACGCGGTCCTGAGTCAGAAAGTTTCGATAAGAGCGGAATCGGGGCTCCCGGAAACAGCCTCCGGGAGACTGCCTTGTCAGGATGACGATCCCTGCTTCGTGCATATTGTATAAAATCTGTCGCGGAAGGTGCTACGAGATTTCGTCAGGGTTTACCCGTCAGCCCGCACCAGTCTGACTCATCCGCCATCCCCCTCCGACTCCACAGATGCACCTTTTCTGGCTTGCAGAGGCCCTGTCCGGGAGATTGATGACGGCTTTCCAGCCCCAGTGGTTCCCTGCCAAAGGGTAAACCCCTCATTTCCGTATATTGCATGTTGTATAAAATCTCACCACTGACGCCGGTGTGGCGAGGCGGGAATCCACCCGCTGGTCAGCAGAGACAAAAGGACGAGCAAAGATGGCGAATCAACTCAGCGAGGCTGTCCCCGAAGCGAGTGTGGGGCGACAACGCGGCACGACAACAAAAGATCTGCGCCGCGTTGTCGCGGCTGCGATGGTTGGGTCCGTAGCGGAATGGTATGAGTTCTTCCTGTATGGAACGGCATCCGCACTGGTATTTGGGACGCACTTCTTCAAGAAAACAGGGAATCCGGTCGATGGCCTGATCGCGGCCTTCGCGCTCTATGCCGTAGGGTTCGCCGCACGGCCGATCGGCGGGATCGTCTTCGGTTACTACGGCGACAAGTTCGGCCGCAAGTACCTGCTCCAGGTCAGTCTGGTAGCCGTGGGGATCACGACGTTCCTGATGGGCTGCCTTCCCACGTTCGACGTGATCGGGTACTGGGCCCCCGCCCTGCTCGTCACGCTGCGCCTTATCCAGGGCTTTGCCTTCGGTGGCGAATGGGGTGGCGCCGTCCTTCTGGTGAGCGAGCACAGCCCGGACGACCGGCGCGGCTACTGGGCAAGCTGGCCGCAAGCAGGCGTGCCGGCTGGCAACCTCGTCGCCACGCTCATCCTGCTCGCACTCTCGAGCACGCTGCCGGAACAGGACTTCCTGTCCTGGGGCTGGCGAGTCGCCTTCTGGTTCTCCGCCGTGGTGGTGCTGATCGGGTTCTGGATCCGTCGCAAGGTCGATGATGCGCCGATCTTCAAGGAATCCCAGGAACGGCGCGAAAAGGAACATGCGACCCAGCAAGGCGTCCGGTACGTTCTGCGCTATCACTGGAAGGAAGTGCTGATCGGCATTGGCGCGCGCTTCGCGGAGAACATCCTCTACTACATGGTGGTGACGTTCTCCATCACGTACCTGAAGCTCGTGGTCGGCGCGGATACCACGCGCATTCTCAAGCTGATGTTCTTTGCCAATGCCCTGCACTTCATGATCATTCCGTTCATGGGCTACCTGTCGGACATCATCGGTCGCAAACCGGTGTACCTGACCGGCGCGGTCCTGACGGCGGCCTGGGGCTTCATTGGCTTCCCGATGATGGACACCGGGAACGACTGGATCATCATGGCTGCCATCGTGCTGGGCCTGGCAATCGAGTCGATGACCTACTCGCCCTACTCCGCGCTCATGACCGAGATGTTCCCGACGAACGTCCGATACACCGCGCTCTCGCTGTGCTACCAGATCGCACCGCTGATGGCCGGATCGCTGGCTCCGCTGATCGCGCTGTCGCTGCTGGAGAAATACCACTCCTCCACGCCGATCGCCCTCTACCTGGTGGCCGCCGCCGTGATCTCGATCATCAGCGTTGCCGCCGCGAAGGAAACGCGCGGCAAGTCATTGCGTGACGTCGACGCCGAGGCGAAAGCCCGTGTGAATGGCTGATCGAAGTCTCCGAGCAACAAAAAATTTCTCGTGTCAAGCCCTGAGTGAAAATTGCCCAGGGCTTGAAACTCTATATGGGACGTTAGGTTAGCTCTGTTTCGGGCAGTTTGGATTGACTGCTGCGTTGTGGGCTAGGTGCCACATAAGAGCGTCGAGGGAGAAAGCCGGGGCGCGTTGCATCGGGTACGTTTCCCAGCAGCAGGCCGACTTGCCTTTCTCCATAGTAGCCCAACTGCCCCCCGGAACGACAAGGTCGTCAGGTCTGTTTCTGAGGGACGACCTTGGCGCTCGTTCCTTTCCTGAATCCACGATCCCCCGCCATGAATGCCTCCAGCATGTGCGGGATCAACTTCTCGACATCTACAACCTCGCCATACGCCTGCGCGTGCAGCGCGGCGTAGCGGTCGAGGTCGGCCTTCAAGCTGGCCGGACAAGCAAAGGTCAGCTTGACACTCTCGGTATTGGGCAGCGGCCCCAGCCGCAGCTTCTTGGTCGTGCTCATCGCATTGCCCCCCTGTTGAAGAAAAGCGGCTGGTACGGCCGCAGCACCAAATCGCGGTTGACGATGATGCGAACCGGCAGGCCCGGCCGTTCGGTCAGCGTCGGCTGGATGTTGATGTTGCGCCGGGTCATCTCCTGACCGACTTGGTTCACGCTGTCCTGCAAGCTGCCCTGTCCGGCGATGATGACGCGGTTGCCGTTCTGCCGGTTCTGTGGTGCGGCCAACTCGGCGCCTACGCCCAGCAGCGTGGTCAGCGCCGCGCCGGCAAAGACGCGATCCCAATGCCAATCGACCCCATCCTCCAGGCCGGCGTAGCCGGCCGGGTCGGTGCCTGCCAGATTGTCGAGCTTCAGCGAAGACGTGTCGGGCAGGATGATGCGGTTCCACACCACCTGCACGCGGCTCTGCCCATAGCTCACCTGGCTGTTGTACTTGCCCAGGATGCGCGAGCCCTGCGGGATCAGCAGGAACTTTCCCGCGGCCGAGTCGTAGACCGGCTCCGTCACCGTGCCGATCACGTCGCCCGGCAGGTCGGACTTGATGCCCGTCACCAGCGCGCCCGCGATCACCGTTCCGGCCATCACCTGGTAGGGCGAGGCCGGCATTTGCAGATTGCCGGAATTGCGAGTTTCCGTAGAACCGCCTTTCAGGAAAGCCTCTTTCTGGTCTTGCCGGTTTTGCACGGCAGTCGGGTCGGATGGCTGGGCCGCCGTCGAGGCTGGCCCAGCGGCGAGCGGGTCGAAGCCCGCCAAGGCGCCGCCCGGCACAGCCGTAGCGGCAGGCGCTGCGGCCTTGCCCTGCTGGCCCGCGCGGAAGAACACCGTCGAGGCCGCCGCAGCGTCGGCCTCCTTGCGCCGCGCATCCTCCGGGTCGTGGCCCGGCGGCGCATAGGTCGGTGTCACGGGCTGCTGAGACTTCACGATGGCCGGGCCAAGGTCGCCCGGCAACGGCGGCCCCAGCTCCGGCACCTTCGGCGGCAGCTTGGAATAGTCCGAAGGCAGGCCGTCCAACCCTTCGGACTTGGACACGCGATCCACGTTGTACAGCTCGGTCTGCTCGCCCGCATTGCGCCGATGCGGCTGCAACGACCAGATCGTGGCGCCGAGCACGGCGACCGACAGGCCGCCGGTGAGGATGGCCAACGTGCGCCGGTTCAGGCGCGTGACCGGGCGCGGCTGCGCGCGCAGCGCCATTGCCTCGGGCGCCACCTTGCCGGCCTGCGGCGCGGCATGGTCAGAAATGTCGTCCTGGCTCATGGTCAGTTCCTCCGCGTGCCACCCGTGCGTTCGATCCGCACCACGTCGCCCTTGTCCCCGCCCAGGCGCAGTTCGGCCGCGCCGAACAGCCGATCCACGATGTAGTACGGGGAGCGGAATCGGTAGTTCACCAACTGCCCGTCACCCTGCGCGCCGATCACGAACAGCGGCGGCAGCTCGCCCTGGGCAATGCCCGGCGGGAACTGGATGTAGACCTTCTCCCCGTCATCAAAAGCGCGCAGCGGCTTCCACGGCGGATTGCTGCCGCTGACCGCGTAGCGGAAACGGATCTTCTCCAGCGACAAGCCGGTATCGACCGGCGCAGCGGCGCTCGCTGCCTGCGCCTGGCGCTGCAGGGCCAGCATCTTGTCCTTGGGGTACTCCCAGGACACCGAGGCCATCCACGTCTTCTCGGTCGAGGTCAGCTCCAGCAGGTACGTCCGGCGGCTGGTCGTGATGACGAGATTGGTCTTCAGGCCCGAACGGATGGGCTTCACCATCACATTGACGCGCAGCGCATCGCCGCTGCCGCTCGATGTGTCACCCACGATCCAGCGCACGGTATCGCCAGCGGCGACCGTCACCAGTTCTTCGCCCGGCTGGAGCGCGATCACAGTCACGCGGCCCACGGCCGCATAGACCTGGTACAGTGCGCCATCAGTGAAGGGCCAGACCTGAATGGCATTGACGTAGCCCTCGCGCGTGGGCGCAATGCGCGCCTCGGCATTGGCGCGGGCTACGCGCACGGTTTCGTCGGCGGGCTCCGCCGCAGGCTTGGCGTCCGCTACAGGCTTCATCTGCGCCGGCATCGGCAACACCTCGGGCACGGTCACGACCTCCACCGGCTTCGGTGCCTCGGGCAGCGGCTGGGCCTGCACGGGCTCATCCAGCGAGATGACCGGCGGCGGCGTGCCTTGCGTGGCGCAGCCTGCAAACAAGACGCTTGTTGCCAGCAGGATCAGCGGCAAAACGGATTTACGGAAATACGGATTCATGGCTTGGCTCCTTCGGATGAATCGAGTTCGCGGCTCCACGACAGGCCGTTGACGTAGATGCCCAAGGGGTTCTTGCGCAGCCGCTGCTCGGTGCGCGGGGTCTGCTGCACGATGGAAATCACCGCGTTCCAGCGTTCGGTGC
>OAON01000047.1_pt1 | contig 34499 bp, 32 predicted proteins | sample 1670181 | NCBI WGS metagenome assembly OAON01 (sample SAMEA104232306, study PRJEB22302) | sediment metagenome | biome: forest; feature: aquifer; material: sediment | place: USA | collected 2011-08-07 | depth 0.01 m
CATCATCCTCGATGTCATGCTGCCCGACGTCGACGGATGGCATATTCTGCATGCCATCCGCGCGTCAGGGAACGCGGTCCCGGTCTTGTTTCTGACGGCGCGAGACAGTGTTGCCGATCGCGTGCGAGGCCTCGAGCTCGGCGCGGATGACTATCTGGTCAAGCCATTTGCCTTTTCGGAGCTGCTTGCCAGGGTCAGGACGCTGCTGCGTCGAGGCGCGGTGCAACTAGCGATGGACCGGATTCAAGTGGCCGATCTGATTCTGGATCTGAGCCGGCGGCGAGCGTCTCGCGGTGGGCGACGCATCACGCTGACCAGTAAGGAATTCGCCTTGCTCGAGTTGTTTGCGCGTCGAAGGGGGGAGGTGCTTCCCCGATCCCTCATTGCCTCCCAGGTGTGGGACATGAACTTCGATAGCGATAGTAACGTGATCGACGTGGCGATCCGGCGCCTGCGGGCAAAAATCGATGACGGCTTTGAAGTAAAGCTGATCCAGACTGTGCGCGGCATGGGATACGTCCTCGAGGCACCTGAGGATCCTCTATGAGGCACCGTCTGTCCCTGACTGTTCGGCTGACCATCCTGTTCTCGCTTTCCTCCGCAGTGGTCCTGCTCGGACTTGGCGTGCTTATCTGGCTGGCGATGGACCGGCACTTCGCCAACGAAGATTTTGTGGTGCTGGGGGACAACATCCGTCTGATTGAACGCGTCGCGGATGAAACTCCTGTGGAACGTCTGCCTGCGCGCCTGCAGGAGTTGGTGGAGCACCATCCCGGCTTTGTCGCACGGGTGCAGACCGCGCAAGGCAAGACGATTTTTGCCACGCGGGATTTCGATTTCAGGCCGGCGGAGAGCGCTACGAACGAGGGGCCGAACTCCGAAGGCACCTTCGTGTGGCAGCAGGAAACCAAGCACTACCGCGGCATGCGAGCGGAGGTGCCCGTTTTAGGCTCGGATGTGGGCGCCTTGAAAGTGGTCGTCGGAATGGACACGGAGATTCATGCACACTTTATGCATGCCTTCCGCCGGTCCTTGGCTTTCTATACAACGCTCGCTGCTTTCGCTAGCGGCTTGCTGGGCTGGTGGGCTGCGCGCCGCGGTCTGGCGCCACTGCGCATGATGGCATCGCGCGCTAAAGATGTGACGGCGAACCGATTGGATGCGCGCATGCCGGTGGCCGCGGTGCCAGTCGAGATGGCGGATCTCGCGGCGACATTGAACGCGATGCTCGAGCGTCTGCAGAACGATTTTCAACGGTTGTCGGAATTTTCGTCAGATCTGGCGCACGAGTTGCGCACCCCGATTACCAACCTCATGACGCAGACACATGTCGTTCTGTCCCAGCCGCGTGACGCCGCAAAGTATCGCGATGTGCTGACCTCAAACGCCGAGGAATTGCAGCGTCTTGGACGGATGGTCTCGGATATGCTGTATCTGGCAAAAATGGAGCACGGCATCACGCTGCCCAATGAGGAGTCGATCGATATTGCCGATGAAGTGCTGGCACTCTTCGACTTCTACGACGCGCTGGCCGAGGACAAGGGGGTCAACCTGCAACTGCAGGGGAACGCCAAATTAGCGGGCGACCGTCTGATGATGCGTCGGGCGCTCAGCAACCTCTTATCCAATGCGCTGCGTTACACCGCGGAGGGTCGTCAGATCCTGGTGTCTGTACGGGAGCACGGAACTGATGCCATGATCGTGGTGGAGAATGAGGGCGAGGAAATCCGGCCGGATCTGCTTCCTTACATTTTTGATCGGTTTTTTCGGGCAGATAAGTCCAGGACGCGACTGGATTCGGACAGTGTCGGACTGGGACTGTCGATCACCAAGGCGATCGTGGTTGCGCATGGCGGAAAAATTGCCGCGGACTGTTCCGGCGGAAAAACCCGTTTCACCATGACGTTCCCGCATGGTCGCCTCGGACTGACCTGAGGCCCGCGCAAGGGCCTCGCGCACAGCAGCGCTGCCTGGGGTGGGCTGCCGTGCTGGTCAGCTTGCGCCGCGAGGCGGAAGCAAGTGACCCGATGGGCTTTCAAATCTTACTGCAGTGGAGGCAAGCGTTGCGTCGAATTAGATATGGAATCGTTGGGCTGGCGAGCTTATCGGGGCTTGTCGCTCACGCACACATCATCCCCATCCCGGACGTGCAACCTGCCGCGGCCGCCTATCTGGCGCCGGGCGCGTCGGGAAAGACATGGCCGGCGACGGAGTGGGTCGTGGAGGTGGACCGTCTCGACGGCCAGCCTGCGAGCCGTGCCGTCCGGACCGGTGAGTCGGTTTCGCTCAGCTTGCGAAACCTGGGTGAAAAAAGCATCGACGTCGCTGTCGTGCTATCGCAGAGCGAAGCCATGACGCCAATGGCGAATAGTCAGCCCGTGACGATTCATTTGCTTGCGGGGGAACGGCAGGAATGGAGAATGCAGGCAACGAGGCCGTTGCGGATTTTCGTTTCTGCATCCCCCGAGTGGGCGAAGTAGGGCGCGCAACGCGCCCTGGCAGCATCAGCCCCCTTCGCTGTGGCCCTTCCTGAGGGCTTCGTCGAGCCTGAAAATCTCGTTGCCCTTCATGATGATTTTCGTGCCATCCCTGGTCTCCATGACCTTGCCTTCCGGCATGTTCATGGACTTGCCGAACTTGTTCTCCATGCCCATCTTGCCGTCCTTGAAAACGTGCACCTTCGAGCCGTCCTGCAAATCGTAGGTTTTAACGACATTGCTCATATCGACCGCCGCCGCACTCAGCGATACGGCAGCAATGAAGGCTCCGACCATCAGTTTTTGTTTCATCGTTTAGATCTCCAGGTTATGGTCCTGCACTAGGGCGCATTGGGTCCACCATGTTGTGGAACAACAGGTTCAGTGGACCTTGTCTTCTTGTCATCTTCGCAACCCGCCTGTTGACTGTCCGGTGCAGATGCCGGCGTCGATCGGTCCGGCGGCTGGCTCGTCGCCTTCGGCGGCGTAACATGCTTCATCGAGTGATGCCGGGGATTGGCCGCCAACACCAATAGCTGGACCTCATCCCCGTCGTCGCGGCGTTCGGCCTTGATGCCATCAATGCCCAGTCCAGTCGGTGTCTCGGCAACCCATGCCAGTTGTATTGCCCACACCTGTCCCGGCACAAGGCAGATGGCTGCGCCAACGGACAAGAGGAGTGGCATGCCTGCTTTCATTCGCATCCTGACATTACAAGTAGCGGATGGGGCGTTCGAGAACTGTCTTTTCAATTTAATTTTATTCCCGGACCCGAGCAGCGGGCCGTATAGAGCGAAAATGTAATCCTCCCGAAAGATTGATGTTAACGAGGTAACACTGGCGGGGAAGAAATTGAAGATACAGTTTCATACGGTAATGAATACAAATCTTTTCCTGCGTTGATCGCGCCAATGCAAAGGCAAACGTCTGGAGCTTGGATTGGATATTGAAAAATTTAAGAGCATTGCATCGCTTCTGATGCGGTAATACTTGAAGCCGCTCTGAAAGAACTATGTCATGTGGCGGTTAGATTCCCGTCATTTAACGATTGGATGCGCATTCTTCGTGGATGCGCGTGGGCATTGCGGCGTGGCAGCGGATTTCACCTGTGGATTCAACCGGTCAACGCAACAGCTTGATGGAGTCGTTCAGCCGGCGTACCGAAGTTTAGTGTCTTGCGCGGGCGTTCATTGAGACGCCTCGCTACAGCATCGAACTTGATATCGGGTGCGTGCAGGCCTGCGCATTCGCAGCGGCGATGGTGGCCTCAGAAAGCCCCAGCACGCAAGGGAGATCTGTGCGCTGTGTGCCACGATTTGCGAAAGGTGCGAGAAGGAATGCAGCAAGCACGGTGCGTCGCATTGACTTGTCAGTTTTGCGGCGTCTGCAATGCGAGGGACTCAGTACGAGGAGTTAACCGGAAACTGTCGGGGGGATTACATTGAGATCCGGCGCGATCCTTAGGCCTCACTTGACGGTAGGATCTCGCTTGGCCTAGCCGACGACGCCATCGTTGGACACTAATGCGTCGCAGGGTGGCGGGAACGAAGCGTTTGGCGTGGACGTGGTGGCGAATGCGAATTACACTCATTTCCGAATGAATATCCGGGGTGCCTCCATGTTTTGCCGAGTTCTGAGCCGTTGGCCGATTGCACTGCTGCTGACGATCAGCGCGTTGTTCACGAACTTTGTCCACGCCGCGGAGGCCTTCGACGCCAAAGCCCGGCAGATTTGGCAACTCCTGGACTACGTCGCGGTTGACTACGGCGGTGCGGTGGACGATGGCAAGGTGCTCAATGGATCCGAATATGCGGAGATGCAGGAGTTTGCGGCCACAGCGGAGCGCCAACTGGGAGAGTTGCCTCAGGGTCCCGCCACTCAATCGCTACGCGAGCAGGCAGCGTCATTGCGCGAGGCAGTCGCGAACAAGGCCACAGCGGTTGCCGTGGCGCAAATCGCCCACGAACTCGCGGCCGCTGTACAGCGCGCGTACCCTTTTCCAGTGGCGCCTGCCAAAGTACCCGATCTAAGTCGGGGCGCTCAGCTGTTCCAGGCGCAGTGCGCAAGTTGCCATGGCGCGCAGGGGCGTGGTGATGGGCCGCTGGCTGCGACGCTCGATCCGAAGCCAACCGATCTGACCGATCATCTGCGCGCGCAGGAGCGAAGCCTCTTCGCGCTGCATCAAGTGCTCAGCAACGGTGTTACCGGCACCGCCATGCCAAGTTTCGGCGCGCTGCCAGACGACGACAGGTGGGCCACTGCCTTCTTTGTCGGGTCGCTGTCGTACACCGGTGATTTCGCGTGCCGAACTCTACGTCAGCGAGCCGTTTGCCGATCCGACGCTCCCTGCGTTCTCAGCGCAGATGAGACAGGTCGGGCATGATTTGCAAGACTCGACCGTTCGGTATCTTGCGACCAGATTTTCGTGGCAGGCTTAAGGAAACGTCCCTATGAATCCGGATATCTACCGCGCGCGCGAGGCCGAGGCGCAGGCCGCGCTGGACGCTGCGGCCGACTACCAACTCACAGCACACGCGACCGCGCGCGGCGCCTTGCGGGCTATTGATCTGGACGGTGCACAGGCTCTAATGGGCCAGTCTGGCGGATGGATTGCACTGGGCAACGCAGCTGCTGTCGACCTCGCTGGTAATCAGGCTGCCGCGGAATTTGCCGAGGCGCTGGCGCAGCGCGATGCGCCCGACCCCAACGACGATCCCTACGGCCGGAATTTGGGTCTGGACCGCGACGCGTGGCTGCGGGAAATGCTGCACCAGGCCGGCGGCCTTGTGGGCGGCTACCTGTAGGTAAAGGGCGCCGATGGACATACGAGTCGCCGCCCGTGGCCGACAGGATGGCAGCAATGCAGAAAATCTTCGTTGACGCGCTCGCTGCACGCCCCTTCATGCAGCTTGGCAATCGTGAGAAAACGCCCCTGTGACCGGAAGCGCCACGCCCGAGCGTGAGAACACGGGCCGATCTGGCATAATCCACGGCAAGGTTGCTTAGGTCAGGGGCGGTTGCGGGCAGTTCGACCCTGCTGGGTGCCTCATACCTGGTCTTTTATTTTCTCCTGCTGGTGGTGCTTGACTTCGTCAAGCTGCGCGGTATGACAAATATTAACTCGACATCAACTGGTGTCGGAAAGGCCGAAGGTGAAGGTATGGGCAAAAACTCTCTGGATTTCGTGAAGCTGTCTGTGTTGTCTGTGTTGGAAACGATTCACGGGCTGGGTATGAGTGCACTTGTGGCTGTAGCGCTGCCCTAAGCAACTTTGGCAAAAGCCGCCTCCGGGCGGCTTTTTTTTACGCCACCGCCTCCATGCCGATGGAACAGCAACCGTCAGGTGCCAACTCCGGCCACTTCAAAGATCTCAGCGAAGTTCTTGCGATCCCTGTCCTTGTCCTGAGTCGTCTCTGAATTGGCTTGGACTTGCGATGTGCGTCACGGACCCCGACAAGGGCAACGAAGGCATCTCCGCGATCTTTATCGATCTGGACAGCCCGGGAGTGACACTCGATACCGCCTGCGTGCCCATCACCGGCCAGTACGTGGACGCCGACATCATCCTCGACAATGTCCGCGTGCCACGCTGCAACTGCATCGGCGGCGAAGGCAACGGTTTCCGGCTTGCGATGAACCGGATCAGCCTCAACCGCCTATTGCACTGCCCGACCATGATCGGCCTGGCCCGCCAGGCGCTGCGCTTGTCCATTGACTACGCGAACACGCGCCGCCAGTTCGGCGGCCCGATCATGCGATTCCAGGCCATCCAGCACATGCTGGCGGACATGGCGTCCAGCCTGTTTGCCTGCGAGAGCATGGTGCTGGCTGCCGCGCGCCGTGCCGATGCAGGCAGTGACGTCCGCATGGAGGCGTCGATGTGCAAGCTCTTCGTCTCGGAAGCCTGCTTCCAGATCGCGGACAAGGCCGTGCAGATTCATGGCAACGTGGGTGTCACGAAGAACCATCCGGTCGAGTTCATCTTCCGCAGGCTCCGGCTATACCGCATCGTCACGGGAACCAGCGAAATCCAGCGTAACACGATCGCCAAGGAAATCCTGCAGAGGCATGGGTCTTGAATGCGCACGTGCAATCCTGATCGCGACGTCCACGCCAGCATCAAGCGGGGTCAACAGGCTGTTCGCCGAGAACCGCTTCGGCTGCGACCTCTGGATGCATGTCAACATACCGTGCGGTCATCCCACCCGAGATGCATCGCGCCGCAGGTTGCCGGAACTGCGAAGCGACCCGCGTTGCGCGTCAATCCTGCGAATCACTGGCCTCGTGGCTTGACTTGTCCAGTGCTTTCTAATATTTGCTTGCAACGTGCGTAATTGGTGCGACGGGATGCGCGGAGGGTGGCGGATTCTGTTCGGCGTCTCCCCGACTTGGTTGGGATTCAGGTACAGAGGCGTCTACGTCCGGAATGAGGGGAGTTCGGTCACGAACGTCTACCAACCAAATGGCCCCTAATGGCCGACAAGCGACCGCCTGCCGGCCGATGTAAAGGTCAGACTTCGGTTTGCTCTGCAATCTCCAAAGCGTCATCAACCTCAATGCCCAAATACCTGACGGTGCTCTCGAGCTTGGTATGACCGAGGAGCAGTTGGACGGCTCTTAAGTTCTTGGTCCGTCGGTAGATCAAAGAGACCTTCGTTCGCCGGATTGAATGCGTCCCATAAGCGGAGGTGTCCAGGCCGATCGAGGCTACCCACCGATGGACCAATCGGGCATATTGTCGGGTCGATATATGGGGCGAAGAATGCAAACGACTGGGGAAGAGAAAGTCGCCGCAGCTCAATCCCCGTGCATGTATCCAGGCCTGGAGGCATTCGCGAGTCGGGCCAGTAATCTCAAACTGCACCGGTCGATGGGTCTTTTGCTGCATGACCGTCGCACGCATGCCAACTTGTCTTCCTACGCTGACATCCTGAACGCGGAGACGGATCAGATCGCAAGCGCGCAGTTTGCTGTCGATGGCGAGGTTGAACATCGCCAAGTCTCTCGTGTTTGCGGTGAGCTGAAGGCGCGTACGGATGGCCCAGATCTCGGATAGCTTCAACGGAGGTTTCTGCCCCGTCAGTCTTCCCTTGTTCCACGGGTCGTGGTGGGTGACAGATGTTTGGGAGGTAGTCATGACTAGCTCCTAGAGTTGATGGGAGCCCATTTTGCGCTTGTGCCGGAGCCCCTCAAGTTGTGGGCGCTGGGCGCTAGTCCCACTCCACCTCCGAAACCAGTTCGGCCGAGACGACCCCTTCAACGCACATCTGGTAGAGCTTTCGGTAGCACAGCGGACATGGCGCACAGTCCAAGGCCTGGTTGCCTCCGATTTCGAAGTGCAGTTCGCGAATCCGGACGGGGCCCCCGCATTTGCAGACGAGAATCTGGGTATGGTCATCCATCGCTTATCTCCGTGGCAGAAGGGGATTGCAGCATGTGACGGCCGGAGGCTTCCTCGGATCAGCGAGATACTGATCGTCATGAGCGCGCGCCCGAAGGCACCGCAGGCTCCGAAGAGCCGAAGCATAGGACCAAAATTTTCGTGCGGGGGCAGCTTCGGATCTTGCCGATTCGTTGGTTGCCGAGACTCAATCGCCGAGTTCCTGTGCGGGACGCAGGGGGCGTCTCGGTGAGCGGGCCGTGACCGACCCTTCATATCACACCCGAAAGCAGCCATTCAGCGTGGTATCGTTGACCGCTTCGAGTCTTTGGGACCAAAGCAATATGGCCACGCTTGACCTCATCGGGGTTGCAATTCAGTTCAAGGATTGGGAAAAGCCATGGACGTTCTATTCGGTTGTGTTGGACCACATCTCACATGATTCCGACGACCGCGCCATTTTCGAGCGGATATGGGCAGAAGCGTGTCGTCCGGAACATTGGCAGTACGTCGACATTTCGAAATGCTCTGATGCGTGTGATCACGGGCTCGAGATTGGATTTTCATGGCTGCCCGAGGAGGCGCGTGTGCAGTTCGTGCGAGCAGCATCATTCCAATGGAAATGACGCGAAAACTCGGAAGGCCTTCGGTCGCCGGCGCTCGCGCGCAGCACCGTTACAGCAGGCGTTCTCCGGGCGGTTGAGAGCATCAGAGCTAGATAGGTACACAGATTGCTCTAAGCTTGCAGCCGAGCGCATCTTCGAGTTGCGATTCTTGCTCACCCGATAGGGTGCGTAGATTCGGATTCATCGCCTCAAGTACGAGCCGTCCAAATGCTGTCGGCCACAAATATCTGAGATCGTTCAATGAGACGGTAGCCTGACAGCAGCAGTCTTGACCAGCAGGTCAGGTAGTCTGCCCACAGCGAAATCATCCATCTTGGTCACCCACCAGTCTTCGATGTCCACATCGCAATTGGGACAAGCCACGCTAGACCAATTTGCTCCGGGGTGAAAAATTCGACGTCCTGCTTGAATAAGAACGTAATCTCATCGGCATTGGGAGCGAATTGCGAGAAGAGCGCGCGCGCAACTTCTGCTGCCAATTCAATCGGCCTGAACTCGGGGTCGAGGGGAACACGCCATGCCCGTCCGCTCATCACGAGGGAGTCAAAGCTCAAACGTCGGATCGCCCGCCCACGCGAGAAAGCTGCGCACGACAGTAGCCTCAGTTCCGTCACTGAACCGGATGATCATCGCGCCGTCTTCGTCGGCGACCGACTCCACGCCTGGCAGTGAACGTGTAAGGACCTTGGCCTCTTCGTCAACCGTATTCGGTGCGTCGCCATTGACAGGAGCCTCAATGATCTTAATCTGATCCACCGTCTGGTGGCTCACCGATCCGGTTTTCGTCATCGTCGCTGCGGCGACGCGGTGCCCCTTCGATGCCAGGTTGGCTCCCGCCAAGGTTCGCGAGTCGTTTGGCGGCTTCACGCTGGATCAAGGCCTTTAGCGCCTCGCGCACAAGTGCCGTTTTCTCTTCCAGCCCCGTATAGGCACGGGCCTTGGCCAGCAGTTCATCGTCAAGCGTAATCGTCGTACGCATAGGAATCTCCGCAAGTACCGGCACAGACTATAGCATCCAATGATGTCGATTTTGGTGCGCACTTACATTGGGAATGCGGGCGTTTTGCCACCACAGGCCTGCAAAATCGGTGTGTCCACTGCAGGCCAATTCTTGTCTGCCGCCGATACCTGTGGTCTGCGTTCTGTCTCCAGTCCGTGCCGCGCGGGCTCCGACGCTTGGAGCCGCCATGGCTGCAACCGTTCCGCCTGAGTCGCCTGCGACCGCGCCTGCACCTCGGCCACTTCGTTTCCTGCGCGCCGTGACGGCGTGCGCCAAGGCGGCCCCGGCGTGGCGCACGCCGTCACGGCGCGCTAAGCGGCCGTGCGGCAAGGTGTCGCTCCACCCACTGCGCCCAGGGCGCGTCGAGTTGGCCGGCCAGCGTGGCGAGTACCAGGCGGATGTCCAGGTGGTGACAATGCGTCAGCAACCGCTCGAGGACGGGACGGCGGACGGTGCGCAGCGCGCCGAGGACGAGCCGCATGCCTTCGGGCGAACTCATGGTGCAGTCGCTTACCAGTTCCAGGATCGCACGCTCGGGCACCGACACCCGTACCGCCGGATGGTGATCGGGCAGGGCAGTGATCCCGAAATCTGCCGGTAGGCGCCGATCGAACAGCGCGCACCCCTGGTAGGTATAGGCATAGACGGCGTCCACCCAACGCGGCAGGGTGGTGGGCGCCTCGCCCCAAGATGAGCCGTGGGCGCAGGGCCACGAAGTGTCGCACGCCCTGCCAGTCCAGCGCGGTGCGGCCGCCCACGTGCAGCCCCGGGCGTTGCCAGCAGAGCCAGGCTAACCATGGAGGTGGAAGTCGTATTCGCAGCATTGCCGGAGGGGGCAGTCATCGGAAGGTGTTCGAAGCGGCCCTGCGAAGGGCAAGTACCGGGGGGCTCGGCTCAATTATCCACTTCTCTCACGGATTTCATCCCCGGGCCCGGTTTACTGGGAAATCGTTCAACGAAGACATTCGCGTGCGGGGCAATGACGCGATTGGGTTTGGCACTCCTTGGTGGGAAGAGGGGGTGGAGAGAACCATCCCGACGCTGTGTGTACCGAGCACGGTGTATATATCGACGATATCCTCGTAATTGACCACGGTGTCCTCGTTGCCCCAGGAGAGTTGAGCGATGCGGACGAGTTGCTAGCTAGTTCGTGATCTATGGTTGCTAGGAGACATCTATGACAGGTATTCATCTCAGGACGCGACTGTGCGAGCTGCTCGATATCAACTACCCCATTTGTCTCGCAGGGATGGGATCTCAAGGTCGTGCAACGCCTCCGGCCCTTGTCGCCGCGGTGTCGGAAGCCGGAGGATTGGGCGTTATCGGTGCCGCAGGACTATCGCCTTCGCGGCTACGTGCAGTCATCCGAGAGGCTCGCGCGTTGACGGCTAAGCCCATTGGCGTCAACCTTGTATTGCCACAAGCCGCTGCGAAGGCCGAGCTGGATAGGGACAGGATCCGGCGAGAGATTATTGAACAGTTCCCTGAGCATGCCGCTTTCGTGCGTGAATTGGCAAAAGGCTTCGGACTTGAACTAGTGGAGCTAGATGGTCGCATTGCCGTGTCTGGCGCGGCGACTGCAGATGGCACAGATGCGGACCTTCGTGGCTCGCGCGCTGACTTGACGCGAAGCTTGATCGACGCGGTTCTAGAGGAAGATGTCCAGGTCTTCGCAGGGGCGGTCGGTGACCTGAAGCTCATCGCGGGGCCTGCGCACGAGAAGCGGATGCTCGTTATGGGACTAGCCACTGGCACGAAGCAAGCTAAAAGCTAGGCGCTCGCCGGCGCAGATCTCCTCATTGCCCAAGGACTGGAGGCCGGCGGCCATGTGGGGCGAATTCCGAATTTTGCGCTGCTTCCTGATGTCATCGATTCTGTTTCTGTCCCCGTCATTGCGGCGGGAGGCATCAGCGATGGCCGGGGCATCGCTGCATCTTTGGCGTTTGGGGCCGTTGGAGTTTGGATGGGAACTGCGTTCCTGGTTGCCGAGGAATGCAATATTCCCGGCGAACATAAGTCCCAGATTCTTGAAGGGCGGCTGGAGGATTTCCGCAGTGACCGGATCTACTCTGGAAGTCCCATGCGCGGATTCCGGAAAGCCACGATCAAGGCTTGGGAGGACTCTGGATTGGAGCCGCTCGCAAATCCGTACCAGAAGGTCTTGATGGATGACTTCAATGCAGCGGCAGCAGCGGCCAGTCGCTGGGACCTGCACAGCAATCCTAGTGGCGTCGGAGGAGGGCTACTGACAGAGGCGAGGCCAGCGCGAGCGATCGTCGCCGAGCTTGTGAATCGCGCTTCGGAGTCAATCTCACGACTGGCCGCCAGTATTTGACAGGCTGGATTGCTATGTGGCGAGGGCGTTCAATCCAAGGATGGCGCTTGCCTCGGCAATAGTTGCCACTGGACGCTCATACTCTTCGCAAAGCGCTTCAATTTGGCGGACTAGGGCAGCGTTTGAAGGGGCGAGAACATCTCGGTCTAGGCGAACGTTGTCCTCAAGACCTGTGCGGCAATGTCCACCCAGTTCGAGCGGCCATCGTGCCATAGTAATTTGGTCTCGCCCAATACCAGCTCCTGTCCAGGTCGCGTTGGGGGAAAGCCTACGCAGCGTCGCCACATAGAACTCCAGGACCTCTCGGTCGACGGGCATTGCGTTCTTGAGGCCCATCACGAATTGGACGTGGAGTTCTCCAGCGATCTTGCCGACCCGCTGCATGTTGGCGGCCTGGAAGATCATCGATAAGTCGAAGGCTTCCACTTCGGGCTTGACGTCGTGCGTCAGTATTTCAGCGGCGAGCCAATCTACCAGTTCTGGCGCGTTGTCGTAGACCCGGGTCGGGAAATTAACTGAGCCCGTGGCACCACGAACAAGGCATACCGCTTGCCCCATGGCAGCCGAAACTCGGCGAAATCAACTTGCGCCTGCCGTCCGGGCGGCGTCTCGAAACGCACGACTGGGCATGAACTGCTGCAGCGGCTCGAGGTGTCACAGTCTGCAGCTTTGGCTGACCGGGATGCGGTACTCGCGTGGCGCGCCAGTAGGGGGGGGCGGCGTGGCCGACTTCAAATTCCTAACAACTTTGTCTTCATTTGCCAAATGGCTCGTGCCCGAAAGTGGGAGTGAATGGCGTTGGCTACGGATTCCTTGCAGCAACCTACACGTCTAGTGGGGTTACAGCAATCGAAATCCCGTCACCAGAGAATCCAGTTTCTCCACGGACTCGTTGACGTTCAAAGCCGCCCGCAAAATGCGGGTGTCCACTGCAGGATAATTCGTCTTATCTGCTATCGTAAATCGGCCGACACCTGCGGCCCGCGTGCTGCCTCCCGCCTCTGCCGTGCCCTCTCCGATACCTGGAGCTGCCATGGCCATGTTCTCGTCCCTTTCCCCTGACTCTGCGCCCGCGCCGCCACATGGCCCCCATAGTCCCCGCGGCCGCTATAGCGTGGTGCGCCCGCGCCTGCACCGCGGCCACTTCGCCTTCCTGCGTGCGGTGGCGCAGGGGCTGTCCGCGCGCGCCATGTGGGCGCGCTACCTCGCCGACGCGGGCGCCTTCGACGACGGCCCGCGCATGCACCGCATGACCGGCTGGATCCGGGCCGAACTCGGGGCGGCGGCCGCGCGTGGCGGCGACTTCGCCCGCGCCCGGCTGCTGCGGCTCGATCTCGCGCCACCTGGCGCCTCGCCGCTGCCGTCGCTGGCCGATTTTGTGCGAGCCGCAGGCCTCGATGGGTTCGCGGAAGCCGAGCAACTGAGTGCCTATGAGGCCGCCTTTGGCCCGGCGTTGGCCCGTCAGCGCCGCCGCAAGGCGTTGCTGCACCGCCAGCTCGACGCGATCCACACACTCGAAGCGCAGGTCGCCCAGCCGGTGTCGCCGGCGGACGGCTGCGAGGCCTGGCTGGTCGAGGCGGTGGCGGCGCGCCTGCATCGTGCTGGCCTGATCACGTTGGGCGATCTGGTGATGTTCATGCAGGCGCGCGGACCGCACTGGTGGCGTCCCTTACGCGGCATCGGGGCGCGCAAGGCGCACGCGATCACCGTGTTCCTGCGTGCCCACGCCGACACGCTCGGCGCCGTGCCGGCGTCCGACCCGAACGAACCGGACGCGATCGACGCGGTGGGTGCGTCAACCCAGGCGAGGGCGGGACCTGCGGAGCCCGTCAGCCCCTGGCTGCCGCTCGAGCGCTTTACGCCTTCGGCTGATCTGGATGGACGCACCGGTACCTACCGTTGCCCGCGCACGCAGTGTCGGCTGGCGGCGGACAACGACCGGGATGCGATCCTCGCGTGGCTCGCCAGCAAGGGCGATGGTGCGGTGGACGTGGAGGGGGCGGAAGGGGCTCTGAACGCGACGCAGCGGGCCTACCGCAAGGAGGCCGAGCGCTTTCTGCTGTGGGCGGTGCTCGCCCGGGGCCGCGCGCTGTCCTCCGTCACGATCGAGGACGCGGTGGCCTACCGGGACTTCCTGCTGGCGCCGCCGGCCGACTGGTGCAGCGCGCACACCGAGCCGCGCTGGAGTGCGCGCTGGCGGCCGCTGGCCGGGCCCCTGTCTGCCGCCTCCTGCGCCTATGCGTTGGGCGTGCTGGGTAACCTGTTTGCGTTTCTGGGCGCGCAGGGCTATCTGAGCGGCAATCCGTGGCGCGCGGTGCGCGCCCCACGTACCGTGGTCACGGGGCTCGATCCCGGGCGCGGCTTCACGGCAGACCAGTGGTCCCTCCTGGTGCGCGTGTTGGCGGCGCTGCCGCCCACCTCGGTCAACCAGCGACTGCAGTTCGCACTGCCCTTGCTGTACGACACCGGCCTGCGCCTGTCTGAACTCGTGGCCGCGACCACCGACGATCTGCGGCAGGAAGGGCTGGCGGGGCAGGGGGGAACCCTGGGGTGGGACGGCTGGTGGCTGCAGGTGGTGGGCAAGGGCGGCCGCCTGCGCGAGGTGCCGCTGCCGGCGACCCTGATGCGGCAGTTGGCCGAGTACCTGATGACACGGTGCCTGCCCGGTGACCCGCGGCAGGCCGGTGGCGCCGCGTTGCTGGGCGGGGCAACCGATCTGGCCCTCCGTGTGCCGTGGGCCAATCGGCGGACCGTCGATCCGGCCGCGCCGATTGCGGCGAGCACCTTTCATCGACAGATCAAGGCGTTCTTTCGGGGCTGCGCGCAATCCCTCGCGGTCGCGGATCCACCGGCCGCCCGATGCCTGGAGCGCGCCAGTACCCACTGGCTGCGGCATACCCACGCCTCGCATGCGCTTGCCGCCGGGGTGCCGGTCGAGGTCGTGCAGCAGAACCTCGGGCATCGATCGCTGGCCACCACCACGCGCTATGTGCGCACCGAGGCGGCGGCGCGCCGAGCGGCCATGGCGCATTTTTGGGCCGCGCAGTCTACCCAGCGCCCCTGAAGCGGTACCACCGCGCGGACGTCAACGCATGTCGCCCGTCACAACGATGGGAGCGGGCGGCCGTTTAGGGCTCGCAAGATGATGGCATGTGGGGTTTATTGCGGCGCAGCGTTTTCCTGCGGCTCTCCTGCCTGTTTCCGGCGCAATAGTGGTGCCGTGCAGTGGTCCAGGTCGACGCGGCGGCGTCCCTGTGGGCGTGCGTTGGGCACTCCGCATGCTCGTGTGAGATTTCATTGCGCGCCGCATGCCGCGCCTGACAAGGCGTACAAGGTTGTATACGACAGCAGTTTATTTTTTAAAACTATTTGTATCGAAGTTCGGTTTTTGTTTAAAGATTAAAATCGATACAACGAAATTACGTTTTACTGTTACGCACAAAAAATCGCCGGCATGGAAATGCCGGCGATTTTTTCTTGCTATCGCAAAAATGAAGCCTAATCTGAATCGAAATTCTGAACGCCTGTGTCGCCGTCGCGAGCTCCACACTCACGACACCGATTCCGGCATGCGTGCGACTTGGTCGCCAGCTTCTTCTTACTCAACCGTGACAGGCTCAGTATGGAAGACGGTTCGGCCCAGGTCAAGGGAACTTTTTCCCCAAAAAAAGGCGACGTTTACGACGTCGCGACCTGGAAAGGAGCCGCCATCATGCCCAGCGAACACGCTCACCGCTCAGCGACAGATCCTTGGGGCACCCTGCGATGGGTGCCCACGGACTGGGACCGAAGCGCGGCCCCAGCGTCCAGCTATGTTGGCCATTGGTTTTCGCCCACCATGGGTCGGGGTATGTGGCTGCGTGGCCGTCCCGCGCTGGATCTGGTAGGACTCTTCGAGGCTATGGCAGTGCTCGGCCTGATCCAGCGTTATCAGGCGCATCCCGGCCGGATTGAATGGGGCGACACGGTCCACTGCCAGCAATGCCCGGTGACTTTTCTCCTCGAGCGTGTCGAGCGCCCCGACTGTTTGGTCGTGGCGACGCCTCGCCACTGCACTCGGGAGCTGCCGAATCCACTGGTGCTCGATGATGCCGACCAGACGCGCTTGTTCGATCGGATCCAGGTCCGTGCGGCGCAGATCCTGCCTACCGTGCGCAAGGCCATGACGCCTTCGCGCGTTGCGCGACTCGGGACCGATCCCACCTTGCAGCCGCTTGCCGAAACCGTGCGGAAAATTGCCCACGCGCTGCTTCCGTAGCCAATACGGCAAACCACTGACGATGCCACCCCGCAGGGGCGTGCGACAGCGGACATTCACCCCAATAATGGCGCCCGATAACGGCAGCACGCCACCTTCTCGCGTTTGCGGCTAGCGCTCGTGCTCGCATTAGGGGGCGAGATTGAAGCATGTAACGCAGGTACAGCGTCCCTGCATCGGAGACCGTTCATGTCGTCTACCCTCAGTCCCGGTTCCCTCTATCACTACCAGGGTCGGCAATACCAGTTGGAGGCGGTACTGGGCGAGTCCGAGTTGTTGGGGCGAGACCTGGAGTCGGGCGCACGGGCGGTGCATCCGATCGACGCGCATCCCGGATGGGCTCGCCCTGCCACAGGCCGCACGCATCACGCACGACGCGTGGGCGGTGCCGTCCAGCGCAAGGAGACCTTGCGCGTGCACATGTATCTGAAGGGCGTCGCGCAATGCAATGTCGGCTTCTTGCCCAACGCGGACACGCAACGGGCCATTGACCAGATTGCCGCCAAGCTTGAGGATCCGTCGCCGCCATCGAACCATACCCTCTACGATTGGGCCCGAAAGTGGTGGAGATCAGGTGGCGTCTCTGAGGGCATCGCTTCACGTTCGCACGAGCGCGGTGGTAAGGGAGGCAGCCGCTTGCACCCCGCGTGCGAAGCGTTGATCCAGGCCGAAATCGACAAACTGCTCACGCCACGAGACTCCAAACTGCGCCAAGAGTCGATAACCGAAGTGCTGGGACGCATCAACGAGCGGATACGGGCCCATAACGCCGAAGGGTTGGCTCTCGGGGTCGAGGCAGACTGGCCCCTGGTTTCGTCTGCGACCTTTTATCGGCGATATGCGCTACGCCCCGAGTATGACAAGGTCCGCGCCAAGTACGGAAAGGCTTATGCTGATCGCTTGTTTCAAATGTCGCAACACGATCCAGCCACGGATCCTGAGCGCGCATTGCAACTGGGTGAGTTGGATCACACGACGCTGAACGTCATCGTGCGCGACGCGCTGACTGGGGAGCGAATCGGCAGGCCCACACTCACCGCCCTCATATGCGTGACGACGCGGATGGTGCCCGGCTGGCAGATTGGTCTGCGCCCCCCGCGTACCGACGCGGTTCTGCAGACGCTGCGCCACGCCATGCTGGACAAGACCCCAAAGGATGCGGCGGTCATCGCAGAACTTGGCGTCAATCCATGTCAGGGCTTGATCGAGTTCTGGCGCACCGATCGTGCCAGCGAGATGAAAACTCCCGAGGTCGAGAAGGCGTGCGATACCCTGCTGATTGCCTACGAGCTTTGTCCCGCAAGGCGTCCGGAACTCAAGCCCCATATCGAACGGTTCTTCAAGACGGTCAAGGAAACGTTTATAGCTACTCTGCCGGGCGCCACGCTATCGATCCGCATCCGAGGCAAGGAGGTCGAGGTTAAGGACACGGGACTCACGCTGGAAGAGCTCCAGCGTGAGTTCGAGCGGTGGTTGAACCGGGTCTATGCGCAGATGCCGCATGAGGGTCTATACAAGGCGTCGCCGCTCACGGCGTGGCAACGCTGCTGCCGGCTACATCCCCCGCAGCCGGTAGGGGCGGCAGCGGTGATCCACGCAACCCGGCCGACCGATCAATACAGCCTGAGCAAGAGTGGGTTGCGGATGTTTGGCAACCAGCGCTACGCTAGCCGTGAGCTCAATACCTGGCGTCATCAGTATGGGGCGAAACTGAAGGTAGTCGTGCGGGTGGATACCGAGGATATTGGCCATGTCTGGGTCGAACACCCCGGCACTGGACTCGAATACGAAGTATCCAATGTCTGCCCCACCTACGCCAAAGGGGTCACGCTCAAGGCGCACGACCTGGCCCGCAAGTTGAAGCTCTTTCGCAACCGCGATCTGGCGCAGGAGCGTGATGCCAGCAAGGCGCGTGCCGACCTCGCAGCAGTGCTCGCCGACCTGGCAGCCAGCCCGCGCATGCGCGACAGGCAGCGCGCAGCCGCAGCACGGCCTACGTCTCCAAAGGCGCACGACGTTCCGCCCTCCGCCGCGTCTACGCGGACCCCGGGGTCGGACGACGTCCCCTTCGATGCGGCCGATCTCGGCGACGAGTTGCAGACGGTCGACGGATCGACCAGTCTCTACGATGACGATGTGGGGCCACTATGAAGAGACGCGACTATAGTGAGGTCGATGCGGTGAGTCGGGCGATTGACGACGTGATCGTGGCCTACCAGCCTTTCACGGATGTGGTAGAAGCGGTCATCCGCTTTGCGGAGTCGCCCATTCAGCGCGGCTTGAAGATTGTCGGCGAGAGCCGCGTGGGTAAGTCGACGGTGGCCAGTCTGGTCTGTCGGGAACTGAATGCACGCGCGCCCGCAGGTCAAGTATGGGCGTTGGTGATCGAAATTCCCACCAATCCGACGGAGAAGACCATTGTCGAATTGCTCCTCTTTGCCCTGGGGAACGAGCGTGCAGATGGCACCGAGGTCAAGCTGTCCACGCAGTTCATCAAAATCGCCCGGGAATGCGGGCTCAAGCTGGTGTTGATCGACGAGTTCCACCATTTTGTGGAGGGGCGGGCGGGCGTGACGCACCTGGCGCGCGCGGCGAATTCGCTCAAACGTCTCATGAATAGCACGAAGCCAGTCTCTTACGTGGTCGTGGGCCTGCACAAGCTGCTGCGCATCACCGCCACGTGCGAACAACTGCGAGGGCGCCTCACGGCGACCCGAGAGTTGGGGGCGCTCGGCCAGGCGATGCTAGACAACGTGGCAGACGCGAACGTTCGCGACGTGTCGTTCCGGAACTTTCTCAACGTGCTGCGGGCCTTGACGCGGGTGTTGCCGTTTCCGAACGCAAGCGAGTTGTATGGCCCTGAGCTGGGCCGACGTATGCTGTCGGCGGCGCAAGGTCGGCTGGGTTACATCAAACCGTTACTCATCGGTGCTGTCGAGTTGGCTCACCAGCGTGATGAGCGGCTGCTTTCCAGCGAACTGCTCGAGGCGGTATTCACACGCGATATCTGGAGTGATGGCGTCGGCAGCAAGAACCCTTTCAACCCGCACTTTAAATTTGAAGACCAACTCGATGGACCGGGGGAACCGTTTGCGCCGGATGGCGACTGGTGAGGATGCAGCATGCAAGCCGTCAATCTTGTCTATGACTTTCCTGTGCAGCCGGATGAAACCGACAGCAGCTTTCGGCAGCGTGTCCGGGGCGTCCGATCCAGCGCCATATCGATGCCGCCGGGCGAAAGGCACGCAACCAGCTTGGTCGGGGAGGTCGAGTCGCTGAGTGTGGCTTTTCGTGAGCAGATGGGGGGGCAGTGTTGCCCACTATGCCTTGCAGAAAAATCATACTGGCGTGCTGAATGGGAGATTCGTGCTGTACGAGCCTGCCTGTTACATGATTGCTACCTTACGAGTCATTGTTCGGCCTGCGGGCGTCTGCTTGACTGGCATCGGCGCAACGGGCGTTTCAACTGCCTGTGCGGCATGCCGCTGTTCTGCTGCCGTCCAGTGGCCGCGTCTGCCGAGGCACTGGCCTTGACGCGCTTTGTACTGGGTGAGCAACAACCCGCCCGGGAGCTGGTAACGTTGGACCTAGAGGGCCGGTGTCGTTTGGTGCGTGTACTCGGTATGGCGCGGCGCTCGATGCAAGGTGTCGTGCAATCGGGCAGCGGTTTAGTGGGGCTTCAATGGGAAGCTATTGCCGACGCCGCCGGTGCCGTACTTGGTACGGGTATTGATCCTGTCAAGTTCCTGTTCTGTCAATTCGCTACCGCTCTGGATCCCGATGGTGGCGAAACCCACCGTGCGGTGGCATCGGAATTGTTTCGGATCATCGAACGCGAGGTTTCCACTCGACTTGCTCAGCGGGTCCGTCACTGGAGTGCCTATCCCGATGGGTTTGATGATGATGACCGGGTGTACCTTTGCTGGGTGCCGCATATCCTCTGCAGTTACCCGATCGTGAATGAAAAGTTCCTGCGCCGACATCTTGCCATTCCGAGGGAGCAGGCGTGCCACAAGGCGACACGAGTGCCGCTCCGCCAAGTGCTGGATGTACGAGGTCGCTGTATCGAGCGACTGTCAATCCCCATACTACGCGAACGGTGGGGCTTGCCGGCAGTTCAAGTTGCAAAGTTGTTGCGGGCATATGGGGTGCGACGACTGTGGGGGCCTCCTTCATTCTCGGCGGCGGATGTCGAGCACCTGCAGAATCAATTCAAGTGGCACGAAGGCGACGCGCATCCCCAATATTACACATACGACGAGGCGAGAGCGCAGCGAGCTTCGGTTGCACACCTGGACCAGTTATTGTGTAGTGACGGCGCGCGGAGCAGCGCAGATGTAGTCATCTGGCGCTGCGCCGGAAGATGCCAGTTTCTGGTCACACGGGCTGCCATCATGGCGGTCGTAGCGGCGCGCAAGCAGCTACGAGTGGAGCGGTTCACCGTCGTAAGAAGCAAGAAGAAAGATCGACCAGTCGCCTGAGCGTCGGGGATGCTATCGTCGTTCGCCAAAGTGCTCGCAGAGATGCCATTCAACGAGGGCCAGATCGTGAGCCACCTCCAACTGCGACTGGCTAGCGTCAAGAAGGAAGCCGGCATCGCGAACTCGATCGAGGCGAAATGACTGGAAGCACTGTCGGGCGGTCCAGCCGCTATTGCACAACTGGTCAAGGCATCCTAGATCCTGAAAGTGCTTCGAGCATAGGCCGCTGCTGGATGCCTTACAAATCTGCACATGCTCGCGGATTTCGTCCGTTGAGAAGGTCAAAGTTAGCCTCGATAGACGGCAGCCGCAGCACTGCGGGCCGGGAAGAAGCCGACGCAATCTGGCATTTTTTATTTTGAGCCGCATTGAAGTTTGAGTCCGCCGCTATGGAGTCCAATACGGCAATGCTGACGCGCCCGCATTGTCCATGACGATGGCCACGCTTTGCGCCGCTCGAGTAACGGCCACGTAAAAACTCGCTGCAGGGACTGGCTCTAGAGTGGATCCCTGGCGCACGAAGGCTGTGATGCCGGCCGTCGGAACGATGAGCACACGATCAAACGTTGATCCCTTCGCGACCTTGAAGTTCATGAAATCCAAATCGAACTCCTTGCCGGATCCTGCCATGCTCCGCAGGCATTGAGGTGCGAATCGCTCCACGTAAGCCCCCACGTGCTTTTTCATGAGGAGGAATACCCCGTCGTGTTCTGTTTGTACTTCGTTGCGTGACACGGTCGAAGGAAACGCCCAGTTTGCATCGAAAATCGTGTCTGAAAATTCCGCGATCTTCGGGTGGCACCGCCAAGTTTCCACACTTTCAGTGATGGTCAACTTCCCGAGTGTCTCTCTCTCTCGGAACCACTTTACCGCTTCGGCATAGGCATACCGCTTATTTTTGGTACCACGGGGGTTCGTGGCCAGAACTGATTGCCGTATATCGCCGACCATCCGAATCTGAATTGACGAATGCAATAGCGCATCGGCGATCTCCCAGTCATGCGCGCTCAAGTCTTGCACCTCGTCAATCAGTATCTCATCGTACAAGCTCTCCAATCGATGTAGTAAGGCGCCTTTGCTGGCACCTAGCAGTTCGTTGGCGAGGCGCCCGAGTTCACATGCGTAGGCTGCGCCGCTGCGGTCGAGAAATCGCGACAAGCCTTTCGCGTACCTGTCCGGTCGCCCCTCAAAACTGAACCCCAGAACCCGCGCTCCGGGAAACTTGAAGGGGAGAAACGGCTTTGCAAAATGTCGTAACAGGAAGGTGAACCATCCCATGACTTCGATGCCCAGGTGATCGCCCGCTCGTTGCCCGAGCCGGCGTCGGAGTTCCTCCTGATTTGCCTGGGTAAAGGTCAGGACGAGGACGCGGCGCTCCGGAAGAAGCCGTGCGCAATGCTCGACGATACCTTGGGTCTTCCGCGAGCCAGCAACGGCCAGAGTGAGCTGGTTAGCCATGGATGAACGCCGCGGCCTGGCGCATGTACTTGGGTGGCGTAAGCTTGCTCGTTGCGTTGGCGATGCGGAACGCCGTCTCGGTTTTCTCCCGGCTCATCCATTTGTGTAGATCTGCGCTCGCCGTGATGCCAAGTAGGCTGCGCAATGTCGCCTCGCCATTGTGGTGGATGATTTGCGGTTCCAGGGTGTGGCCGTGGGCGACTTCCCCAATGAACAGCTCACGCCTTCCCGGACTGAGCCACGCATCAACGCTTGTGGACAGCTCGGCCGGGTCCGTGCCATCGTTGTCGCGCATGGCGGCCACCGGTTTATCCAGCGCGGCGCAGAATTCAAGGCAGCGCGCCAGCGACAATCCCCGCATGCTGATCACGTCGATGCCCAATTCCATAGGGCGCTTCCCAAACAGGTCCTTGAAGAATCGCTCGAAAACGATCTCGTCGGAGGGCCCTTCCACGAGGACGATCTTCTTGGCCAAGGCCATGCGCAACGTGTCATAGCCGGGAAGGCGCTGAAAATACGAGACGGTTTCGGGATCTAGCGTCGTAATCTTCGACGTCTTGCCGTGTGCCAGGAGCAGAATGGCATCGAGACCAAGGCGGTTCAGAACGAAGGTGCTGTGCGTGGTGATGAACAGCTGCTGATGGTCGCCAGTGAGCGCCTCGATCCGCGAGAGGAGCGTGGTCAGGCTGGTATGGGAAAGGTGATTCTCTGGCTCCTCGATCATGACGAACGCGGCGTGGCCGGCATTGCGGTTCAGGGCCAGCGAGATCTTGATCGCGGCCTGTTGGCCCTGTCCGGACATCGAGAACGGTACATCGTTGACATGGGGGGTCACCACGCCGTCCCAGGCGGTTCGCGCGCTTTGATCCATGGCCAGCGAGATCGGCTGATCGTGCAAGGAGGCGTGGATCGTGCCGATGCGCTTGTTGATCGCGTCCAGCGCCGTGGTCGACATAGTCGCCTTCAGCTCGCGGTAGGCCAGGGACACGGCGGCACGCTCCGGCGGGTCGAGATGGTCGCCAAGGATCTGTCGCAGGTGATAGTCAACGCCGCTCGAGGAGCGAACGGTCCGCGAGTCGATAATGGCCGCCGCCAATTGCCGGGGGCGATTGGTGATGCGCTCGTCGGCGAAGGAGCGCCAGTCAACAAGGTAGAACTCGACCGGCAACAGGGAGGAAGGCTTGGCCATCCACTCGGCCAGCTCGTCCGCATAGTCGGGATTCGGCATGATCCGCAGCGACAGGCCTGGGCAGGCCAGGGTCGGCACGTCGGTATTGATAGCGCCGCAAAGCCGTTGCAACTCGGGCTTGTCCGCGAAGTACAGTTCGATGTGGATCTCGGGAAACCGAGGCCGTTCACCGCGCTCGATCTTGGCAACGAAATCGGCCACCACTCCGGCGTTAAACCAGTGCGGGTTTAGCTCTTCGCTTGCGCTGCGGCCACCGATGCGCCCGGTAAGGGCGAGCGCGATGGCTTCCATCAGTGTCGATTTGCCGGCTTCGTTGCCCCCCACTATCAGATTGAGCTTTGGGTTGGGCGACAGCGTGAAGTCCGTGTAGATACGGTATCCGCGGATCTTGATTTTGGTAATCAACCGACACCCCGCCTCGAAGTTTGTTGGGAGGATTATAGGGCACATGCCGACGGGGTGATCGCCCGTTTGCATGGACACTTGGAGGCAGGCGTGAGCAAGCTGAACCTTTGGCGAACCGACGTCAGGCGCAGTCCATTCAACTCAAAATCACTGCAAGATAAGTCGTCCTATTCTGCTCGCGTGCTGGTGCATAGGGCGCTGGGTTGTGGAGACTGCGCGGCATCGTGTCATCAAGGCCCGGGTGCTCACGGCATTCCTCGGCCCCAGCGCAGTTTCGCTGTGGGTTACCTACGGCCACTTGTGAGTCCACGAGAAGCCACGGCTAATCGATCTTCCCAAATCTGCATCTTTCTTTGATACGACAGTCCCAATGTGGCAAGGATTTGTGAGAATCCTTAGTGAGTTCAGTGATTCATCGATTCGCAATGCCTTGATTTTTATGGGGAACGTGTTGGCGGCGTCTTTGAGAATGGACAACAACCTTTCAGTATGTTTTTGCGTCTCGTTGTTTTCAGTGTACGTGTTATGTATACTTCCATCGCGCAGACGTAGACGTACCCGATCAACCCATTCAAGGAGGTCATCCATGCTGCCCATGGACGCCAAAAAGAACGCCGACTCCTATTCGTATCCCAATGGGATGCTGAACTCGGGATACGTCGGCGGCGTGCTTCGCAACCCAGATCCTGTCAACGGCATCTGCTATATCCAGCAGACCCGTAACGAGAATCACATGTTGCCGATCGCGTTCGACCCGAAGAAAACGCCGCTTCCTCGCAACATTCAGGAAGGGGATCTGATCTTCGCGATCTGCCACGCTTCGGGTGAGCGCAAGGAAGACCAGCGCATCGTCCACATGAAGAGCATCTCGTTCGAACAGCCGAACACCATGCACCTGGACAAGCGCTTCGCCGATGACCTGCTGCGCAAATGGGGTTCGCTCGTCCACGCAGCGGCGAAGGACTCCGGCACCCCGGATTCGATTCGCAAGCTGGAAGAGCAGTTTGGCCGCTCGAGTGATACTCAGGCTCGGCTCGACAGCATCGACTGGCGTGTTCTTGGGCTGAACAAGAACGCTACCAACACTGTCCGTCTCGCAGGCTTCATTCAGGCCAAAAGTCTGGAGCAGAATCGAGTCGGCCCCGATGGCAAGCCCCTTAACGATCGCCTGGTCGTCCTCCTTCGCCAGACAAAGGACCCGGACAAGTCGATCGCGATCCGCTGGTACAGCAAGAACCTGCGGCCCTTGGCCGAGAAGCTGCATCGCGGCATTCCTATCTCCGTGAGTGGCGAGTTCCGACTGGACGTGAAGGCTATTGCGCCGCCCGACCCGGACAGCGGCATTGCACCGGTTTCGTCGATTCCATTCATCCAGGCGAAGGATTTCCCTTCCCCTGTCGCACCGGGGTCCGATCTCATTCGGGTCATTCCCAGCTGGGCCGCTGAACTCTTCGAACGCCCCACGCAACGTGAAGTCGAAGCCAGCGCCCCGTCATCGGACGCCGAGCGCCAAGCACTCTTCGCCGCAATTCAACCATCTGCAACCTGACAGGGGGATGTGAGCCGCACGGGCGCCGCGCAACGCGGCGTCCTCTCCGATCACTCGATTTGAGAAGAACCGCGCTCATTGCTTCGCCTGGCGGCCCACCCCCGTTCCCGTCAATAGCAGGACCTTCCGAGACCTAATCTGGGTCGTCTGGCCCACCCAACTCACTAGCGGGCCTCAGGTGCCGCTCACAGGACAGACCAGCCGATGGGCAAACACCTCATCATTGCCGAGAAGCCTTCAGTTGCAAAAGACATCGCCCTCTCCCTGGGAGGGTTCGGGCGCGTTGAGAACTGGCTGGAGAGCCCCGATGCCGTCATAACGGCCACGCAAGGCCACCTCGTCGAGGTGTTCTCAAGCGAGATGGCAACATCAGGAAAGAGCCTCGAGACGTTGCCAGTGATCCCATCGAAGTTCGAGCTCCGCGTCATCGAGCTAGCGAACAAGCCGCAAGCCTTTCAGCAGATCAAGCGTTTGATGGCTCGCAACGATATTGACCGCATCGTCAATGCTTGTGATTCCGGGAGAGAAGGAGAGCTGATCTTCCGCCTCATTTACGACCTGGCCGAATGCAAGAAGCCCGTCATGCGCATGTGGTTCAACTCGATGACGAGCGAGGCAATTCGAGACGCCTACCGAGGGATGCTGCCAGGCTCTCGGTTCGATGCCCTGGCCGACGCCGCCTACTGCCGGACTGAGGGCGATTACCTGGTCGGAATCAACGGCTCGCGAGGTGTTACCCGCCTGTACGAGCGTCAGACGTCGAAAGCCGAGATCCGTTCGGTCGGTCGGGTCCAGACACCGACGGGCGCTCTTGTCTACGATCGCGAAGTGGCGATCCGAACCTTCAAAGCGAAGGACTACTGGGAAGTCCACGGAGAGTTCGGTGTCGCTGCCGGCAGCTACATCGGAAAATGGATCGCACCGGAGCGTGAAACCCCGGGTGACGCGCCTGAAGGTAGTTCAGATGGCCAGGCCGAGCTCGACCACCAGTATCGGATCTTTGATAAGGGCAGGGCAGAAGCAATCCTCACTCGCTGCGCTGGCATTGCCCCGTCCGACGTAAAGCAAGAATCGAAGCCGGCGACCAAAGGCTCCCCGAAACTCTATGACCTGACCCTGCTTCAGCGCGAGGCAAACAAGAAACTCGGGTTGACTTCGAAGCAGACCGACACAATCGCGCAGGCCCTATACGAGAAACACAAGGTCACGACCTATCCCCGAACAGATTCCTGCTTCTTGCCAGAGGACTACATAGCTAAGGCCAAATCTGTCATTGAGGCCCTGGTAGAGACGCCATACCGTGACCATGCTACTCGCATCCTCTCGAACGGTTGGATCAAGCCTGACAAGCGAATCTTCGACAACTCGAAGATCAGCGATCACTTCGCGATCATCCCGACCGGCAAGATGCCTGAAGGCCTCTCACCCGATGAAGAGAAGATCTATGACCTGGTGGTGAAGCGATTCTTGAGCGTCTTCCACCCAGCGGCTCAGTACGAAGTAACGACGCGACTTACGATAGTCGCTGGCGAGCACTTCAAATCCAGTGGTCGCGTTCTGGTCGATCCAGGTTGGCTTGCCGTCTACGGCACCCAGACCCAAGATGATGACAAGAAGATCCCGGCATTGACAAAGTATGTCCCAGGTGAGTCTGTGTCAACCGAGGGCATGGAGCTGAAGACTCTCAAGACGAAGCCTCCTGTGCGCTATACGGAAGACACACTTCTCGGTGCGATGGAAGGCGCGGGAAAACTCGTCGACGACGAGGAACTCCGGGAGGCCATGAAGGAGCGCGGGCTAGGAGCGCCATCAACGCGCTCCGCGATCATTGAAGGGCTTCTTGCGACCAAGGATGGCCGCGATCGGCCAATGGAGCCCTATCTCCGACGAGACGGGAAGACCCTTGTACCGAGCCAGAAGCTAATGAGCTTGATTGCATTCCTGCGAGAGAATGGCCTCGACCGCCTCACTTCGCCCGCTTTGACTGGCGAATGGGAACACAAGCTTCGCCTGATGGAACGAGGCGAGTACCTGCGGCCCGCCTTCAACTCGGAGATCTCCGAATTCACACGCCATATCATCAAAGCCATCCGAGAGCAGGCCGCTCAGGTTGTAGTGAAAAAGCTCGATGGAAGGTGTCCGAACTGTGGTGGCGAAATCTCGGTTGGCGCCAGATCCTTCGACTGTGAGTCCGGCTGCGGATTCCGGTTCTGGCGCGAGGTCGCGGGACGCCCCCTGAAGCCTCAGGAAGTTGAAACTATTCTTGCCAAAGGGACGGTCGAAAATCTCTCGGGGTTCGTCAGCTCAAGCAAGAAGCGCTTCACGGCTGGGCTAACGCTCACGGAGGACTTCAAACTGAAGTTCGTGTTCGATGAGACCGCGCAGTCAAAGGACGCATCCGGCGCGCTGGTGCATTGTCCCACTTGCGAAAAACTGATGCGCAGGTTCAAAGGTGCAAACGGCTTCTTCTGGTCATGCACAGATCGTGAGAGCTGCAAGACTACCTTGGACGACAAGGCAGGCAACCCAGTGGCCAAGGCCGCTGCCCGGCCGTGTCCGAAGTGCGGTCAGGACATGAACCGCATTCCCTGGCAGAAACGCCATTTCTGGGCTTGCTCAGATCGGGAGCAATGCAAGCACACCATGGATGACAAGGATGGTGTCCCGGTGGAGAAGGCACAGTCGTTTCCTTGCCCTGACTGCTCGAAGCCCATGTATCGCCGCCAGCGCCGCGACCAGAAAGGCTACTTCTGGGGATGCAGTGGTTACCAGAAAGACGGTAGCGGCTGCAGTTGCATGCTCGAAGACAGAGACGGGAAACCGGTCCCAAAGGCCACCGCTCCCAGTATCCAAGACGATAGGACCTTCCTGTGAACTCAAAGAACCGGATCTTTCGTGCGGCCGTGCTTGTCTTCGGCTTCTGGTGGATAGTATTCACCCTCTTGGAGTTTGGTGGCGCCCCGTTAGAAGTCATCCGGAACTGGGGGTACGTTTCCTACTCTTTCGGGTACTGGATCGCCGGCACAATAAGCGGCCTGGCTCTCGGGATCTGGCTCATCTGGTTTGAGCGGGTCCAGGCGGTGAACCGCCTATTCAAAGGCATGGGAGGAAACGCTATCAATGGCATCCAGTCGACGCTTGGACTGGTTCCAATGCTGGCCCCCCCGTCAGCACGCATCGATAGCGAATCCAAGCGCCTCCCAATGCAAAGCAAGGCGGTGATGGATTGGCTGGACCTCGCCAAGACCAATCATCCTCAGCATGCAGCATTCTTCCTTGCAGTGTGGGACATCTACTCTGCAAACAAGGAGCATCCTGCTACGCATAGGAAGGGTGGTCACGCGAACCGGAAACTCTGGCAGCACTGTCTAGCCGTTACCGAGACTGCCTTCGCAGAAAGCTCGACATGGAAGTACGATGGCGTGTACGTGAAAAAGCGCGGCAAGGCAAAGATACTGCTTCTCAGCAAGCGCAACCCCGAGTACGAGTTCGACGCAGCGGACCCACTGATCCCCATCATTGCGCTTGCACATGATTTCGGGAAGCTCGAAGCGTACAAGATTGGGGACGATGGCCAGATCGTAACCTTGGAGGAGGGGTCGAGCACCGATCACGACGACGATCGCGTGTTTCACGATTCCCTGGGCGCCCGGATGCTCGCTCGACTTCCCGAGTACTGGCAGCTTCCCCCACGAGACCGCCGGGCCATCAACTTCGTGATTGGCCATTACCACCACCCCAGCGCCTTCCCCGTTGATGCGAACGGTTTTGCCCTTGACGATCGCATGTCCGCGCTGATGGAGTTCCTGATCTACGTCGACAAGAAGACGGGTATGCAGGAAAGTGGCCGCGACCTGCTCGAAGAGGACGACGAGATTACCGAGGAGCAATCGGAGTCGATCTACAAGGCTTTTGTCGAGGTCATCACCCAGTTTGGCCGCGTGAATGGCACCGGCAATAAGAGCACCGACGCCAGTCTGAAGATCGCCCAAAAGCACGACGGCTTGATCGTCGTGAAGGAGCTTGAGTTGCGTCGACTCATCTTGGCGAAGCTGGGCATGTCGCTGGACGACGGTGACTCGCGCTACCGGGTAACCATGAGCCTGCTGTACACCCTGGGCGAGAAGGGGCTTCTGTACGACAAGCACAATGGAATTGACTTCTCGCGCTACCACCCCATGCATTCGGTATCGTTCCGCAGCAGCAAGAACGGTCAGCATATCGCTACGTGGGAACCCGTCATCATCTTCCGACCGCTGACGAATACGCAGGAGTTCGCCGAACTTGGGGGCCTGCCAAACTTTGGCTCGCGGATGGTGATCAACAAGCCCATCTACACGCACAACCCTGGTATTCGCGATGCTGAGGCATTGCGCGAGTTGGTTCGGCGTGCGTTTGGCGAAGATGTGGCCCGCAGCATCTACATCTCGGGCCGCCAGGAAACCAAAACGGAAGCAAGGGCTCGAGAACGGAAGGTCGAAACGGCGGATGGCAAGCCTGAGGACCTTGAGGCTAACGGACCAGCAAGCCTTGCAGCGCCTCCGACGGAGTCCTCTAAAGTCCACAAGCCGTCGATGGCGGAGCAAGCGCGATCGCTGGCCGTTCTGTCTCCCATCGACACGCAGACTGAGCCGCCGCCAGTTCCAACGCTGCCGCCTCCAGTCGACGCCGCGGCCGAGCATGTGGATACGGACGATGTCCCGTCGCTCGAGGACATTGCCGCGATCGAAAGCGAGATTGCGTCCCCGGAGATCGGTGGGAGCGAGGACGAAGCCGATCCGTTCAGCGGGTTACTGCCTTCCTCACCAGACACCGGAAGCAACGAAGGCGCTTCCGTATTCGATGGCGACGAGTTTGCCGATTTTCCGGCGGCGCCAGAACCGGCCGCGGGCAACGAAAGTGCGGCGCCTGGTCAACCCATGCCTGAAGGCGATGAGCGGCCCATCATCGCTGACAGACCCGGTGTCGCGATTCCCGACAAGGATCGACCGAATGCCATGAAACGCCGCACCACCGAGGAAACCAAAGAAGCCCTTGCCGCTTTCGATAACTTGGCACCACCGACGTTCGCCTCACGAACGTCAAAGCGTGCGCCCAGCCGAGAAAATTCGGAAGACGCGCTGACCGCCGTGCTCGCGCTTATTGGAAGCAGCAAGTTGCCAGTGTGCGGGCGGATGAACGGATACGCCTACGTCTTGGTTTCGGACGTCGCGGACGTCGCACCTATCATCGATCTCGAGCAACTAGTCAAAGCGCGCGGACTGCCCACTGCCGAGCCGGCCGCGGGCAAGAAAATGGTTGGAATTCCGGAGTAGCAGATGGATCTCGAGAAGCCCACCAACGCTCGCGAGCAGATGCCTTCGGTTACCGAGTTCATCGATTCCCTGCGGAAGACATTCGGCAAGGAAGAGATCGACGCGTCGATCAAAACGGGGCTTCGTAACGGATCGTTCTTTGCCATCGAGAATGGCTACGTCGTCGGCACGCCTCCTCCGCATGCCCTGCTCGAGTACGAACGACGCCAGAAGGCCGCTGAGCGGCAGGTTCATTCGGACGAGAGCTCCCACAACCCCACGAATAGCGAGGCGTTGGTGCGTTCTCAACGGTCGATCTAGATCACTTCGCCGTGTGCGTACGTGTTATGCTTCGTACAGATGACGTGAAGTAAGTATGCGGCATCCGGCTGGAGGCGGCCCCCTCCCATACGGGGGGTGTTGGAGTCATGACGGAAGGCCGTTATCACATTTGCCAAGTTCAGCATAAATGGGAAGAAATCGATTCATATAACAACAGGAGAAGTCGTCGTTATGCGCATTCAGCGTACTTTGTCAAACAAGAAAGGGGCTCTGGCACTGGCCGTGTTGGTCGCTGCCCTCGCAGGTTGTGGTGGTGGTGATGGCACGGAAACGCCTCAGGGCCAGGCCACCCCGCAGTCTCCCAACTCACCGGTGACCGGCACACCGGAGTCACCGACCACGCCGGCCAAACCCACCAGCCTGGTGGCGCCGTCCTGCCTGAACTGTGGCGCGGTTGATTCGAGTACGTACGCCGGCACCGGCGTCGGCGTGTGGCAGGCCACGAATGCCACCTCGGCTGCCGCCGATGTGCCTGTCAGCATTGATGGCCTTACCGGTCAGGACGTGACGCTTGTCTTCACGAACGAGAGCGGCGTCGCGCAGCCCATGCCTGCCATTTCGCTGACGGCCTCCCGCTTCCCGTCGGTCGCAGCAAGCCAGTTGCGTTGGCAAGACCCCGCCACCGATGCCAAGCAACGCATCGGCGAGTTCAACCGAAACGGCTGGGCAGCCCTTGCCGGTAGCCAAGGCACCGGACCGCGATACTCGATGTCCAGCGGGCCGAGCAAGTCCGTAGTGAATGACACGCGAGACTGGTTCAACGAGGACAACTCGGTCCGATCGACAACCCTGGTTCGCCAGGCAACGACGACCGACGGTGTCACGGTGAACTTCTGGGTGGAGAACTCCGAGAACGGCCCGACGAAAGTGAGTTCAGCGATCATCGACCAGCTCGCCGACCGCTTTGCATCGGCCGGCAAGGTCTACGACATGCTGAAGGATGTCGGCGGCCCGCTGTGGGGCTCGCACAACTACTCGAACCTTATTTCGGGCACCGGCCAGCCGATCGATATCGTCATTCTGAACTTCGATCACAACAACGCCCCGTACGGGATGACAGGCTACTTCTACTCGCGAAATGCCATTGCGAAGAGCGCATCGAACCCGTACAGCAACGAATCCCTGTCGCTGTATCTAGACTCGGAAACGCTGTACCTAGACGGAGCCACCGGCCTGACGGAAGTGGTGATGACGATGGCGCATGAAGGCACCCATGCTCAGAATTTCTATCGGCGTGGCGTTCTGGGCGGCGTGCAGTATATGTTCGCGACTTGGCTGGAAGAAGCCACTGCGATGATGATGGAAGACTTCGCCAGCGCAACGCTCGATCCCGGCCACAATCCCATCCGAGACGTTCGCTTCTATGACTACGTCAAGTACAAGGGCGGCAGCTACAACTGCAGCCTGCTCGACTGGACGCCGTTCAGCGCATCGTGCGATAGCTACTCCGTGTCTGGCTCGTTTGGAGGGTTCCTGAATCGCCAACTTGGCTTACGCCTTTACAAGTCCTTGCTGGGGAACATGAGTTCGACGAATTCTGTCGACGTGCTGGATACCGTCATCAAGACGAATTTCCCCGGCACCAGCTTCGTGGGGCAATTCCGCCGATTCTCGGCAACCGCGGGAGCGCTGATTCCTGCAGCGACGAGCCCCAAGGGCTTTGGTTTCCCTGCTCGCTCCGACAACGGGTACAGCATTGCGGCCATCGATCCAACGGCCTACGCGCCGTACCGGACGTTGACTCAGACGGTGCCCACGACGCTCCAGGCCTATGCGAGCCTGCCCGTAGTGCGGCAAGCTGTAAAAGGTCGATACACCGAAACGGTTAAGGTACCGGCCGGCACGACGCTTTCTGTGGTGATCCACTGAACAAAGCAAGAATCTGTCGCTGCGTAGCTAAAGCCCCACTGCCGTGGGGCTTTTTTTTTGGAGAACCGTGTTCAACGAAGATCGGCTCAGCGAGTTTTTCCCCCTGCAACTGGCCTCGTAGTAGGTGCAACTAGCCGGCTCCATTCCTCAACTTCGTTTTCCTGCACAGTCTGGCCTCGAGTCCATGACATGCTTGCTCGCACAAGTAAGCGGCAGCCACAAGTGCCATAAAAGAAGGTTGAAAGCTGCCTGATCGTGCCTTCAATTTTCGGCTCGTCGATCATCCACTGATGAAACTCCCAACCAACCCCAAATCGCAACCAGATGAGGGAGCCTATTGCAAATACAAATGCGCTTGGCCGTTCCCGCGCGAACGCCACGACGTCCCCATTGAAGTAGCCGACAATGAAGATCGCCAGTGCAGTCAATCCTGCGATCAAAGAGTCAAAATAGCTAGAACTCTGTGTTTCCAGTGTAAGCAACCAGTACGCTAAAGCTGCGAGGTCGCAATCCTGACCGGTCGTCCTACTCGATCAGGACTCCGGCCAGCGAAATGGCTCGCGTAGAGGATTGTCGCCCCTCAGCGCATACCGATGCACGCCCGTCCCCCAGACGCACCCCACAGCCGCGACGGCATAAATCCAGAACGTCGACAGCATGAGGGCAGCTCCGATGCATCGGGAGACTGAAAACTGGACTCGGATCATCCACAAGGCCGGCAGTTGGAAAGCCACGTTTATCCGCGACTGCCCGCCGTGGGTCAAGCGACACCCAACTCACTTCCTGATCTGTAGCCTCACCGATGTAGCCAGACGGGGTGCGTCACCACTCCACAACAACTATCCAACCCTCAGTTGAGCTACACAAAATCCCTTGAAAATAAGCACCACCATGGCAATATTCGATGCTGTGTCGCGCCCGAGCAGATCGCCGGTGCGTTGGCACGCTAACCTCTGAGACTACGAACCGAAAATGGCTACACAAGCTAAGACGACTGCCAAGGCCGCTGCGAAGCCGGCCGCCAAACCCGCGGCCAAAAAGGCTGCTGTGAAGACCCCTGCGAAGGCAGCACCGAAGGCTGCCGCCAAGGTACCGGCGGCCAAGCCGCTGAAGGAGACATTCAACAAGTCGAGCCTGCTCGCACACCTGATCGCTCAGACCGAGTTGGACAAGAAGACCGTGCAGACTGTGCTGGCCCATCTCGAGAACACTATCGTGAGCGCCGTGCACAAAAAGGGCGCTGGCGAGTTCACGTTGCCGGGCCTGTTCAAGGTGTCTGCGATCCAGGTTCCGGCCACCAAGAAGCGCTTCGGGAAGAATCCTTTTACAGGCCAGGAACAATGGTTCGCCGCCAAGCCGGCCTCGGTCAAGGTGAAGGTGCGTCCGCTGAAGAAGCTCAAGGACGCAGCAGCCTAAGGCTTCAACCTGCCTACAAAAGGGGACACCCATTGCTGGTGTCCCCTTTCGTTTGCAGGCGAATGAACGCGGCACACGAGAAGTAGTCGGATTTAATAAAATAGCGGCAGGCGCAAGCTCTGCTCGATCATTCGACAGATCCAGGATTTTTTGATGGCAGCGTACGGCAACAGCGCCGACGACGTAATTGGAAAGAAGCGCAGGGGCAGGCCGGCGCTGGGCAATCGAAGGCGAAGTCTGCCCTTCCCGCGATGAATCAAGCTCCAAAAGCTGGAAAGACCTGGTCAGGTCGCGGCCGTGCACCCGGCATGACTGGGCAGGAACCGCGCTCGCTACTTGATTGCAGCCTAACGCGAGTGCCTTAGCAGGCTGCTGAAATACCGGCAGCGAACGTCAGCGCGACGACTTGCTGAATCGTTA
>OAON01000070.1_pt1 | contig 29758 bp, 28 predicted proteins | sample 1670181 | NCBI WGS metagenome assembly OAON01 (sample SAMEA104232306, study PRJEB22302) | sediment metagenome | biome: forest; feature: aquifer; material: sediment | place: USA | collected 2011-08-07 | depth 0.01 m
ACTACATCTTCTCGTGCATCAAGAAGTTCAAGGTCGACAAGAACTTCTGCCTGGCCGACCGAGCCAAGGTGACGATGACCTCGCCGTTCATGCGCGCCTACGCGCTGCTGCTGCTCAAGACCTGCCACAAGCGCGGTGCGCCCGCAATCGGCGGCATGAGCGCGCTGATCCCGATCAAGAACGATCCGGAGAAGAACGCCATCGCCATGGCCGGCATCATCAACGACAAGAAGCGCGACGCGACCGACGGCTACGACGGCGGCTGGGTGGCGCACCCGGGCCTGGTCGAGCCGGCCATGAAGGAATTCGTGGCAGTGCTGGGCGAGAAGCCGAACCAGTTCGAGAAGCAACGCCCGGACGTGGAAGTGAAGGCTGCGGACCTGCTGGACTTCCAGCCGGAAACGCCGATCACCGAAGGTGGCCTGCGCATGAACATCAACGTCGGCATCCACTACCTGGGTGCCTGGCTGGCCGGCAACGGTTGCGTGCCTATCCACAACCTGATGGAAGATGCCGCCACGGCGGAAATCTCCCGCTCCCAGGTGTGGCAGTGGATCCGCTCGCCGAAGGGCAAGCTGGAAGACGGCACCAAGGTCACGGCTGAACTGGTGCGCAAGCTGATCCCGGAAGAATTGGCCAAGGTGAAGGAGACGGGCGCGGTGGGCCACTTTGATCGCGCTGCAGAAATCTTCGAACAGATGTCGACGTCGGAAGACTTTGCCGAATTCCTGACACTGCCGCTGTACGAAGAAATCTAAAAAAATCGCTCACGGTCCTACTGCGCGCCCCGTTTTTGGCTCTGCGATGCTCGCCGTACTCATGTACGGCTGCGCTTCTCGCGCCAACCTCGGGTCGCTCGCTGCGGACCGTGAACGATTTTTACGCGACGCTTAAAGCGCGCAACGGAAACGCCGGCTGGGGCAACCCGCCGGCGTATTTTCATTTGGCGGAGGCAGGCGAAGCCGCGCGATAATGTCACGAAATCTTGCGGAGGCCGCTTTGCGCTTTGAACACCTGGTGGAAGTCAACGATCCACTGAACCCCCTCATCGACACGCTCACCCTGAACCAGATCTGGCAAGGCCTGGTGCTGCGCGTGCGCGAGCAAACCGAATTTGTCGAAAGCCTGGACGCATGCATCATCACCGCTGAAGGTGACGGCTGGGTCGAGCGCGAACTCGTCTTCGGCAAGGCGCGCATCCAGGATCGCGTGACGCTCGAGCCGCACAAGCGTGTGACCTACACCACGGCAGCCACCGGCGAACACGCCGGCGGGTCGCTGACGATGACAATCGAGAGCAACGAGGCCAACGCCGCGTTCATCCGCTTCGTCTACGACACGACGCTGCCCAATGCCGACGAAACCGGCGACACGCGCTACGCCGAGATCGTCAAATCCGCCTACCGCGAATCCGACATCGACACCGTACGCCGCATCCGGGAGATCGCCGCCACCGGCCGCCTCGGCTGACGTGTCCAGCCCGGCGGGCGCTGGAGGAGGCGCCCGCCGGGTTTGCTCTGCTTGCACCCTGGTCGTCTCACACATCACGACAACGAGACCATGACGACATTCACGCCCACCTTGGAGGCGCTGCGCGCACGTTACGGCGAGCGCTTCAAGTGGCTCGTGCTCTTCACGCTGATGGTGGGCGCGGTGTCGTCCGTCATCTCGGCCACCATCGTCAACGTGGCGATTCCCGATCTGAGCCGGCATTTCGTGCTCGGGCAGGAACGCGCGCAGTGGGTGTCGGCCAGCTTCATGGTGGCGATGACGCTGTCGATGTTGCTCACACCGTGGCTGCTGTTGCGTTTCGGGCTGCGTCGTACGTTTATCGGCGCGTTGCTGCTGCTGGGCGTCGGCGGGCTCGCGGGCGGCCTGTCGCCCAATTACGAAGTGATGATCGCCATGCGCGTCGTGGAAGGGGTTGCGGCCGGCATCATGCAGCCGCTGCCCAACATCCTGATCCTGCGCGTGTTTCCCGAGCGGGAGCAGGGCAAGGCGTTCGGCCTGTTCGGCTTTGGCGTCGTGCTGGCGCCGGCCGTGGGCCCGAGCGTGGGCGGTTTCCTGGTGGAGCTGTTCGGCTGGCGCTCGATCTTCTTCGTGGTGATGCCGTTCACGCTGATCGGCTGGGCGATGGCGCGGCGCTTCATGGCCATCAATTCGTCGATGGCGGGCGAGCCCAAACCGCTCGATTGGCGTGGCCTGCTGCTGATCGGTGGTGCGACCGTCACGCTGCTCAACGGACTGGTTGCGCTGCATGGCGACGCGACGCGCGGGATCGCGCTCATGCTCGTCTCGGCCGTGTGCCTGGCGGGCTTCGTGTTCTGGCAGCGGCGGGTGGAGTCGCCGTTGCTGAACCTGCGGCTGTTCAGCTACCGGCAGTTTGCGATGGGGGCGGTCGTGGCCTTCATCTACGGGGCAGGGCTCTACGGTTCGACGTACCTCGTGCCGGTGTATATGCAGGTGGCGTTGGCCTATGCGCCGTCGCGCGCCGGACTGGTGCTGCTGCCGGCCGGCCTGGTGCTGGCTGTGACGATCATGCTCGCCGGGCGGCTCACCAATCGCATCGAGCCTTTCCGACTGGTGTCGTTCGGGCTGGCGGCCCTGGCGCTGTCGTTCTTCCTGATGGCCACCAACACCCGGGCAACGAGCTATCTGCTGCTGATCGCCATCGCCGTCATCGGGCGGGTTGGGCTCGGTTTCGTGCTGCCATCGCTGAGCCTTGGCGCCATGCGCGGTGTTGATTTCACGTTGATCGCGCAAGGCTCCAGCGCCGTCAATTTCCTGCGCCAATTGGGCGGGGCGATCGGCGTGTCGGCTACGGGCATTTTTCTGCAATGGCGGCTCGCCACGCGCGGTATCGAAACCGTGCATGGCGCCGCGGTCGACCCCGACGCGCGCATCCTGGCCTTCGACGAGACGTTCGTCTTTCTCGGCACGTTGTGCGCGCTGGCCGTGCTGGCCGCGTGGCGCATGCGTCGCCGGGCGCTGCCGTCCGTCATTCCTGCGGCGCAATAAAAAACCGGGCGCTGGGCCCGGTTCTTCGTCTGGCGATTTAGCGATCAGGTCGTTGCGCCGCTCTTCAGTTCTTCGACGAGGTCGATGTACTTTTGCTTGGCTTCGTCCTGCAATGTGCCTTTCAGGCCTTCCCACGCCTCAAACTTGTAGCGGCCTACGATGTCGGTAAAGCCCGGCTTGTCGCCATGCGCGTCGCCTTCGGCGCCTTGCTTGTACAGCGCGTACAGGCGCAGCAGCGTCATGTTGGCGGGGCGCTCGGAGAGGCCCTTGACGTCGATTTGGGCTTGGTCGAAACGGGCTTGCAGGTCGCTCATGATGATTCCCGGCTGAAAACAATGGTCTGGCGATGATAGCGCCGGGGTTGGGCGGTCGGGCCGTTTGAATTCGAGGACGGCTTCGGTTTTCTGCACGATGTTTGGCCCGGTTTCCCGAGGCGCAGCCACGGGTTTGCGCATTCAGGCGCCACACCAGCCGTTACAATGCCGCCATGCCCTGGATTCTTGCTTTCGACACCTCCACCGAGTTCTGCTCCGTCGCCCTTGGTGACGGCACGCGCACGTTGTTCCGCCACGAACATACCGGCCCGCGCTCCAGTAGCCGCGTGCTGCCGGCGGCTGCCGAATTGCTGGTCGAGGCCGGTATCGCCCTGGCCGATTGCGCTGCGATTGCTTTTGGCGCCGGGCCGGGTTCCTTCACGGGGCTGCGCACCGCGTGCGGCGTGGCGCAGGGTTTGGCGTTCGGTGCCAATTTGCCGGTCGTGCCGGTCAACTCGCTTGTTGCCTGTGCCGAGCAGACGCGCGCAACGTTGCCCGCTGGCACGGCCGTGACCATCGCGCTCGATGCACGTATGGACGAGTGCTACTGGGCCAGCTTCATTCCCGCCGATGCGGCGCAGGATGCATCCGGTTGGCATGCGCTTTCCGCCATCCAGGTCAGCGGGCCGCAGAGCGTTGCCGCGCCGTCGCAGCCGTATTGGCTGGCGGGCAATGCCGCCGCGGTGTTCGGCGATCAGTTGAGCATCGCTGCAGGGGCCGCCGCTGTGTTGCCCGAGGTCGCGCCGCACGCCCGGGAAATCATCGCCGTGGGTCTGCGCCTCCTGGCCGCCGGCCATACGGTGCGGCCTGAAGATGCGGCGCCGCTGTATGTCCGTGACAAGGTTGCGCTCACCATTGAAGAGCGCCAAGCGGTGCAGCAGGCCAAGGCTGCCGCAGGTGTCCAGCCATGAGCCTGATCGACAACGCACTGGCCCGCGTCATCACGCAGGCGCCGCTGCCTGCGGGCTGGCGCGCAGAGCGCATGACGGCACGCGATCTGGAGGGCGTTGCGGCGGTGGAGCTGGCGGCGTTCAAATTTCCCTGGTCGCGCGGCAACTTTGAGGATTCGCTCAAGTCTGGCCACCTCGCCATTGTCCTGCGTGATGGCGGTAACGAAGTCGCGGGCTATCTGATCCTCATGCCGGTGGTCGATGAGATGCACCTGCTCAACGTGACCGTGGCGCCGGCGTGGCAGCGCCAGGGGCTGGGGCATTGGCTGCTGCGTCTGGCGCGGGCGCTGACACTGGCGCATGGTTTCGGCAGCCTGCTGCTGGAAGTGCGCCCATCCAATGCCGGCGCGGTCGCGCTGTATCACCGTAGCGGGTTTGCAGAGATCGGCCGGCGCAAGCGCTATTACCCGGCCGAAAACAACACGCGCGAAGATGCGCTCGTCATGCGCATGGTGTGTGAAGCGAGCGGGGTGGAGGCAGCATGAACCGTCGATCCCGAATGCTCGAAGCGCTGGGCGTTTCGACCGAATGGACCTTGCGCGGGGCTGCGCCGGCCGGGTTGGAGGCCGTCGAGGTCGCCGCCGCCGAGCCGGTTGCCGTAGAGGTGGAAGCCGATTCGTTTGTTGCGGCCGAGTCCGTGCCCGTGCGAGGTGAACCGCCTGTCATGCACGCGTTATCGGACACGGCTGCACCACGCGCCCAGCGCATCGCCGCGTTCGACTGGGCACAGCTCGAAGCTGCCGTTTCCAACTGCACATCGTGCAAGCTCTGCGAGCGTCGCACGAACACCGTTTTCGGCGTTGGCGATCGCGAGGCGGAATGGATGCTGATCGGCGAGGCGCCGGGTGAGCAGGAAGACAAGCAGGGCGAGCCGTTTGTCGGCCAGGCCGGCAAGCTGCTCGACAGCATGCTGCGATCGATCGGCTTGTCGCGCGAGAAGGGCGTGTTCATCGCCAACGTGCTCAAGTGCCGCCCGCCCGGCAATCGGGATCCGGAGCCGGACGAAGCAGCGATGTGCGATCCGTATCTCAAGCGTCAGATTGCGCTGGTCAAGCCGCGCATCATCGTCGTGCTGGGTCGCATTGCCGCGCAGAACCTGCTGCAGACGCAAACGCCTGTTGGCAAGCTGCGCGGCAAGGTGCATGAGGTGGAAGGGGTGCCCGTGGTGGTGACGTACCACCCGGCTTACCTGTTGCGCACGCTGACCGACAAGGCGCGCGCATGGGAAGACCTTTGCCTGGCGCGCAAGATCTACGCGGAGCGCGGCGGCCAGTAGTCAGCTGCCTGCCTGCCTGCGGGCAGGCTCCGCGTCAGTGGTGCTTGTCTTCGCCAATGAGCGCGGCGGTGTGGAACAGTTTCTCGTTGATGCGATGCCGGCGCATGACCAGCGCCATCGTCAGGCAGACGAAGATGCCGAACGACACGATCACCACGCCCACCGACACATTGAGCTTGATGAGCAGCGCGTACAGGCACAGCATCAGCAGCACCGAGACGTTTTCATTGAAGTTCTGCACCGCAATCGAGTGGCCGGCGGAGAGCAGCACGTGCCCGCGGTGCTGCAGCAGCGCGTTCATCGGCACCACGAAGAAGCCCGACATCGCACCCACGATCATCAGGAACAGGTAGGCGATCATCATGTACAGCGGCAGCTTCATTTGGCCGATGTGGAATGTGATTTCGGGAATCGTGTGCTTGGTGTAGAACGCCATCAGCATGACGACCGCGCCCATTGCCACGCCCACTGGCAACACGTCGAGCGACCGGCGCAGGGGAATCTTCACGGCGGCAGCCATGGCGCCCGCGGCCACCCCTACGGCGACCACGGCCTGCAGAATGGCGCCCTGCGAGAGGTTCAGCTCCAGCGATTGCTCGGCCCACTTCAGCACGATGAATTGCAGCGTGGCGCCTGCGCCCCAGAACAGCGTTGTCACCGCCAGGGAGATCTGGCCGAGCCTGTCGCGCCACAGCGCGTTGAAGCAGTCGGCAAACTCCGAAATGAGACGTACCGGGTTCTTTTCCTGCTGCGGATAGCGCGCGCCGGTATCGGGAATGCGCGTGTTGAACAGCGCCGCGATCAGGTAGATCACCATGATCACCAGCATCGCCGCTTCAGCCGGCGTGTCGATGCGCTCGAGCCCGGGAATGTCGAACGACAGCAGCCATGCCGAGACATGGTTGGAGATCAAGGCCCCACCTAGCACGGTGCCGAGGATGATCGAGCCGACGGTCAGGCCTTCGATCCATCCATTGGCCGCGACCAGCTTTTCAGGGGGGAGGAGTTCGGTAAGGATGCCGTACTTGGCCGGCGAATATGCCGCCGCACCGAAGCCGACCACACCATAGGCGAGCAACGGATGCAGGCCGGTGAGCATCACGCCACAACCAACCAGCTTGATGGCATTGGTGATGAGCATCACCTTGCCTTTGGGGCGGGAGTCGGCAAATGCGCCCACGAAGGCGGCAAGTAGAACGTAAGAGAGTACGAAGAACAATTTGAGCAGCGGGGTCATCCACTGCGGCGCATGCATCTCTGTGAGAAGGGCGATGGCGGCAATGAGCAGCGCATTGTCAGCGAGCGACGAAAAAAACTGCGCCGCCATGATGGTGTAAAAACCCTTCTTCATACCTTCGAATTCGTCCCCGTAGACCGCGGTGCCATGTTCGTCTTCACGTCTTGCCGGCAGCGTGCCAGCACCCGGAAGCGCCCTCCGGGAGGTGCCGGCCAAGCGGTGCGTCGGCTGAGTGGCCGCGCAGCGCACAGGTGCGCGGTGGCGGCATTGAAGCCAGCGCCCGCGTGGGCTCCCCTGATTGTGGTTCCCTTGGACGGGGCCCGTTCGGTGCTGCAAGCCGCGCACCGCCGGACAACCGTGGGAATCTTCACTGACAGGCGTTCGGGCCATGCGTTCCGCCCGCAGTTTGTTTTGGTCTCGCCTGTTTGCATGCTCAAACCCGATGTGACGCCATCGCGCAAAGAGAAGTGGCTGGTGCCCAACTTTCCTCATGCTGGCTGCGCATCACGACGGTCTTCCCATGCCTAAATTGAACGGCTTTATATCATGAAACTTGTGCGCTTCCGGTGACGGCGGCGCACTTTCTTTCTGAGCATGCTGATGGCAGGCGCGAACCAGTTGGTGTCCTGTGGTCAAATAGAACGCTCACCGCGTGAGGCCGGGCGCACCGGCCTCCGCACAGACAATTTGCCTGTTGCACTGCAGCACCGACGCCGCGCCACGAGCGCGCCATCGCATTCACGTTTTGCAGGTTTGCCGTCATGCCAAGACCCATCCAGGCCGTCATCCACGGCCCAGCACTTGCCAATAATCTCCAGGTTGCCCGCCGTCATGCGCCCAACTCGCGCGTGTGGGCTGTCGTCAAAGCCAACGCGTACGGTCACGGCATCGAACGCGTGTATGAAGGCCTGCGCCAGACCGACGGTTTCGGCCTGCTCGATCTGGACGAGGCCGTCCGACTGCGCCAACTCGGCTGGCAGGGGCCGGTTCTGTTGCTGGAAGGTTTTTTCAAGCCGGAAGACCTGGCCATCGTCGAGCAGTACCGCCTGACCACCACCGTCCATTGCGAAGAGCAGCTTCGCATGCTCGAACTGGCCCGCCCGAAAGGGCCCATCAGCGTGCAGCTCAAGATCAATACGGGCATGAGCCGCCTCGGCTTCGCGCCCGCTGCCTACCGCGCCGCATGGGAGCGCGCCCGCGCCATTTCGGGCGTCGGCACGATCGTTCACATGACGCATTTCTCCGATGCCGACGGCCCGCGCGGCATCGAGCATCAACTTGTCGCGTTTGAACAGGCCACGCAGGGTTTGCCCGGCGAGGCGTCGCTGTGCAACTCCGCGGCAACGCTGTGGCATCCGAAAGCACATCGCGACTGGGTGCGCCCCGGCGTGATCATTTACGGCGCATCGCCGACGGGCGTGGCGGCGGACATCGACGGCACGGGGCTGATGCCCGCCATGACGCTCAAGAGCGAGCTGATCGCCATTCAGGATCTGCAGCCCGGGGCGACGATCGGTTACGGCTCGCGCTTTACCGTGGAGCACCCGATGCGCATCGGCATCGTCGCGTGCGGTTATGCCGACGGCTACCCGCGCCATGCGCCAGGTTGGGACGGCAACCACACGCCGGTGCTGGTGGACGGCGTGCGCACGCACATCGTGGGCCGCGTGTCGATGGACATGATTACCGTTGACCTGGCTGGGGTGCCCGAGGCGCGTGTCGGCACGCCCGTCACCCTGTGGGGCGAGGGCCTGCCGATAGACGACGTTGCACACGCTTCGGGCACGGTCGGGTATGAGCTGATGTGCGCCCTGGCGCCCCGCGTACCGGTGTCGGTCGAGCCCGTCAGCACCGCGGACGCCGGCGACCTGGGCAAGGCTGCCTGAACGCAGCATCGTCAATACAAAGATCAAGCGGCGGCCGCCCATGCGCGGCGCCGTAAGCAGGGGGTTGTTTGGCCAAGAGCAAGACGGTCTATACGTGCACCGAATGTGGTGGCACGGCGCCGAAGTGGGCAGGGCAGTGCCCGAATTGCCAGCAGTGGAATACGCTGGTCGAAACCGTTGCGCAGCCGACGTCGGGCGCTGGCGCGCGCTTCCAGTCGCTGGCATCCAGCGCGACGGTACGCAAGCTGTCGGACATCGACGCGGTGGATGTGCCGCGTTTCTCCAGCGGCATCGACGAATTTGACCGCGTACTGGGCGGCGGCCTCGTCAGCGGCGGTGTGGTGCTCATCGGCGGTGATCCGGGGATCGGCAAATCGACGCTGTTGCTGCAGGCGCTGTCCAACCTGTCGACCGATCGGCGGGTGCTGTACGTAAGCGGCGAAGAGTCCGGCTCGCAGATCGCGCTGCGTGCGTGTCGCCTGGGCATCGAAAGCCCGAACCTCGCGCTGCTGGCAGAAATCCAGCTTGAGCGCATCCAGGCGACCATCGAGACGGAAAAGCCGGAAGTCGTCGTCATCGATTCGATCCAGACGCTGTATTCCGAGGCGCTGACCTCGGCGCCGGGCTCCGTGGCCCAGGTGCGCGAGTGCGCGGCGCAGCTGACGCGCATTGCGAAGCGGCTGGATGTGACCACCATTCTGGTTGGCCATGTGACCAAGGAAGGCGCGCTGGCGGGCCCCCGTGTGCTGGAACACATTGTCGATACGGTGCTGTATTTCGAGGGCGATACGCATTCCGCCTACCGGCTCGTGCGGGCGTTCAAAAACCGTTTTGGCGCCGTCAACGAGCTGGGCGTGTTTGCGATGACGGAGCGCGGCCTGCGTGGCGTGGCGAATCCGTCGGCGCTCTTCCTGTCGCAGCACGAACAGGTGGTGCCGGGCTCGTGCGTGCTGGTGACGCAGGAAGGCACGCGGCCGCTGCTGGTGGAAATTCAGGCGCTGGTGGATACGGCCAACGTGCCGAATCCGCGGCGTCTGGCAGTGGGCCTGGAGCAGAACCGGCTGGCAATGTTGCTGGCGGTGCTGCACCGTCATGCCGGCATTGCGTGCTTTGACCAGGACGTGTTCCTGAACGCGGTGGGCGGCGTGAAGATTACCGAGCCGGCGGCGGATCTGGCCGTGCTGCTGGCCATCCATTCGTCGATGCGTAACAAGGCGCTCCCACGCGGGCTGGTGGTGTTCGGCGAGATCGGCCTGGCCGGGGAAATCCGCCCGACGCCGCGCGGTCAGGAGCGGTTGAAGGAAGCGGCCAAGCTGGGCTTCTCGATTGCCGTGATCCCGAAATCCAACGCCCCCAAGCAGGCGATCGACGGACTGGAGGTCATCGCCGTTGAACGTATCGAGCAGGCCATCGACCGCGTGCGGTCGCTCGAGGCTTGATCGTTCAACATTTCGCAACGGTATCGCGGGTGCCATTTGAAAATGCATGTGCCGTTGCGGTGCGATAATCCGCCAACTTTTCTCCATGACTCCTCTGAACTGACGCCGCCATGCAAGCCAACTCGCGCGCCTTTTTCCTGCTGATTGCCGTGATCCCCTTCGGGGTGGTCGGTTATGCGCTTTACCTGCAGCACGTTGAGGGTCTGCAGCCGTGTCCGCTGTGCATCCTGCAGCGGTTTGCGTTCCTGGGCATCGGCGTGTTCTCGCTGCTCGCGGCGCTGTCGTCGGCCACGCGGCTGCTGTGGCACGGGCTGGGCATGCTGTCGGGGCTGGCCGGCCTGTGTGTCGCGGGGTACCACGTATCGCTGCTGCTGAACCCCAAGGCAACGTGCGGCATTGACCCGATCGAGAACTGGATCAACGCGCTGCCGACTGCCAAATGGTTGCCGCAGGTGTTCGAAGCCGATGGCCTCTGCGTCGGGCCGATGCCGCCAGTGCTGGGCCTGTCGGTGCCGGTGTGGTCGCTGATCTGGCTGCTGATTCTTTCGCTGACGCTGGTGGTGGGGATGATCCGCCGCGAGCGCCGCTAAGTCGGAGCCGCAAATCATGCAGCGCGTGCTGGTGAGTGCCTGCCTGCTGGGCCAGCCGGTGCGCTATGACGGCGGCACGGTCGTCACTGAAGGCGGCATCCTGGCCCGCTGGCAGATGGAGGGGCGCATCGTGCCGATGTGCCCGGAGATGGCCGGCGGTTTGCCGGTGCCGCGTCTGCCCGCGGAAATTCACGGCGAGGGCGGTGGCGCGGCGGTGCTGCGCGGCGCAGCCCGTGTCGTCGAACACCACGGCCACGATGTCACCGAAGCGTTTCTCCAAGGCGCACAGCGTGCACTGGAAGCTGCGCAGGCGGCCGGCGTGCAAGTCGCCGTGCTCACCGAGCGCAGCCCGTCTTGCGGTTCTGCGTTTCTCTACGACGGGACATTTTCCAGCCAACTGCAGCAAGGCGAGGGCGTGACGGCGGCGCTGCTGCGCCAATACGGCATCCGAGTGTTCAGCCAGCACCAGCTGGAAGAAGCCGGGCGGCTGCTCGATTCGCTCGATGCGCTGGACCGCGCCGGTTCGTCAATCGGCAAACCGTAGCGGCAAGGCGAGCTGCACGGGCTCGCCGTTCTCCTGCACGACGCTGTTGCGCTCGACAAAGAGCGGATGTTGCAGCGCTTCTTCCATGCGCAGCACGGGCGTGACACAGCAATCGGCATCGGCAAAACGCGCGGTCCATTCTGCTTGCGTGGCGGTCCGGAACAGCGCAGCCAGTTCGTCGCGAATGGCGCGTGCCTCTTCGCCGCCCACGCGCTGGCCGAGCGACCAGTGGCTGTCTTTCCACGCGGGCTTGCCGATCACGTCGCACATCACCTGCCAGAACTTCAATTCAAGGGCGCCGACGGCCATGAAGCGATCGTCCGCCGTGCGATAGACACCGTAGCACGGCACACCGCCATTGAGCAGATCGGTGCCCGCGGGGCTGGCCTTGCCGCGCGTGCCAACGGCAAAGAACGCCATCAGGTTGTGCGCGAACACCGAGTCGGTCATCGATACATCGACGTAGCGGCCGCGGCCGGTGGCTCGAGCGTCGACCAGCGCCGCCAGGGTGCCGACCACCGCCGTGAGCGCGCCGCCCAACAGGTCGCCGATCTGCACGTTGGGGACGATGGGTGTGCCGTCCGCGCTCGCGAGCTGATCGAGCATGCCCGCATAGCCGATGTAGTTGATGTCGTGGCCTGCAGCTTTCGCGAGCGGTCCGCCCTGGCCGTAGCCGCTGATGGAACACATGACGAGCGCCGGGTTGGCCGCGCGCAGGGTGTCCCAGCCGACACCGAGGCGCGCCATGACGCCAGGGCGGAAGCTTTCGATGAGCACATCGGCGTGGCGTACGAGTTCGATGAGCGCGTCGCGGTCTTCGGCGCGTTTCAGGTCGAGCCGCATTTCGGTCTTGCCGCGATTGAGCGAGCGGAAGAACAGGCTCGGGCGTTCGGCCGCGCGGTCAGCGGAGGTGCGCATCATGTCGCGCGCGTAGTCGCCGGGGCCGGGGTCTTCGATCTTGATGACTTCTGCGCCGAGGTCGGCCAGGTGGCGCGTGGCGGCCGGGCCGGGCAGCAGGCGCGTGAGGTCGAGCACGCGCACGCCGGTCAGTGGCTGGTGCGTGGCGGTGTCCGGCGACGGCGATGTCATCAACAGGTCTCCTTGGCCGGACGCGCCAGCCTCAATTGATTTGTTCGAGTTGTTCGTGCAGCTCGAGCCAGCGTTCTTCCAGCTCGTCGAGTTCGGCGTTCAGCTCGGCCTGGCGGCGCAGGCTTTCCATCATGCGCGTCTTGTTCGCGTCTTCATACGCGGCGCCGTCGGCGAGGAAGGCTTCGAGTTCTGCCTTTTCTTTTTGCAGCGGCGCCATGCGTTTTTCAATCGCGTCGACGTTCTTTTGCAGCGGCTTGCGCAGCGCATTCAGGCGTTGACGTTCGGCGGCTTCCTCGCGCTTCTGGTCGCGGCGGTTGGTGGTCGGCGCGCCATCCGCATCGGCCGGGGCTGCCTGGGCGCCGGCGGCTGCGCGCTTGGCCGCGGCTTGTTTGAGCAGCCAGTCGCGGTAGTCGTCCAGATCGCCATCAAACGGGGCGACGGTGCCCTGGCCGACAAGCAGGAACTGGTCGGTCGTGGCGCGCAGCAGATGCCGATCGTGCGAGACGAGGATCAGCGTGCCGTCGAACTGGGCGAGCGCCATCGTCAGCGCTTCGCGCGTGTCGAGATCCAGGTGGTTGGTCGGCTCGTCGAGCAGCAGCAGGTTGGGGCGCTGCCAGACGATCAGGGCGAGCGCCAGGCGTGCCTTCTCGCCACCCGAGAATGGCTCGATGGGCGAGGTCGCCATGTCACCGCGGAAGTTGAAGCTGCCGAGAAAGTCGCGCAGTTCCTGCTCGCGTACGTCGGGCGCCAGCCGCGCCAGATGCAGCAGCGGGGAGGCGTGATCGTCCAGCGTCTCCAACTGGTGCTGGGCGAAGTAACCGATCTGCAGGCCCTTGCCGCGCCGGATCGTGCCGGACAGCGGTGCCAGCGTCTCGGCCAGTGTTTTTACGAGCGTCGATTTGCCCTGGCCGTTGGCCCCCAGCAGGCCGATGCGCTGACCGGTCTGGATGGAGAACGTCAGGTGCTTGAGGATGGTGATGGGTTCATCAGCGCTCGGGCCGGGATAGCCGCAATCGACGCCTTCAAACGTGAGCATCGGGTTGGGCGCCGCCTCGGGCTCGCGGAATTCGAACGAAAAACCCGCCGCCGCATGCACGGGCGCAAGGCGCTCCATGCGCTCCAGCGCCTTGACGCGGCTCTGCGCCTGTTTGGCCTTGCTGGCCTTCGCCTTGAAGCGCGTGATGAACGATTCCAGGTGCGCGATCTGCTTTTGCTGGCGCGCGTACGACGCTTCCTGCAGCGCCATCTGCTGCAGGCGTTGCGTCTCAAACTGCGTGTAGTTGCCGCCGTAACGTTTGAGCTTCTGGTTCTCGATATGCAGCGTGACGTTGCATACGCCGTCGAGGAATTCGCGGTCGTGCGAAATCATCACCAGCGTGCCGGCGTAGCGCGACAGCCAGTCTTCCAGCCAGACCACGGCGTCCAAGTCCAGGTGGTTGGTGGGCTCGTCGAGCAGCAGCAGGTCGGATGGACACATCAGCGCCTGGGCCAGATTCAGACGCATGCGCCAGCCGCCGGAGAAGCTCGCCACGGGTTGCGTGGTCTGCGCCATCGTGAAACCGAGACCGAGCAGCAGCGCCTGCGCACGCGCCGGTGCGGTGTAGCCGTCGGCATCGGCAAAGGCCGTGTGGGCTTCGGCCTGCGCATGGCCGTCGTGCGCCGCTTCTGCTGCGGCGAGCCGGCGTTCGATGTCGCGCAGGCGGGTATCGCCGTCGAGGGTGTAGTCGAGCGCGCTGCGGTCGACTGCCGGCGTTTCCTGCGCCACGTGCGCGACCTGCCAGGTGGGCGGGATGGCGACTTCGCCGCCGTCGGCGTGCAATTCGCCGCGCAGCATGGAAAACAGCGTCGACTTGCCGCTGCCGTTCACGCCGACAAGGCCGACCCGTTCACCGGGGTTGAGTGTGGCGGTGGCGTGGTCGAACAGCACCTTGGTGCCGCGCTGGAGGACGAGGTCGTCGAATCGGATCACGAAAAACTGCGCTTGAAGGCAAATCGAAGAAGGGTGCGATTGTAGCGTGCTGCGTCGCACGATCCTGGCGCCTCAGGTGCGTTTGGACTGGTGCATTGCACCGTGCCGAGGCAGCGCTCGCCCGCAATCTGTGCGGTGGCATTAGACCTAGGGAAAACCATAGGTCTTCATGAAAGTTTTTTTCTTTACACGGTCGGCTCGTGAAAATACATTTACACAAAATTTTCACGGCCCATGAACATGGCGAAATCCACCAGCAAGCGCACGGATGTGTCGAAAGGCGCATTCGCCGCCGATGCGACGGTCTCCGAGCGCATTGGGGCGGCCCTTGCCACGCTCACGCCCGCGCACCAGCGCATGGCGGAATACGTGCTGGCGAACCCGTTCCGCGCCGCCACCATGCGCATCGACGAATTTGCCGCCGCGGTGGACATGTCGATTGCCACGGCCAACCGCTTTGCGCTGGCGCTGGGCTTTGACGGCTATCCGCAGTTCCGCGCGGGGCTGCTGCGCGGCTTCGAAGCGACGCTCGCGCCGGTCGAAAAACTGCGTCACGAGCTGGCACGCCCGGCCTCCAGCGCGGAAATCTTTGCCGCCTCGCTCAACGAAGACATCGCCAACCTGGACGCCACGCGCCGCATGCTTGACGCCGCCGCGTGCGAACGCGCGGTCGACGCCATCCTCGGCGCACAGCGCATCTACGTGATGGGCTTTGGCGCCAGCGGCTATCTGGCGGGGCTGCTGCGCCATGGGCTCGATCTTTACTGCGACACGGTGATCGCCGTTTCGCAGCCGGGCGGCGCCTCCGATGCAGCGCGCCAACTGCGCAAGATCGGGCCGAAGGATCTGCTGATCGCCATCGCTTTCCCGCGCTATGCGGCGGACACCATCACGCTGGCCAAGCAGGCCGGTAAGCAAGGCTGCCAACTGCTGGCGCTGACCGACAGCCCCACATCGCCGCTCGCGCCGCTGGCCGACATTGCGCTGTATGCGCGGCCGGAGCGGCAATTCTCCGCCACGTCCGACACGGCCGCCGTGGCGCTGTTCGAAGCGCTGTGCGGCGCGGTGGCGCATCGTTCGGCGCATTCGCTGGAATCGGCCGAACGCCTGACTGAATTCGTGCTGCCGTGGCTGCATACAGCCCCAGCGCCGCGCACCAATGACGCCCCGGGCGCCTCCGGCACACCGACAACCACCCGACGCGGCCGCAAACGCGCCGCTGAAAACTGATTGACATCGAGCCACGCATGACTACGCCCATCCTCGCCATTCACGGCGGCGCCGGCACCATCACCCGCACGGCCATGAGTGCCGACAAGGAAGCCGCTTACCAGCAAGCGCTGAACGACATCCTGGCCGCAGGGCAACGCATCCTTGTGGAAGGCGGTAGCGCCCTGGATGCCGTGACCGAAGCCGTGCGCCTGCTCGAAGAGTGCCCGCTGTTCAACGCCGGCAAGGGCGCGGTGCTTACCAGTGCCGGCACGTATGAACTCGATGCGTCGATCATGGATGGCGCCACGCTGGCCGCCGGCGCAGTGACCTGTGTCAAGCGCCTGCGCAATCCGATCCTCGCGGCCCGCGCGGTGATGGAGCGCAGCGAACACGTGCTGTTCACTTCCGAAGGCGCCGAGGCTTTCGCGCAAGCGCAGGGCCTGGAGTTTGTCGAGCCCGACTACTACTACACCGAAGCGCGCTACGCCCAATGGCAGCGCGCCCGCCAGCAAGAAGGCATGGCACTGCTCGATCACGATGCCGCGTCGCTCATGGCGAAGGAAGCTGCACCCATCGACCCGGACAACAAGTTCGGCACCGTGGGCGCCGTGGCTTGCGACGCACAAGGGCGCCTCGCGGCGGCCACCTCCACGGGCGGCGTCACCAACAAGAAGGTTGGCCGCGTGGGCGACACGCCCATCGTCGGCGCCGGCTGCTTTGCGAATAACGTTGCGGCCGTGTCGTGCACGGGCACGGGCGAAATGTTTATCCGCGCCGTGGCTGCCTACGACATTGCCGCGCAGATGGAGTACGCCGGCAAGTCGCTGGCCGATGCGAGCAACGACGTGGTCATGCGCAAGCTGATGGCCATCAGCGGCCGCGGCGGGCTGATCGCCGTGGACGCGCAAGGCAACGTCGCGTTGCCGTTCAACACAGAAGGGATGTACCGCGGGTTCGCACGCGGCGCGCAAGCGCCCGTGGTGTCGATCTATCGGTAAGAAGCCGCCAAGCAGGACAGCAGGAGATTTGTCGTGACAGCAACCAAACAGCCCGGCTCCAACAGCGTCATTGCCATGCCCGACCAGCGTGTCGTGCAGGTGCAAGACCTGAGCGTGCGCTTTGCCACGTCCGAGCGCGTGGTCGACGCGGTGCGCAACCTGTCGTTCCACGTCGACCGGGGCGAGACGCTGGCCGTGGTGGGCGAATCGGGTTCGGGCAAGTCGGTGACGTCGCTGGCGCTGATGCGGCTGGTGGAACACGGCGGCGGCAAGATCATCGGCGGGCAGATGCATCTGCGCCGCCGCAACGGCGAGGTGCTGGACTTGGCCAACGCCAGCCCAGCCGCCATGCGCGGCGTGCGCGGTGCCGACATCGCGATGATCTTTCAGGAGCCGATGACCTCGCTCAACCCGGTGTTCACCGTGGGCGAACAGATTGCCGAATCGATCCGCCTGCACCAGGGCAAGTCCGCCAGCGAAGCCAAGGCCGAGGCGCTGCGCATGCTCGAGCTGGTGCGCATTCCGGAAGCGCGCAATGTGCTGGGGCGCTATCCGCACCAACTGTCGGGCGGCATGCGCCAGCGCGTGATGATTGCGATGGCGCTGTCCTGCAAACCGTCGTTGCTGATTGCGGATGAGCCGACTACCGCGCTGGACGTGACCATCCAGGCCGAAATCCTGCAACTGATCCGCGCGCTGCAGCAGGAGCTGCACATGGCCGTGGTGTTCATCACGCACGACATGGGCGTGGTGGCGGAAGTGGCCGACCGCGTGCTCGTGATGTACAAGGGCGATCGCGTGGAAGAGGGCCCGTCGGCCACGGTGTTTGCACAGCCGGCGCATCCGTATACGCGTGCGCTGCTGTCGGCGGTGCCGCGCCTGGGCTCGATGCAGGGCACCGATGGGCCGGCCCGCTTTCCTCTGTTGCGGGTGGACGGCACGGCCGCCGCGGTCGATACGACACCGCAGCCGGCGGCGTCGCACGATGTGCAACCCATTTTGCGTGTGCGTGATCTCGTCACGCGCTTTGACGTGCCCACGGGCATCTTCGGCCGCGTCACGCGCCGGGTGCATGCGGTGGAGCAGGTCAGTTTTGATCTCTACCCTGGTGAGACGCTGGCGCTGGTCGGCGAATCGGGCTGCGGCAAGTCGACGACGGGACGGTCGCTCTTGCGCCTGGTGGACAGCCAGAGCGGCAGCATCGAATTTGCCGGCCAGAACATCGGCGAGCTGAAGGGGCCTGCGCTCCAGACGCTGCGCCGAAACATCCAGTTCATCTTCCAGGACCCATTCGCCTCGCTGGACCCGCGCGTGCCGGTCGGCTACTCCATCATGGAGCCGCTGCTGGTGCACAAGGTGGCTTCCGGCAAAGAGGCGCAGCAACGTGTGGAATGGCTGCTCGACAAGGTGGGCCTGCAGGCCGCGCATGCGTCGCGCTATCCGCACGAGTTTTCCGGCGGGCAGCGCCAGCGCATCTGCATTGCTCGCGCCCTCGCGCTGAATCCCAAGGTGGTGATTGCCGATGAGTCGGTCTCGGCGCTCGACGTATCGATCCAGGCGCAGATCGTCAACCTGATGCTCGATCTGCAGAAGGAGTTTGGCGTTGCGTTCCTGTTCATCTCGCACGACATGGCGGTGGTGGAGCGCATCAGCCATCGCGTGGCGGTGATGTATCTCGGCCAGATCGTCGAGATCGGCCCGCGCCGCGCGATCTTCGAAAATCCGCAGCACCCCTATACGAAGAAGCTGATGTCGGCCGTGCCGATTGCGGACCCGGCGCGCCGCCATTTGAAGCGTGAACTTTCCACGCACGAAATCCCAAGCCCCATCCGTGCCGTTGGCGACCTGCCGGTGGTGCAGCCGTTGGTGCAAGTGGCGCCAGACCACTTTGTTGCCCGCCACTCGATTGGCGGCGCGTATTAATCGCAATACAGAACGCAGTGAGACGTCATCTTTGATGAGGAGGAAGGAAATGTTCAATCGCTTTGCCCACCGAGTCGCATTCGGCCCGCGCGCAGCCATGGTTGCCAGCGGCCTGGCCCTGGCGGCATTCACCATGCCGGCCTTTGCCGCCAAGGACGCCGTGATGGCGGTCTACTCGACCTTCACCACGATGGACCCGTACGACGCCAACGACACGCTGTCGTTCAGCGCGGCCAAGTCGTTCTATCAAGGCCTGTTCGGCTTCGACAAGGACATGAAGCTGGTCAACGTGCTGTGCGACAGCTACGAGGTCAGCAAGGACGGCCTGGTCTATACGTTCAAGCTGCACAAGGGCGTGAAATTCCACGACGGGACCACGTTTGATGCCAACGCCGTCAAGGCCAACCTGGACCGCGTGACGGACCCGGCCAACAAGCTCAAGCGTTTCGTGCTGTTCAATCGCGTGGCGAAGACCGAAGTGGTCGATCCGTACACCGCCCGCGTGACGCTCAAGGAGCCGTTCTCGCCGTTCATCAACGTGCTGGCCCATCCGTCGGCGGCGATGATCTCGCCCACGGCGCTCAAGAAGTACGGCAAGGACATCGCGTTCCACCCGGTCGGCACCGGGCCGTTCGAGTTTGTCGAATGGAAGCAGACCGACTACCTGAAGGGCAAGAAATTCGACGGCTACTGGAAGCATGGCCTGCCGAAGATCGACACCATCACCTGGAAGCCGGTGGTCGACAACAACACGCGCGCCACCATCATGCAGACGGGCGAAGCCGACTTTGCGTTCACGATTCCGTTCGAGCAGGCTGCCGTCCTCAAGAGCAGCCCGAAGGTTGACCTGATTGCAGCGCCGTCGATCATCCAGCGCTATGTCAGCTTCAACACCAACGTGAAGCCGTTCGACAACCCCAAGGTGCGCCAGGCCATCAACTACGCCATCAACAAGGATGCGCTGACCAAGGTGGCGTTTGCGGGCTACGCCGTGCCGTCTGAAGGCGTGGTGCCGCCGGGCGTTGACTACGCCGTCAAGTTGGGCCCGTGGCCGTACAACCCGGCCAAGGCGAAAGAGCTGCTGAAGGAAGCGGGTTACCCGAACGGCTTTGAGACGCAACTGTGGTCGGCCTATAACCACACGACGGCGCAGAAGATCATCCAGTTCGTGCAGCAGCAACTGGCGCAGGTCGGCATCAAAGCCTCGGTGCTGGCGTTGGAAGCGGGCCAGCGCGTCGAGCGCGTGGAAAGCGTGCCCAAGCCCGAAGACGCCGGCGTGCGCATGTACTACGCAGGCTGGTCATCGTCGACGGGTGAATCGGATTGGGCGCTGCGTCCGCTGCTGGCGTCCGAAGCCATGCCGCCCAAGTCGTTCAACACCGCGTACTACAAGAACGAGCAGGTGGATGCCGACATCGCCGGCGCACTGCGCACGACCGATCGCGCTGAGAAGTCGAAGCTCTACACCGACGCGCAGAAGCGCATCTGGGAAGACGCACCGTGGGCCTTCCTGGTGACGGAGAAGATCGTCTACGCGCGCTCGAAGCGTCTGTCTGGCGCCTATGTGGCACCGGACGGCTCGTTCAGCTTTGAAGACGTCGACATCAAGCAATAAGCCTCATTGCCGTACCGGCCCGCGCAATCTTTGCGCGGGCCATTGAATTGCCGCCTGCGGTGGATTTGCCATGCTGAACTACTTCATTAAACGTGTGCTGGGCGTGATCCCGACACTGCTGATCGTGGCAGTGCTGGTGTTCCTGTTCGTGCATCTGTTGCCCGGCGACCCGGCGCGTTTGGCCGCCGGCCCCGAAGCGGACGAGACGACGGTCGATCTCGTACGCAAGGACCTGGGCCTGGACAAGCCGATGCACGAGCAGTTCGTGCGCTTCTTCGCCAACGCCGCTCGCGGTGAATTCGGCAACTCCATCCGCACCAAGCGCCCGGTGAGCGAAGAGATTGGCGAGCGCTTCTGGCCAACGCTCAACCTGACGATCACCAGCATGGTGTGGGCGGTGGTCTTCGGCATGGTGATCGGCATCACATCCGCCGTGTGGCGCAACAAGTGGCCGGACCGTCTGGGCATGACGCTCGCCGTGTCGGGCATCTCTTTTCCCGCATTCGCACTCGGCATGCTGCTGATGGAAGTGTTCTCGGTGCAGCTCGGCTGGCTGCCGTCCATCGGGGCGGATAGCTGGAAGCACTACATCCTGCCGTCGCTCACGCTAGGCGCGGCTGTGGCGGCCGTGATGGCGCGTTTTACACGTGCCTCGTTCGTGGAAGTGCTGCAGGAAGACTTCGTGCGCACCGCCCGTGCCAAGGGCGTGCGCGAGACGGTGGTGGTCATCAAGCATTGCCTGCGCAACGCGATGATCCCGGTGGTCACGATGATGGGCCTGCAGTTCGGTTTTCTCCTGGGCGGCTCGATTGTTGTCGAGAAGGTGTTCAACTGGCCGGGCCTCGGGCGCCTGCTCGTGGATGCGGTGGAAATGCGCGACTACCCGGTCATCCAGGCCGAGGTGCTGCTGTTCTCGCTGGAGTTCATCCTGATCAACCTGGTGGTGGACATGCTGTACACCGTGATCAACCCGACCATCCGCTACAAGAAGTAAGGGCCCATCATGACGCAGGCATCCAATCCGGCCATCGCCGCACAAGCTTCGACCGAGCCCGTCCGCACCCCGTGGACGGAGTTCTGGCGCAAGTTCCGCAAGCAGCATCTGGCGATGGGCGCCGGTGTGTTCGTGATCGCGCTGGCGGTGATCGCCATCCTCGCGCCGCACATTGTGCCGTTCGACCCGGAAAACTATTTCGACTACGACGCGCTCAACGCGGGCCCGTCGGCGCAGCATTGGTTTGGCGTCGATTCGCTGGGCCGCGACATCTTCAGCCGCATCCTGATGGGCACACGCATCTCGCTGGAAGCGGGCTTCGTGTCGGTCATCATCGGCGCCATCATAGGCACTATGCTCGGCCTGCTGGCCGGCTACTACGAAGGCTGGTGGGACCGCATCGTCATGCGCATCTCCGACGTACTGTTCGCCTTTCCCGGCATCCTGCTGGCCATCGGCATTGTGGCCATCCTGGGCAACGGCATGATCAACGTGATCTTTGCCGTGGCGGTGTTCAGCATTCCGGCGTTTGCGCGGCTCGTGCGCGGCAACACGCTCATGCTCAAGCACCTGACGTATGTGGAAGCCGCGCGCAGCATTGGCGCGTCCGACTGGACGATCATCATGCGGCACATCCTGCCGGGCACGATTTCGTCCATCGTCGTGTACTTCTCGATGCGGATCGGCACCTCGATCATCACCGCAGCCAGCCTTTCGTTCCTCGGCCTGGGCGCCCAGCCGCCCACCCCTGAGTGGGGCGCGATGCTCAACGAGGCGCGCGCCGACATGGTGACGGCGCCGCACGTGGCGATTTTCCCAAGCCTGGCCATCTTTCTGACCGTGCTGGCGTTCAATCTGCTGGGCGATGGCCTGCGCGACGCGCTGGATCCGAAGATCGACCGCCGCTGAGTTCTTCGCATGCCTCTGAGCCTTCCGCACATCGGCGCACTGCCGGCCGGCGCACGCAACAGCATCTCCGACGTGGCAGGCGTGACCGTCGGCCACGCAACGATTGCCGGCGGCGACATCCAGACCGGCGTGACGGTAGTACGCCCGCATGCGGGCGACCCGTTCGTCGACAAGGTGCCGGCCGCCAGCGTGGTGCTCAACGGTTTCGGCAAGAGCATCGGCCTGGTGCAGGTGGACGAGCTGGGTGTGCTCGAAACGCCGATTGCGCTGACCAACACGTTCGCTGTGGGTGCGGTGGCGCAGGCGCAGATCCGCCAGGCGGTGGCGGCTAACCCGCAGATCGGCCGCGCGTGGTCGACCGTCAATCCGCTCGTCTTCGAATGCAATGACGGCTACCTGAACGACCTGCAGGCGTTTGCCGTGCAGGAAGTGCACTACGACGCGGCCTACGCTGCGGCAGCCCAAGCGTTCGAGCAAGGCGCGGTGGGGGCAGGGCGCGGGATGTCGTCGTTTGGCGTGAAGGGCGGCATCGGTTCTGCATCGCGCGTGGTGACACTCGCCGACGGCGCACAACGTACGGTCGGCGCGCTCGTGCTGTCCAACTTTGGCGTGACCAAAAACCTGACACTTGGCGGGCGCAACGTCGGTGCGGAATTGGTGAGCGCGCTCGCCGCGGCCACACCGGAGCCCGAGAAGGGCTCAATCATCATGCTGGTCGCCACCGACGCGCCGCTGGACGCGCGTCAGTTGCGCCGCCTCGCCTTGCGCGCGGGCGCCGGCCTGGCACGCACCGGCTCCGTCTTCGGCCATGGCAGCGGCGATATCGCACTGGCGTTCTCCACTGCCTACACCGTGCCGCACGAGGGCGCGCGCGCCATGCCAGCCGTCTCCATGACACACGAATCGCATCTCGACCCGTTGTTCCAGGCGGCCGCCGACAGCGTCGAACAAGCCATCGTGCACGCGCTGTTCCACGCAACCGCCGTCACCGGCCGCGACGGCAACACGCGCCGCGCACTGACCGAATTGCTCTGACCTGACGCCATGCGAATCCTGATCTCCGCCGACATCGAAGGCGTGGCCAACGTGTTCCACCCCGAGCAGACGCGCGCCGGCAACGGCGAATACGAACGTGCCCGCCGCTGGATGACCGCCGAAGCCGACGCCGCCGTGCGCGGTGCCTTCGACGGTGGTGCCACCGACGTGCTCGTCAATGATTCGCACGGAGGTTTTCGCAACCTCATCCCCGATTCCATCGACCGCCGCGCACGCTTCGTCCTCGGCAAGCCGCGCTACCTCAGCATGATGGCCGGTGTGGACGGCTGCGATGCCGTCTGCATGATCGGCTATCACGCCCGCGCCGGCAGCCGCGGCGTGCTGGCGCACACCATCAACAGCTTTGCCTTCGCGCGCGTCTGGTTCAACGAGCAGGAACTGGGCGAGGCCGGTCTCTACGGCGCCCTGGCCGGGGAGCGCGGCGTGCCGGTGGCCGTTGCCAGCGGCGACGATGTATTCATCAAGGAGACCAAACCGCTGCTGCCGCACACCACGTTCGTCGAGACCAAACAGGCCGAAGGACAGAACGCCGGCACATCGCTCTCGCCCGAGCAGTCGTGCGAGGCGATCTATGCGGCGGTAAAGGCCACGGTGCGGCGCGGCCATTTCAGCATGCCGCTGCGCCTCCAGGCACCGATCGTCTGCCGCCTGCAGACGCAAACGCCCGCATTGGCCGACCTCTTCTGCCAATGGCCCGCCCTGGAGCGCGTCGACGGCACGATGCTGCGCTTCGCCGCCGACTCCGTGGAACATGCCGTGCGCATGCTCAACAGCCTCTCCGCCATGTCCGCGATGCTGCGCTGAGAAAGGTGTGGCGCAAGTCATGGCGCCATCCCACGCACTCAGACGGTGTGGCCGTTGACGTTCCTGCCCTAGATGGCGCCTTGAATTTCTGTAAGCGGGCGGAAGAAAGACGGGGAACTGTCTGAGCGCAGCGAGTTTTCCCCGTCTCCGCCCGGTTACAGAAATTCAAGGGGAAGTCGCCATCTCGGGCGCGCCTTTCTTTGCCTACCTTTCTTTGGCAAGACAAAGAAAGTAGGTCGGCCCCGGCAGGGGACGAAACAGGGATGGACCAAAAACGCCAACCCCAGCGTAAACTTCAGGACATCCAACCCCGAAGGAGCCCCCCCATGACCCGCGCACTCACACTCGGCATGCTGCTGTGTGCGCTAGCACTAACGGCTTGCGACCGTCGCCCATCCCCGAACCCGCCCACGCCGCAGACGTCGAAAGCCGAAAAGGCGGCCGCCGCGCTCGCCAAGGCCGCCGCAGAATTCAAATGCCCCGCGCCATCGGGCCGCTTCATGATCGACGACGGCACCAACCGCGGTCCCAAGCAACCCGTGCGCACCAACTGCACCACCGCCTACGCCACCTGCGACGCACAGTCGCACGCCGTCTTCGACCACTGCCCAAGCGGCCAGGTGTTTGATCAGCGCTTTTCCATTTGCGTTGTGAAAGACGCCTGTGACGAGATCAAGTCCTGACGCTGTTTCGGTTGTTTCCGCTGTGACGGCCGTTGCAGCCTCGCCGGAGTGTTGCACTCGGCGCGTCGGGTGCCGAACGTCAAATGCGCGGTTCAAAGCCCGGCGCATGGGGTTCTGAACGGCAATCTTCGAGTCCAGAACCAGAGATGTGGGGTTCGGAACCCGGAGACCAGGCGTTCCGAACCCCACACATGGCGTTCTGAACGTCAATCGCGGCGTTTGGAACTGCAAACGCGGCGTTCGCAACCCGGACCACGGCGTTCCGAACGCCAACCTGCCGAGTTCCGAACCCCACGCGTGCGGTTCGGAGCCCCCTTCGCTTAAAGCGCCTCGCGCGTAACCAGGAACACCTGGTCTTCACCTGCGCTGGTCGGCAGCCAGACCAAGTCGAGATCCGGGAACGCCGCCTCAACGTTTTCACGCTCGTTACCGATTTCCACCACCAACACGCCATGCGGCTTCAGGTGACGCGGTGCATCGGCCAGGATGCGGCGGACGATGTCCATGCCGTCGTTGCCTCCTGCCAGCGCCATGTGCGGCTCGGCACGGTACTCAGGCGGCAATGCCTGCATCGATGCCTCGTTCACGTACGGCGGGTTCGTCAGGATCACGTCGTAATGCACGCCCGGCGGCAGCGGCGCATACAGGTCGCCTTCGTGCAGGCGGATGCGGTCTTGCAGGTGGTATTCGTCGACATTGCGATTGGCCACCACCAGTGCATCCGGCGACAGGTCCACTGCGTCGATGGTCGAGTTGGGCCATTGCAGCGCCGCCAGGATCGACAGGCAGCCCGAGCCGGTACACAGCTCCAGCACATCGGTCGGACCGTCTTCCTGGTCGATCCACGGTTCCAGCCCGTCTTCCAGCAATTCGCCGATGAAGCTGCGCGGCACGATCACGCGTTCGTCCACGTAGAAGCGCATGCCGTGCATGAATGCCTCGTGCGTGATGTACGCGGCGGGCACGCGGTCGACAGCACGGCGCTCGATCACCTTCAGCACGGCAGCCACTTCTTCGGGCAGCAGGCGTGCGTCCAGGAACGGCCCCAGCGTATCGATCGGCAGATGCAGCGTGTGCAGGATCAGGTAAGCGGCTTCATCGTAGGCGTTCTCGCTGCCGTGGCCGAAGACAAGCCCGGCGGCGGTGAAGCGCGACACGGCGTAGCGCAGCAGGTCGCGAACGGTCGTGAACGGGTGGGAGGTGGGCAGGGTGGGCGTGGTCATCTTCGGCTCAATGTTGTTGTGCGGCCAGCAAATCGACGTAAGCGACGTCAAGCAGGTCGGATTCGGCAATGCCGAGGGATTGCATCAGGGCGTGCGCGATGGCCACGCCATCGTCTTCGGATTGGTCTTCGCGCAGCACGACTTCAAGTTCAACGAAATCGCCGAGGTCTTTCACCGCATCGACATGAATGCGCGTCTGACCGGCGAGATACAGCTGGCGCACCTTCATGACCCGGCCGGCGGCGCCGATGGCGGCGGCCAGCGTGTCGCGCAGGGCATCGGGCGCGTTGGTCGGAACGATGTGGTAGCTGGACACCCGCGGGCCGGCGCTGTTGGCACGGAAGTAGTGGATCAGCTCCCCGCGCTCGGGCGAGAACTGCCGCAGCTTCAGGCGCCCATTCGCACAGGCAAAGAACGTGTCGTCCTGCTCGATGCGCTCGGGGCCGGAATCCGCGATGGCGGCCGCGCGTTCAATCAGCGCAGCCACATCGCGCACACGCGCCTTGATCTCGACGTTGCGCGCCATCGGGGTAACCTCAGGCGACCAATGTTTCCAAGACGCGGCGATACACGTTTTTCAGCGGCTCGATAAACGCCACTTCGACGTGTTCGTCGATCTTGTGGATGCTCGCGTTCGGCGGGCCGAACTCGATCACCTGCGGGCAGATCTTGGCGATGAAGCGGCCGTCCGACGTGCCGCCCGTGGTCGACAGTTCGGTGGTCACGCCGCATTCGGCCTGGATGGCGGAGGCGAGGGCATCGGACAGCTCGCCGCGCTCGGTCAGGAAGGGCTCGCCGCCCAGCGTCCAGTCGAGCGTGTAGTCGAGGCCGTGCGCATCCAGAATGCTGTGCACGCGCGCCTTGAGGCCGTCTGGCGTGCTGGCGGTCGAGAAGCGGAAGTTGAAGTCGATCGTGACGTGGCCGGGAATGATGTTCGTCGCGCCCGTGCCGCCGTGAATATTCGACATCTGCCACGTGGTCGGCGGGAAGTATGCATTGCCGTCGTCCCACTTCGTGGCGGCCAGCTCAGCCAGCGCCGGCGCGGCCAGGTGGATCGGGTTCTTGGCCAGATGCGGATACGCGATGTGGCCCTGCACACCATTCACCGTGAGCTTGCCCGACAGCGAACCGCGCCGCCCGTTCTTCACCATATCGCCGAGGGTCGACACCGAAGTCGGCTCACCGACCACGCAGTAATCGAGGCGCTCGCCGCGTGCGCGGAGCAGGTCGCATACCTTGACGGTGCCGTCGTGCGCGGGGCCTTCTTCGTCGCTGGTGATCAGAAAGCCGATCGAGCCGGCGTGGTCCGGGTGCTTGGCAACAAATTCTTCCGAGGCCACCACGAAGCCGGCAATCGACGTCTTCATGTCTGCCGCGCCGCGCGCGTAGAGCTTGCCGTCGCGGTGCGTTGGTTCGAAAGGATCGGAGTGCCATTGCTCGACGGGGCCGGTGGGCACCACATCGGTGTGGCCAGCGAACACGAGCAGCTTGCCGTCGGTGCCGGCGCGGCCGCGCTTGATGGCCCACAGGTTGGTCACCCGAAAGTGGTCCGGGCCGCTGATCACGGTTTCGCATTCGAACCCGGCGGCGGTCAGGCGTTCGATCAGCACGTCCTGGCAGCCCTTGTCTTCGGGCGTGACGGAGCGGCGGCGGATCAGGTCTTCAGTGAGGGCAAGCGTGGGCTGCATGACGGTGACGATGTTGTCGTTATTGTTAGAAGAGGGCGGCGTACTGGTCCGACGAAAAACCGACGTTGACGCTCTTGCCGTGCACCAGCACCGGCCGCTTGATCAACGACGGGTTGGCCTGCATCAGCGCGATGGCGCCAGCCTCGTCTTCAGCGCCGGCCTTGTCGGCGTCAGACAGGGCGCGCCACGTGGTGCCCTTGCGGTTGAGCAGCGTGGCGAGCGGCACATGTTTGAGCCAGCCGGCCAGCATGTCGGCGCTCACGCCTTGCTTCTTGAAATCGTGAAAAGTGTAGGCAACGCCGTTCGATTCGAGCCACGTGCGGGCCTTCTTCACGGTGTCGCAATTGGGGATGCCATGCAGGGTCGTCATGGTGGGATTCGCAATCAATGTCGAAAGGCTTGCAGGGCGAAGGAGAGGGCGGCAACAGCCACTGCAAAACCAATGGACGCCAGCCAAGTCATGCGCCTGAGGCGGCGCTCCAGCCGCGCGGCTTCATCGCGCAACGCGTCGATGGTGATGGCGTGCTGTTCGGCCAGCAGCTTGACCGATTCAGCCTGCTGCAGGATCGCCGCTTCCAGCTCGGCAATCCGTGTATTCGGGTCGGGCGCGGCGCCTTCTGCGCGGGACGGTTCGGTGCCGGTTTTCTTGCGGTTCTTGAACTTGTCGATGGTCTTGTTCGCCTGCTCCAGGATGGTGGGCAGCAACGACAAGACGGTACCGATGGTGTTTGGATCAAGACCCATGATGCGTTGGCGCAGCTTGCCGAAGCGGGTGCCGGCGGCATTGCGTTCGGACATGGCTGCGTTTGAGGTGGTTGGCATGCCCGCAAGACTAGCAGGCATGCCTTGCGCCGGTGCTTAATCGCCGCGCAGCAGCTCGTTCAGGCCAACCTTGGCGCGCGTCTTCGCGTCGACCTTCTTGACGATCACGGCGCAGTACAGGCTGTGCGAGCCGTCCTTCGACGGCAGGTTGCCCGCCACCACCACCGAGCCCGCCGGGATGCGGCCGTAGCTGACTTCACCGGTTTCGCGGTCGTAGATCTTGGTCGACTGGCCCAGGTACACGCCCATCGAGATCACCGAGTTTTCTTCAACGATCACGCCTTCCACCACTTCGGAGCGGGCACCGATGAAGCAGTTGTCTTCGATGATGACCGGGTTGGCCTGCAGCGGCTCCAGCACGCCGCCGATGCCCACGCCGCCCGACAGGTGGACGTTCTTGCCGATCTGTGCGCACGAACCGACGGTGGCCCACGTGTCGACCATCGTGCCTTCATCCACATAGGCGCCGATGTTCACGTACGACGGCATCAGCACGGCGTTCTTGGCGATGAACGAGCCACGGCGCGCCACGGCCGGCGGCACCACGCGGAAGCCGCCCGCTGCGAAGTCTTCGGCTGTGTAGTTGGCGAACTTGCTCGGCACCTTATCGTAGAACTGCGTGAAGCCGCCGGCAGCCATCGGCGCGTTGTCTTCCAGGCGGAACGACAGCAGCACGGCTTTCTTGATCCACTGATTGACGATCCACTCGCCGTCCTGCTTCTCGGCCACGCGCAGCGCGCCACGATCGAGCTGGCCGATCACGTTGGCGACGGCTTCACGGACATCGGCCGGAGCGGACTTGGGCGACAGGTTGGCGCGGTCTTCCCACGCTTGGTCGATCAGGGATTGCAGTTGTTGCGTCATGGTCTTGTTGGCTCTCGGAGAGGAAACAGAAGAGAAAATTACGGATCAGCGTTGCTGGCAGAACTCGACGATGCGGCGCGCACCTTCCAGGCATTCGTCCACGCTGGCCACCAGCGCGATGCGCACGTAGTCCTGGCCCGGATTCGTGCCGTGCGCCTCGCGGGCGAGGTAGCTGCCCGGCAGGACGGCGACGTTCTTGGCGGCCAGCAGCTGGCATGCGAATTCAGTGTCCGACATGCCTGTGCGCTTGACGTTGGCCCACAGGTAGAAGGCTGCGTCGGGCAGGGCCACGTCCAGCACCTCGGCCAGCATCGGCGTGACCTGCTGGAACTTCTTGACGTACTGCGCGCGGTTGTCGCGCACGTGGGTCTCGTCGTTCCACGCAGCGATGCTAGCGGATTGCACCGACGGGCTCATCGCGCTGCCGTGATACGTGCGATACAGCAGGTACGCCTTGAGCAGCTTGGCGTCGCCGGCCACGAAACCGGAGCGCATGCCCGGCACGTTGGAGCGTTTGGACAGGCTCGAGAACATCACCAAGCGGTCAAAGCCGCGGCCTAGCTGGTGCGCGGCCTGCAGTGCGCCCAGCGGCGGGTTGGCCTCGTCGAAATAGATTTCGGAGTAGCACTCGTCCGACGCAATGATGAAGCCGTAT
>OAON01000174.1_pt1 | contig 18535 bp, 22 predicted proteins | sample 1670181 | NCBI WGS metagenome assembly OAON01 (sample SAMEA104232306, study PRJEB22302) | sediment metagenome | biome: forest; feature: aquifer; material: sediment | place: USA | collected 2011-08-07 | depth 0.01 m
CAGCGTCCTGCAGTTGCGTCACCAACGCAAGCTTGTCGGCGGGCTTCACTTCCCCACGGAACTCGTCAATGTTCAGATTGGTGGCCACCGCTTTCGCTGTGGCGAGGCCATCACCGGTGGCCATGATCACGCGGATACCCTCGTCCCGCAGACTCTGCAACGCTTCTGGTGTCGAGTGCTTGATAGGGTCCGACACGGCAAGTAGCCCAGCCAGCGTGCCGTCAACGGACAGATACATGACGCTCGCTCCCTGTGCGCGCAGGTCCTCGGCTTGCGCACGCAACGGCTCAACCTGGACACGCTCCTCCTCCATGAGCGCCGTGTTGCCAATGGCCAGCCTTTCCCCCCCCACTTTGCCTCGAACGCCAATCCCTGTGCTTGATTCAAAATTTTCTGCCTTCTCCAGGGTCAACCCTGCATCCCGTGCGGCGGAAACCAGCGCGGCGGCTAGCGGATGCTCGCTCCCTTGGTCAAGACTTGCGGCGAGCCACAGCACCTCTTCGTCGCCATAGCCGTTGATCCCCACAGATCGCGCAAAGGCGGGTCGGCCCTCGGTCAATGTACCGGTCTTGTCCACAATCAGTGCGGTAACCTTGCGAAGGTTTTCGATCGCCGCCGCATCCCGAAATAGCACGCCGTTCGCAGCACCCTTACCGCTTGCGACCATGATGGACATCGGCGTGGCCAATCCAAGCGCGCATGGGCACGCGATAATCAGCACGGCGACCGCGTTGATCAGGCCAAATACCCAACTCGGCTCGGGGCCGAAGAGTCCCCACGCGAGAAACGTGGCCGCCGCCACACCAATGACTGCGAGCACGAATACCCCAGCAACGCGATCCGCCATGCGCTGCATCGGCGCCTTCGACCGCTGTGCCTGGGCAACCATCTGGACGATCTGGGACAACATGGTCTGCGCACCGACCTTCTCCGACCGAATGATCAGGCTGCCCGAAGTGTTGATCGTCGCGCCAATGACGTGGTCACCCGCGCGCTTTGAAACCGGCATCGGCTCGCCCGTAATCATCGATTCGTCGATGGAGCTGCTACCTTCCGTGACGACGCCGTCCACGGGTACTTTTTCGCCGGGCCGGACCCGCAACAGGTCTCCCACGTGAACGTGGGTCAGGGCCACATCCTCCTCTTGTCCGTCGGTGCCAATGCGGCGGGCAGTTTTTGGTGCCAGGCCGAGCAGAGATTTGATTGCGGCGGAGGTCTGCGAGCGCGCCTTGAGCTCAAGAAGCTGCCCGAGCAGGGTGAGCGAGATGATGACCGCGGCGGCCTCAAAATACACGCCAATACGCCCATGCGCGGCGAACGCGGGCGGGAAAACGCCCGGCGCAACCGTCGCCACCACGCTATAAATATAGGCAGCACCGGTTCCCAGCCCAATCAGGGTCCACATGTTCGGACTACGATTGATGAACGATTGCAGGCAGCGTTCGAAGAATGGCCAACCCGCCCACAGGACGACCGGCGTCGCCAGAACAAACTCCACCCAGCTTTGCGTGTCGGGTGACATCAAGCCCAGCCGAGATCCGAACATCGCAAGTACAAAGACGATTGCGGTCAGCGGCAGCGTCCACCAGAAGCGGCGTCGAAAATCCGTCAGCTCAGGATTTTCGCCGTCCTCGATATCCGGCAACAGCGGCTCCAGGGCCATCCCGCACTTCGGGCAGTTCCCGGGATGATCCCGACGAATCTCCGGGTGCATCGGGCACGTATAGATGGTCCCTTCCGGTTCGGCAACCAGTGTCGCAGCATCAGAGGTCGTCACCCCCGCATACTTCGACGGCTCCTCCAGAAACTTCTGATGGCAGGAGTTACTGCAAAAGTAATACTGCTTGCCATCGTGTTCGGCGCGGAATTTGGATTCCGTCGATACCGCCATCCCGCAAACCGGATCTTTCAAGTCGGTGTCGGGCGCGCGCTTGCCATCGCATTGCGAGCCATGCCCGGCATGCGAATGGCCATGATGCGCGTCATGATCGCCGGGCGACGCTGCGCCGTGCGCAGCGTGATCGTGTGGCTGGAGCGGACTACGTTCATTCATTGTGCGACTCCTGTGTTCCGACGCGCCTCGTTACCTCTCGCCGAGGACGAATTCCGCTGGCGCCCGGCGTGATGGAAATGCATCAACGGGCACAGCAACACTAGCCCAAAAGGCAACATCGACGCAAGCCGCTTCCAGCCCGAGTTAGCGAAAGCGAGCACGACGATCAACACGGCCCCCAGTGCAAGCCACCCAATCGCCCGCCGGTTAAGCCCGGTCTTCGAACCAGCATCCTGTACTACGTGGGAATCCATGACGTCACCTTTCAGATAATTAGCCAAGCCACGACCCGACAACGCTTACCCGATACACCATAATCCTTCCCGCCATGGGAAGGTCAAGTTCGCTTGAGACCGTTTTGGCGCACAGTATTCCGCGCCCGCGGTGATACACTGCCCGGCAAAAAAGTGACGCCATGACAGACACCACCCGAACTCTCATTGAACGCTGGAAATCCGATCCGAACGGCACCTATCAAACCTGGTTCCTCTGGCCTGAACGCCTCAAGAATTTCAGATCCATCCGGCGCGGGATCGGCGCCGTCGTCGAGGAAATTCACGCAGGCACCTTTGGCAATGCGTACCGAGGATCGTCTCTGGAGACCGTTGTCGCTTCGATTGCCGAACAGCGACAGATCTTCAAGGGTGCCGATCACGCGTTTCTCTGGAAGCCAAAACTGCGCATTCCCGATATTTACGAGAACGCCGACAACCAGCGGGCGTTCGCAAGGTTGCTTCACACGTGCAATTGTTGTGATACCGAGGCAGAGATGCTCACCGCCATCCAGCGACTGAGCGGCGTGGGAATCAAAGGCCTCGGTCCCGCCGTCGCCAACCTGCTCTATTTCATCCACCCCACCCTGCTGCCACCGTTCAATACTGCGATCGTGAACGGCTACAACGCCCTGACCGGTGCGGCGGTCAAGCTGGGCAAGTGGGATCACTACCTTGCAATGCGCGACGGCATCCTGGCGCTCAATCATCGCTATCGTGAGGTCCTTTCCAATGATCTGGGTGCGCTGGCCGGCCTGCTATTTGACGTCGGAACAGGGCGCTATCCCGCTCCGCCACGCAACGATCTGCCCGGCGAGGTCAGCGCGTGGGAAGACGATCTGGCCAAGGTCAGGGAACAGGCGTCCGCACTCGCCAAGCAGATCCAGGCAGACAAACTTGAAGATGCCACGCATACCGAAGTCCAAGGCTGGCTAAGAGATCTCGGGAAGTCGCTCGGCTACGCGGTTTGGATCGCGACCAACGACCGGGGGCGCGAATACAATGGCGAGCCCCTTAGTCTTGGGTGTTTGTCCGCCTTACCGGCGACGCTGCTCGTCTCGGGCGGTGAGACGGTCCCGCTGATCGACGCGGTCTGGCTGGATCCCGCAACCCTTGAGGTGGCCGCCGCGTTCGAGGTCGAGCATTCGACATCGATCTACTCCGGCATCGTGCGGCTGCTGGATCTTGCCCTGGGCACCAGTCAATCCGCCACCAAACATCTATTCCTCGTGGCGCCAGATAACCGCGAAGCGGAAGTCCGTGCGCAACTCAGCCGGCCGGCATTCAGCCGTGTCGCGGAACTCAACATGCGATACGTCCCATACTCCAGCCTTCGCGAGCATCGGGAGAACATCGCACGCTTTGGCATGGGCATCAAGCCGATCGAGGCGATCGCCAAATCCTTGTAGTTCGCGCTTCACGGCCGGCGGGGCCCCAAAATGCACAACGCCCATGGACGACACCGAGCCTTACTCGGTGCGCCATGGGCGCGTGCCGTCTCAGCCAGGACCTTGACGATCAAGCGCCGTCAGAGAACGTATCGCGGGTTCCGACGGAATGTCCGCCGTCGGTGAACGGGTCACGCGTGCCCATCGAATGCGCACCATCCGTGAACGGATCGCGCACCCCCATCGAGTGGCCGCCATCCGTATAGGGATCGCGCGGGGAAGTTACCCCGGCGTTCGCGACCCCTGCCGCTCCACCAAGCGTGGCGACTGCCAGCACCAGAAGGACACTCTTTTTCAGCGTTTTCATCGTAATCTCCAAGGAGTAGGGGTTCAGCGAACCGTTCATATACAGCTTACGTGACGGTTGCCGACCCACGCCTGACCGAAACATGACAAAACAGACAGGTGCGCGGCTAGCGCCGTGCCTGGTCAGTGGCCGGTGTACAGTTCGCTCCGCTCGATGTACACCCAGACACCCTGGCTGTTAGGCAATTCCGGGAAGAGTTCGTTGAGGGCAATGGCCTTGGTGCGGGCCAACTGCCCGAACGCGAAAGTGATCTCGCTCGCCCCACTCTTGAAGGTTACGGTCTCGCCCGAATCGACATTCACATACTTCAGGCCCGGCGCAACGTCGACGACACGCGAGGTGCTTCCCGCCGGCGCCTCGCTGCCGAACAGCGAAGCCTGCGGGCCGGGCTTGATAGCGGACAACGAAGAGAGGCCCGCTCCGGCGCCATGATCATGATGTGCAGCCGCTTGCATCTGGGCTTGCTGCGACCAGCCGGCTGCGCTGGTGGATTCGAGCTTGTCAGCGCTCCATGCAGCGGAGGCTGCGAGAAGTGCGGCGACGCCGAGCATGAGCGACGCGATCGAGGGCTTTTGAGATGTCATGATGTTCTCCTTATGAGTTTCGGGCCTAACCCTTGCCAACGATGTTAGCCATCCAGCCCAGGCGAACACCTTACCCACCCGTTACAACTCGGAAAGCTCCACGAATAGCGCAACCGAGATCGTCAGCCTTGCGTTAGCCATGCCAGACGCTCACGCCAAAGCATCGCGTCACGATGCATCGTGACCTGTCCCGACGGGCTAGTGGCACCGATGTAATGCCCATCTCAGACCGAAGGGCGAGAACCTATTTCTTGCTGTTTCAACATGCTTATGGCTTGCCCCACCCCATATTCCCCGTCACCCCCCTACGCCCTCATCCAGTGGCTGCGGTCCCTACCCTCTGCCGTTATCACGGCTCCAGGACGCCGTCTCGCCGATGGCTTCATACATGCCAGGCCTCCTCGGAAGCGCGGGAGACCCTGAAGTCGATGTGCTGTCAAACTGGCTGCGTAGCAGCAACGAAGAACTGCCTGTCGTCGCATGGTCCAAGGTCGTCGCGCTGCGAGCCCATCTGCAGTGTTTGCTGGCGGAGCGGGGCAAAGACGAGTGGTGGGCGCACAGACGCGAAGGCCTGCAGCGAGCTCTGGATGAATTCTCGATCGGCAGCAAAGACGGGCATCCTGCCCGATTGCCGGCGGAGCTCCGGTTCCACCTCGCGTCGCTAGCCGCCGAGAGAAGAATCTGGGCGGATGCCATTCGCCAGTGGTACAACCTATGTGCGACACAGTTGTCCGACTCCGCTCTCGCGCAATGGGTAAGCGCTGAAGATCGCCGCCGATTTGCGGTTCCTCGCAACGAGGCCTAATTCACCCCAAAAACGTTCTGCAGTTGTAATGGGAGGGTCATCTGTAGGTTCGGTTGGCCGGACTAGACTGGCATTGTCGAATTGGTAGGGCGTATCGCGCCCCCCGACCGTTGTGCTCATAGCGTTCCGGCACACGCGCAGACGATCCTTGTCCAAAGGGGGACCGGATCGTATTGGATAGCACTCAACAGGAGGCAACTCATGAAACGTACCACTGCGGCCCTGTTAGCTCTCACGGTCTTGAACGTCGGTATCGGCAGCGCCATTGCGGAAACCGCGCGCAATACTGAGCGTGGACAGATTCATCGACCGAGGGATCCGTATACGGACGGCGCCAAAGCCGCGGACTTCGATGTGTACGGCGGCGGCGCAAAGATTGTGCATCGCGTAGGTGAAGACATCGCGAAATAGCCCTTCCAGGAAGCAGCAAAAACGCCCGCCTCGCGTCGTTTGACTTATACGAACATAGGGCACGATATCGGCCCGCTCCTCCAATGGCCCTCGTCTTCGCATCGCCGGGTTCGATATCCATAAGATCTGCCGTTCCCCCGGTGGAACACTTAGCGGTTGCTCCGATCTGAGCAACCGCATTTTTTTGCGAGAGGATCCTCCAGACGAATGGGGACTGGCATGGTATCGACCTATCGTCAGATATCGCTACGAACGCCGGGCTACTAGCCGTGACCGGAACCAAAGCCGGCATTGGCGGAACGCTGGAAGCTCAGCCCCAGATGACTCACCATCCTTTAGTGACCCATGCACACGGGTCACATTCTTCTTGCCATTTTTGCGCGAGCCATTATGGCAATCGAGACGGCAACGGCATACATCACACCATTCAATCCAAGGCGATTGTAAATGATTCTAAACTTCTCCAATCGCTTCTCCCTGGGAAACGACGCACTGATCCCACTTGGCTCTATGCATGAGAACGCCATCGGCACATAGCGGAACGCCCCAGCCGCGTATCGCTTGTAATATTGAATAACGAAATCCAGGTCCGAATAGATCCTGTATCTTTCCTCGTAGCGCAGATCGCAAATACGAAATGCCATCGCTTGATGGCATGCGTGAATAATCCCGGCGCGAAGCCTCAGCAGCGGCGCAGCAGGCTCCAGACCATTCCGTCCAAGATTGTCGCCATAGATCAACCAAGGCTCCGCCGAGGATTCGTTCTTGCTCCGCATCATCTCAGCGAGTACGCCTGGAGAGGCGAAGCAATCCCCCGAATTCATGAATACCGCCCACTCTCCTCGTGAAACGTTTAACCCTTTGTTCATTGCGGCGTACACTCCGCCATCCGGCTCACTAAAGAAATGATCGACCTCTGATCGCCGTAGCTTTACCAGCTCAACGGATCCATCCGTAGAGGCGCCGTCAACAATGATGAATTCAACACGGAAATTTTCACGAACCTGCGCCAACACGCTATCCATTGTCCTTGACAGGCCGACGCAATTGTTGAGATTGACGGTTATAACAGATATTAAGGTCATCGCCATCCCACTATCTTAAGGTCGAAAGCACAGTCCCATGTACCAACCCGCGTGCTACGTCGTCCGATATTCGTCTTGTCTCGGTAGAATTGACCGGCCTGCAAATCCACCATTGCAAAAATCTTGCCACGACTCTATCCATCGATTAACAAGAACCGCTGCACCACTCAGGATAGAGGATCGAAGGTGACGAATACCTGTCCAACTGATTACCGGCTAGCGCTATTGCAGCAACCAGTCGGATGAAAGCGCTTTCCCATGGCGGCAGTCATGCGCCATGAGGGGCGCCGCATCATCCGGGAGGAAAGCTCCCGTCATGCAGGTTGCAATCAACGCGTCCCGTCGCCCTCGATTATTGTCCCGGCTCCTACCCCGCCGTTTGGGCGGGATGGCGGGTTTCAACGCATGCACACGGCGTGGTGAATCGCGTCGCAGCAGGAGGATTGATTTGTGAAAGCGCCGCGATCCTGCGCTTCGTGCAGGGACTCTCGCGTCGACGAGCACACCTTGCCTCTACCGATTGCGTACGATCCAGAATCCTTCAATGATGTGGCGCGTCGTCGGGCTAACGACAATCTCGTCCAGCTCGGATGGGGCGAACCACTGGCAGCGCTGGATCTCCTTGCCCGGCATGGCGGCGTCGGTCTTGCTGATATTCGCAACGAAAACGTGGTGCACCGTTGTCGCACCAATCACTTGAAATAGGAACTCACGCCCTTTTGCGATCAGCGTCGTCTCTTCATAAAGCTCCCGTGCTGCGGCACTGGCAAGAATTTCAGCTTTGCCCGGACGCCCACCAGGCAAAGCCCATCTGCTGTCATCCTTGGTAACGAGTAGTATGCGGCCCCCGCGTGTACAAACGACTGTGGCCCTTACTTTCGTCTTCATTGATCCCTTGGGCTGAAGTCAGCGATTGCACCCAAGGCAAATGCTTTCGTAACGCCAGGTTCGCTGGCATCGGCGCGCAGACCAGAACACCCCGCTCGAGAACGGACGGACTTCCGCGTCTTGCGTCAGCCGACTGCGGCGGTTCGTCTTACTGGGCATGGTTGTTCGTGCCGACTGTCTGCCCATTCCCGTGAAAGCTCAGACGCTTCCCTTGCAATGGCATCCTGGTACGCAAGCGGTAATCCGGATTCCAGCGTTACCAGCGGTTGCCAGCCCGAAGCGCTGATGACACTGCAGTCCAGGCGCTTGCGCGGCGTGCCGTCAGGACGCGCGCTGTCGAACACGATGCTGCCCTGATAGCCCACCACTTGCGCCACTAGCAGCGCCAACTGGCGGATCGAGACTTCCTCTCCAGTACCGACGTTCAGGAAACCGGCCTTGCCTGCGTGTGTCCAGTAGGCCTGGCGGGACAGGCCCATCACGTGCAAGCAGGCGCGGGCGAGGTCGTCGGTATACAGGAACTCGCGCATCGGCGTACCCGATCCCCATACCGTCACGTCGGGTGCATCCGCAATCTTCGCTTCGTGAAAGCGTCGGATCAGCGCGGGGATCACGTGGCTGTTCTCGGGATGGTAGTTATCGCCGAGCCCATAGAGATTGGTCGGCATCACGCAGCGAAAGTCCGCATCGTACTGACGGTTGTAGGTCTTGCACAGCGTCATGCCCGCGATCTTGGCAATGGCGTAAGGCGCATTGGTGGGCTCCAGTTCGCCGCACAGCAGTGCGGACTCCTTGATCGGTTGCGGCGCGAACTTCGGATAGATGCAACTTGACCCGAGAAACAGTAGCCGTTCGACGCCGTTGCGCCAGGCCTCGTGTATCACGTTAGCGGCAATCATCAGATTCTGCTGGATGAACTCGGCTGGGTAGGTGTCATTGGCGTGGATACCGCCCACACGCGCTGCCGCCAGATAGACCTGCGAGATCCCTTCGGTGGCGAAGAAGTAGCTGACTTCCTGCTGGTCGGTGAGATCGACCTCGGCATGCGTGCGGACGACCAGTTCCACATCATCGCGCTTGGCCAGCGCACGCGCAATCGCTGAGCCGACCATGCCGCGATGGCCGGCCACGAACACTCGTTGGATAGGTTTGTTCATGATTGTCATTGGGAGAGGTCTGCCATCTTGACCAGCGTCTCGTGGTGCGCAGACAGGAAGTGTGCTTCGATCATTTCATTCACGAATTCGCCGACGTGAAGCGTCATGTTCACTGCTTGCCCGTGGCATGACTTTATGGTCGACTCCTTTGGATCACTGTCTGTCAACCCACATAGACGGCATGCAGGCAAGTGGGGCGGCGGCGCCGCCGTAGCAGGAACAGCCGTGCGCAAGTCAGAAACAAAGTCTCGCTCACACCGAGCCCATGCAGTAGCCTTCATTGCATCCAGGGAAATTCCGGCACACTGCCAGGTCAGAGCGCCCCTTGCGCGCAGACTCTTATCGGACAATGAATGCACGGCGTAACATGACGACGGGTAGGAGCTTCGGCAACCATGATGAATGAAGACGAATGGAAAGCGCGAGTGATGGCCACTCGTATTGTTCTGTGCCCGCGCTGCGAATCGACGAACATCACCCACGGTGCCTGCGCCGTGGGCGCTGCGACGATTCACCAGGAATACGTATGCGAGGCGTGCCAGCACGCCTTTTCTGGATTGTTCGCATTAGTCACGTACTACGATGATTTCCCGCGCAACCGATAGGGCGGCTCCGGAGCGCTCCGTCGGCCTTTGCGTGAATGGACCTGTCACTTCCGCCATCGGCGCAGTCCCGCCGCGCCACATCAAAGAACCCGTTAAGTATGAAGAAAAATCTGGTCCGAGAACGCGTCATTCTGACGCTCGACGCTGGCATTGGGCACACTTTCCATAGAGCACCATGGAGTGCTCACGCAAACTGAAGCCCTTTGCCCGGGCGACGTCCCGCTGGCGACGTTTGATCGACACGTCGCTAAATTCATCCACGACGCCGCATTCCACGCATACGAGATGATCGTGATGATCACCCTCATTCAGTTCGTACAGGGTGCGCGCGCCATCGAACCGATGGCTCACAATGAGATGCGCTTGCTCGAGCTGGCTCAATACCCGATAGACGGTGGAAAATCCGATGTCAGCACGCTCCTGCAGAAGAATCTGGTAGACCTCCTCGGCACTGACGTGACGTTGCGCGCTCTCCTTAAACAGTTGCAAGACACGCAGTCGTGGAGATGTTCGTTTCAATCCGGCGCGCTTCAGTTCTGCCGCAGTCTCCATTGAGCGCCTCCCTTCGGCGTTTTTCACGCAACGCACAGAATGTATGCCGCACGCTTAGTCAAATGTCATCCAGCCAAGTCTCCCTGGTACAACCCGTTGCGGTTTGGCCGGCAACGCAAGCGGCATGCCGAAACCTAAGGTTTGAGGCGAGAGACAATCGCCAGCCTTTGGTCGTGACTTCCCGTCGCGACCAACCGGTCGATGACCTGTCTCACGTAGGCGATTCCCGCTTGTCTTGCAAACGAACTCGTCGCAAATTCCCCCTCTATGGGAAACACCTCAGATTGCCAATCCAGGATGGCCAGCGTATCGCTTGAGCCATGAAGCCTGGCCTTGGCGACCCACTGCGAGGCGCCACCTTCAGTAAAAATCTCGTATGCAAAGTCGCCATGTCGATCCAGCGGACTGAGTCGGCGGTCAATCCACTCGCATGCAGCCTTCGCACCGGCCTCAAGCGCTTCCTCAACCGTGGCATATCGCCTGGTACCCAGGTAGAGCACATGCTCTTTTATCGCGGACATCGATTCGTCACGCAAATACTGAAAGACGGCCACGTAGCGGGTATTCAACGCAAACTCTTCGGCAGACCCGGTGACCGCTACCTCAGGAGCATACCGATTGTCCTCGCCCCTCCTCGCGCAACACCGGATCGGGTGCTGTCGATATGACATACACAATGGCTCATCCATTGCAGCCAATCGATAAAATCCTGGCATACAGCTCTCCTGCCCTATGCGTGATCCTATAGGGGGCCAAGTTGCGTCGATTGGCAGCGGCCGCAGACGCCTGGGCGATGCCCGACCTTGCGCCAGCGTGCGGAGCGCGAAGCGTAGCCCGACATCGGATGCATTTCTCTCACGTGGCATAGCCGCTCCAGTATCGGCAAGCGAAGCTACTATTCTCCGAACACTACCGCTTCTGCCCAGAATAGTCAGCTAACGATCTTGTAATTTTCCCGTCATGAGCCAGTGAGTTCCATTCGTGTACGTTAGCGTGAACGTCTCGCTTCAGGCATGTATGCAAAAAGGGAACGTGGAAAGAATGGCCCGCACACCATGACTTACATATTCGCAAGACCGAACGAAGGCAGACGCGTTCGCCTGCGATCCGCGGGGTCATGGAACGGGTTGGCGCCGCTGACCGTTGCTGCGCTGTGCCAAATGCTGGCAATACCCACTTTTGGACAACCCCTCTCGACCACCCTCAGGCCTACACGAAGCGCAGCCGTGTCGTCATCGACGGTGGTGTCGGATCGCACTGACCGCTTTGCATCCAACGAACTGGGCGCGCTGACATTGCGTCAGGCGCTGCGCATCGGGAACTCAACCAATCGCGACATAGCGGCCGCGCGTGCCACACTGGACGCAGCCCGGGGCGTGCTCATCGCCGCGGGAAAGCGGCCCAACCCAACGCTGACCCTTGGCACCGGGCCGGGGCTACTCGGACAATATCGTCCGCGTGACGCGGACATGCTCGTCAGCGTTTCGCAGCTCATCGAGCGCGGCAACAAGCGGGCATTGCGAACACAGGCCGCCAGCCACCTGGAGGACGCTGCGCGCCTCGATGCCGACAATGTTCGGCGCCAGTTCCGCCTGGCGCTGGCCACCGCCTACTTTGCGTTGAAGCAGGAGCAGGAGCGTGTCGCGCTCGCTCAGGCGACCCAGACCGCCTTCACGCGCTCACGAGAAGCCGCGGCACTGCGGCTGAAGGTTGGGGACCTCGCCCGCGTGGATGTGGTACGGCTCAGTATCGAGGAGCGCCGCAGCGAGAACGACGTGGCTCAGACGAAAAGTGATCTTGGCATTGCGCGGAACGTCCTGGCGGCATTGCTCGGGTATGAACGTGAATCCGCCTCGATCCGGGTGATAGATGCCTGGCCACTCGCAAGCGAGCGCAAGCCGACACTGGAGCGTATCGAAGGCATGCTGGAAACGCGCCCGGATGTTCAGGCTGCCATCGCTCGCCTGTCTGCCGATGAGGCACAGCTGCAGCTAGCGCAAGCGCAACGGATCCGTGACGTAACGTTGGCGCTCGTCAGTGAACGCAACCTTCCCGCGAACGGCGGCACCACGCTTGGCGTGCAACTGTCAATGCCGCTCCTCATCCACAACGAGTATGACGGCGAGATTGTACGCGCGGAAGCTGAGTTGAGAGGCACTCGGATTGACCTCGACAAGACACGGGCAAATGCACGCCTGGAAGTCGCCCGTGCACTCGAACAGTTCGACTCGGCACGGGTGCAACTGGCTCGCTACGAGGAGAAGATCTTGCCGGACGCGACGTGGGTGGTGGAAGCTGCGGAGTTCGCTTACAAAAAAGGCGCCATTCCGTTGACCGATCTGCTGGATGCCCGTCGTCAATACTACGCCGCACAACGGCAGTTGCTGGAGTTACGAATGAATTTTGCGACTGCGGACGCTGCGCTCGCGAGTAGTTTGGAGGACGCGAGCCTGGAGCATTAGCTTTGTCATGCCGCGACGCGAGGTGGGGTCGGTGCGGACGAACTGGCACCCTCGCTACGCACCAAGCCGCTCATGTCCCGGATGCACAGAAGTGCCGTCACCCGGTGACGACCCCTGGCGAACCCGCGAGCGGCAAGCGCGCTGGACGCATACTTCCCCCCATGGCGGCCAGCCATCGCCGTATGGGAGAGGCCGAGGTTGTCCGGCTGGCGGTCTACAACCCATACCTCTCATATGCATAGACTTTGGCTAACCGATCCTACTCGCGCCTACGACCGCTGGCAGGCCGACGAAGCCGCCAGCGCCGATCACCACCCATTTGCACAGCGCTCGATCAGGCAGCACCGCGCCATGTTTGTGCGTTTCCATCGCCACCTGACCGCTCACGGCGCCACGCTGGGGAACTTTGGGTCGGATGACATCGAAGCGTTCTGGCACGACGCCAATGTGGCCGCCGACACGGCAGCCCGGGTACGCTTTCTCAAACTGATGGACAGGATGTGCCGCCACCTGGTCCTCGTTGACCTGCGTGCATCCAACCCTGCCGCGGAGCTGATGTTGGCCGACCAATGGCTTCAGGACGAGCCCGAGTGCCTCTACCTCCCCGAGGAAGTGGATGCACGCCTGCAGGAATTCGTACAACCACTAAGCGGCGACAACCCCACGCAACTGCGATGCCGCGCGATCGTTGCATTTTTTCTCGGCACGGGTGTCACTGCCGGCGAGGGTAGAATGACCCGCGTGCAAGACCTGCACCCCGACGCGTCGCCCCTCTATTTGCACGTGCCGGCGAAACCCCAGAAATTGCCTCGCACCATCGACCTTGAGTCCTTTGCCGTCGCGCCGTTGTCAGCATGGCTGGCCATCCGCCGCAAGGCACCCGTCTATGGCGACCTGCTGTTCACTCTGAAGCGCACCGGCACCCCCATCACGTACATGAGTCTTGGGAAGATCGTACGCGAGGCCTTCGATGCCATCGGCTTCGACGCGGTGGATATGAGCCCGCGGATTCTACGCAACACGTACTGCCGGCGTGCCCTCCTCCAGGGGCTGCAGCGTGACGAAATCACGCGACGCCTCGGACTATCGAGCAATCGGACAGCGGACCGCCTCGCCCAGACTCTCCGCCGATAGCATGCTGAGCTTGCGCTTTTCGCGGATGGTGTGATCTTGCCAAATTGAATGCGCCTGCTCCGCGAGACAAGGTCAAAGGAAATCCGCGATCAGCCGCATCATAGCACTCGCCACCAAGCCGCTACCGGCATCGACCAGGAAGCCACTATGCCCCGCAGGGGCACAGTGCCGCGCCTGAGCTTAACAGGATCGTAACGCACGCATCATGCTTGCGTGAGGCACGGCCAGCTACAGTGTTCGCAGGCTGGAGAAGCCGTGCATAAGCGCGGCAAAGAAAACCATGATGATCCTACGATGCATACTAGTGGCCGCTGCCGTGACCTTGTTGGCCTCGCATGCCCTGGCGCAGGCCGCCCCGGCCGCACCGTACAGCTTGAGCGTGGCTGTTATGCCCAGCAGGTCCGAGGCGTACAGCCACGTGGCGCCCCACAAGGTTAAGACGTGCGGCGATGGCGCGAACGCAGGAAGATACCTGTCGTCTTCTGAGGGTGCCCCGCTGTAGCCGCCCCGTGGTAACCGAGTCACGGGGTTGTGCTTCGTTATATCTTCCTTTACCTGAGATGGCAAGAGGTGACCGGCCAAGCCTGACATTCGGGCTGTCTGTCATTGGATGCTTCGCGACTCCAGCCCCACTGCCCCGTGCTCCTGCGGCGGAACGGACACACCATCGGCTATCCGGTCCTCAATAGCGAATCCGACGGATGACAAGGCAAGGAGGCCTTGCCGTGCATTTTCACCAGCGATGCTGATACATCGCCCTCAGCGTGATGCCAGCCGCAGGGAAGGTGACTCGTGTTGTTGCTGTTGCGCAGCAGTTGACTGTAGAGCGGGTAGTAGTAGCGGTTCAACAGGTTCTGAATGCCGACCGTCACGGTGTCCACACAGTTCAGGCGATAGTCGTGGCCGGCGACGAACGTGGCCTGCAATCGGTTGTTCCACTGCGGCACCGGGCGAAACTGCGGATGCCCGGCCAGCTTGAGCGGGGGGATGCGGTAGCCGGTCATTTGCTGACTACTGGCGCCCTGCGGCGTTTCACGTCCACGCATCCATGTGAAGGTGCCACCCGCACCCCAGCGCTCATCGTTCGAGGCGTACTCGGCCGATGCTTCCACGCCAAGGATCTTCTCCGCGGTGCGGGTCAGGATCAGCCCGTTGTTGAACCCCTCTGCACATCACCGAGATCGGAGGTCGTGTAGAACATCGCCAGCGAGCCAAGCGTATTGCCGAATGCACCGCGCCACCCGAGCTCGTAGTTGTTGGTCTTGACCGGTTGCAGATCAGACGAACCGACATTGAATCCTGCGCGCGCGTTCCGAACCTGCAGACCAATGTCGGGCAGATTGAAACCCTGGCTGGAGGCAGCGTAAAACTCGCGTTCCTCTACCGGTTTGAGGGCGACGCCAAGCTTGCCAAGCACTGCGCTGTAGTCGACCGCCCCCCCCCCGCTGACGGTGGCAGGACTGGCCAGACGTGATTGCGACAGACCGGCGCGTGCGCTTGACGGCCTGCAACTGGCCGACCAGAACCAGATCCGCAACACGCTCGTGAATCTCGAGTATGAGCATCGCTATCTGCTCGGCAGTCTGGTGTCGGCGCAGTCTACTACCGCGACTACTACAGTCCCTTTACGCCATTCGACGCGCGGGCCGTTCCCACGCGCGGCGGTAACGTTCTGCCCGCGGGTAGCCTGGCCACGCGTGGGTCGGAGGCATAGCGAGTGTGGCCCTGGCTTGGCTCCGGCGCGAGCCGCTGGCCGTTCGCATCGTAAGAATTCCCCATATGGCGGGCGCCGACGTCGAAGGCATAGCCGAGCATCCCGCTGCTGCCGGCCAAATGCTGCTGCACGTTGGCGCTCAGACCGTCGGCACGCAAGCGCGACAGCGGCGTGGCCATCGAGACGGTCGTGTCCGCGCGTGGCTCCCCTCCCGCAGGACGCGTGGTGATCGAGACGATCCCGCCTGTGGCGCCACCACAATAGATCGCGTTACTGCCGCGCAGCACTTCAACGCGCTCGACCAGGGCAGGGTAAAAATTTGCGTGGCGATCACGGTCACACCGGGATAGGAATGGGGACCTGCAGGGCGTCCCCCACACGGACGGTGATCAGTGAAGCGCGAAATTTCGGTGCTGCCATCCGGCAGGGTGCGTGTGCCGACGGGCAATAGTTGCGGCAATGCGGCTAGCAGGCCAGCGGTGTCATCGGCACTAAAGACACTGCTGACATGCAACTGACCCGTCGCTGCATCCGCCACGCGCACCGGTTGCCGTCGATAGCGCGATACTTCCGCGGCCACGGCGTACAACGGCGCGTCATTGAAGACCAGCTTGCCCTGATGCCCAAGCCAGCGCCACCGTCAGGTACACCGGAGCGGCGGGCGCTACGGTTCCACGCTTGCCAAGCCTGGCGCCCAGTCCAGCCGACAGGCGAGCGACCCGCTCGGTGACACCCAATAGCCGGTAGCGATAACCAGGGCCGCGCACAGGCCGATCACCCCGGCTTGCCGGGCTTTGGCTCGCCCAAGGTGACGCCTATCCGGTACATCGGTGGGCGAGCTGTCGGCCAAACCACGCAGACGCGCGGGATCGGATCTGGTGAGGTTCTAGTGGGAGGACAGTTGCTCCAAATGGTCACGCAAGTGCCGCACCGCCCGAATCATGTACTTCTCGACCATAAGATGCCCAGTCGTTCGGAAAGAGGGTCGACGAGTGTCCGCTCGTCACGACTGCGTTCGGTTCGAAAGGATCCGTTGCAAGCGCGCGGCCGCTGCAAAACAATCGCCCCGTGATCCTGTCGCTCTTCAGGATTCTTGAGTGTGTATCACGCTTGCTCGCCGGTCTTTGCGCTCGTATTGCAAATACTCATTCCAGATTATTTGCAAATCCCTTTCATCACCGAATGTCGGAATATGGCAGTTCCTCTCCAAGTTTCATCACTACTTTCTAAAAAAAAGAGCCCCCGATTTGGAGGCTAAAAGCTCTCTTGTTGTTAGCAAGGGAGTGTCGATCTGGAAAGGATTCGATTAGAACTTGTGGCGTACGCCGATAACCGCACCAACCTGGTTCTTGCCCGGCGCGACACTGGTAGGCGCACCCGAAAGCGAGTTGTAACCATTCAGACCGAGCTGCGATCCGTTCTTGTTCCTCGCATAGGCAACGTTTAGGTAAACGTCCGTGCGTTTCGAGAAGGCGTGGTCGGCAGATACCACGAACATGAGAGGATCGGCACCGGAGTTGCGCGTGTCGGTGTAATATGCAGCGCCCGTCAGAGTCATCGCCGGCGTCATGCTATAGCGCAGCCCGGCCCAGTACAGATTCGCCCGGTTGGCCGCCAATGTGCCGGCATTGCCGTTGAACCAACGATAGCCAAGGAAGGCCTTTGCCGGTCCGAAAGCATAGCTGGCCCCCACCAATGCACGACGATCCTTTCGTTCGTCAGTTGCAACCGTGGATCCTCGAAACTCGTCATAGACTGCCCCAACAGCAAGACCGCCGGTTTGGTACATCAACGAGACGCCGATGTTTCGATCAACCTTGAAGTTTCCTGGGACCTCGCCGCCGCCCGTTCGGCTGAAGCTGTAAAGCGCGCTGGCGGTCACGCCACCGAACGTCCCACGATACTTGACCGAATTGTCGGCGCGGCCAGCGAGAATGTCATCGCTTCGATACAGCGAATATCGCGGCGCAAAACCCATCGGATCAAGTTGCAGTCCAGTGTCGTAGATTGGGGTTGTTTGGCGACCAAGAGTCACCGTGCCAAACTTGCTGCCTAGACCAACCAACGCAGACCGATCAAAGAGTTTAGGACTGTTGTTCAGAGCACCGGTATCAAGCGAAAATCCGCTCTCGAGCTCGAAAACAGCTTTTAAACCACCGCCGAGATCCTCGCTGCCACGCAACCCCCAACGCGACGTCGACATATTCCCAGAACTCATACGAACCAGGTTCGATCCATTGCGAGCAGACGGCGCATTGCTGAGATACTCGATACCCGCATCCGCCACGCCGTAAAGCGTCACGGTTGATTGCGCGTATGCAGTACCCGCGATCAAAGTGGCTGCCGCAGCAACTACTCCACGTCGAACTTTCATTTCAAATTTCTCCTTCAAAGTTAGGCCCTGCAGTGATCCGGAGAATATGAGATCGAAGATTACGCATACCTTGCGGCGAGATTACTGATGTTGAATGACAACATCATTGGGCTAATTTGGCGTTTACCACTATTTACCATCGCCAATCAGAATGGTTTTTTGGAGGAGGGTATGCTGTGTTTATGGGAAGCGGGTTGTCACCCCGTTTGATTGGTACGGTGCGCTGAGGTCCCCCTCTTTGCCAAGCTGCATCTTGGACCGTTCTACGCGGGACGCCCTCCTCCATCGACACATCTCTTGCGGGTGTGTAGCCCGCGATCAAATACAGCGGTCGACGTTTGGATTCGTTGAACAGGCGGCCCAAGTACTCCCCAAGGATGCCGAGAAAGAACAGCTGGAGTCCGCCAAGCATTAACACGACGGTCATCAGGGACGGATAGCCCCGCACCGGATCGCCGAACAGCAACGTCTTGCCAACGGTGTAGAGCGCCATGCCAAATGCCGGGACGGCGACGAGCAAGCCGACCGACGTGGCGATCCGCAGCGGAATGGTCGAGAATCCCGTGATGCCATCGATAGCGAACTTCAACAAGCGGCGGTAGTTGAACTTCGTTTTTCCCGAGGCGCGCGCATCCCGGTCGTAGAGGATAGAGGTCTGGCGGTACCCAATCCACGCGTACAGGC
>OAON01000183.1_pt1 | contig 17975 bp, 17 predicted proteins | sample 1670181 | NCBI WGS metagenome assembly OAON01 (sample SAMEA104232306, study PRJEB22302) | sediment metagenome | biome: forest; feature: aquifer; material: sediment | place: USA | collected 2011-08-07 | depth 0.01 m
GCATCGCCAGGATGCTCTTTAAGATGTGCCGAAACCGCCGCTCACGTGGCGGTTTTTTTATTCCCTATACCCAGGAGAAGCACATGTTGAAGAAACTATTGGCCACCGCGCTGATGTCCCTGTCGATGCTGTCGATGTCGTGGGCGGCGGTAGATGTAAATACCGCGGACCACGCGGGGCTGGAGACGCTGTCCGGCATTGGCCCCAAGCGTTCCAAGTTGATTATCGAAGAGCGCACCAAGAATGGTCCGTACAAGGATGCTGCCGACTTCAAGGCCCGCGTGTCCGGCATTGGTGACAAGACGCTCGTCAAGCTCGAGAACGAAGGTCTGACGTTCGGTGCTCCGGCTCCTGCACCGGCAGCCAAGAAGGACGGCAAGGACGCTAAGAAGAAATAACGCTGGGTCACCCACCGACAACGCCCCGCCTCTAGCGGGGCGTTTTGCCATGCGCGGGGGAGGGATTTGGGCTGCATTACAATGGCCTGATTCCTGTCCCTTACGCATCATGGCCTATCTCACGATCGAAGACACCATCGGCAACACGCCGCTGGTCCAGCTCCAGCGCATTCCAGGCGAAGGCAACGCGCGTCGCGGCAATGTCATCCTCGGCAAACTCGAAGGCAATAACCCTGCCGGCTCGGTCAAGGATCGCCCTGCGCTGTCCATGATCAAGCGCGCCGAAGCGCGGGGCCGCATCAAGCCGGGCGATACGCTGATCGAGGCCACCTCGGGCAACACCGGTATTGCGCTGGCCATGGCCGCCGCGGTGCGAGGCTACAAGATGGTGCTCATCATGCCGGAAGACTTGTCGGTGGAACGCCGCCAGAGCATGGCCGCATACGGTGCCGAGATCATCCTCACCCCCGTCAAGGGCGGGATGGAATACGCTCGCGACTTGGCCGACGCGATGGAGAAGGAAGGCAAGGGCGTCATCCTCGATCAGTTCGCCAACCCCGACAACCCGCTTGCGCACTACGAGACCACCGGCCCAGAACTGTGGCGCGACACCGAAGGCCGCATTACGCATTTCGTCTCGGCGATGGGCACGACGGGCACCATCACGGGCGTATCGCGCTTCCTGAAAGAGAAGAACGCGGATATTCAGATCATTGGTGCACAACCGGAAGAAGGCTCGCGCATTCCGGGCATCCGGAAGTGGCCCGAGGCGTACATGCCGAAGATCTACGATCCGAAATACATTGATCGCACCGAACCGGTGAGCCAGTCCGACGCCGAGCACATGGCGCGACGCATGGCGCGTGAAGAAGGCATCTTCTGCGGGATCTCTGCGGCTGGCGCGTTGTGCGTCGCGCTGCGCGTGGCCGAGGAAGTCGAAAATGCGACGATCGTGTTCGTGGTGTGCGACCGGGGCGATCGCTACTTGTCGACGGGTGTCTTCCCCGCCTGACGGCACGCCGCATCGCCATGAAAAAAGCGCAGCCGAAGCTGCGCTTTTTTGTTGCGTGGACGGCAGATCAACCCTGCATCGCCTGGCGCACGGCCTGGCCCAACTCGTACACCGCCGCCGCATAGAAGAAGCTGCGGTTGTAGCGCGTGAGCACGTAGAAATTGCGCAGCCCGACGCGGTATTCGGTCGGCTGGCCGGGCGTGGGCAGATCGATCATCAGCACTTCGGTTTCCTGCTCGCGTGCGGTATCCACACCCGGAGCCAATGCCAGACCAGCGCGTGTGAGCCTGGACAACGTCATGCCGGGATACGGCTGGCCATCTGCGGCGGCGGCCGCAATGCCCTGGCTATCGGCATCGCCGGCGATGTTCCACATCACGGGGCGGTTCGGCTCCCAGCCATGCATCTGCAGGAAGCGGGCAACGCTGCCAATGGCATCCACCGCGCTGTTGCGCAGATCGATGTGGCCGTCGCGATCGTAATCGATGGCGTATTCGCGAATGCTGGTCGGCATGAACTGCGGAATGCCCACTGCGCCCGCATACGAGCCCAGGACCGAGAACGTGTCCGTGCCCGTGTCGCGGCACCAGAGCAGGAAGTCCTTCAACTGATTGCGGAACATCGTGCTGCGGTCTTCGCGGTTGGGCGTGTCGGGGTAGTCGAAAGCCAGCGTGGACAGCGCGTCAATCACGCGGAAGTTGCCCATGTCCCGGCCGTAGATGGTCTCCACGCCAAGGATGCCCACGATCACATCGGCCGGCACGCCGAATTCGTTCTCGGCGCGGCGCAGTGTGTCGCCGTATTGCTGCCAGAACCGCACGCCTGCGCCGATGCGGATCGGCTCAATGAAGCGGCCGCGATAGGCCGTCCAGCTGCGACGCGCGGGCGTGGCCGGCGGCAGGATCAAGCGCGCCACCGTGGCGGAATAGGCTGTGCCCGCAAACAGCGTATCGAGCGATGTCCGGTCAAAGTTGTACTGCGCGACCAGCATGCCGATGAAGGCCTGCGTCTGCGGGTTGTTGCGATAACGATCGGGATCAATCTCTTCTTCATGCACCGCGACGCGGCGCTTGGACGATTTGGCGGCCTTCTTGGCCGCCAGCGAGAGCGCCGGGAAAGAGAGCGCGGAGAGCGCTGCGCCAGCCACCAGGGCGCGCAATACGGGACGACGGGAAGAAAGCGATTGGCTCATGGGCAGGCTTCATACGGGATCGGGGCATTGTAGCGGATGCATCTGTTGGTTCGGCCAGGGCGCGCGGCGTTGTCGCACAGCCGTGCTAACGTAGCGGCTGGAGACACTGAAGCACACCGGATCACAACAACATGGCGACCGGCCTCTACACGCATCCCGAATTCCTCCGGCACGAGATGGGCCCACACCATCCCGAATGCCCGGACCGCCTGCGCGCGATCGAAGACCAGCTCATCGCCAGCCGCATCGAAGACTTGCTCGTCCCGTGCGAGGCGCCCCCTGCCACCGAGGCGCAGCTGTGTCGCGTGCATCGTGCCGAATACGTGCGCGAGCTGGTAGCCAGTGTGCCGATTGCCGGCTATATGCCGATCGATCCCGACACGTCGATGAACCCGCACACCTATATGGCCGCAGTGCTGGCCGCCGGTGCGGCGGTGGATGCCACCGACAAGGTCATCGCAGGCGAACTTGAAAATGCTTTCTGCAGCGTCCGCCCGCCCGGCCACCATGCCGAGCCTGGCCGCGCGATGGGCTTTTGCTTCTTCAACAACGTGGCCGTGGCCGCGCGTCACGCACTGGAGCATCACGGCTTGCAGCGCGTGGCGATCGTCGACTTTGATGTCCACCACGGCAACGGCACCGAAGCGGCCTTCCGCGATGAGCCCCGCGTGCTGATGTGCAGCATCTTCCAGCACCCGTTCTATCCGTATTCCGGCACCGAGGCGGTGGCGGCCAACATGGTCAACATTCCGCTACCGGCGTATACCAATGGCCTGACCGTACGCGAGGTGGTGGAGACCATCTGGCTGCCGCGCCTGGAGGCGTTCGAGCCCGAGATGCTGTTCATTTCTGCCGGCTTCGATGCGCATCGCGAAGACGATCTGGGCCAGATGGGCCTGGTCGAGGCGGACTACGCCTGGATTACGAAACAGCTGATGCAAGTGGCGCGCAAACACGCCAAGGGCCGGATCGTCAGCTGTCTGGAGGGCGGCTACAACCTCAGCGCGCTTGGCCGCAGCGTGGTGGCGCACGTCAAGGCACTTGCCGAGCTTTAGGCTATCAACGATGACAATTCATTGATGTCATTCGAAAAAGTAATAAAGACATCGTGAAAGAATCGTTCCTAGCATGTGGGGCCTGCCTTACACTAGCGCCTCATTCAAACAAAAAAGAGACGGCAACGGCCTAAGCAGGGCGGTTGCCGTTTTTGTCTGTACGCATGATCGAACTCAAGGGGATATCGCAGCACTTTCGGGGGGCGGGCGGCCATGACGTCCACGCGCTGCGCGACGTCGATCTGACCATCGACCGGGGAGAGATTTTCGGCATCATCGGCCGCAGCGGCGCGGGCAAGAGCACGCTCGTCCGCGTCATCAATCTGCTGAACCGGCCCACCTCCGGCACTGTCACCGTGGCGGGGCAGGAGCTCACCGCACTGAATGCCGATGGGCTGCGCCAGGCGCGCCGCAAGATCGGCATGATCTTCCAGCACTTCAATTTGCTGTCGTCGCGCACCGTGTACGACAACGTGGCGCTGCCGCTGGAGCTGGCCGGCACATCGCGCGAACGCATCCGCGAGATCGTGTTGCCGCTGCTGGAACTGGTGGGCCTGTCCGCACACAAGGATCGTTACCCCGCGCAGATTTCCGGTGGCCAGAAGCAGCGCGTTGGCATTGCCCGCGCGCTGGCGAGCCAGCCCGATGTGCTGCTCTCCGATGAGGCAACTTCCGCGCTGGACCCGGAGACGACGCGCTCGATTCTCGACCTGCTGCGCAAGATCAACGGCGAACTCGGTCTGACTATCGTGCTGATCACACACCAGATGGAAGTCATCAAGCAGGTGTGCGACCGCGTGGCGGTGCTTGACGCCGGCCGCGTTGTGGAACTGGGCCGCGTGATCGACGTGTTTCTGAAGCCCGAGCATGACGTGACGCGCGCGCTCATCGGTGAGGTGATCTCGCAGGAGTTGCCGCCGTCCGTTCTGGCGCGCGTGGAAAGTCGCCTCACCGCGCGTGAGCAGGGTGGCCGTGACCACCTGTTCCGCCTGGCATTTACCGGTGCAGGCGTGGACCAGCCGGTGCTGGCGCAGGCGATCCGCGACTATGGGCTCGACTTCAACATTCTCCATGGCCACATCGACGAGATTCAGGGCCAGGCCTTCGGCTCGCTGGCGATCCTGGCGTCGGGCGAAACCGCTGACATCAACAACGCGATGAACTTCCTGCGCGAGCAAGGCGTGGTGGTCGAGGAGATCAATCATGTGGTCTGACCTGACCGATCTGTTCCTGCCGGCCTTCTGGGAAACGCTGGCCATGGTGGGCGTGTCAGGCGGCATTGGCGCGCTGTTTGGCGTGCCGCTGGGCGTGCTGCTGTATCTGACGACCACGGGTGGCGTGCTGTCGGCACCGGTGTTCAACCGCGTGGCCGGCCTCGTCGTCAATGCCGTGCGTTCGGTGCCGTTCATCATCCTGCTGGTCGCGGTAATTCCATTCACGCGCTTGCTGGCCGGCTCTTCCATTGGCACTGCCGCGGCCATCGTGCCGCTGACGATTGCTGCGATTCCCTTTGTTGCGCGCCTGGTCGAGACTGCGCTGCGCGAAGTGGACCGCGGCCTGATCGAAGCCGCGCAATCGATGGGGGCGACGACGGGCCAACTCGTCTACAAGGTGTTGCTGCCCGAGGCGATGCCCGGCATCCTCGCCGGCCTGACGATCACCTTTGTCAGCCTGGTCGGCTACTCGGCCATGGCCGGTACCATCGGCGGCGGCGGCCTGGGCGACTTGGGCATCCGCTACGGCTATCAGCGCTATGAATCGGACATCATGCTGGCGGTTGTCGTCATCCTGATCGTCTTCGTGCAGGCGGTGCAATCGACGGGCGATTGGCTCGTGCGCCGCCTGAGCCACCGTTAATGACTCAATCGACAGACAAAGCGAGGAAACACAATGAACCGCCGTCAACTGCTGCAATGGTCCGCGAGTCTTGGTGCCGCATTGGCACTGGTCGCAGGCAGCGCCCTGGCGCAGAGCAAGCCGATCAAGATCGGCGTGACCGCCGGCCCGCACGCCGAGATCATGGAAGAAGTGAAGAAGGTCGCCGAAAAGGACGGCCTGAAACTCCAGATCGTCGAGTTCAACGATTACATCCAGCCAAACGCTGCCCTGGCTGCCGGCGATCTGGACGCCAACAGCTATCAGCACCAGCCGTATCTGGACGACCAGATTGCCACGCGCGGCTACAAGTTCGTGAGCGTCGGCCAGACCATCACCTTCCCGATGGGGATCTACTCGAAGAAGATCAAGTCGCTGAAGGAACTGAAGGAAGGTGCGCGCTTCGGCCTGCCGAACGACCCCACCAATGGCGGTCGCGCGCTCTTGCTGCTGCAATCGCAGGGCGTGATCAAACTCAAGCCGAACGCCGGTTTCAAGGCCTCGCCGCGCGACGTGGCCGAGAACCCGAAGAAGCTGAAGTTCGTCGAATTGGATGCCGCGCAACTGCCGCGCTCGCTGGATGATCTGGATGCCGCCGCCATCAACGGCAACTATGCGGAGAAGGCGAACCTGGACCCGACCAAGGACGGCATCGCCATCGAAAGCCCGAAGGGCCCGTATGCCAACGTGATTGCCATCCGCGTGGCCGACAAGGATCAACCCTGGGTCGCCAAGCTCGTGAAGGCGTATCATTCCGACGCTGTGAAGTCCTTCGTCAAGACGAAGTACAAAGATGCGGTGATTGTGGCTTGGTAACCACTTCGTGATCCTTCGGTGATCCGGTAGAGGGTTCTACCAAACAGATTGCCGGACGTTTGACTGGCGTCCGGCAAATTTTCGCGGTTAAAATAGCACGACCGTTCGGAAAAATTACGCGAGCGACCAGCCCCCCTTATAATGGCCGGCGTTTTGCAAAATCGTCTTATCAATTAGTGGAGTGAGCGCATGAAAGTCCTGGTCGCAGTCAAGCGCGTGATCGATTACAACGTGAAAGTTCGCGTGAAGACGGACGGCAGCGGTGTCGATCTGGCCAACGTCAAGATGAGCATGAACCCGTTCGACGAGATCGCCGTGGAAGAGGCGGTTCGCCTGAAGGAAGCGGGCGTCGCTACCGAAGTGATCGCCGTTTCGTGCGGCGTGACGCAGTGCCAGGAAACCCTGCGCACTGCCATGGCCATCGGCGCCGATCGCGGCATCCTGGTTGAAACGAATGAAGAACTGCAGCCGCTGGCCGTGGCCAAGCTGCTCAAAGCGCTGGTCGACAAGGAACAGCCGCAGCTGATCATCCTCGGCAAGCAGGCGATTGACGACGACGCCAACCAGACCGGCCAGATGCTGGCTGCGCTGGCCGGCCTGCCGCAAGCCACGTTTGCCTCGAAGGTGCAGATTGCCGACGGCAAGGCTTCGGTCACGCGTGAAGTGGACGGCGGCCTGGAGACCCTGTCGGTCAAGCTGCCGGCCGTGGTCACCACCGACCTGCGCCTGAACGAGCCGCGCTACGTGACGCTGCCGAACATCATGAAGGCGAAGAAGAAGCAACTCGACACGGTCAAGCCGGAAGATCTGGGCGTGGACGTTGCACCGCGCCTGAAGACGCTGAAGGTGGTCGAGCCCGCCAAGCGCAGCGCCGGCGTCATGGTGCCCGATGTGGCCACGCTGGTGTCCAAGCTCAAGACGGAAGCCAAGGTGCTGTAAGCGGCGGGTTTGTAACCTTCCCGCAACCGCACGCAACTTCAAGCACACCGAACAGGCAGATCAAGATGACCGCACTCGTTATTGCTGAACACGACAACCAATCCATCAAGGCCGCGACGCTGAACACCGTGACGGCCGCCGCCCAATGCGGCGGTGACGTCCACGTGCTGGTGGCCGGCGCTGGCTGCGGCGCCGCTGCACAGGCCGCCGCGCAGATCGCCGGCGTGACCAAGGTGCTGGTGGCCGACGCGCCCCAGTTTGCCGATGGACTGGCCGAGAACGTCGCCGAGCAGGCCCTGGCCGTTGCCGGCAACTACAACCACATCCTGGCGCCCGCCACCGCCTACGGCAAGAACATCCTGCCGCGCGTGGCCGCCAAGCTGGACGTGGCCCAGTTGTCCGACATCACCAAGGTCGACGGCCCGGACACTTTCGAGCGCCCGATCTACGCCGGCAACGCGATTGCCACCGTGCAATCGGCCGACAAGGTGAAGGTAATCACCGTGCGCGGCACGGCCTTCGACCCAGCTGCCGCCACTGGTGGCGCTGCAGCCACCGAAAACCTGACCGCCGTGGCGGACGCCGGCATCTCGCAATTCGTCTCGCGGGAGGTGACGAAGAGCGACCGCCCGGAACTGACCGCCGCGAAGATCATCGTGTCGGGCGGCCGTGGCGTAGGGTCGGGCGAGAACTACACCAAGGTGTTGACGCCGCTGGCCGACAAGCTGGGCGCCGCGCTGGGCGCCTCGCGTGCCGCAGTGGACGCCGGCTTCGTACCGAACGACTACCAGGTCGGTCAGACCGGCAAGATCGTCGCGCCGCAGCTGTACATCGCCGTCGGTATCTCGGGCGCGATCCAGCACTTGGCCGGCATGAAGGATTCGAAGGTGATCGTCGCGATCAACAAGGATCCGGAAGCGCCGATCTTCCAGGTGGCAGACTATGGCCTCGTGGGCGACCTGAACGCCGTCGTGCCGGAGCTGGTGACCGCACTGGGCTAATTGCACTGTGCGACGTGCCTTGGTTAAGGCGCGCCGCAATGCCCGACGCAAAGCCGTTTCCGACCTGTTTGGAAACGGCTTTTTTATACGCAAGCGCCATCAGGAGAGCGCGTCACGCACTCGATGCTGCGCTGTCCTGATCGCGCTTAACGAGAGTTGGAGAGAGACATGACCTATCAAGCCCCCGTCAAGGACATGCTGTTCGTGATGAACGAGCTGGCCGGCCTGGACAACGTCGCCAAGCTGCCCGGCTTTGAGGACGCCACCGCCGATACGGCGCAGGCCGTGCTGGAAGAAAGCGCGCGCTTTACCGGTGAAGTCGTTGCACCGCTGAATGTGGAAGGCGACCGTAACCCGAGCAGCTGGAAGGACGGCATCGTCACGGCCACCGCGGGTTTCAAGGAGGCGTTCGCGCAGTTCGGCCAAGGCGGCTGGCAGGGCGTGCAGCACCCGCTGGAATACGGCGGCCAGGGCCTGCCTAAGCTGATTGCCACGGCGTGCATCGAAATGCTGAATGCGGCCAACCTGTCGTTCGCCCTGTGCCCGCTGCTGACGGATGGCGCCATCGAGGCATTGCTGACCGCCGGCACCGAAGAACAGAAACAGCTTTTCGTCCCCAAGCTCATCTCCGGCGAATGGACGGGCACGATGAATCTCACCGAGCCGCAGGCCGGTTCGGATCTGGCACTCGTGCGCACGCGCGCCGAGCCGGTGGGCGACGGCACGTTCAAAATCTTCGGCACGAAGATCTTCATCACCTGGGGCGAGCACGACATGGCCGAGAACATCGTCCACCTCGTGCTGGCGCGTACGCCGGGCGCGCCGGAGGGTGTGAAGGGGATCTCGCTGTTCGTGGTGCCGAAGTTCATGGTCAATCCGGACGGCTCGCTGGGCGCGCGCAACGATGCGCATTGCGTGTCGATCGAACACAAGCTCGGCATCAAGGCGAGCCCGACGGCCGTGCTGCAATTTGGCGATAACGGCGGCGCGATCGGGACGCTGGTCGGCGAAGAAAATCGCGGCCTGGAATACATGTTCATCATGATGAACGCGGCGCGCTATGCGGTGGGCATGCAGGGCATTGGCGTGTCGGAGCGCGCGTACCAAAAGGCCGTGGCCTATGCGCGTGACCGTGTGCAGAGCCGCCCGGTGGATGGCTCTGCTGCCAAAGCTGTGCCCATCATTCATCACCCGGATGTGAAGCGCATGCTGCTGACGATGCGCGCCATGACCGAAGGCGCGCGTGCGCTGGCCTACGTGGCCGCCGCAGCGTGCGATGCAGGCCATCACTCCGCAGACGATGCTGCACGCAAGCAGAACGCAGCGCTGTACGAATTCCTGGTGCCGATCGTGAAGGGCTGGAGCACCGAGATGTCGATCGACGTGACGAGCCTGGGCGTGCAGGTGCACGGCGGCATGGGCTTTATCGAAGAGACGGGCGCCGCGCAGTTCTATCGTGATGCGCGCATCCTGCCGATCTACGAAGGCACCACGGCCATCCAGGCCAACGACCTGATCGGCCGCAAGACGGTGCGTGACGGGGGCGCGGTGGCGTTGGGCATCTGCGCGGAAATCGCCAAGGTGGAAGCGGCGCTCGCTGCGAAGGGCGGTGCGCATTGCGATGCGATGCGTGCGCGTCTGGCAGCGGGTCGCGAGGCGCTGGAATCGGTGGTGCGATTTGTGGTCGAGCAGACCAAGGCGCAACCGAACGCCGTGTTCGCGGGAAGCGTGCCGTATCTGCGGCTGTGCGGGATCGTGCTGTCGGGCTGGCAGATGGCGCGTGCGCTGCTGGTGGCCATTGACCGCGAGAGCGAAGACCCGAACTTCTACGGCGCGAAGATCGCCACGGCACGCGTGTTTGCAGACGTGTTGCTCACGCAGGCGCCGGGTATCGCACAGTCGATCCTGACGGGCGGCGAGACGATTGGTGCGGTGCCCGAAGCACAGTTTTGAACCGTATCAGCGGAACAAAAAAGGGAGGCTTCGGCCTCCCTTTTTACTGCGTGCGGCGCGGGCGATCAGGCCAGCGCAGGCTTGGTCGCCGGCATCGGCGTGCCGCCCAGGTAGCGATACACCGAGAGGTCATCCGAGCGAATGGCGGGCGAGCGGCCGGACACCAGATCCGCCAGCAGCTTGCCCGAGCCGCAGGCCATGGTCCAGCCCAACGTGCCGTGGCCCGTGTTGAGCCACAGGCCGCGCACTGGCGTCTGGCCCACGATGGGTGTGCCGTCCGGCGTCATCGGGCGCAGGCCCGTCCAGAAGGAGGCGCGCGACACATCCCCGGCACCCGGGAACAGATCGTTGACCACGAACTCCAGCGTCTTGCGCTTGCTCGGGTCCAGGCGCTTGTCATAGCCGACGATCTGCGCCATGCCACCCACGCGGATACGGTCGTCAAAGCGCGTCACGGCCACTTTGTAGGTCTCGTCCAGAATGGTGGACACGGGGCTCTTCGCCGCGTCCGCCATCGGCACGGTGATCGAGAACCCCTTGAGCGGGTAGACCGGCACGTTCACCAGATTCTTCAGGAACGGCGTGCTGTAGCTGCCCAGCGCCACGACCACGAGATCAGCATCGATCGGCTGGCCGTCGACCAGCGCGCCGCGTACGGCGTCGTTCTTGAAGATGAGGCTATTGATCGTGCTGTTGAAACGGAAGCGCACGCCGAGCTTTTCCGCCATCGCAGCCAGGCGCGTGGTGAAGAGCTGGCAATCGCCCGTTTCGTCATTGGGTAGGCGCAAGCCACCGGCCAGCTTGTGGCGGGTCGAGGCCAGGCCCGGTTCACTGCGCACGAGGTCTTCGCGCGAAAGCAGTTCGTAGGGCACGCCAGCACGCTCGAGCACGGCGATGTCGTTCGCGGCGCCGTCGAGCTGTTGCTGGGTGCGGAAGATTTGCAGCGTGCCTTGCTGGCGGCCTTCGTAGGCGATGCCGGTGTCGGCGCGCAGGTCGCGGATGCAGTCGCGGCTGTATTCAGCCAGGCGGACCATGCGCTCCTTGTTCTGCGCATAGCTGGCGGCGTCGCAGTTGCGCAGCATCTGCCACATCCACTTGAGTTGGAAGAGGGTGCCGTCGGGGCGGATCGTCAGCGGCGCGTGCTGCTGGAACATCCACTTGATGGCCTTGAGCGGGACGCCCGGCGCGGCCCACGGCGACGCGTAGCCCGGTGAGATCTGGCCAGCATTGGCGAAGCTCGTCTCCAGCGCCGGACCCGCTTCGCGGTCGACGACAGTGACTTCATGGCCCGCACGGGCCAGGTAATAGGCGCTCGTCACGCCAATCACGCCGCTGCCAAGAACGAGCACGCGCATGGTGATACTCCCCGGAGATGCATTTACGATAGATGCCGCTATCGTATTCGCACAAACCTAGTAATTGTTTCTGTATATTTGACCAAAACAGAAACTACTTCGATTTTGAGGCGTTTTAAGTCATGCGAACCCAGCGCAAGCCCGTCCGGGCACTCGACAAGCTCGATCGGCGCATCCTCGACCTCCTGCAAAAGGACGGGCGCCTGTCGATGAAGGAACTCTCCGAGGCAGTCGGCCTGACCATTACGCCGTGCATCGAGCGCGTCAAACGCCTGGAGCGCGAGGGCTTCATCCTGGGCTATTACGCGCGGCTCAACCCGGCCATGCTGGGAGCGTCGCTGCTGGTGTTCGTGGAGATCAGTCTGGGCAGTAAGTCCGGCAACATGTTCGAGCAGTTCCGGCGCGAGGTGTTGCGTATTCCGGAGGTGCTGGAGTGCCACCTCGTGTCCGGCGATTTCGATTACCTCATCAAGGCCCGCATTCGCGAGATGGGCGAATACCGGCGCTTGCTGGGCGACATCCTGCTGCAATTGCCAGGCGCCGTGCAGTCCAAGAGTTACATCGTGATGGAGGAGATCAAGGAGACGCTGGCCATCGATGTGACGGAAGAGGGCGGGTGACGTAGCGTTGTCACGGAAGCGCTTTAGGCTGGCCGGCAGCTTTATCACCGATAACGGAGCCCGCATGTCCGACCAGCCGATCTTCAAGCCGACCCGCCGCATACTGATCAAGGGTCTCGTTTCCGCTAGCGGCACCGCGATGCTCGGTTCACACATGGGCGAGGTGCTGGCCCAGGGCGTTGCTCCGGCCGCAGTGACGTCCGAGCGCCTGCGTCCGCAATTGCCCGGCGGTGTGATGAGCGGTGATATCACGGCTGACAGTGCCATCGTCTGGAGCCGCACCGATCGTCCGGCACGCATGATCGTCGAATACTCGACGGACGCCGCCTTCAAGAACGTTGCGCGTCGCGTTGGCCCAGCCGCACTTGAAAGCAACGGCCTGACAGCCCGCGTCGATCTGACCGGCCTGCCTGCCGGCGCAGACCTGTTCTACCGCGTGCGCTTCCAGGACCTCGTGCACGATAAGGTCTTCAGCGAGCCGGTTGCCGGTCGCTTCCGCACGGCGCCCGTCCAGGCCAATCGCCCCATCTGCTTCGTTTTCTCCGGCGACGAGGCCGGCCAGGGGTGGGGCATCAACGAGCGTTTCGGCGGCTATCGTCTGTACGAAGCGATGCGCCGCGAATCGCCCGACTTCTTCATCCACTCCGGCGATCAGATCTATGCCGACGGCCCGATCCAGGCCGAAGTGAAACTGCCCGACGGCTCGCTGTGGACCAACTTCGTTACCGAGGCGAAGTCGCACGTTGCACAGACGCTCGACGACTATCGCGGCGCCTTTGCCTACAACCAGCTCGACAAGAACAAGCGCGCGTTTTCCGCCGAGGTGCCGTTCCTCGTGCAGTGGGACGACCACGAGGTGCGCAACAACTGGTACCCCGGCCAGCAGATCGGCCCGGAAGAGAAGCGCTATCAGGAGCGCAGCGCATCGCTGCTGGCGGCCCGCGCGAAGCAGGCGATGTTCGAGTACAACCCGTTCCGTTTCAACCCCGTCGACCCCGAGCAGATCTACCGCGCATTCCGGTACGGCCCGCTGCTCGACGTGTTCATGCTGGACGAGCGCAGCTATCGCGGGCGCAATTCGCCGAACCGCCAGACCCGGCTGGATGCCGATTCGGCCTTCCTCGGTCCGGCACAGGCGGCGTGGCTCAAGCAATCGCTCAAGCAGTCGAAGGCGACATGGAAGGTGATTGCCAGCGACATGCCGATCTCGCTGGTGGTGCCCGATCTGAACCCCGATGTGCCCAAGGGCACCTACGAAGCGTGGGCGAATGCGGATGACGGTGCGCCGTCGGGACGCGAACTGGAACTGGCCGAAATCCTGCGCTTCATCAAGCAGGAAAACATTCAGAACGTGGTGCGGGTGACGGCAGACGTGCACTACGCGCAAGCGACGTACTACCATCCGTCGCGCGCCAAATTCACGGAGTTCAAACCGTTCTGGGAGTTCGTCGGCGGGCCGATCAACGCGGGCACCTTCGGACCGAATGGAGTGGACCAGACGTTTGGGCCGGACGTGCGCTACGTCAGCATTCCCAAGGACAATCCGCAGAACCAGTCGCCCGCGGCGCTGCAGCAATATTACGGCCGAGCCAAGATCGACCCGGCCACGCGCACGATGCTTGTATCGCTGCACGATCTCGACGGCAAATCGCTCTGGGAAGTGAAGCTCGATCCGGAGGCGTAGCCGGCGTCACCCACAGCGCGGTAGGAGCGGATGCGATAGGATCAGCAAGCCCCCGCATCCACTCTGTTCCGCTGTGTCCGATATGTCCGACCGCCGCGTCCCCCGCAAGGGACGCGGTGCCACATCCAGTCTGCAAGGCCGCTTCGAGCGCGACGAACGCACGCGCGTCGATGACGGCTGGCAACCGCTTGTCGGGCATCTCGATCCGGATGAGGCGCCGCCGCGCATCGAGACCAGCGTCTCCATCGAGCGGGCGCGCTCGATCCTCAGCCACAACCAGTCGCCGGATATTCCGTTTGGGGTGTCGCTCAATCCGTATCGCGGGTGTGAGCATGGTTGCGTGTATTGCTTTGCGCGGCCGACGCATGCGTATCTGGACTTATCGCCGGGACTCGATTTCGAGACCAGGCTGTTCGCCAAGACCAATGCCGCCGAGGTGCTGCGCGAAACGCTGGCCAAGCCAGGCTACCGCTGCGAGGCAATAGCGCTGGGCGTGAATACCGATGCATATCAACCGATTGAGCGCGAGTTGCGCATCACACGCGACGTGCTGCAGGTGCTGCACGATTGCGATCACCCCGTCGGGCTGATCACCAAGTCGACACTGATTGAGCGCGACATCGATCTGCTCGCCACGATGGCGGCGAAGAACCTTGTCGTAGCCGCCGTCACCCTCACCACGCTCGACGCTGATCTGGCGCGCAAGCTGGAGCCCCGCGCTGCCACGCCATCGCGCCGCCTGCGCACGATTCGCACGCTGGCCGAGGCCGGTATTCCGGTGGGTGTCAGCGTCGCTCCAATGATCCCCTTTGTTACCGACGACCACATGGAGCAGATCCTGGAAGCCGCGCGCGAGGCGGGCGCCACGTACGCGAGCTACATCGTGCTGCGCTTGCCGAACGAGCTGAACGCGGTGTTCCAGGATTGGCTGATGGCGCATTTCCCCGACCGCGCGCAACGCGTGATGAACCGCATCCGCGATCTGCACGGCGGGCAAGACTACAAGGCGGATTTCGCCACGCGCATGCGCGGCACCGGCATTTGGGCCGATTTGTTGCGGCAGCGTTTCTACAAGGCCGCAGACAGGCTCGGCTTCAGCTACCACCGCTACAACGAACGGGTGCTCGACACCTCGCAGTTCAAGCCGCCCGCGCGTGCCATCAAACCGCGAAAACCGACTGACGAGCGCCAGGGCAGCTTGTTTTGACTACTGCGACAGTTCTTTCGCTGCCTGCACCTGCGTTTCGAAATAGGTCTGAAAGGTGATGGCGAGGCCCGCCATGAGCAGGCCCGTGCCGATCATCAGCGTGAGAATGCTCAGCAGTACGACAGGCCAGCCCGAATGTGTGGGCGTGCCGTCGGGATTGAATTGAGCGTCCCATTTTTCGTCGGGGCGCAAACCGTAGACGAGCGCAGACAGATAGCCCGCCAACACGGAAGCCCCGCCGATCATCGCGCAGACCCAGCCCGGGACGCTCGCCCGCTGGGTGGACCACAGCAGCGCCACGCCAATCACACCGAGCACCATGGCAAGCACTTGCGACCACGCCCAGAAGTCGCGTCCGCCCTTGAGGTAGAAACGATGCGCGCCCACGCTTCCGAACAGGAAGGCGAGCAGCACGGTCAGCAGCTTGGATTTTTTTTGAAGAGCGGTCGTAGGCATAGCGGGCGGTGAACACACGGCGAGACACAGCGCCGCGCATTCTACGCCCAACATCCACCACGGCGCAGCCCAGTGGCGGCGCCGGGAGCGCGTCCTAAAGACGCATCAGCAACGGGGAGAAGAGGCCGTCAGTTCGGCCGGATGCGCACAACGCTGCTCGACGCTTGCGGCAGGTGGGGCAGGATCACTAAATCGGAACCGGACGCAGCGACGGCACGCTCATAGAAATCGTCGTCGATTCCTGCTGCGGCGCCCGATGGTGGGATGCTGCTTCACCGTAGAGCAGGTGAGCCAGCATCAGCATGAATGCCGTGGTCCAGACCAGACCGAGGATAAGCCGCACATGGCGGTGGAGAGGAAATGACATTGGAGCACCTGTTGTCGTTGTGATGGGTGTGATGGCACCGTCGCTTCAAACGTATGCGTGCCACCCGATACGACCCAGGCGTCCCGGCCAAGTTCCGGGATGTGAAATGGGACGGCGACTCAGCTCAACCGCGGCGGGAGCCGTGCCAGTTCCCCTGATCGCCGTTCCCGCGTTCCTGGCGCATACGTTCCTGTTGCTGCCAGTCCCCACGGCCGCCGCCGTCGCGGGGCTGAATCCGACCGTTCAGGCGGTCATCAGCGCGGGCGCGCGCTTCCATCCGCTCCATCTGCGCGCGGATACGGGCGGCCTGTTCGCCTCGGCTGTCCGCGAAGAGTTGCGCCACCAGCGGGCGCGCCCGCGGCATGGTCTGTGCCGCTTGCGTCCATGTGGGCATGGTGGATTCTGCAAAGGCGGCGGCGGTTTGACGCCCCGTTGCGTTGGCAGCCACAGCGCCCGCAGAGGCGACGATCAGAACGCCTGCCGCGAAGGTGCGAAGCAATGCACGGATCGGCATGGCTATCTCCTGTCGGGCAAGAACTCGAAAGCGCGACGCGCCGCGTGCTTCTGGCAGTTGAGAGAGAGATCGACAGCGCGTGTTCATGCCTGTCAATGTAAGGCTTCACTCATCGGGCATCCACTGTCCGAACGTTACCCATGTAACGAGATGTTTCGTGCACGCTTTGCCCGAGCGGTGGGCGACGCAAAGATCATTTCCCGGTGTAGTGGATGCGATACACCGCGCCCGCCAAGTCGTCTGAGACCAGCAGGCTGCCGTCCGGTGCCACGAGCACATCTGCGGGGCGTCCCCAGGCTCTCTCGCCTTGCAGCCAGCCCTGGGCGAACGGCTCCTGCTTCGTGACATTGCCGGCGGCGTCCAGAACGACGCGCACGACGCGGTAGCCCACCTTTGACGATCGGTTCCACGAACCATGCTCCGCAATGAAGACATTGTTTCGGTATTCCGGCGGAAAGCTGCTGCCCGTATAAAAGCGCATGCCTAATGCCGCTACGTGGGCTCCCAGCTTCGCGGCCGGTGGTGTGTAGTCTGAGCACGGATGTCCGGCACCGAACTCAGGGTCCGGAATGTCGCCGGCGTGGCAGAACGGATAGCCAAAGTGCGGATTGGGCTTGGTGATGCGGTTCAGTTCGTCGTCTGGCACGTCGTCACCCATGAGATCGCGGCCGTTGTCGGTGAACCACAATTCGTGCGTGCTCGGGTGCCAGTCGAAGCCGACCGTATTGCGGATGCCGCGCGCCACGAGTTCCAGTCTGCTTCCATCGGCGTTCATGCGCATGAGGTTGGCGTACCGGTTCTCATCGGGGCGGCATATGTTGCAAGGTGCGCCCACCGGCACATACAGCTTGCCGTCCGGCCCGAACGCAATGAATTTCCACCCGTGATGCGTTTCCGTCGGCAGCTTGTCGTTGACGATCACCGGGTCCGGCGGATTACCGAGCCGGCTGTCAATGCCGTCGATCCTCAGCACGCGTGAAACGGCCGACACATAAAGGTTGCCGTCACGCCATGCCACGCCCACCGGCAATTGCAGCCCAGACGCGACCACATGGATCGGCGCATCCGGCGTTTGCAACGACATCGCGTACACCTTGCCCGCGCGGCTGCCTACATAAAGAATGCCGGCTGGAGAGAGTGCCATTTCGCGGGCTGCTGGCATTGCGTCGGTCAGCACTTCGACATGGAAACCCGGCGGTACCCGCACTGACTCGACGGGCAGCTTTGCGAGCGCTGCCGGCCCCGCGCCAAGCCAAGCGGCGAGCACAACCGCCGGCCACAAGCATCGTCCCCGCAAGGCGCGCCAACGGCTACATCGTTTGGATACGCCTAAGTGTTTGTTTGGTCGGAGAAATTGCGCTATACTTGCGCGTTTCTCTGTACGCATATCCAGTTTTTCAAGGAAAAGATCCATGGTCGTGATCCGTCTGGCCCGCGGTGGCTCCAAGAAGCGCCCGTTCTTCAATATCGTTGCTACCGATTCGCGTAACCGCCGTGATGGCCGTTTCATCGAGCGCGTCGGTTTCTACAA
>OAON01000187.1_pt1 | contig 17839 bp, 9 predicted proteins | sample 1670181 | NCBI WGS metagenome assembly OAON01 (sample SAMEA104232306, study PRJEB22302) | sediment metagenome | biome: forest; feature: aquifer; material: sediment | place: USA | collected 2011-08-07 | depth 0.01 m
GCATGGTCGACTTTGGCGGCTGGGACATGCCCGTCAACTACGGCTCCCAGATCGAAGAACATCACGCGGTGCGCCAGGACGCCGGCGTCTTCGACGTCTCGCACATGTGCGTGGTCGACCTCACCGGTGCGCGTGTGCGCGACTTCCTGCGAGGGCTGCTCGCCAACAACGTCGACAAGCTGCAGACCCCCGGCAAGGCGCTCTACAGTTGCATGCTGAACCCCAAGGGCGGCGTGATCGACGACCTGATCGTCTACTTCTTCCGCGAAGACTGGTTCCGCCTGGTGGTCAACGCCGGCACCGCCCCGACGGACCTGGAGTGGATCGTCGCGCAGAACGCCGCCGCCGGCACCGACGTGACCATCACGCCGCGCCGCTCCGACAACAACGCGGGCGCCGAGCCGCTGGGCATCCTGGCGGTGCAAGGCCCGAACGCGCGTGCCAAGACCTACGCCGCGCTGCCCGGCTCGCAGGCCGTGGGCGACGCGCTCAAGCCGTTCAACGCGGGCTTTGTCACCGTGGAAAACGTGGGCGAGATCATGGTGGCCCGCACCGGCTACACCGGTGAAGACGGTTTCGAACTGGTCGTGCCGGCCGCGCAGATTGCGGGCGTCTGGGAGCGCCTGCTGCAGGCCGGCGTGCGCCCGGCAGGCCTGGGCGCGCGCGACACGCTGCGCCTGGAAGCCGGCATGAACCTCTACGGCCAGGATATGGACGAGCACGTCTCGCCGCTCGACGCCGGCCTCGCCTGGACGGTCGACCTGCAAAGCGAACGCGACTTCACCGGCAAGGCCGCGCTGCAAGCCGGTGGACAACGCGAACAGTTCGTCGGCCTGATCCTGCGCGACAAGGGCGGCGTGCTGCGCGCCCACCAGAAAGTCATCACCGCCGCCGGTGACGGCGAGATCACCAGCGGCACGTTCAGCCCGAGCCTGTCGCTCTCCATCGCACTGGCGCGCCTGCCCAAGGACGTGGCCATCGGCACCGACGTACAGGTCGAAATTCGCGACCGCAAGTTGACCGCGACTGTGGTTAAACTGCCGTTCGTGCGCAATGGCAAGGCGCTGGTCAGCTGAACACCGAATTTGCATCCCCCAATACCCATTTTCCGGAGAACCCTTTCATGAGCAACGTCCCCGCCGATCTGAAGTACACCGAACACGACGAGTGGATCCGCGTTGAAGCCGACGGCACGCTGACCATCGGCATTACCGACTTCGCGCAGGAACAGCTCGGCGACATCGTCTTTCTGGAGCTGCCGGAAGCCGGCCGCGCCGTCGCCAAGGACGAAGCGATTGCGGTGGTGGAGTCGGTCAAGGCCGCTTCCGACATCTTCGCCCCGGTGGCCGGCGAGATCGTCGCCAACAACGCTGACGCCGCCGGCGCGCCGGAATCCGTGAACGCCGGCGCCTACGAGGCCTGGCTGTTCAAGATCAAGCCGACCAACGCCGACGACGTGAACGCCCTGATGTCGGCTGCTGATTACGAAGCCAAGATCGGCTAATCCGGTCCTCCGGCCGGTGCGCGCGCCCTGACCTGCGCTGCGCATCGGCCATTGCTTGCATCGCCTGAATTTCGAGCCCTTGCCATGAACGCTCCGCACCCCGCTTCCTCGGCGCTTGCCGCCGAACGCCCGACGTTGGCTGACCTGGAGGCGCGCGACGCCTTCGCGCACCGCCACATCGGCCCGTCTGCCGACGAGCAGACCGCCATGCTCGGCACGCTCGGCTATACCAGCCGCGCCGCGCTGATCGACGCCGTGATCCCGCCGGCCATCCGCCGCCAGGACGGCATGCCGCTGGGCGAATTCACGCAGCCGCTGACCGAAGAAGCGGCGCTCGCCAAGCTGCGCGGCATCGCCGGGCAGAACCGCGTGGTCAAGAGCCTGATCGGCCAGGGCTATTACGGCACGCATACGCCGGGCGTCATCCTGCGCAACATTCTCGAGAACCCCGCCTGGTACACGGCGTACACGCCATATCAGCCGGAAATCTCGCAGGGCCGCCTGGAGGCGATGCTGAATTTCCAGCAGATGGTGATCGACCTCACGGCGATGGACATCGCCAATGCGTCGATGCTGGACGAAGCGACCGCCGCTGCCGAAGCCATGACGCTGCTGCAGCGCATTGGCAAATCGAAGTCGACCGTGTTCTTCGTGGCCGACGACGTGCTGCCGCAAACGCTGGAAGTCGTGCGCACGCGCGCCGAGCCGATCGGCGTGCAAGTGGTGACCGGCCCGGCGGCCGACGCGGCCAAGCACGACGCGTTCGGCGTGCTGCTGCAATACCCGGGCGCCAACGGTGCGCTGCTGGGCGATCTGGCGACGTACCAGGCCCTGACCGATGCCGTGCACGCCGCCGGCGGTCTGGTCGTGGCCGCCGCCGATCTGCTGGCACTCACGCTGCTGGCCGCGCCGGGCGAATGGGGTGCCGACGTCGTGATCGGCAACACGCAGCGTTTTGGCGTGCCGTTCGGTTTCGGCGGCCCGCACGCCGGCTACATGGCCGTGCGCGACGCGTTCAAGCGCTCGATGCCCGGCCGACTGGTCGGCGTGACGATCGATGCGCAAGGCAATCCGGCCTACCGCCTCGCTCTGCAAACGCGCGAACAGCACATCCGCCGCGAGAAGGCCACCTCGAACATCTGTACCGCGCAGGTGCTGCTGGGCGTGATGGCGTCGATGTACGCCGTCTACCACGGCCCGCAAGGCCTGAAGCGCATCGCCCAGCGCGTGCATCGCCTGACCGCCACGCTGGCAGCCGGCCTGCGTGCGATCGGCTACACGCTGGAATCCGACGCGTTCTTCGACACGCTGACCGTCGCCACCGGCCCGCGCACCGCGAACCTGCACATCGCAGCACAGGCGCACGGCATCAACCTGCGCCAGATCGACGATGCGCGACTGGGCATCTCGCTGGACGAGACGGTCACACGCGCGGACGTCGTTGCGCTGTGGGAAGTCTTCGCGCATGCCGCCCACGCCGCCGCACCGGACTTCGACCAGACCGAAGCGGGCGTGGCCGATGCGTATCCGGCCTCGCTCATCCGCCAGAGCGCGTACCTGACGCACCCGGTGTTCAACGCACACCATTCCGAGCACGAAATGCTGCGCTACCTGCGCAGCCTGGCCGACAAGGACCTCGCGCTCGACCGCACGATGATCCCGCTGGGCTCGTGCACCATGAAGCTCAATGCCACCGCAGAAATGCTGCCGGTGACGTGGCCCGAGTTCTCGAACATCCACCCGTTCGCGCCGGCCGACCAGACCGTCGGCTACCGCGAGATGATCGACCAGCTCGAGCAGATGCTGTGCGCCGCCACCGGCTACGCGGCCGTGAGCCTGCAGCCGAACGCAGGTTCGCAAGGTGAGTACGCCGGTCTGCTGATCATTCACGCCTACCACGCCAGCCGCGGTGAAGCGCACCGCAACGTGTGCCTGATCCCATCGTCGGCGCACGGTACGAACCCCGCATCGGCGCAGATGGCCGGCATGCAGGTCGTTGTCGTGGCGTGCGATGAGTGCGGCAACGTCGATCTGGCCGACCTGGAGAAGAAGGCGGCCGAGCACAGCAAGAACCTCGCGGCGATCATGATCACCTACCCGTCCACGCACGGCGTGTTCGAGGAAGGCGTGAAGCGCGTCTGCGAGATCGTGCACAGCCACGGCGGTCAGGTCTACGTGGACGGCGCGAACATGAACGCCATGGTCGGCACGGCCGCGCCGGGCCACTTCGGCGGCGACGTCTCGCACCTGAACCTGCACAAGACGTTCTGCATTCCGCACGGCGGCGGCGGCCCGGGCGTTGGTCCGGTGGCCGTGGGCGCACACCTCGCGCCGTTCCTGCCCGGCCGCGCGGCGTCGGGTGAAGATGCCAGCCAGAACATCGGCAACGTGTCGGCGTCGGCGTTCGGCTCTGCGTCGATCCTGCCGATCTCGTGGATGTACATCGCGATGATGGGCGCCGCGGGCCTGACCGCCGCCACCGAGACGGCTATCCTGACGGCCAACTACGTGGCCAAGCGTCTTGCGCCGTACTACCCGGTGCTCTACACGGGCGCGCACGGCCTGGTGGCGCACGAGTGCATTCTCGACATCCGCCCGCTGCAGAAGGAATCGGGCATCAGCAACGAAGACATCGCCAAGCGCCTGATGGACTTCGGCTTCCACGCGCCGACGATGAGCTTCCCGGTGCCGGGCACGCTGATGATCGAGCCCACCGAAAGCGAGCCGAAGGTGGAACTCGACCGCTTCATCGACGCGATGATCGCCATCCGCGGCGAAGTCGACAAGGTGATCTCGGGCGAATTCGACCGCGAAGACAATCCGCTCAAGCACGCACCGCACACCGCAGCCGTGGTGATGGCCGATGACTGGTCGCACAAGTACACGCGTGAGCAGGCCGCCTACCCGGTGGCATCGCTGCGCGCGCGCAAGTACTGGCCGCCGGTCGGCCGCGCCGACAACGTCTACGGCGACCGCAACCTGTTCTGCGCCTGCGTACCGATGAGCGAGTACGCGCAGGACTAAGCCGGCGACCCGGTGCGCGATTGCCATCGCGCTACGCCACAGGCGGCCGCCTCGCACCACGGGGCGGCCGTTTGCATCTGAACAACCCGTGCGCGGGCGGCCACAAGCCGACTCGCCCCTTTTGCAAAACGCCCCCGGAGCCTTACCCATGGCTGTTTCTGTTTTCGACCTCTTCAAGATCGGCATCGGTCCGTCCAGCTCGCACACCGTCGGGCCGATGCGCGCCGCGCTGATGTTCGCCTCGGGCCTCGAAGCCGATGGACTGATGCCGCAAGTCGCCAGTGTCCGCGTCGAGCTGTACGGTTCGCTCGGCGCCACTGGCAAGGGCCACGGCACCGATCGCGGCGTCATCCTCGGTCTGATGGGCGAGGCGCCGGACACGATCGACCCTGACACCATCGACGCCAAGCTCGCGGCGCTGCGGGCGTCACAGTCGCTGTCGCTGCTGGGCCGTCACGCGGTGCGCTTTACCGAGAAGGAGCACATCGCCTTCTATCGCCGCGAGGCGATGGCCGAGCATCCGAACGGCATGAAGTTCCACGCCTTCGATGCAGCAGGCGAGCGGCTGCGCGAAGCGCGCTATCTGTCGGTCGGCGGCGGCTTTGTCGTCACCGCTGGCGCACCGAACACGCAGGTGCTGGCCGCACATGACCAATTGCCGCATCCGTTCCGCAGCGGCAAAGAACTGCTGGCGATGTGCGAATCGACGGGCAAATCCATCGCCCGGTTGATGCTCGAAAACGAACTGACGTGGCGCAGCGAAGCCGAAGTGCGCGCCGGCCTGCTCAACATCTGGCACGTGATGCAGGCGTGTGTCGCGCGCGGCTGCCGCACGGAAGGCGAACTGCCGGGCCCGTTCCATGTGCGCCGCCGCGCGGCCGAGTTGTATTCGCGGCTCACGGTGCAGGCAGAACGCACACTGTCCGACCCGCTGTCGGTGATCGACTGGGTGAACCTGTATGCGATTGCCGTGAACGAAGAGAACGCCGCAGGCGGGCGCGTCGTCACGGCGCCGACCAACGGCGCAGCCGGGATCATCCCGGCCGTGATGCATTACTACGACCGCTTCGTGCCCGGCGCGAACGACAATGGCGTGGTGGATTTCCTGCTCACCGCTGGCGCGATCGGCATGCTTTACAAGATGAATGCGTCGATCTCGGGCGCGGAAGTCGGCTGCCAGGGCGAAGTCGGTGTGGCGTGTTCCATGGCGGCGGGCGCACTCGCTGCGGTGCTCGGCGGCACGCCAGCGCAGGTGGAAAACGCTGCTGAGATTGGCATGGAGCACAACCTGGGGCTGACATGCGACCCGGTCGGCGGGCTGGTGCAGATTCCGTGTATCGAGCGCAATGCGATGGCGTCTGTGAAGGCGGTGAATGCGGCGCGCATGGCGTTGCGGGGGGATGGCACGCATTATGTTTCGCTCGACTCCGTGATCAAGACGATGCGCGAGACGGGGGCGGATATGAAGACGAAGTACAAGGAGACGGCGCGCGGGGGGTTGGCGGTGAATATTGTGGAGTGCTGATATTTGGTTTGGGTTTTGGTTTTTGCGTTGGTGGTCCGCCCCCGTCCACTCCTATAATCCGCGCCACAAGAACCTTCTTTGGAGACCCGCAGGATGCAATCCCTCCATCCTCCCAAGCACCTTACGGCAGCGACCCTGCCTGAGCTAACGCTGCGCGGCATGATCCTCGGCGCGATCATCACCGTGATCTTTACCGCTTCAAACGTGTACCTCGGCCTGAAGGTCGGCCTGACGTTCTCTTCGGCGATTCCGGCAGCGGTCATTTCGATGGCCGTGCTGCGCATGCTCGGCGGCACGAACATCCTTGAGAACAACATGGTGCAGACGCAGGCGTCTGCGGCCGGGACGCTGTCTTCGATCATCTTCATTCTGCCCGGGCTGGTGATGATCGGGCACTGGCAAGGTTTCCCATTTTGGCAAACGTTTGGAGTCTGCATGGCGGGCGGCATGCTCGGCGTGGTGTTTACGATTCCGCTGCGCCACGCGATGGTGGTGCAAAGCGACCTGCCCTATCCCGAAGGCGTGGCGGCGGCAGAAATTCTGCGCGTGGGCAGTGGCGAGCCAGCGGACGGTGAAGCCGCTGCCGATGACGACGCTGTTCCCGCCGCCACCGGCATGCGCGATCTGGCAGCGGGTGGCATCGTCGCGGCCATCGTGGCGTTTGCCACCAGCGGCCTGCGCTTGCTCGGAGAAGGTGCGAGCTGGTGGTTCGCTGCGGGCGCCGCGGTGGTGCGCTTGCCCATGGGTTTTTCGACTGCGCTGCTGGGCGCGGGCTATCTGATCGGCCTGGTGGCGGGGCTGGCCATGCTGGTGGGCCTGGTGATCGCCTGGGGCATCGCCGTGCCGTATCTGACGTCCATCACGCCGATGCCGGCGGGCAAGGCGCTCTCGGCGTTTGGCACGGATGTGTGGCGCACGCAGGTGCGTTTTATCGGCGCTGGCGTGATTGCGGTGGCGGCCGTGTGGACGCTGGGCACACTGATCGGCCCGGTGGTGCACGGCGTGAAGCGCTCGTTTGGCAGCTTGCGCCCGAAGGCTGATGGCGCGCTGCGCACCGAGCAGGACATGGCGCCGCGCTGGATTCTGCTGGTCACGCTGGCGATGGTCGTGGTACTGGTGATCACCTTCGCTGCATTTCTGGCGCCGACCATGCTGTCGGCCGGCTCGCGCTGGACGCTGATCACCTTCGCGGTGATCTTTGCGGTGGTGTTCGGCTTTCTGGTGGCGGCGGCGTGCGGCTACATGGCCGGGCTGATCGGTTCGTCGTCGAGCCCGATTTCGGGCATCGGCATCATCGCCATCACCTTGGTGTCGCTGCTGCTGTTGGCCATCGGCGCGGACAACGGTATCGTGGGTTCGCCCGAAGCGAGCAAGCTGGGCATTGCGCTGGCGATCTTCACAACGTCGGCCGTGGTGGCCGTGGCGACCATCTCCAACGACAACCTGCAGGACCTGAAGACCGGCTGGCTGGTCGGGGCCACGCCGTGGCGCCAGCAGGTGGCACTGCTGATCGGCTGCGTGGCGGGCGCGGCAGTCATCTCGCCGGTGCTGGAGCTGCTGTATAACGCGTATGGCTTTCCGGGTGCGCTCCCACGTGCCGGCATGGATGCGGCGCAGGCGCTGTCGGCTCCGCAGGCGACGCTCATGACGGCCATCGCCACCGGCATCTTCACGCACCAGCTGCAGTGGAACATGGTGATTGCGGGCATCGTGATCGGCGTGCTGCTGATCGCGGTCGACTGGGCGCTCAAGCAACGCGGCGGCGTTGCGCGGCTGCCGGTCCTGGCAGTGGGCATCGGCATCTATCTGCCGCCGACGGTCAGCACGGTGCTGGTGGCCGGTGCGGTGCTGGCGTGGATCATCGAAAAGATTCTTGCCAAGCGCGCGCAGGCGGCCGGCGTGCCGTACGAGCGCTATGCCGAGGTGCCGAACCGCCACGGCGTGCTACTGGCGTCGGGCCTGATCGTGGGCGAAAGTCTGGTGGGTGTGCTGATGGCGGCAGTGATCGGCAGCACGGGCAAGGATGCGCCGCTGGCCATCGTGGGGGCGTCGTTTGAAGGCACGGCGCAATGGCTTGGGCTGATCGTCTTCGCCTTGGTATGCTGGGCCTTCGCGCGCCGCGTACTGGCGGTGCGTCCGACTCATTGACCCCATCACGCATCATGCTGCTCCGCGACGCAACGCAGGCTGACCTGCCGGCCATCCTCGCCATCTACAACGACGTGATCGCCAACTCCAATGCGATCTACACCGAAACACCGGTCACGCTGGAAGACCGCACCACGTGGCTGGCCTTGCGTGCCACGCAGGGGTATCCGGTGCTGGTCGCCGACGATGATGGGCAGGTGGCAGGCGTTGCATCGTTTGGGGATTTCCGGCCCTACCCGGGCTTTCGCACCACCGTCGAGCACTCGGTGCACATACACCGCGACTGGCGTGGCAAGGGGCTGGGCAGTCGGCTGGTCGAGGCGCTGTGCGAACGTGCCGCTGCCCTGGGCAAGCACCTGATGGTGGGCGCCATCGACGGTGCCAATGCGGGCTCGATTCGCCTGCATGAAAAGCTCGGCTTCAAGGAAGTGGGCCGCATGCCCGAGGCGGCCATCAAGCACGGTCAGTGGCTCGACCTCGTGTTCATGCAGCGCTGGCTGGAAGCGCCGGGAACGGTCCGAAGCGACTGATCGTTCTTCGATGATGCGTCAGGCGGGCTGCGTTGCCGCCTGCTGCGTCCAGCGCCCGCAACCGCGTCGCACGGTCTCGTGCAGGTTGCGGGTTTCACGTTGCGCCGCGCGGATCCATTCCGCATCGGCGTCGCACGCCTCCACCACCTCCCGCACCATGTCGAGCGCGCCTTCGGACGACAGCGCTTCGGCGTGTGCCGACAGTACCTTGCTCGTCTCCAGGATGTGGTCGGCCAGCGCACCGCGATTGCCCGTGGCCGGGTCGACGTATTCGCCAGCCAGCCCGAAGCGGCACGCCTGGAAGCGGTTGAAGGTGTAGACCAGGTAATCGTCTTCCACGGGCATGAACGGGCGATCGAGCAGCAGCCAGCGCCCCAGCGCCTGGATATAGGCGGCGATGGCGGCGGCGCGTTCGACGGTCAGCGGTGTGTCCATCACGCGGACTTCGATCGTGCCGAATTCGGGCTTGGGGCGGATGTCCCAATAGAAGTCCTTCATGCTTTCGATCACGCCGGTGGCGTGCATCTTGTCGAAGTATGCGATGAAGGCATCCCACGTCAGCACGAACGGCGCGCGGCCCGACATCGGAAAGGCGCTGACCGAGTTCATGCGCGCGGATGCAAACCCCGTATCCACGCCCTGCACGAATGGCGACGACGCTGCCAGCGCAATGAAGTGCGGCACGTAGCGCGACATGGCGTGCAGCAGATACAGCGCATCGTCCGGATTCGGGCAGCCAATATGCACGTGCTGCCCGAACACGGTGAACTGCTTGGCGAGGTAACCGTACAGATCCGAGATGTACTGATAGCGCGGCGATTGTGAAATCTGGCGCTGGCTCCACTGCTGGAACGGATGGGTGCCGCCGCCGCAGATGCCGATGTTCAGCGCAGTGGCGGCTTCAGCCATGCGGTCGCGCATCTCGCGCAACTGCCAGAGTGCCTCGTCATGGCTGTGGCAGATGCCGGTGGAGATCTCGATCATCGAATCGGTGATCTCGGGCTTGATGTCGCCGGGGTATTCCTTGCCCTTGAGCATGCGCAGCAGGTCGGGCGACGCCGAGGCAAGGTCGTAGTCGTGACGATTGACGAGCTGCAGTTCCAGCTCGACGCCAAACGTGAGTGCTTCGGATTTCGAGAATGGTTCGAGGGACATGGGGCTCAGTGCCTCCCTTCGTCTTGTCGCACCTCACCTGCCCAGCGCAGCGAACGCGCGGTCAGGATCGGCGCAGCAATCTGCTGGATCGCCAGCGTGCACAGGATGATGGCCGCCAGCGGACCACCGGTTTGCGGATACAAAGCCGCCGTATCGTGCATCAGCAACCATGACAGTCCGGACATGGGCCCAAGGGCCAGGCCCAGCGCGATGCTCTGCCGCATCGACAGGCCCGTGAACGAGCCCAGCGCCGTCGTGGCCGCCAGTTTGGCGATAAAGCGCGACAGCACCAACGCCACCGCCGCCACACCGCCGATCACCCAGTCCGACGCCTTGAGCGGCAAGCCGAGCGACACGATCATCACCACAATCAGGATGCTGCCCGCGCTGCCGAAGTGCGAGGGCCACACGCGCGGGTGATCGTCTTGGTGCTTGAACACCACGCCTGCCAACAGCAGCGTGAGCGGTACCGACAGCTTGAGCAGCTTGGCCATCGCCAGTGCAAACAGCACCAGGCCGACGAGCACCAGGAACGCATAGTGATCGTCACCCGCCATGCGGTGATACAGCGCATGGCCCACCTTGCCGACCACCCAGGCCAGAAGCACGGAACCTGCCAGCAGGTACAGCGGGTGGATGAGCGCCGCCGCCCAGTGGCCGTATTCACTGTGCAGCCAGCCGGCGGTCAGCGGCACCAGCACGCTTGCGTAGATGCTGTTGAGCGCGCCCAGCGAGAGCAGTCGCTCCGTCACCTGGCCTTCGGCGCGCAGTTCGTTCTTGAGTTGCAGGAGCACCGTCGGGGACGTGGCCACCGCGATGGCGCCTGCGGCCACCGCCACCGACGACGTCACGCCAAACAGCTGCAGCACCCAGGTGACCAGGCCCCAGGTCAGCAGACTTTCAAAGCCGCTTGTGAGCAACAGCCAACGATTGGCGCGCAGCCACTCGAACGACAAGCGGTGCCCCAGCTCGAACAGCGCCAACGCCAGCGCCATCTCGATCAGGATGTGGGTCTGCTCGAGCATGTCGGCGTCGATGAGCGGGCGGCCGAGCACGCCGGCCACCAAGCCCGCCACCGCGTAGCCGACGATGCGCGGCAGCTTGAGCGCCGCGCGCGCAAACTCGCCGCACAACGCCGCGCCAACCAGCGCCAGCCCGATCCAGAAAAGGCCGCCGGGAGCGGGCGGCCACGAAGGGAAGAGATCGTGAAGTCCTGTCATGGGCGACATGGTACCCGAAGCCCCCATCCGGGAAAGTCAGCCAAGCACTGACACGCGTTAGAGCCGCGTTACACGATATTTAATAATAGATCGGTGATTTTCGACACAAAAAGCGACAACTCTGTGTTTGGAACCTGAGACCGCCGGCAAAGAAAAACCGCCCCGGAGGGCGGTTTTCATACTGCAAATGGCTGAGAGCCGGTCGGATTACTTGCCGCCGACGCTCTCCAGCGGCGTCCACTTGCCGCCGGTGACCTTGTAGACGGTGATGCCGCCGTCCTTCAGGTCGCCCTTGTCGTCATAGGCGTAGTGCTTGGCGGTGACGCCTTGCGTGTTGGTGGCAGCCAGGATCGGCAGGTACTTGGCCGGGTCGGACGAACCGGCAGCCACCATCGCCTTCATCAGGGCCATCGCGCCGTCGTAGGCGTACGGCGAGTACGTCTGCACCGGCGTGCCGAAACGCTTCTCATAGCGGGCCTTGTAGCCAGCGCCGCCCGGCATCTGCTCCAGCGGCAGACCGGCCAGCGATGCCACCATGCCTTCCGCCGCTTGCGGGCCGGCCAGCTTGATGAAGTCGTCGGTCTTGGACATTTCGCCCGACATCAGCGTGGACTTCATGCCCAGCTCGCGCATCTGCTTGAGCAGCGGGGCCGATTGGCCTTCGGCGCCACCGTAGAACACGGCGTCCGGGTTCTTGCTCTTGATCTGCGTGAGGATGGCCTTGAAGTCGCTGGCCTTGTCGTTGGTGAATTCGCGACGCACGATGGTGGCGCCGGCAGCCTTGGCAGCCTTCTCGAACTCGTCGGCCAGACCTTGGCCGTAGGCCGTGCGGTCATCCACGATGGCGATGTTCTTGTAGCCCAGCTTCTTGACGGCGAACGTGCCGACCACCGAGCCCTGCTGGGTGTCGGAAGTCATCATGCGGAACGTCGTCTTGTAGCCCTGCTTGGTGTATTCCGGCGCGGTTGCCATGGCGATCTGCGCGATGCCGGCCTGGTTGTACACGCGCGACGCCGGGATGCTGGTACCCGAATTGAAGTGGCCGAGCATGCCCTTGATGCCGCTGTCCACCAGCTTCTGGGCGACTGCCGTACCGGTCTTCGGGTCAGCCTGGTCGTCTTCCGCCATGAGCTGGAACTTGACTTCCTTGCCGGCGATCTTCGGGTGCGTGGCATTGAACTCTTCAACGGCCAGGGTCGCGCCGTTCTTCATGTCCGTGCCGTATTGCGCTTGCGGACCCGACATCGGGGCAGCAAAGCCCAGCTTGATGACTTCCTGGGCCGATGCGGCCGTCATTGCACCACCCGCCAGCGCGCACAGTGCTGCCGCCAGACACAGTTGCTTCAATTTCATTTGTGCGTCTCCTAGTTCAAACGCAATTTGGATCAATAGCGCGACGGGATCACCGTCGCCCTCCTCCCGCTTCGCATCCCATCCGCACCCGTCGTGCGCATGGAACCGCGAATCCTGCTCGTGCTCCCCGTCAGCCGATGGTCATCAGGCTGGCGTTGCCACCCGCGGCGGCCGTATTGACCGACAGCGAACGCTCGATCAGCAGGCGCTCCAGCGCCAGCCCTTCCCCGCCATGCGGCAGGCCTTGCACCCCCACGATCGGGCCGGCACGCCGTGCCAGTCCTTCGCAGATGGCGCGCAGATGGTCCGAATCGCCGTGATGCAGCACCGCATCAAACGCCGCTTCGTCGGTCGAGCCGACCACGCGGACGCGCGATTGTACTGCCGCCGGCAAGCCCCGAAGTACTGCTTCGATGGCAGGGTTTTCCTGCACAACGGCCAGGCTGCCGACAGCCAGGATGGCGGCGAGCTGGCGCAGCCAATCCGCCGGATCGGCCGCCACGCATAGCACGGCTTCGCGCGGCAACAGCGTGTAGGTGTTGCGCTCGCCGGTCGGGCCGGGCAGCGTGGCGGTGGCGCCCGTGGCCGAGGCTGCAGCCAGGCGCTCGCACAGCGAGGCCAGTTCCGGCGATTGCTTGCGAGCCCATTCCGTCAGCGCATCGAACGGCGCCAGCAGCGCGCGGCGCGCATCGGTATCGACCTCCGTACCCGCGCCTGCGGTCAGTTGCAGCGCGGTGCGCATTGCGTCCTGCGGGCACGTCGACAGCAGACGCAGCAGATACAGCGGGCCGCCGGCCTTCGGGCCCGTGCCCGACAGGCCTTCGCCACCGAACGGCTGCACGCCAACCACGGCGCCGACGATATTGCGGTTCACATACAGGTTACCCACGTGCGCGCGGTCTACCACGTGCGCGATGGTCTCGTCGATACGCGTGTGGATGCCCAGCGTCAGCCCGTAGCCCGTACCGTTGATCTGCTCGATCAGCTTCGTCAAACCGGTGTTGTCCGCCGAACGCTTCCACCGCACCACGTGCAGCACGGGGCCAAAGATCTCGCGCGTCAGGTCCGACAGGCTGTCGAGTTCGATCACCGTCGGCGGCACGAACGTGCCGTGCGCGCATGCGGCCGGCACCGGTGCCTGATGCACACGGCGGCCCTTGGCGCGCATCGCTTCGATGTGGCCGACGATGTTGTCGCGCGCTTCGGCGTCGATCACCGGGCCGACATCGGTGGCGAGACGATCCGGATTGCCCATCGCCAGCTCGGCCATGCCACCTTTGAGCATCGCGAGCACGCGGTCGGCGACGTCATCCTGCAGGCACAGCACGCGCAGCGCCGAGCAACGCTGGCCTGCCGAATCAAACGCAGACGACAGCACATCGGCCACCACCTGCTCAGCCAGCGCCGACGAATCGACGATCATCGCGTTCTGGCCACCGGTCTCGGCAATCAGCGGGATCGGCGCCCCGTTGGCATCGAGGCGCCCGGCCAGGGTGCGCTGCAGGATGCGCGCGACTTCGGTGGAGCCGGTAAACATCACGCCCTTGGTGCGCACGTCCTTCACCAACGCGGCGCCGACGGTCTCGCCGCGGCCCGGCAGCAGTTGCACGGCACCGGCCGGCACGCCGGCTTCGCGCAGGATGCGCACAGCCTGGGCGGCGATCAGCGGGGTCTGCTCAGCGGGCTTGGCGAGGACCGGGTTGCCTGCAGCCAGCGCAGCGCTCACCTGGCCGGTGAAGATCGCCAGCGGGAAGTTCCACGGGCTGATGCAGACCACCGGGCCCAGCGGGCGATGCGTGTCGTTCGAGAACCCGCCGCGCACCTGCGCCGCGTAATAGCGCAGGAAATCGACGGCTTCGCGCACTTCGGCAATCGCATTGGACAGCGTCTTGCCCGCCTCGCGAATGATCAGCCCCATCAGGTGCTGCATCTCGCCTTCCATGAGGTCTGCTGCGCGATCGAGCAGTGCGGCCCGTGCCTCGGGCGGCGTGGCTTGCCAGATCGGGGCGGCAGCGGCGGCGGCCGACAACGCGGCATCCACATCGGCTTCGGTGGCTTCGGTCACGTGGCCGACCACGTCACGCAGGTCCGACGGATTGCGCACCGGCTGCCGAAGTTGCGATGGGCCCCCCACGTAAGGCGCATCGCCGATGGTCGGCTCGGCCGTCCAGACGGTGCTGGTGCCGGCAAGAAGGGCGGACGACAACGACGCCAGGCGCTGCTCGTTCGCCAGGTCGATGCCCGACGAGTTTGCGCGAACGTCACCGTAAAGGGCGCGCGGCAGCGGAATCTTCGGATGCGGCAGGCCGAGCGTCCCTTCATCGGCGTGCATCTTTTCCACCACCGCCACCGGGTCGGCGACGAGGTCGTCCAGAGGAATCGACTCGTCCGCGATGCGGTTCACGAACGAGGTGTTGGCGCCGTTTTCCAGCAGACGGCGCACGAGGTAGGCCAGCAGCGTTTCATGCGTACCGACCGGCGCGTAGATGCGGCACGGGCGGTTCAGCTTGCCCGGCTTGTTTCCGACGACCTGCTCGTACAGCGGCTCGCCCATGCCGTGCAGGCACTGGAATTCATATTGGCCGGGGTAGTAGTTCTGGCCGGCCATGTGGTAGATGGCCGCGAGCGTGTGCGCATTGTGCGTGGCGAACTGCGGGAAGATCGCTTCCGGCGCGGCCAGCAGCTTGCGCGCGCAGGCCAGGTACGACACGTCGGTGTAGACCTTGCGCGTGTAGACGGGGTAGCCCTCCAGGCCGTCGACCTGGGCGCGCTTGATCTCGCTGTCCCAATACGCGCCCTTCACCAGGCGGATCATCAGGCGATGCTTGCTGCGACGGGCTAGGTCGATGATGTAGTCGAGCACGAACGGGCAGCGCTTCTGGTACCCCTGCACCACGAAGCCGATGCCATTCCAGCCAGCTAGCTCGGGCGCAAAGCACAGGCGCTCCAGCAGGTCGAGCGACAGCTCCAGGCGGTCGGCCTCTTCCGCATCGATGTTGATGCCGATGTCGTATTCGCGGGCCAGCATCGCCAGCGCCTTCACGCGCGGATACAGCTCGTTGATGGTGCGGTCGTATTGCGCGCGGCTGTAGCGCGGGTGCAGCGCCGACAGCTTGATCGAGATGCCCGGCCCTTCGTAGATGCCGCGCCCGCCCGAGGCTTGTCCGATCGCGCGGATCGCCTGCTCGTACGACGCGAGGTAGCGCTGTGCGTCTTCCTCCGTCATCGCGGCCTCGCCGAGCATGTCGTAGGAATAGCGGAAGCCCTCGGCCTCGAACTTGCGCGCGTTGGCCAGTGCTTCAGAGATGGTTTCGCCGGTGACGAACTGCTCGCCCATCAGGCGCATCGCCATATCCACACCCTTGCGGATCAGCGGCTCGCCGCTCTTGCCGATGATGCGCGTGAGCGCCTTCGACAGCCCGGCTTCGTTATGCGTGGCGACCAGCTTGCCCGTCAGCAGCAGGCCCCAGGTGGCGGCGTTCACGAACAGCGACGGGCTCTGGCCCAGGTGCGAATGCCAGTTGCCGTTGCTGATCTTGTCGCGGATGAGCGCGTCGCGCGTGGCCTTGTCGGGAATGCGCAGCAGCGCCTCAGCCAGGCACATCAGCGCCACGCCTTCCTGGCTCGACAGCGAGAATTCCTGGATGAGACCCTGCACCAGACCTTCGCGGCCGGTGCCGACTTTTTGCGTGCGGAGCTTGCCGGCGAGGTCTCGTGCGAGTTGCTTGGCTTCCGAGGCGAGCGCGCCCGGCAGGCGGGCCTGCTCCAGCAGCATCGGAATGGCTTCGGTTTCCGGCCGACGGTAGGCGGCGGTAATGGCAGCGCGCAGGACCGACTGCGGTTGCACGCTTTGCGCAAATTCGAGGAACGGTTGCACCGCAGGCTCGTCACCCTCGTGCACGTCCGAGACGGCTGCGGCGGCGGACGGGAGGCCATCCGCCGCCGTGCCGTTTGCATCAGTTGGCAGCTGCCCCCGCTCCACTTGGTCCAGATACGTGAAGATCGCCTGCTTGATCAGCCAGTGCGGCGTGCGGTCAATGGACTGCGCAACGCGCTTGAGGCGTTCACGCGAAGCATCGTCCAGTTTGACCCCGAGGGTGGTTGTAGCCATGTGGGTTCCTATCCAGAGCTGCCATTGCCTGGCTTGTGGCCGGCAAATTGGGCGGATCATACGCCCGGGAGTCTTGAAGGTGCAACCTAGTGAAACCCCTTGGTTCGAAATGGGTAGATGGTGGTGCAACCGCAGAGGCGGTTGGGGGACTTTTGGGCGACTTTTATTGTTGGGTGGGCGGTTTTTTTTGCTTTTGGTGCATCTCTTGTTTCATCCCCTGCCGGGGCTGACTCACTTTCTTTGGTCTTGTGTATGGACCGGGGACATAGGTGACAGGTGTGCGAGGACATGGTTGACACTTTGAGCGGCACATTCGCTCGGAGGTCAGGCCATGCCCTGGAGCACACGAGACACCATGAGCCTTCGTCAGGAATTCGTTCTATTGGCCCGGCAGGAAGGCTGTAACCGGCGCGAGCTGTGTCGGCGGTTCGGCATCAGCCCGCAAACCGGCTACAAGTGGCTGGCTCGTTACGTTGAGTCGGGGGACGCCGGACTGGCTGACCGGACGCGCCGTCCCTCGCACAGCCCGATGCGTACCGAGGCCGAGCTTGAACAGGCCGTCATCGCGTTACGCCAGCAGCATCCTGCGTGGGGCGGGCGCAAGATCAGCCGCCGCTTGGCCGACTTGGGCTGGAGTGATGTACCGGCGCCCAGCACCGTGACCTCCATCCTGCATCGGTATGGGTTGATTGCACCCGAAGCCTCAGACGCCTCCACGCCCTGGCAGCGCTTTGAGCACGCTGAACCGAACCAACTCTGGCAGATGGATTTCAAGGGCGGGTTCGCGTTGGCCGACGGCCAGCGCTGCTCGCCGCTGACCGTGATCGACGATCACTCCCGCTTCAACCTGGTGCTGGCGGCCTGCACGCAGACGCAGAGCGCGGTCGTGCAGCGTCACTTGCGCCAGGCCTTCGAGCGCTATGGGCTGCCGCTGCGCATCAACGCCGATAACGGCGCACCTTGGGGCAGTCCCACCCGGCCGGGGCAACTCACGGGCCTGGGCGTCTGGCTCATCCGCCTCGGTGTGCGCCTGAGCTACAGCCGCCCCGCCCACCCGCAGACCAACGGCAAGGACGAGCGCTTCCACCGCACGCTCAAGGCCGAGGCCCTGGCCGGGCGCTACTTCGCCTCTTGCGACGCGGTCCAGCACGCGCTGGATGCTTGGCGCACCGTCTATAACTGCGAGCGCCCGCACCAGGCCATCGACCTGGCCACGCCCATCACACGCTACCGGCCCAGCCCGCGACCGTATCCGTCTACGTTGGCACC
>OAON01000263.1_pt1 | contig 14673 bp, 11 predicted proteins | sample 1670181 | NCBI WGS metagenome assembly OAON01 (sample SAMEA104232306, study PRJEB22302) | sediment metagenome | biome: forest; feature: aquifer; material: sediment | place: USA | collected 2011-08-07 | depth 0.01 m
CCGCACGCAACAGCGGCGTGTATTCGGATTTCATGACGACCTCGCCGACAAAGCAGCTCGGCGCAATGCGTGCCACGTCGAAGGGCAGCGGATCGTCTTCCTTCATGCCAACCGGCGTGGCGTTGACGACCACATCGAAGCCATCCGGATCATTCGATCCCGTGCGCACCACCAGCGCGGGGTAGTGCTCAAGTAGACGTCGGCCGAGCGCTTCGGCGGATTCAGCGCGCGTGTCGTACAGGGCCAGCTCGCTCACCCCCGCCGCCGCCAGCGACGCCGCAATTGCCGAACCGACACCGCCGGCCCCCGAAAGCAATACGCGCGCGCCTTTGAGCTGACGCCCTTTGCGCAGCACGCCGCGCACGAAGCCTGCACCGTCGAACTGGTCGCCGAGCAACGTTCCGTCATCGCGCTTGAGCACGGCATTGCAGGCGCCCGCGATGCGCACGGCGGGCGTGACTTCATCGACCAGTTCCACCGTGGTGACCTTGTGCGGCATGGTGATCAGCGCGCCGCGCAGGTTGGTGAAACGGCAAATCGATTCGAAGCTCTGCGCGTAATCCTCCGCCTTGACCCCCATCGGCACCACAACGGCATCGATGTCTTTTTGCTCGAACCAGGGGTTGTAGATCATCGGTGACTTGAACGTCTCGGTCGGGTAGCCGATGTGGGCGATGAGGGTGGTTTTTCCAGAAATCATGGTTCAGGTGTGCGTGTTTCAGGCGGCCAAGGCTCCGGCCCGCTGGCGGGCATATTCGGCCTTGTCGACGGGTTGGGCGGCTGGCTGGCCCAGCTCGTCCATGTGGATGCGGTAGGTCTCGCGTGCGCTCATGGCGGCGGCCGCGGCAACCACGGTCACGCCAAAGGCAATGGCGCCCACGGTCAGCCAGATGTTGGTGGCTCCCGGCGGCGTGATGGCGGTGCCGATGTTCTGCGAAATCGCCATCGCCGACACACGGGTGCGCGTGGGGAACAGCTCGGGATAGAAGCTCGGGAATACGGCGTTATAGCCCTGGTAGACCACGCCCCACATCAGAATCGACATGGCAAACGCGAGCGGCACGTTCTTGATGCTGATGGCGTACAGATAGGCAAACGCCAGCAGGCCGGCGAGCAGCGAACCGATCACGATGGGCGGCTTGCGGCCGATGCGGTCGGACAGGTCGCCAACATACGGAATCACCAGCACGGCAACGATGTTGCCCACCACCGGAATCCACAGGTAAATATCTTTGGCGAAGCCGATGCCGTAAGCCGGCTGCACCGCATAGGCCGCGCCAAAGATGGTGGCCACCACAGGAATCACGTTCATGAGCGCCATGCACACCACGCGCAACATGTTGGGCGTGCTGTACTTGAAAGCGTCGATGACGGGTGAGCGAGGCCGCGCCTGCTGTTCTTTTTCTGCCGTGAAGGCGGGCGTCTCATGCACTTCACGGCGGATCACGTAGCCCGCGATGATGACCACGAAACTCAGCACGAACGGAATGCGCCAGCCCCAGGTGTTGAACTGTTCTGCGGGCATGTAGTGCGCCAGGGGCAGGAACACGGCGGCCGCCAGGATCTGCCCGGCTTGCACGCCTTGCAGCGTAAAGCTCGCATAGAATCCGCGCCGGCCAAACGGCGCGTGCTCGAGGATCATCGAGCTGGCGCCGGAAATTTCACCGGCCACGGCAAAACCCTGAATCAGCCGCATGATGACCAGCAACGTGGGAGCCAGCAGGCCAACCTGGTCATACGTGGGCAGCAGTCCCACGGCAATGGTCGAAAAGCCCATCAGGAACATGCACCAGAGCAGCACGTTCTTGCGCCCGTGCGTGTCGCCCAGGTGGCCCAGCACGAACGCCCCGATCGGCCGCGCGATGTAACCCACGCCGTACGTGGCCAGCGAGGCGATGATGGCCGTCTTGGGGTCGCCCTTGGGGAAGAAGATCTGCGGAAAGATCAGCGCCGCTGCGGTGGCGTAGATAAAGAAGTCGTAGTACTCGAGCGCCGAGCCGATCCAGCCGCTGGCGGCGGCTTTCTTCGACTGGTGCTTGCCCAAGGGCTCGTGGGCAGGGGCTGCGGTCATGGTTGTCTCCGGTTTTATCTGTGCGGCCTGTCGAGCGATTCGTTCGATGAAGGGCCGTCTGTGCACGCAACGCAGCGTAGTCCGCTGCAGCGGTGTGGCACAAGCGAAGAACGCCTGAGGGCGGTCGATCATCGCACGAGTTTGTGCGAAAAACGCACGGCTCGAGGGTTTTTCCGAAGGAAATGTCTGGGTAGTCGCTGTTACAACGTGAGGTATCCCCACTTCGCAGGTGACCGCGTCCTGTGCAATGGCAATGCACCGGCCACACAGGGAGAACCCGTCGGATACGCTGCGGGGGCACGAGGAGCGGCTTCTCATGAAAGACGATCGATTGCTGGAAATGCGGATCTTCAAGGCTGTGGTTGAAGCCGGTGGATTCACCGCGGCGGCACATGCACTCAATGCCAGCCAGCCCTTTGTCAGCCAGACCATCACCCATCTGGAGCGCCGCTTGGGTGTGCAGCTCTTGCATCGCTCCACGCGCAAGCAGCGCTTGACCAGTGAGGGCGAACGGTTTCTCGCTTCCTGCCATGACCTGCTTGAAGCCGTTGAGCAGGCCGAAGCTCAGATTCGCGCAACCGAGCCCACGGGAGACTTGCGTGTCAGCGTCCCCCAGGCATTCGGCATCGATCAGATTGTTCCGGCGTTACCTGGTTTCCTTTCGACCTATCCGAAGTTGACGGTTCGGTTTTCGTTGTCTGATTCGCTCGTCAATCTGATCGAGGACAACTTCGATGTGGCGGTGCGGATGGGGCGCCTGCAGGACTCGTCGCTACGCAGCCGAAAGCTTTGTGAGTTGCAGCGTATTGTCGTTGCGGCACCTAGCTACCTTGCCCGGCATGGCATGCCAGTGACGCCGCAAGGGCTGGATCGCCATCAGTGCCTGCTCTGGGATGCCCCGCGGGAGCATTTGAACCAGTGGCCTTTCATGATGAATGGCAAGCCGGAAAAATTTCTGGTGCGGGGCGGATTCCGCAGCACCGATGGCAGCACGCTGTTCGAGTTGTGCGTGGCTGGCATTGGCATCATGCGGCTGGCCGAACATTTGGCACTGCCGGCCATTCGCAGCGGCAAGCTCGTGCCGCTGCTATCCGATTACCAAGCGCAGGACGACACTGCCATTTACGCCGTGTATTTGCCTGAACGCCAGTTAGTGCCGCGTATCCGCGCCTTTGTCGACTACTTTGTCGAGGTGTTCCGGCAACCACCCTGGCAAAGGCAGGTGCCTTGATGCGCATTTATATGCGGACGCAATAAATCTTATTGCGGCGCGCGCCTAGATCGGTCGCGGCTGCTGGATGAAACTTCGCTTCACCAAGTTTCCGATTCCCACGCCCCCCGTAGATAGGAGCAAGCATGAGCAACCTCGCTCAAAAACTGAATGAACTGGGCCGCACGGCCGCACATCCATCGAATCAGTCGATCTATCAGCCCAGGCAGCAAGGCCTGAAATTCCCCAAGCTGCCCGAATTCACCATGTTTGCCGAAGAGCGCCAGCATCGCAAAGAGCGACTGGTGGCAGCCTGCCGCGCATTCGCGCTGCACAACCTCGATTACGGCTTTGCCGGCCATCTGACCGTGCGCGATCCGGAGTTTCCGGAGTTGTACTGGACCAACCCGATGGCCGTGCATTTCTCGCAGGTCAAGCTTTCCAACCTGATCCTTGCCGACCACAATGGCAAGGTCATCGAAGGCTCGTATGCGCTGAACCGTGCCGGCTTCGTATTGCACGCAGCGGTGCATGAAGCCAACTCAGACATCGTGGCGATGTGCCACGCGCATACCGTCTACGGCACCGCATTCGCGGCGTTGGGCCGGCCGCTCGATCCGATCACGCAGGACGCCGCGGCATTTTTCGAGGACCACGTCGTCATCAAGGACGAGGCCGGTGCCGTTGCTGTTGAAGAGAGGGCCGGCACGTCGATCTGCGACCACTTCAAGAACGTGAAGGCTGCCATCCACCAGAACCACGGTCTGCTGACCGTCAGCCGCCACAGCATTGAAGCGGCCGCCTTCTGGTTTATCGCGCTGGAACGCTGCTGCCAGCAACAGTTGCTGATTGAAGCCACCGGAGCCAAGCCGGTGATGGTGTCGGAATACAGCTCGCGCTACAGCCGTGAACACGTCGGCAGCGAATACATCGGCTGGCTCCATTTCCAGCCGATCTACGAGCAACTGGTGCAGACCAACCCCGACATGTTCGACTGATACCGCAACGCAATTTATCAACGGCGATCAAGGACCAGCGGGCCGGCCTTGGTACACGATCCGGCCCCCCCGGAACGGCCCGCTAGAGGATGACTGGAGACAACGATGTTGAAGACTGCACATGGTGGTGAAGCCGCCATCCATGCCGACTTGGAGGAAGCCGCCTACACCAAGGTGACCTTGCGGCTGATCCCCTTCCTGTTCCTGTGCTACGTGTTTGCCTACCTCGATCGCGTCAACGTGGGCTTCGCCAAGCTGCAGATGCTGTCGGACCTCAAGTTCAGCGAAACGATTTACGGCTTGGGCGCCGGCATTTTCTTCATTGGCTACTTTCTGATGGAAGTGCCCAGCAATCTGGCGCTGCATCGGTTTGGCGCACGCAAGTGGATCGCCCGGATCATGATCAGTTGGGGCATCTTGTCCGCTGCCATGATCTTCGTGAAGACGCCCACAGCCTTCTATGTACTGCGCTTCCTGCTGGGGGTAGCGGAGGCCGGTTTCTTCCCAGGAATCATTCTTTACCTCACGTATTGGTATCCGGCCTCGCGGCGCTCCAAGGTCACGGCGCTGTTCATGACGGGCATTCCAATTGCGGGTGTGGTGGGTGGGCCGCTGTCCGGCTGGATTCTGGATCGCTTCCACAACGTGAATGGCATGCACGAATGGCAGTGGCTTTTCCTGTTGGAAGCGATTCCATCGCTAGTGGCGGGTGTGGTCACGTTCTTCTATCTGGACGATAGGATTCGTGACGCGAAGTGGCTTGATGCCGATGAGAAGGCCGTTCTTGAGCGAGAGCTCGCGAGCGACTCCGGCAAGATTGAAGTGCACAACGCCAGCGGTGCATTTACAAATGCGCGAGTCTGGGTCCTGTGTGCCTGCTATTTCGGGATCATCATGGGCCTGTACGGCATCAGCTTCTGGCTGCCGACGCTTATCAAGGCTTCCGGTGTGACCAGCGCATTCGATGTCGGCCTGCTCACCATGATTCCGTATGGCGCCGCTGCCGTTGCGATGGTGATGATTGGTCGCAGTTCAGACCGCACCAAGGAGCGCCGTTGGCACGTTGCGTTGCCGGCCATAGTTGGCGCGGTAGGTCTGACGGCCAGCACGTTCGTGTCGCATCAGCCCGCCATGGCTGTTCTGGCGCTCACCTTCGCGACGATCGGAATTCTGGGCGCGTTGTGCCAGTTCTGGTCGATCCCACCGGCATTTCTGGGTGGCGCGGCTGCAGCGGCTGGTATTGCCTTGATCAATTCGGTGGGCAATCTGGCGGGATTTGTCAGCCCATATCTGGTGGGCTGGATTAAAGACGCCACGAATAGCACGGACTTGGGCTTGTACTGTGTGGCCGCATCGCTGATCGCGGCCGCCGCGATTGTCCTGACGGTACCGAAAAAGGTGGTGAATCGCTGAACAGGCGGCGGGGCGGCCGGCCCTGCCGCAAAGAGGGGGCGGGTGCCTACAGCACCCGCATGATCGACAGCGCAGTGTCCTGTAGAACCTGCAGTACCCGCTGCAAGGCGTGCTCGGTGGTTTCTTCACCGACCTGCATATTCACGCTCAGCGCGGCGATCACGTTGCCGTGCCGGTCACGCAACGGCACGGCCACGCCCCGCACGCCAATCTGCAACTGCTGTTCGACCACGGCGTAGTCCTGCCGGCCGGCCTTGCGGATTTCATCGAACAGGCGGTCCCGCTGCAGGATCGTGTAAGGCGTGTACGGCGTCAGCACACAGGTTTCCAGCCATGCCTTGACCTTCTGCTCGGGTTGCGCGGCCAGCATCATCACACCGGCCGACGCGAGTGGGGCGGGCACGCGTGCACCCAGGACGAATCCCGTGCTCATGACCCGGCTGGTGCTGGTGCGCGAAATGAAAACGAGCTCCCAATCATCCAGCACGCTGAGGTACGCCACCTCGCCCACGGCGGCGGTCACCTGCTGCAGGAACGGCTGCACCGTGCGCGGCAGTCGCGCCGAATCGAAGTACGACCAGCCCACCTTCAGCACGCGCGGCGTCAGACTGAACAGCGTGCCTTCGCTGGTGAGGTAGCCCAGGTGTTCAAGCGTCAGCAGGTAACGGCGCGCGGCTGTGCGGGTAAGACCGGTCAGCTCGGCGGCCTGGGTGGGCGTCAACCGCGGGTGCTCGTGGTCGAATGCCTCCAGGATCGCGAGCCCTTTTTCCAGCCCGGCGATCCAGTCGCGCCGGTTCAGCGGTTCCTTCGTCATGGCGATAACCCTAAAAACGAGCGATATGTGCGCATGATTGTACGGTGATCGCACGCTGTTGCGCGAATGCCGCTTGTGAATGCGGGGTGTGGCCACCTACGCTGCGGGCATCGTCAGACAACGCATCGCCATGAATTCGCTCCGCGCAGCGCGCTATCCCAAATGCATCGCCACCGTGTGCCTGTCCGGCACGCTGCCTGAAAAGCTGGAGGCGGCGGCCGCTGCCGGTTTTGATGGCATCGAGATCTTCGAAAACGATCTGCTGAACTTCGACGGTTCCCCGGCCCGCGCGCGTCAGATGGCGGCAGACCTCGGGCTTGCGATCATGCTGTACCAGCCGTTCCGCGATTTCGAAGCCATGCCGCGTGCGTTGTTCGCCCGAAACCTGGCGCGCGCCGAGCGCAAGTTCGACGTGATGGCCGAACTGGGTGTCGAGACGGTGCTGGTATGCAGCAACGTGCAGGACATCGCCATCGACGACCCGGCGCGCGCGGCAGACGATCTGCGCCAGATGGCGGAAGCTGCGGCCGGGCGTGGGCTGCGCGTGGGTTATGAAGCGCTGGCATGGGGGCGGCACACGCGAACCTGGCGGCAAGCGTGGCAAATCGTGCAGCAGGCTGACCACCCGGCGCTCGGGCTGATTCTCGACAGCTTCCATACGCTGTCGCTGGGCGACACGTTGGATGGCCTTAGCAACGTGCCGGCGGACAAGCTCTTCTTCGTGCAGTTTGCGGATGCGCCAAGGCTGTCGATGGACGTACTGTCCTGGAGCCGGCATCACCGTAACTTCCCGGGGCAGGGCGACCTGCCGGTGACGGACTTTGCGCGCGACTTGCTTGCTGCGGGCTATACCGGGCCCTTGTCGCTCGAAGTCTTCAATGACGATTTCCGCTCCGCGCCCGCGCGGCTCACGGCGCTGGATGGCATGCGTTCACTACTCTGGCTGGAGTCCGAAGCGGGCGGCGCAGAACTGCCGGCCGCAGCTCAATTTGAAGGCGTGGACTTCCTGGAGTTTGCCGTCGATGCCGCAGCAGGGCGGGAGCTTGAAATGCGCCTGCGTGCACTGGGTTTTGCCTTTGCCGGGCACCATCGCTCCAAGGCCGTTGACCTGTATCGGCAAGGCCGCGTCAACGTGATCCTGAACATGGAGCAGGACAGCGCGGCGTCGGAGCATTTCGAGCTGCATGGGCCGTCTGTCTGCGCGATCGGCCTGAAGGTGGACGACGCCGAGCGCGCCATGGCACGCGCACGTGTGCTGTGCGCCCAGGAGTGGCGCGGGCCGGTGGGGCCTGCCGAACGCAGCATTCCCGCGCTGCGGGCCCCCGATGGCACGCTGCTCTATCTGATCGACGACCGCCAAGCCGATCGCAGCATCTACGAAAGCGATTTCGTTCTCCATCCTGGCATGCAGGACGATGCAGCGGGATTGGCATCGATCGACCACGTCGCGCAGGCGCTGCCCGCACATCGGCTCGACAGCTTCGTGCTGTTCTACCGGGCCATCTTCGGCATGGAAGCCGAACCCGAACAGGAGATTGCCGACCCGTACGGCCTCGTGAAAAGCCGTGCGATGGTGAGCCCCGACCGCAACGTGCGGATTCCGCTCAACGTATCGGAGAGCGGGCGCACCGCCACCGGCCGGTTCATTGCCGCCTACGCGGGCTCGGGCGTGCATCACATTGCCTTGCGCACCGAGCGGCTGTTCGAAACCATTGAGGCCATCGACCGCGGCGCGGCCCACCTGCAGCATGTGCCCGAGAACTACTACGACGACGTCGCCGCCCGCCTGGGGCTGGACGATGCGCTGCTCACCCGCCTGCACGACGATGGTCTGCTCTACGACCGCGACCCGCACGGCGACTTCCTGCACACCTACACCGAGCCCTTTCGCGAGCGCTTCTTCTTCGAGCTTGTCCAGCGCAACGGCTACCTGGGCTACGGCGCGGCAAACGCCGCTGTGCGCATGGCCGTACAGGCGCAACTGAGCCGCACCACCACCAATACGGCTGACCACTGAGTCACGAAGACTTTGGCGCTCGCGGTCGTGCGGCCGTGGGCGTTATCCACGCAACACCACGGCTGCGCGGGCAGCCGTTGCACATCCATCCCCATCACATCAAAGAGGAGACAAGGGAGCCATGAACAAGACAATGATTGCCGCATTGGTGCTCGGAGCCACGAGCCTGCCAGCGGCAGCGCAAACCACCGGCGGTGTCACGCTCTACGGGCTGATCGACACCACCATCCGCTACAGCACGCACGAAAACGCGGCAGGCAACAGCAATCTGCAGATGATGGACGGCGTGCTGACCGGTAGCCGCTGGGGCCTGCGTGGCACCGAAGACCTGGGTGGCGGCACCAAGGCCATGTTCATCCTGGAATCGGGCTTCTTCCCCGATACCGGCGGCAGCCAGCAGGGCGGGCGACTGTTCGGACGCACCGCGGTGGTGGGCCTGGAAGGCGACTACGGCAAGCTCTACCTCGGCCGGCAATACACGCTGGCACACGAGGTTTTGTCTTCGTACGAGGCGATGGCGTTTGCCAACAACTCCATCGTCGGCTATCAGGGCGGCAACTACACCGGCCTGCGCTACGACAACACGGTCAAGTACATCAAGTCGTTCGGCGGTCTGCAGCTTGCCGGCGCATGGACGTTTGGCGAAGCAGCCGGCAGCTTCAGCAAGAGTTCGGCCGGCGCCGGCTCGATCGTCTACAGCATGGGCTCGGCTGAAGTGGGCGCGGTGTATCAGGTCACGCGCGATGTGTCGTCGGCGTTCTTCGGCGCGGTGCCGGCGGCGCTTGCCAGCAAGCAGACGGTCTGGGGCTTTGGCGGCAAGCTCGATACGTCGATTGCCACGTGGTACCTCGGTTATACGAACAGCCGCCTCGACGTGGCCGACTACAAGAACCAGGCCGGCTATGTTGGTGCAAAGGTGCCGATCTCCGGCGCACTGAGTTTCATCGGCACCGTGCAGTACGACTGGATGAAACACCTCGATGCCAGCGGCAAGCGCCTGACCACCGCTGGCATGCTCGACTACGCCTTCAGCAAGCGCACCGACGTCTACGCCGAAGTGGACTACACCCGCCTGCAGGGCGCCTGGGTTGCTCTGAACAGCGCCGCCGCATTCAACAATTCGGGCAACACGTACGGCAACAACTCGCGGTTGGGCGTGATGCTGGGCGTGCGGCATAAGTTCTGATTGCTTGGTTCGTTCTCGCAATGAAAAAAAGCCCGCCAATGTTCCGGCGGGCTTTTTTCATGCTGCGATCAATGCAGCGGGCAATCTCGCGCGATCACGTCGCCTACCATGGCAGCGGTTGCGCCAGACAGCGTCCAGCCCAGATGCCCATGGCCCGTGTTGTAGAACACGCGCGCGTGCCGCCCACGGCCGACGCGCGGCATCATGTCCGGCATCATCGGGCGCAAGCCGGCCCAGGGCACCACACGCGAGGTACCAATCGCAAAGTTGCGGCGTGTCCATGCCACCAGCGGTTCGATGCGGTCCGCGCGGATATCGCGGTTGTAGCCGTTGAATTCCGCCGTGCCCGCCACGCGGAAGCGGCCAGTGCCCAGGCGGCTCGTCACGATCTTCGCGCTCTCATCCAGCAGGCTGACCCACGGCGCGCCTTGCACGCTGGCATCGTCGTCCAGGTGGACCGTGATCGAATAGCCCTTGACCGGATACACGTTGATGCGATCGCCCACCAGTTGTGCGATATGCCGGCTGCCCACGCCCGCGCACACGACCATCGCATCGGCGGCAAGGTCCTGTACGACATTCGCCGCGGTGGTGGAAAGGCGGTCATCGAGCGTGGTTTGCAGCAGCAGGCGCACGCCGCTTTCGGTGGTTTCCACATCGACGCCGTGCATGAACCGCACGCCGCGCTTCTCACACGCCTGCGCCAGGCCGCGCGTGAACTTGTGGATGTCACCGGTGGCGTCGGATGCGGTGAAATAGCCGCCGTAGTAGTTGCCGCGCAGCGTCGGCTCAATGGCGGCAATCTCCTCGGGGCTCACGGCGTGCCGCTCAAGCCCGCCGGCGACGAGCAGGGCGTTGGCCTTGCCTGCTGCCGCAAAGCTGGCCTTGTCGTGATAGACGTGCAGAATGCCGCGCTTCTGCAGGTCGAAATCGATCTGCTCCCGTTCGGCCATCGCAAACAGATGCTTGCGTGCCTCGATGGCCATGCGTGTGGTCTCGATGGTGTTGCGGCGGTAGTGCGCGATGCTGGCGACGAACTCGCCGATCCACGAGTATTTGTGCCACGAGGGCTTGGGATTGAGCAGCAGCGGGGCGTCGTTGCGCAGCATCCATTTGATGCCTTTGAGCAGCGTGCCGGTGCTGTTCCAGACTTCTGCGTTGCTGGCGGAAAGCTGCCCGCCGTTGGCGAACGAGGTTTCCATGGCCGGGTACAGGTGGCGGTCGAGCACCGTGACCTGATAGCCGAGTTGCGAGAGCGTGTAGGCAGTGGTGACGCCGGATATGCCGGCGCCGACGATGACGATGTGCGTCATGGCGGTCCCTATGGAGTGATGTCATGACCGGACGATCCGGTCGGCTCACCCCATCTGTCTCGGGACCTGAGAGCTTGGGCGTCAGCAGCGCTGGCGCCTTCCCCTTCGGTGGGCGCACGCGTGTACGCCTCTCTCCAGATTCGCAGTCGACGCCACAGTCCTTTTGCCTGAGAGTTTCCGGGGTGGTTGCTCCATCGGCGCCGGGCGTTGCGCGCGTGTGCGTTGAGCCCGGTCTCTCCTGCGGCGTGTTGCAGCTGTCGTTGGTGCTTCAGCCGCGCCTGCGTGCTGCCGGTGTGGGCAGCGGGGGGGAGTGTGTCACGGGTTGTGAGGTTCGGCAAGTCGGGCTGCACCCGGTGAGACGGACGGCGTGTCATCCTTCAGGTCGACGCCACTGCGGCCCAGCGCCAGCGCGCCGTTGAGCAGATACACCAGTCGGGTCGCTGCCTGGTCATAGGCCTGGCCAGCCGGCCGCACATTCGAGATGCAGTTCCGCTCCGCATCGGAACGGCCAACACGCGGGGCGTAGGTCAGGTAAATGCCTAGGCTGTCAGGCGAACTCAACCCTGGCCGCTCACCGATCAGCATCACCACCTGCCGCGCGCCCAGCAGCGCACCGATCTCATCCCCCAGCGCAACGCGGGACTGCTCGGCGATGGCAACTGGCCCGATCGACCAGCCGGCCGGCAGAAGCTCACGCACGCTGCATAGCAGCGGCACGGCATGGCTGTGCACCGCCAATGCGGAGAGCCCATCGGCAATCACGAAGACAACGTCGAACGGCTGCGCTGGCCGCAACGCGCCGAGTCTTGCGCGGCTGGCCTCGTCAAGGCGCCGGCCAAGGTCGGGACGGCGCAGATATTCCGCGCGATCTGCAGCCGCGCTGTGCGTCGCCACAGCTGAGAAGCCCGCTTCCTCAAGTGCCGCCGCCACCGCGGCGCTATCGAGCGGCAGGTGTACGGCATCGCGCGCCTGGGCATGCGCCACGCCAAACGCCAGCACGGCGTTGGTCGTCTGGCTGTTGCCGGCGCGGCCCAGCGCGATACGGGCGTCGGTAAAGGCGCGCAGGTGCGCCCACGGATTGGGCTGAACGAGGGTGTGTTTCGGCATGTTTGGCTTCTCCACCGAGTTCACAGTGCGTGAGCCAACTGCAGCAGTGGTTGCCGCGCCGTGGCGTCTTGCAGGCGGCCGGCCGCATCGACGATGCCCATGCTTTGCAGCCACGCCTCGAACTCCGGTGCGGGCCGCAGCCCGAGCGAGTCGCGCAGATAGAGCGCGTCATGGAACGATGTGCTCTGGTAGTTCAGCATGATGTCGTCAGCGCCCGGCACGCCCATGATGAAATGGATGCCCGCCACGCCAAAGAGCGTCAGCAGCGTATCCATGTCGTCCTGGTCCGCTTCTGCGTGGTTGGTGTAGCAGACGTCGCAGCCCATCGGCAGGCCCATCAGCTTGCCGCAGAAGTGGTCTTCCAATCCTGCGCGGATGATCTGCTTGCCGTCGTACAAGTACTCCGGCCCGATAAAGCCGACGACCGTATTCACCAGCAAGGGCGAAAACGCCCGCGCTACGGCATAGGCACGCGCTTCCATCGTTTGCTGATCGACGCCGTGGTGCGCATTGGCCGACAACGCGCTGCCCTGGCCAGTCTCGAAATACATCACGTTGTTGCCAACCGAGCCGCGCGAGAGGCTTTGCGCTGCGTCATGCGCTTCGCCCAGCAATGCGAGGCTGATGCCAAACCCCGCATTGGCTTGCTCGCTGCCGGCCACCGACTGGAACACCAAGTCGACCGGGGCGCCTTGGTCAATGGCGCGTATGGTGTTCGTCACGTGGGTCAGCACGCACGACTGCGTGGGAATGGCGTAGCGGTTGCGCAGCTCATCCACCAGTTGCAGCAGCGAAACGATGGCGCCGAGATTGTCGCCGGCAGGGTTGATGCCGATGGTCGCGTCGCCGCAGCCATAGAGCAGGCCATCGATGATCGATGCAGCAATGCCTTTGGGATCATCCGTCGGGTGGTTGGGCTGCAGCCGGACCGACAACCGGCCGGGCAAACCGATGGTGTTGCGAAAGCGCGTGACCACGCGGCACTTGCGCGCCACGGCGACCAGATCCTGGTTGCGCATCAGCTTGCCGACCGCGGCGGCCATTTCCGGCGTGATGCCGGGCGCGACGCTTGCCAGTGTCTGGCTGTCGGTCTCATGCAGGAGCAGCCAGTTGCGGAATTCCCCCACCGTGAGCGAGGCGATCGGGCCGAAGGCCTGCGCGTCGTGCCGATCAAGAATCAGGCGCGTGACCTCGTCGTCTTCATAGGGCACCAGCGCTTCGTTGAGAAACACCGACAGCGGCACATCCGCCAGTGCCATCCGTGCGGCCATGCGTTCGCCCTCACTGGCCGCGGCCAGGCCCGCCAGGTAGTCGCCGGAGCGCGCTGGGCTCGCTTTGGCCAGGAGTGTCTTGAGATCGTTGAACACATGGCGCTGTGCGCCAATGGTGTGGGCAAAGTGCATGATGGGATACCCGGCAGAGTCCAATGGCGGTGACGGCGATGCCTATCCTGCCACTTTAGTTGCCTTCCAAGCCATGGCGGCAATGTTCTAATACGGGTTTCTCAAACGTCGATATCCCGCGCCAATGACCGCTTCCGCCACACCGTCCCGTACACATCAAGCGGGCTCTGCCATGGAAGTGCTGGCGGTCTTTCTCAAGCTGGGCCTCACGAGCTTCGGCGGCCCTGTCGCGCATATCGGCTACTTCCGCCGCGAGTTCGTGGAGCGTCGGCGCTGGCTGGACGACGCCACATTCACCGATCTGGTCGGGCTGTGCCAGTTTCTGCCGGGGCCTGCCAGCAGCCAGGTCGGGTTTTCCGTCGGCCTGCTCCGGGCCGGCTGGCGCGGCGGGTTGGCGGCGTGGTGCGGCTTTACGCTGCCTTCCGTCTTGTTGCTGCTGGCATTTGCGATGCTCGCGCCGAGCCTCGGCGGCCCGTTTGGCGCGGGCCTGATCCACGGTTTGAAGCTGGTTGCCGTTGCTGTGGTGGCGCAGGCCGTGTGGGACATGGCGCGCAAGCTCTGTCCAGACTGGCAGCGCGCAGGCATCGCGGTACTCAGCATCGCCGTGCTTGGCGCGTTGACGACCGTCTACGCGCAACTTGTCGTGATTGCGCTTGGCGCCGCGCTGGGCCTGGTGTTGTGCCGGACATCCCTTCCGGCCAGCGGTAGCCAGAGGGCAGGGCAGGAGGCCGCATTCAGCGTGTCTCATGTGGCCAGCATCGTCAGCCTGGCGTTGTTCTGCGCGCTGCTGTTCGGACTTCCGGTTCTGACGGATCTTCATCCGTGGATGCCCGCGAAGGTATTCGACGCGTTCTATCGTTCGGGTGCATTGGTTTTTGGGGGCGGGCACGTCGTGCTTCCGTTGCTGGAGCAGCAGACGGTCGCGACCGGTTGGGTGGCATCGAACGATTTTTTGGCTGGCTACGGTGCCGCACAGGCCGTGCCGGGGCCGCTCTTCACCTTTGCCGCTTTCCTCGGTTGGACGATCGGGCCGGGGCTCAATCACTGGGCCGGGGCTGCCCTTGCTACGGTGGGCATTTTCCTGCCGGGGTAAGCGTCCTTTTCGTGCAAAATCTGGCGGTTCCGTCTGAGTTTTCCTTGT
>OAON01000301.1_pt1 | contig 13466 bp, 8 predicted proteins | sample 1670181 | NCBI WGS metagenome assembly OAON01 (sample SAMEA104232306, study PRJEB22302) | sediment metagenome | biome: forest; feature: aquifer; material: sediment | place: USA | collected 2011-08-07 | depth 0.01 m
TCTCGCACCGCCAGCAAGGCAGCGCCAGGATCGGACGGTAGACCACGGCAACTGCTGGTGGATGTATCCATTATCGCCCGCAATGACGCAGGCAGTGGCATACAGCGTGTAGTGCGGGCACTGCTGCTGTGCGTACTCCAATCGCCTCCCGATGGGTTTGTCGTGCGCCCGGTGCAGGCTACCCGCAAGCAGGGCTATCGTTATGCCGACAACTATCTTGTCAAGCTGAGCGGACAACCACGCTCCGACTCTTCAGATAGTGAGGTGGTTCAGGTCGCTGCAGGCGACGTGTTCCTTGGGTTGGATCTGACCAGTCGCATTTTGCCCCGGCGGCAGAGTGAACTGCTGCGCTGGCGCCAGCAGGGCGTCAAGCTGGCCGTCGTGGTGTATGACCTGTTGCCGGTACTGCATCCTGACTGGTTTACGCCGATTGCACGCAAGGCCTTCCCGCGCTGGCTGGCGACGCTGGCTGTGCATGCTGATGCATTGTTTTGCATCTCGGCATCAGTGGCAAAGCAGGCTGATGATTGGCTGCGCCGGCAATACAGCATGCAGCCGGCCACTTTGCCAACGCGGTGGTTTCACCTAGGGGCCGATTTGGTCGCCAGCCAGTTGCCGTCCAACCAGGGAGAAAGCCCCAGGTACGCCCAGTTTGAAGAGGGCTCGGGCCCCGTCATCTTGATGGTGGGGACGATCGAACCGCGCAAAGGCCATGCGCAAGTGCTGGACGCGCTGGACATCCTGTGGGAGCAGGGTGGGAATGTGAAGCTGGTCATTGTTGGCAAGCCGGGCTGGCATATGGAGGCGATGGCTGCCCGCTTGCGGCAGCACCCCGAGGCCGGTAAACGCCTGATTTGGCTAGAGCGGGCAGGCGATGCTGAGTTGAGCCACCTCTATTGCCGTTCAAATGGTCTGGTGATGGCGTCCGAGGCCGAGGGCTTTGGGCTGCCTCTGGTGGAAGCTGCACAACATGGCATACCGCTACTTGTGCGCGATATTGAAGTATTTCGGGAAATAGCTGGCGCCCATGCCAGCTATTTTGCCGCCGGCACAGGTGCTGAACTTGCTCCTGTGCTCGCGCGCTGGCTCGATCAGCTACAGGCGGGTAGTGCACCCGATAGCCGGTCCATGCCGTGGCTCACGTGGTCCGAAAGTGCCATGCAGCTCAAAAAATTGCTGGCCACCTTGCCCTGCTAAGCGAGTTGAGCTCGCATGGTCTTGGTTTTGGCCAAAGCGGTATCTCTCTCGGCTGCAGCGACATGCATTGCATCACTGCACAAGCTCGCCGTCGTTGGTCAGGTTTGCGCCGCCAACGTGCACATGAATGTCAGGTTGCAGACTGGTGTATGGATGAACAAGGACTTGATACTCCTCGCTTTTCCCCTGCAAAGGCCAAGAGTGCATCAAGATCGCCAGAACACAGATATTCTGCAGCTTCTTCAATGTGTTCTCGTGGCCAATTCCACCAACCGAGTTTCAATAGTTGTTCAATCTGCGGCTCGCTAAAGCGCTTTCTGATTAATTTTGCCGGGTTGCCTGCAACAATGGCGTAAGGCGGCACATCACTCGCGACAACAGTATGGGCCCCAATGACTGCGCCATCTCCGATCTTAACTCCGGACAAAATTGTTGCACCATGACCGATCCATACATCGTTCCCAATTGTCGTTGTTTCAGCGTCATCGCCACAATCGGCGGACCAGTCCTCAAATGATCCCTTACCCAAATAGAGCTTCAGAGGATGCATTGTCAGATAGCCCATGGGATGGTTGCCGCCGGCAAAAATAGTCACGTCGTGCGCGAGGCAGCAATAGTTGCCAATGACTATTCGATTATTCGCATGATGTGGGCGGATAATTGGCGGAGAGGACGCATAGGTGCCTTTACCTATCGAAACCCTGATATCTTCTGAAACTAAATCACTGATCATATAAAGTCGGCTCCGTTCGCTGAGTGGCTCAGTGTGACCCTGCAAACGCAGGAGCTCGGCGAAGAGCATGAGATAAGACGGACTTCACTGGCGGTTCGATAACACCTCGCCCGCACGGTACATCATCGCGCCACCCATCACGCGAACTGCCGGCACACCTCCAGCGTACCCGCCGCACAGCGGGCCCAACTGTGCTGCTGGGCCACTTGCAGTCCGCGTTCCACTGCCTGCGCGCGCCATGCTTCGTCGGACAAGACCTTGGCGATCCCTTCATACAGCGCGGCGTGATCATCCGGCTGCACCAACCAAGCGGCGCCGTCGGCGACCTCCGGCAGCGACGAGCAATCGGACGTCAGCGTCGGTACGCCACTGGCAAGGGCTTCCAATACGGGAAGGCCGAAGCCTTCATACACCGAAGGGTACAGGAAGGCCCGCGCACCAGCGTACAGTAAGGGAAGGACGGGCTCGGGCACGAAGCCCAGGTAGTGCAGCCATCCCTCGCTCTGGCCGCGCACAATCTGCTCCTGCAAACCGTCGCTCAGCCAGCCCTTGCTGCCTGCCAGCACAAGCGGACAGCTCTCGCGCAATGCCGAGGGCAGGGTGCCGTAGGCAGTGAGCAGGCGGTCGACGCGCTTGCGCGGCTCAAGTGTTGAGACGCAAAGCGCATAGGCTCCCGGCGCCAAGCCATACTGCTCTAGCGCCGCACGCAGTTCTGCGTGCGGACGCGGCCCGAATTCGGTCGGCACCCCAAGCCTGATTGCGGTGACCTTGTCACGCGGCCAGCCAAAGTATTCCACCACCTCTGCACGAACCGCCTCGGAATCGGTGATCAGATGTGCAGCCCGCTTCAGTGTGGAAGCAAAGCCTTGCTCGAAATGCCGCAAGCGCTCCGCCGGATGGGTCTCGGGGTACTTGAATACGGACAGGTCGTGCACCGTGACGATGCCGCCATCCACCGCATCGGGAAGGAAATAGTTTGGCGAATGAAATACATGGCTTCGCATTTGGCGCCGCATGTTCCAGCGGCGCCAACTGGCAGGCATGCGGGGCAGCAAGCCTTTGCGCCGACGCGGCTGCGCTGTGGCAGGCTGTAGCAGCGAGGCAGGATCCTTCACCCAGCGGCCGGCAAAGAAGAAGCGCGCCTGGTCCAGTCCGATTTGCGGCAGGGTGTAGTGCCTGGCCAGTTCCCACGTGTAGCGACCGATGCCCGTCAATGGTGGCACGATCGCATCCACCGCAAGGATCAGCTTCATTCTTCGGCTTCCAGCATCCACTGCAGTGTGTCGCGCAACGCAATGGTGGGCTGCGCGCCAATGGCCTCACGCAACTTGGCGTTGCTACCGATCAGCGTGTGCACTTCGTTGGCGCGTACAAAGGCCATGTTCACCTTGATCTCCGGCTGGTATCCGGCGAGATCGCTCATCATGGCCAGCACATCCTTCAACGCATAGCCAGTACCCGAACAGACATTGAAGGTCTGGCCCGCGAATCGCTCGTCGAGCAAGCGCCCATAGGCGGCCACAACGCTGCGCACATCGGAGAAATCGCGGACGACGTGCAGATTCCCCAGTTCTAGGACAGGCTTGCGCTCGCGGAAGTGGGAGACGATCTTCGGCAGCAGGAAGTTGGGCGACTGTCCGACACCTGTGTAGTTGAACGGCCTCACGATGGTGATTGGCAGCTTGTCTTCCCACAGCCTGGCCATGTACTCCATGGCCAGCTTGCTGACCGCGTAGTCATTGGCAGGCGCAGCGGGAGTGGACTCGTCAATCACCTCGCGGTCTGCATTGCCGTAGATGTTGGCGCTGCTGGCCAGCAGTACGGATTTTGGCCGACAGCCCGACGTATGGATGGCATCCAGCAGATTGCGGGTGCCCACCACATTGGTCTCGTAGATTGCCCGGGCGTCGCCATGGGCAACAAACGCAATGGCGGCGAGGTGCACCACCGCCTCGGGCTGCTCTCGGGCGAGCACCTCCGTCAGTGCCGTGCGGTCAAGCAGGTCGCACACATGCACACGCACCGACGCCTCGGGCGCCGGTGTGTGTGCTAGGCCGCAGACTTCGTGACCGGCATTCAGCAACTCCTTGAGCAAGTGCTGCCCGGTGAAGCCGCGAACGCCGGTAATCAGGACCTTTGCCATGTCTTAGAACGAGAAGCCTACCTGATTGCGCCGGACGTCTGCCTCGACCATCATCTGGCACAGTTGCTCAAGCGTCGTCTTGGGCTCCCAGCCCAGTTCTTCGCGGGCCTTGGCGGGATTGCCGATCAGCAGCTCGACTTCAGCCGGGCGGTAGAACTTGGGATTGATCTTGACGATGGCTTTGTTTGTTTTGCGATCGTAGCCGACTTCGTTCTCGGCATGGCCTTCCCACATGATCTCGGTACCGACCGCCTTGGCTGCCATCGTGACAAAGTCCCGGACCGTTTCTGTACGGTTGGTGGCCAGCACGTAGGTATCTGGCTTGTCAGCCTGCAGCATGCGCCACATACCCTCAACGTACTCCTTGGCAAAACCCCAGTCGCGCTTAGCGTCGAGGTTGCCCAGTTCCAGCACGTCCAGCTTGCCCAGATGGATCTTGGCTAGGCTGTCGGTAATCTTGCGGGTCACGAACTCACGGCCACGCAGCGGCGACTCGTGATTGAACAGAATGCCGCTGCTGCCGAAGATGTTGTAGCTCTCGCGGTAGTTCACGGTAATCCAGTGCGCGTACAGCTTGGCCACGCCATACGGGCTGCGCGGATAGAACGGCGTGCTCTCGATCTGGGGAATGGCTTGGACCTTGCCGAACATCTCGGAGGTGCTGGCTTGGTAGAAGCGGATCTCCGGGTTGACGATGCGGATTGCTTCGAGCAGGTTGAGCGGGCCGATGCCGGTGATCTCGGCCGTGGTGGCGGGCTGGTCGAACGATACGCCGACGAAACTTTGCGCGGCGAGGTTATAGACTTCGGTGGCCTTGGTCGTCTGTAGCAGGCGGATGCTGGCGCTCAGATCGGTCAGGTCGTACTCGACCAGATGTAGGTTCGGGTGCTTATCTACGCCCAGTTCCTCGACTCGCCAGAAATTGACGGAACTGGTGCGGCGGTACGTGCCGTAGACGGTGTAACCTTTTTCCAAGAGCAGTTGAGCTAGGTAGGCGCCGTCTTGGCCAGTGATGCCGGTGATGATAGCGGTAGTCATTCTTATTTTCCTGATTTTAAAGTGCAACCAATTAGATTGAGATAAATCAACGCTTTCCTTTGTGTCCGCCTTCTTGTCAAGCTGCCGTCACGGAGGAGTGCCGCAACTGTTGCGCGGTGGTCGCTGCAAGTGGCTCGCTCGTTAATGAATCGCTTTCATTTGCCGAGTGTGCGTCATCTTCTTCTTGATTATCCAACCGAGGGGCAACCTCAATCACGGAAATACTCAAGTCAGTGCGACTGTTGACCCATACCCGGACCTCGAGATCTGTGCAGGGTGCATCTAGCTCTATCGGTAGCACAAGCAAATGGCCGCCTGCGTCGGGCTCACGCAGTGCAGACTCGGCAAGGATGCGTTGGCCTTGATCAACTGCGACATCCATGCGGGCCTCGGCGGTGCCTCCAAGTTCCCCGCGAATCACCACCCGATAGTGACCGCTGGCTAGAGAAAGATACGGTCCAAAGATCAGGTACCCTGCTTTACGCGTGCTCACCATTTCACGCCCGGCACGCTTACCTACCTGCGTACCCAGTCGGCTGTCGCTGCCTGCGAAGCGGTGCACACCGTCGGGCAGCCACTGTCGATACCAGTGCCCACGAAGAATGATATCCAGCAGGTTCTGTGTGCTTTGTTTCCAGGTCAGCCAAGGCATGGCATTCGACTGGGGAGCTGCACCGGCCTTGTCCAGCGTGAGCCACTCTTTCACGGCATTGGCTAGGGTATCCGGCGTTGCGCCCGAAAAGTACAAAGCATGATTCCCAGCCACCTCTCGGAAGACCGGTATATCACGAGCTATTATCGGCAATTTATGTTGGGCAGCCTCGATAAGTGGCAGGCCAAAACCTTCGCCTTCCGAGGCGGCGATCAAGCAGTCGGAAGCCGCGTAGATTTTTTCGAGGTATTCGTCACTGACGCCGTCCAACCAGAACAAGCGTCGATTGCGCTCGGCATGGTTATGGAGCATTTCAACCAGTAAGTCGACATTCCAGCCGTGCTTTCCAACCATCACCAGGTTGACATCCACGCCCTCGCTCCAAAGGCGCTCAAATGCAGCCAGTGTTTGCAATTGCCCCTTGCGCGGCTCGATAGTTCCCACCATCAAGAAAGCGGGGCGGTGTGCAAGGGTGTCTAACACATCGTCAGCGGTAGCCGGTAGACCTTTGGTGGGAACAGACCGCGCTACATCCGCTCCCAAATGGAACCAGCCAAGCTTGAAGGGGCGTAAGCGCTCTGGACCGTTTACACTGAGCCATTCGGCCATCTCGTCTGCAACTGCACGCGAGATGCACTGCACGCCATCGCCTTGGGCGAGCACACGTAGCCATCTGTCGTGAATATCAGACGTACCTTCCGGGAACACATGAGGCATCAATACGGGCAGCAGGTCATAAATGACAAAGTGCACCTGTACGCCAGCGCGCTTCAAATGGGCATAAAACGGCGCCTGTTGTAAGACGACGTGATGTTGCAAATCGAGGCCAAGAAATATGTCTCCGCTGGACACTTCTATAGGGTCATCTGCCAGCTCTGGGCTTGGTTTGCTCAGGAACTGCGCCAAAAATTGCCTTGCGTAGCGATAGCCGGGTTCATGCTGAGTGGCATAAACCGGCTCGACACTGAAATCTGGTGGCGGATTAATAAGTAACTCCGCCAGAACGCTACGAACTACCCGCTGAATGCCAGTCTTAGAATCACGATGGGCTAATTCAGAGATGTCAATCAACAACTGCCTTTTGGCGGTTCGACAGTGGTTGAGCGTGATGGCTTGTGCCGTCTTGAGCCAGTCGTCATCATTAGTCGACGGATTGTTGAGTCTCGCAATTTTTTCAACGAGCGAGGCTATCGCGGAATCGTTATCAAATGCTTCGTTATTTCGGCTAGCCGTTTTCCCTTGTTTAGCGTGCCAACGTTCAAAGGCTGAAATTGCCCTTTTTGCGCTCTCATCCCAAGAGAAATTTCTTGCCTGCTTCAAGCCGTGTTCTGCCAGCTCATCGCGTAGGCGAGTGTTGGTCAATACCTCGGCCATTTTACGGCTGATCGCTTTCTCATCGAACGGATCAAATAAAGCATCCCGGCGTCCGATGACTTCCGGTAAGCTAGAAGTGTTTGCGCCAATAACGGGAGCGCCGCATGACATTGCCTCTAGTGCGGGCAGACCAAAGCCCTCGTGCAATGAAGGAAAAACAAATAGATCACACAGGTTGTAGAGTTGCACAAGTTCTTTATCACTGACGCTTCCTGTAATCACAACATCATCCGATCCTAGGCCACATAGCTCTGCATACTTCTCAAATTTCTCTCGGTGATCATTCGGGAGGCGGCCGACTATGGCAAGTTGGCAGTTTTCCCTTAGCGTCTTTGGCAGAAGTGAAAATGCTTTGATGAGGCGCAAATGATTCTTGCGCTCATCCGTTGCGCCCGAGTACATCACAAAAGAACGCTCTAACCCAAAATGATTGCGAAGGCTTCGCTTGTCCCGTTCAGTGATGGAGATAGGTTTGAAGCCGACTTCGGCTGCAGCCCCAATATTGACCGCTTCGTCTGCCGCGACGCCTAGATTGTCTATACATTCCTGGCGCGCCGATTCTGAAATCGCCAGATAAATATTGGCGCGCTTTAAATGAGCGAGTTTCTCTCTATAGAACGCCTCGTATAGAGGATTAGGCGTGAGATATTGTTCGCTCTGTAGCAGTGGGATCAGGTCGTAGAACGTGACGGCCGTCGGGATCGAAGTTCCGCAGATGCTGTGAACGGCGTCGTCACCATACCCTTCGAATAGGCTCGTGATGTGCAAGATATCAGGCTGAAGACTTTCCAAGAAAGCGTTGCGTAATAGTTCAGCCGTTCGTCTGCGCCAAGTGTTCTCAGGAGTAAGGGGCGGCACCGGTCCTGCTGCATGCCACACGCGAATATTCTCTTGTGGAAGCAATCCTTCAAATGCTGCGCGAATTGGTTCAATGGAATCGTGGAGCATCCCATTAAGCGCAATAATGATCTCATGATCACCGCGATTGCGAGCCATGGCTTGTGCCAATGCTAGGCTGTAGCGGCCTATGCCGCGATGTCGACTGGCACCTTGCGTCCCTTGCAGGTCAATCAAGATTCGCATTATGCGACTCCTTCGACATGAGTGGCAGCGGCTTGCTTGAGCTGGGAATAGATATCCCGTGCACGTGGCGAGAGTTGCTTGAGCCCCTCGGGCTCGGGCGGTCGGAAGCTGGTGCTGGCTAAGGCAACGCGACTATGATTCGGCGCGCCACCCTGAGCGGTAACGGTGGTTTGAGCTTGCTGCATGACTGCGTGGTGCAGGTCGGTCACAGCATTTTCTAATCGCGCAAATCGGCGCTGGTTCTCGTCGCCAAGAACATAGATTTGGTTTTCGATCGCATTCAGTTTCTGGTGAGTGGCGCCAGCGTGTTGCACTCGTACCATAAGGCCTAGCAGCCAGCCGATCAGAGGAAGCTTGAGGTAGCGATAGGAAGCCACCGCTGCATCCAGGCCGGAAAGGGACGAACCGCGTGCTTTGCCCTCTTGGGAGAATCGCAACTGAGAAAGAATCTGGATCTTGCTGACGCCTTGGCGTACACGAGCCAAGTAGTAACGGAAGCCGTCAGGATCAGGGTTACGCCCCAGAACTGTCAGGTAGGCAGAATGGACGAACTGCTGATCATGGTACGACAGGAGTTCATCCAGCGTGTGTGCTATTGACGGGCAGTTCATGGGTGTATTGATTGCTAAAGCAGAAATTCCGGTCTCACTCGGGCGTTGCTGGGTGAGAGTAGATGTTGGGGCTGGTGCTGCACATGCCGGTGCGGGAGGCTGAGCTGCAGCAGATGAAAATATCGGCGCCGCCTGAGTTCGCGGCAGTGGCAAAGGGGTGAACAACAGGGAGCCAATCCAGCGCACTGGTGCCGTGAGACGCCATGCGAAAGAGGTGTGAATCGCATCTAACGATGCCTTAAGCGCCAAGGTTGTATGTTGTGCTGCCGCCATTTGCTCTCTGAGCTGCGCCTCGAGTGTCGCATGGGCCTGCGTCAGTTGGATAAGCTTTGCCTGCGTGCTGGAAATTTCCTGGTCAAGCTGTCGTTCTCGATCACGGCCGCGCGCTTCGGCGCTACGCAATTCTGCGTGTGCGGTCAGAAGTTGTTGAACCAATGCCTGGTCGCGCTCGGCATGCACTCGGGCTTGTTCGCCGACGGCTTGCTGGGCGTCGCGGTGAACCTGCTGAAGTTCTCGGGAAAATTCGCTTTCCCGTTGCGCCAACGAATGGAGCAGTTCTTTAACTTCCAGTCGAAGTTGGCCGATTTGCTCGGTCAACGCGTGTTCGCGCTCGGCCCCTTCGTGACGCAGAGTCCGCTCTAGCTCCGCGTGGACGCGGGCTTGTTCGGCAGTGATCTGCTCGGCCTCGCGCCGGGTTTGTAGCAGTTCTCTGGCAAAGTCGCTTTCCCGCTGCGCTACTGAGCGCAGTAGGGCTTCCATCTGCTGCCGAACCTGGAGGTTGTGCTGGGTCAGTACTTGTTCCCGTTCGATTCCCTCCTGGGCCAGCCGTCGCAGCTCGGCTTGGCTCGCGTAAAACTGGTCAGCCAGGGCTTGTTCGCCATGTTGGCGGGTTTGCATGAGTTCTTGGGAGAACTCTTTTTCCCGCTGTACCAAGGTGCGCAGCAGCTCGTCCACTTCCTCACGGATTTGGGCAGCCTGCCGTGTTAGCTCTCTTTCGCGCGCAGCCCCTTCCTGCATTAACTGACGAAGCTCCGTCTCGCTGGCTTGGAGTTGCTGGAGCAGAGATTCGACCCGATTAGCATGGTCGCGCATCAGCGATTGTTCTTTCTCGACATTGGCGCGGCCCTGATCAACCAGCGTGGACTCGAGCTGGTGCACGGCATCGTTCGATGCTCGTAACTGTTCCCCCAGGGCCTGCTCTTGTTTGGTGTGAAGCTCCCGTTGCGTAGCCAATGCGTCGGTTAGGCGCGTGATTTCTTGCTGGGCAGTGTGTTTTGCCTGGGCCAGCTCCGCCTGCGCGCAGTCAACTTGTGTTTTATGGTGTGCCTGCACCAGGTGGCAAAAAGGGGCGCTGGCAGTGCCGTTTAGCGCAAAGCCATCGAACACATTCGGCCCTGCGCGGAACGCTTCGCGCAGTTCGGGATGGCCGGTAGAGACGTAGTAGCGGTTAAGTCCGTCGAAATAGGCGTGTTCGTAGTCGCGGCCAAGCAGTAGCGGTTCCCAATGTGAGTGGGATTCGATAGTTGTTAGCGGAAGCGTACTTTCCACTATGACTATCCATGGCCGGGCTAGTGACTGCCCCCAGCCTTCCAGCACCTGCCGTTCGAATCCTTCGACATCAATCTTGAGCCAGTGGATGTCGCGTGAGCCGGCATGTTCAAACACATCGGCCAGGGTGAGGCAGGGAACTGTGGTTTCACGGGTTTGGAAGCCCTGCTGCTTGTGGCGCTCGGCAATGGTGGCATCCGCCGTAGACAGGCCGGTTTCGGGGATTTCGTAAAACGTCAGCGTGCCATGGGTGTGGGTCAGGGCGGCCTGCAGAACGGTTTCGTCCGGGCGATCCTGTCTCAGCAAGGTGGCATAGGTGCTGGTGGGTTCCACATGAATGCCGCGCCAGCCATGCTCGTAAAACGCTTTACTGACGGAATCGATAGTGGGGTGCTGGGCGCCCACATCGATATAGAAGCCTTCTGCTACGTGCCCCAAGGCACGCCATAGCATGACGTCTTCAAAGTTCTGGGCGTAAGAAATAATACTCATGCTATTACATCCGGGCAGCACTCATGCCGTCACGTCCGACGTCCACTGAGGTGCCGCGGCCGGAACTGTCATCAAACCAGTTGTCTTGGTAGACCAAATTCCCAAAATGCTGAGCAATTGCAGGGCGGTACCCGCCCGGGCAAGCGCTCGAGAGCTGAGGCACGGTATAGTCAGCCCCCATTTAGACTGGCTACCGAAGCAAACAGAATTACTTGAACGTATTCACCGTAGTCACCACCGGATAAGCCACGGAAAACACTACATTCAAGAACTTCTGCAGCTCAGCAATCGGTGCATTCGACACGTACAGTAAATCCTTGTTATCCATCACAAACGTCTGCGCTACAAAAAAGCTGCCGGGGTCCTTTAGGTTCAAACGGTAGACCACCGGCACCTTGCCGTTCTGTGTGGTGCGCACCGGCTGGCGCGGCCAGGGCAGGGCGTTGGCATCTTCAAAGCGGAAAATGAACACGCCCCGCGCATCGGCGCGAGAGTCTTCCAGGCCGCCGGCACGGGCAATGGCCTGGGCCAGCGTAATGCCTTGCGCTTCGAAATTGATTTCCTGGTTTTTGCCGGTGGCACCCAGCGCAGTAAAGCTGAGGGGCTGGAATAGCGCGGTTACGACGTCACCAGCACGCAGCGGCACATTCTGGCGCGGGTCGCGAATGATGGTTTGCAGCGGCAGGGTTTGAGCCGCGTTGCCGCGGGTGACTTGAATCGTTATCTTGTCTACCGGCTGGCGCACGCCGCCGGCACTGGCCACGGCATCAAGCAGCCGTTCACCGCGTGCCGTCAGTTGCATGCGGGTGCTGGTGGCAACGTCGCCCACTACGGTCACGTAGGAGGTAACGTTCTTGGACAGCCGCACCAGCACCTGGGGCTGGTTGGCCTTGCCCTTCAGGGCGGCGGTAATGTCCTTTTCCAGTTGTGTGGTGGTGCGCCCGGCGGCCTTGATCTGCCCGGCAAATGGGACATTGATATAACCGTCGCCGCTGATCATTTGTTCGGGGAGCACAGAGACGCGAGCGTTGCTTGGCGCAACACGCGGGTCCATGCCGGTGGCGCCAAACAGGGTGGCCGGAGGGGCCTCCCAGACGGAAACTTCAATGACGTCGCCCACGCCCAGTTGCTGCTGGAATTGCGCCCCGCCCCCCAAAGTCCGGGCAAAGTCGGCGGTCTGGCGTTCGGCCAGAAGACGCTGGGCCACTGCTTCGGTCACATCTACGATCTGGATTCCGGCTTTGACGGACGCTTCGGTGGTGGCGTCGGTTACCTGCGATCGGGTTGGGCCGGAAGAGGGGACGGACGAACAGGCGGTAAGGCTGGCAATGCCGACAATCGACACTGCCGAAAGCAAGGCGGGCAGGCTGCGCATTCTGGAGAAGGTTCTTTAGGTCAAGCAAAACTTTGCAAGTATCACATGCCCGTCGCTAGAATATGCAGCCCTTTGGCAATTTTCCCGCAAAAGTCGTTGGCATATTTTTACTCTCCACCCGCTAATTCATGCATTCGTAATAAAGCTGTGCTACCGATATTCTTAGACGTCACGCGGCTTCTGGACAGGCTGGCCAAACGGACTCTGCCAACTGGCGTGGATCGCGTTGGCCTTGCCTACATCCGCCACTATGCATCCCGCGCGCGTGCCGTACTGAGCGAGCGCGGATTTTATGTCGTATTGCCGGAGCGGGAATCGGCGCAGGCATTTGAGTTGTTGCTAAATCAGGACGCCACCCGTTGGAGGGATGCTCGGCGGCTGATGGTGCGTGCTATTCTCGGCGCCCTGCGGCGTGAGCGATTTGCTCGGGGGGTGCTGCTGCATACCAGCCATTCCGGGTTGGAATATGGCCGGTATTTTCAATCACTGGCGAGCCGGAATATCCGTACGGTTTTCATGCTGCACGATTTGATTCCGCTCACACACGCTGAATATTGTCGCCCCGGAGTGCGTGAGCTCCATCGGGAGCGGATGCGTGTGGCGCTTCGCCATGCGTCCGGTGTTATCGCTAATTCCAAAGCTACGCTCAACTCCTTAATCGAAGAGGCGCGATGGGCCGGATGGCCGTTGCCGAAGACGGTAGTGGCGCGTCTGGCTTCAGGCGTGCCGGCTGCCAACGTGGACGCGCGTCCGCTCGCGCAGCCGTATTTCGTCATGCTGGGCACAATTGAGCCGCGCAAGAATCACTGGTTTTTGCTCCATGTCTGGCGCCGTATGGTCGAGGAACTGGGTGAACGTGCCCCGACGTTGGTTGTCATCGGGCGGCGAGGGTGGGAGTGCGAAAACGTGGTGGATATGCTGGAACGCTGTGTGGCCCTGCGCGGCAAAGTCATAGAAGAGGCCAATTGTTCCGACCAGCGCCTCTACAACTATCTGCATCACGCCCAGGCCCTGCTGTTCCCATCTTTCGTGGAAGGCTACGGCATGCCGCTGGCCGAAGCACTGTCAATGCGGGTGCCTGTGATTGCCAGTGATCTGCCCGTGTTCCGGGAGATCGCAGGCGAGATACCGGACTATCTCGATCCGCTTGACGGCCCTGGCTGGATGGCGCGTATTTTGGAATATTCCACGACGAATAGCGTGCAGCGCGCGAGCCAACT
>OAON01000358.1_pt1 | contig 11969 bp, 8 predicted proteins | sample 1670181 | NCBI WGS metagenome assembly OAON01 (sample SAMEA104232306, study PRJEB22302) | sediment metagenome | biome: forest; feature: aquifer; material: sediment | place: USA | collected 2011-08-07 | depth 0.01 m
CGGTAGGCGTTGCCGGTGGATTGCTTGCAATCGAACATGGCCGTGTCGGCATGTTCAAGCAGCGTGTCTGCCGTCGCGCCGTTGTGAGGATGAACGACTACGCCAATGCTGGCGGTCGCGCGCAGGCGCCGGCCTTCCACTTCCACCGATTCACGCAGGCGGAACAGCAGCTTGTCGCCAATGGTGGCGGCAGCCTCGGGCAGCGCCAGACCTTCAACGAGGATGCCGAATTCGTCGCCGCCAAGGCGTGCCACGGTGTCTTCGCCGCGAATCGCCTGGCGCAGGCGCTCGGCAATGATCTGCAGCACACGGTCACCGGCGTTGCGGCCGTATTGGTCGTTGATCTGCCCGAAATTGTCGAGATCCAGATAGAAGAGGGCAAACGGACGCCCGCGTCGCGTGGACGACAGGATTGCCGCCTCCAGCGCTTCGCGCAGATGCAGGCGGTTCGGCAGGCCGGTCAGCGCGTCGTGGAGTTGGGGCCGGGGCGTCTGGTTTGCCACGCGCGCCAGCGAAGCTTCCAGGTGCGCCTGCGCCGAGTCGACACGGGTCTCGAGCATCATCAGCACCGCGTGCAGGCCCAGTGCGATCAACACGCCGCCGGCGCTGAGCATGATGACGGGCACGATATGCATCGTTGATTCATCGGCCGGCCAAGCGGCGGCGCACGGCCACAGCACGAGCGATAGCACCGCAGTTGTCGCCAGCACGGCTGCGGCACGTGCGCGCAGACCCACGGCGGCGCGGCGCTGCGCGGGCGGCATATGAAATGCCATGCACATCGCCAAGCACACGCCTGCACCAAGCACCAGCGTGCCGCCGCCCCAGCCAAGCACGGCGCGGCGCAGCGACAATGCCTGGTCATGCACCCAGGGGCGTGTCAGATACAGCTCCATCGTCAACAGGCCGATGCCAAGCGCCACGGCGCCCATGGCAATGCTGCGTCGTTGCGGAGCCGGTGCGCCATTGGAAGCCGAAGTCTCCGGCAACACGATAGAGAAAGCTGCCAGCGAGGCCGCCAGCGCTGTCATGAGTGTCGCCACAATGGGCGCGGATACGGCCGCACCGACCTGCCGATGCAGGCCGAGCTGGCCGAGCCAAAGTCCCGACCACAGCCCAATGCCAAGAATGACCGCACAGGCGATGCGCCAGTTGCGGCGTTTTGCGATCGTCGAGCCCCCCGGCAGACGTGTCGCAGCGTCCAGTGCGGCAAACGTGGTCAGCCCAGTGCTGACCCACGCAAACAGCAGCAGCGCAATATGGAAATCGTTATGCATGCGAGCGCATCCGGCGCGGCCCCCCGATCTACGACCAGCGCCTAGTCTGTGTTTTGCGGCGAGGATAGCGCAAAAGCCTGTCGTTTCAGGCCGCGAAAAGGCGCGTTTGTTGCGCGTTATTCACAGAATGCGTCGGGATCATTCGCCGTTACCGCTTCGCATCAAGCAAGCATGACGGCGCCACGCCTGTCTTGGGGGATCGGCAGAAACCGCCGAAACGTGAGCCGGGTATACGCGGATGGCTCGCCGCTCGTGATTGGGCGTTGGAAGTCAGGCGAAGGGGGGAGGAAAATCGCGCACGGACTCAGGCGTTGAGGCGGCCCCGCCGGCGCGCAGCCGGAGTGGCAGCGCCAGCACGTTCCAGATCGACGCTGGGCAACAGATGCAGCAGGCGCACAAGCTCAGACTGGCGATGCGTGCCGGTCTTGCGCAGGATGTCACGGATGTGCACGCGCACCGTGTGCAGCGAAAGGAATTCGCGCTCGGCAATTTCCTGCAGGGTTTCGCCTGCGGCCAGCCGTGCGGCGACGATGCATTCCTTGTTGGTCAGCCCGAAGAGCGAGGCGAGCACGCCGGCGTCCATGACGGACCGTGCCTCGGAGTTGCCGACCAGCACCAGCGCCAGCGGCGAGGCCCAGGCCGAACGCATCGCATCGGAAGGCGTGAGCGGCGTGGCAATGAACGGTACCGGGCGGCCATCGCGCGCCAGGTACATCCACGATCCGGCCGCGCCTTGTACGCCGAGTGACCCGGCGGCATGTTCGATGAGGTTACGAAGCGCCGCGTCGTGTGTGTGATCAGCCGAATGCAACAGGTTGCCATCGAGCGACAATCGGTCGTCTTCCGTCGTCATCGTGCGCGCCCAGGCGTTGGCGTATTTCACGCGCATGGTGCGCTCGATGACCATCACGCCGAAGTCGAGCGTATCCAGCCCGGCCATGCCGAGCGCGGCGAGTTCGTTCAGCTCAAGATTGCGCTGCTGCATGCGCGCAGCCCGCTGCAGGTGCGGCAGCACGCGCTGCAGGCGGGTTTCGCGTTCGATGGTGCTGACTTCGGATGCATCGTCATCGCGGGTCCGCAGCCGCATCGTGACGCGCATGTCTGGCGTATCGATCAGTGTCATGCCTGCCGCAGGCGTCTCTTCGGGCGGCGCGGCGCTCAGCAGTTGCGGATCGTGACAGAAGCTGTTGCAGTGGCCCGGCTGCGGGCAGTGCTGGCACCAGCCCGACGAAACGCCTTGGCGCGGCGTGTCGGTGTGCTTGTCCCAGACGAAATAGTGTGCGCTTTCGGCGCCGGCATACACAGAAAGCAGGGCCAGGGCGATCGGCATCTGCGCAGGCTCGAGTACCGCTTCGTAGATGGTATCGACGAGTCGATGGAATTCTGCGTCATCCGATAGACGTTGCAGCATGATGGCCCCCGGTGCGTATTGCGACAGCTCAGAGTGCAATCCCTTGCTGTCGGCATGTTGCGGCGCGATGCCGCCGTCGCTGTCATGATTATTGTTGTTCTGCGCGACTTCTGTGGTAATCGGCAACTCTTTGGAAAAACTTAACATTCCGCTTTCGATGCTCCCAAATTCCGGCGGCGATGTATCTCCCCCTTGAGAGGGGAGTATGGGCGACTTTCAGCGCTGAAAATATAAAAAATTCGTGCACATGTTCACAATGCTGGCGTGCGTCAGTTGAACTGATACGTATAGGCTGCGTTGAACCGCAGGCTGCGGGAGCTTGAGTTGATCGGCTTGTCTCCCACGGGGCGCGCGATGGCCAGGTCCAGCGTGTAGTACTTCCGATCGGAGAAGCGCACGCCCAGAGCAATCGAGCCGAGCTGGTCATGCACCAGCGTGCCTGCGTTCGAATAGACCTTTGCGGTGTCGTACAGCACGTAGGGCTGCACGGTCTTCAGATAGTCCATCGATACCTGGAATGCGCGGTTGATTTCCACCGATGCGCCCCAGCCGCGATCACCTGCCACTTCACCGGCCGGATAGGCGAGGCCGAAGAATCGTCCGCCAAAGCTGATCTGTTCCGAAGACGGCAGCACCGCACCGCTGTACTGCGCCGCTCCCGACACCACCACGCCAAAGCCCAGGGGCAAGTCGTGGGCTTCGCTGGCGGTGACGCGCGTGCGCAGGAAGCCCAGGTCAACGTTGTTGTTGGGCGATTTGCCTGCGCCAAGACTATTCACGCCTTGGTACACGCCAAGCGAGGCACGGCGCGTCTCGCCTGGCTTCACTTCGGTGTACAGCGCTTCGGCGCCCGCCACGCGCACCTTCGCATCCAGTTCGGTCTGCGCAAAGCCCGGGTTTTGCGGCGTATAGCGCTGCTTGTCGTCGTTGCCGTAGAAGGTGCCCGTCAGCGTGAGGTTGCGGGTGTTCGACAGCAGTACCGGATAGCTCAATGACAAACCGAGCCGCTGCGTGTCGGTCAGGTAGCGCGATTGATAGCCCAGTTGCTCCAGCGGCAGATTCTCGGGCATGCCGCGATAGTGCGACCACGTGAGCTTAGCCAATAGCCCATCGGTGCCAATCGGCTGCGCCCACGTGGCGGAGTAGAACGTTTCATGGTCCGGCCCGCGCGGCTGCAGGGTCGACACAGTGATCTGCTCGCCCAGCGGCGTCACGCTGTTGAGCGTGCCCGTGATGATGGCCCGCACACCCGGCGAACGGTATTCGATGCCCGTCCCGATCGTGTACGGCTGGCGCTTCACGTTCAACACGAGTTCGCTCGCACCATCGGTGGTGGTGGGCGGCTGCACGGTCGCGGTGATCTGCACGCCGGGTTGCAGGGCCAGCACGCCCGTCACGCGCTCGAATGTCTCGCGGCGCAGGGGCTTTTCATCCATCAGGCGCCGAGAGATTTCGCGCAGGCGGCCTTCCAGCGGCCCAGGTGTCCCTTCGATCCGCATGCGCGCCACATAGCCCTCGACTACGGTGACGCGCACGACACCGCCTTCAAACGTTTGTGCGGGCACAAAGGCAAACGACAGCGGGAAACCGCGGTCGGAATACAGCTTGGTGACCTCGTTCGCAGCCTGCAAGAGTTGCGCGACGGTGATGTCGTGTCCGGCCAGCGGCGCGAAATACGCCGCGACCTCTGGAAACGGCAGTGTCTTGACGCCTTCGATCTGGAACTTGGTCGGCGTGAGATGCGTGGCGAGCAGATTCTCCAATGCCGGATTCGGTCGCTGAACCTCGACCTGGATTTTCTGCTGGGGCGGACGGGAAGTATCGACCTTGGGAAGCGTGTCGATCGGGTTGCCTTGCGTTGGGCTGCTCTGTGCCCAGCTCAGTGCCGGGCCGGTCAGTGCTACGCCTGTGGCCAGGGCCAACCGCATGGTGGTGGTCCGCACGCCTGTCTCCTCCGTGGTATTCGTTTGTGGTGTCGCGATGCCGTACAGCCGCGCGTTGCATCAAACGATAACCGCGAGACATGGTGCTTTACAACAAGACACATAGAGGGAGCGTTCACGCGGCGCAACGGCCCACGTAGATACCGATGGTGCGTGGCCGCGCCCCCGCGAACCGAATGACGATGCCGCATTGCACGGCATTGGTCCGTTTGAAACGCGACAGCGGCGGGCTGGCGTGATAACCGGCCCGCCGAAGCGTTGACTGTAGATCAGTGGTGCGCGCCGCCCAGCACGCCGCCCACCGTGCCCAGCAGACCGCCCACTGCGCCAGTCACCGGCGAGAGCGGCGTTGTCGCACCTGCTGACGTCAGGCCCGTACCCACCGTGGTGACCACGCTGCCAACCGGCGCCGTGATCGTGCTGACCGGGCCCAGCGGGTTGCCGGCACCACCTGCTGCACCGCCCACGCTGCCCAGCGCGCCGGTAATCGGAGCGAGCGGGTTGCCACCACCCGTCGCCCCGCCCAGCCCACCGAGTGCACCAGTAATCGGAGCGAGCGGGCTGCTGCCACCCGTGGCGCCACCGAGACCGCCCAGCAGACCGGTGATCGGAGCGAGCGGGCTGGCGCCGCCGGTGCCACCCAGACCGCCGAGTGCGCCGGTAATCGGAGCGAGCGGATTACCGCCGCCCGTCGCACCGCCGAGGCCGCCCAGCAGACCGGTGATCGGAGCAAGCGGGCTGGTGCCGCCAGTGCCGCCAAGACCGCCCAGTGCGCCAGTAATCGGGGCGAGCGGATTGCCGCCACCCGTCGCACCGCCGAGGCCGCCCAGCAGACCCGTGATCGGCGCCAGCGGGTTGCCGCCCGATGCCGTCGGCGAATACACGACGCCACCCAGCGCGGCGACCGTATTGCCTGTGGCCATGACCACACCACCCAGGCCGCTGACCACCGGAACATTGGCCGAAGTGAGCGTGGTGCCGCCCTTGGCTACGGCGCCGCCGATCGTACCCAGCAGCGTGTTGGCCGGCGAACCCAGGCCGGTGGCCGCGCCCAGCGTTTGCGTACCACTGGTGACCTGCGAAGTCAGCGGCACGATCGCCGTGCTCAGCTGTTGCGTGAGTTGCTCCACGGGGCCAGTCGACAGGGCCGTGCCGAGCGTGCCGCCGCCGTTGGCCACCGCTTGGCCGACTTGCGAGACCACACCGGCCAGCGGCGTTGTCACCGGAGCTAGCGGTGCCAGCGGGCCGGTGCCCAGGTTGTTGACCAGCGTGCCGGCGCTCGTGACGGTGTTACCGGCACCGGTCACCACATTACCGAGGCTGGAGACCGTGGTGCCCACCGGGTTGGCATTACGGCCGATGCTGCCCAGCCCATTCTGCACGCCAGCGCCCAGCGCAGAAACTGTCGCGCCGGCGTTTTCGACGACTCCGCCCAAGCCGCTTTGGACACCGCTCAGTTGCGAGGGCAGCGGCGCCGTTGCGATCGTCTTGCCAAGACCGCTGACCGTCGAACCGGCGCTCGTGACAATGCCGCCCGCATTGTTGAGGACAGCGCCAGTCGGCGTCAGCGGCGCAGGTGCCGGAGTCGGGCTCGGGCTCGGGCTCGGGCTGGGTGAGGGCGACGGAGACGGCGAGGGGGAGGGCGAAGGCGACGGGGAAGGCGAGGGCGTTGGTGTTGAGCCACCGTTGTTGTTCGAGCCGCCGCCATTTGAACCGCCCAGTGAGCTGCCCAGGTCGCCGGAGCCGGAGCTGGCGCAACCACCCAAAACCAACAGGCTTGCCATGGTGGCGGCCAGGCACTTGATATTCTTATTCATGATGGATCTCCCGTTTTAAAAGTCCGCTTTAGTCAGCAGGAAAAAGTCTCACTCTCGACGTGAGGTGGCCGGACTCTGCAAACGGTGTGCCATGTCACCATTATTACGCACTGTGTAATGCTGTATCTGAATTTGCCCCGTTTATCTCGATAAAGCGGGGGAATTGTGAAAACTAATCAGAATGCGGAATTTACATACCCCACAAAAGTGGGGGTTAAACGTCTGCTTTCGGGGTTATGTCGGCGATGGATGTGTTCCGTGTCACGTTACGTCGTAACGCTGGGAACATGGATTTGGGTGGGGTAACGGTCGGCGCTCAAGTTAGGGAAACACCTGACGCGGTGCCCGTAAAACCAACACACACGCCGTCCTTTGAAAACTGAGCGCTATTTCTAATGCGGTTGGCATGCGATTTGCAGAATGCGGCCCGCAGTCCGCAGTACCGAGCTCAGACATCAAGACACATCATTCCAAGAAGGGGACGGACCATGACTCACATTCGACACTCCATTCGCGTTGCGCCGTTGGCCTGCGCAGTTGCCGCACTCATGCTGGCGGCTTGTTCTTCGGGAGGCTCCGGCTCGGGCAGTTCGCCCAATCCGAGCCCAAACGACACGACGGGCGTAACGCCCATCGGCAAGGTTGCAAACGGCGGCGGCAACACCGTTGTGGCGACCGGCCAGGCAGTTAGCAGCCTTGGCTCGACGCTTCAGAACGCAAACATTCCGGGCTTGTCGGATCAGGCCAAGGCTGGGCTGGGCGGCACGGTCGGCAACGCCGGCAAGGCTGTCAGCGATCTCGGTCTGGGCGTCCAGACCGGGCTTGGCAAGATGGGCCAGAACCCCAACCCGATCGGCACGACGGTGGCCAGCACGGGCAATGTCGTGACGGATCTGGGCCAAGCCACGGTGAGCGCCGGCTCGCTGGTGCAGGGCCTCGGCCAGGGCTCGGGCGCACCGCTCGCGCCGATCACCCAACCTGTGGGCGGTGGCGTTCAGCAAGTCGGCCAGGCTTTGATTGGCGGTGGCACCCTCCTGGGTAGCGCGTTGTCTTCGGGCGCGGTCCAGCAGGTGACGCAGCAACTGAGTACGGCGATCGTGCCCGTTACCACGCAGATTAGCGGCGCCACCCAGATGGTCGGTGATTCGACAGGTCTGGGCGGAGCCCTGAACAACCTGTTAGGGACCGTTGGCGGTGGCGTCGCCGGCGCCGGAAACACCATCACCGGGACGGGCGTGCCAGTGGTCTCGAACCTGGGCCCGGTAGTCACTTCGCTTGGTGCCACGGTCGCGGCAGTCGGCGGCGTCGCCACCACTGGCGGTTCCGCCGGCGGCAACCCTCTGGGCGGTCTGCTCGGTGGGGTGGGCGGCAGCACCAGCGGCTCGAACCCGCTGGCGCCGTTGACAGGCCTGCTGGGCGGCGCTGGTGGCTCCAACCCCCTGGCCCCGGTCACCGGCGCGCTGGGCGGCGCGGCCGGCGGCAGCAACCCGCTGGCGCCTGTCACCGGACTTTTGGGCGGCGTGACGAGCGCTGCCAGTGGAGCATCGGGCGGCAACCCGCTGGCTCCCGTTACCAACTTGCTGGGCGGCATTGGCAGCCCGGTGCACTGAGCAGTACCTGTCTGTGCTCTTGAAGGTGCGCGGGCGTGTTCCCGTCGCTCGCGCATCCTTTTTTTTGCTTAGACAGAAATGGGGAGCGTTTAGACCAGCCGCGAGTATTAATGGGAAACCCGTCCAAATAATCAGACTGGTCTCGGGTTCATTAAGGGATTTCCATTAGTTTTCAAAGAGTTGGCGTGTTATTAATAAAATTAAATAGAGACTTCACTCTAAATTGGGGAAAGTACCCCAATTGAGTTATTTTGTTTGCGGCGCCGCACGCCTATAAAGTCGTTACGGTGTGTTACGTGACATAGGTGACACGCTGGAAAAAATGGATGTTCATGGGGGGTGGGCGGTGATCATCGGGCGCGTTCGGGACACTGCGTTCGGTGACATTCGAATTTTGTTCCATTAGTGGAACGACGCGAGCGGAGAATTTTTGCTGGTCGTGTCATCGCAGTAAATCCCCATGCGTTTTATCCGTGATTAGCAAATATGAACTGGCTAAGGTTGGAGCGCCGAAAGCTGGTCGAGATCAACACATCCGCGGGCGAGTGCAAACAGGAGAGAGATCATGAAAAACGCCATTCTGAAGTTCCTTCGCGACGAACAAGGTGCCACTGCCGTTGAGTACGGCATGATCGCTGGTCTGATCGCAGCGGCGATCACGGTCATCGTGGGCAAGCTGGGTACGCAGCTCAACACCGTCTTCACCAACATCTGTACGGCCGTCAAGGGCGGGACTGCCTGCTAGAGCTTGGGATTGCATAGCCACATCGATATTGCTGGCTGGGCAAGCGTCGCAGTTCTCGCAGTTCTTGCAATCGCATTGGACATTCGCTCACGGCGCGTGCCGAATTGGCTCGTCGTCGCGGGGGTCATGTTGTCCATCGCTCTGATCAAGTTCGGTGGAGTGCAGGACCTTGCCTATGACTGGCAGGATTTCTGGCTCGGCGGAGCGATCGCGTTTGCCTGCTTTCTGCCGCTGTACGCCCTCGGCTGGATGGGCGCCGGCGACGTGAAGTTTTTCACGGTCGTCGGCCTCCTGGCAGGCTGGCATGGCCTCGTGGCCGTATGGCTTGTCTCGAGCATGATCTCCGGCCTGCACGCGCTCGGCATCATGATGCTGCGCCAGCTTGACGCATCTTCTCCATCGGCATGGATCGTGATGCGCGTGTGCCCGGCTGTCGCACGCTGGGATACCGCTCAGGCAGGGCGTCGAGGCATTCCGTACGCCGCCTACATGGCAATTGGTCTGCTGAGCCTGCCATGGGTGCCTCCAGTAATGCGCATGCCGTGGCTGCCGGGCATGTAGTTCAGACAGTTGAAGCGATGAACAAGAGCCGCCAAGCGGCCTGCCTATAAGAAAGGAGTCGGCCATGCCGACATTGCAACGGGAACGGGAAGGTGCTCGCATGCACCCGGAAGTCCGCACGCATGCTGTCCGCCGCCCCCGGCGGCACGGCGGCCGCGGCGCAGCTTCAGTCGAATTCGCCATCGTCGTGCCGGTGCTGCTGGTGCTCATGCTTGGCATCGTGTACTACGGCGTGATCCTCGCCATGCAGCAGGCGCTGACCCTGGCGGCGGAAGAGGGCGCACGCGCGGCGCTCCGCTATCAGCCTTCCAACACACAGCGTGTGGCAGCCGCCTATGCGGCCGTGACGTCAGTACTCCCCACCTTCCTGACCGGGCGGGTCCAGACCAATCAGAGCAGCACCCCGCTGGTGAATTGCCAGAACGTGGCGGGCATGCAATGCCTGAGCGTGGTCCTGACATTGCCCGTGACCTCCGGCAACAACCCGCTGCTGCCCTCGATACCGCTGTTGCCCGCACCGGCTACGTTGACGGGCTCTGCCGTCGTGCAGCTTGTGCCCGGCTCCTGACGTTTTTCAGTTCGCTGACCTTCTCGATCGACCGCTCGGACACGCCGCCCAGATGACCAGCAAACACCTTCAGATCTTCGCCGCCGCGCTATTGCTGCTTGCCGCCATTCTTGGCGCCGTGGCGTGGAAGTCGGCGCATCGCCCACCGGCGCCCGTGGCCGAGCAGAAAGATGGCAAAGCGGTCTATCCCGTGGTCGTGACCACGAAACCGCTGGAGGCGGGCAAGCCCATCACCGCAGACCAGGTGGCCATCGAGCAACTGCCCATCAATCCGGCCGAAGCGTTTTCCGACGTCACGAAGGTCGTCGGGCGTGAACCCATTCTGCCGGTCGGCGTGGGTGTGCCGCTGATTGCGTCGCAACTTTCCTCCGGATTGGCACAGCAGGTCGAGGCCGGCCAGCGCGCGGTTGCCATCAACGTGGACGAGGTGATCGGCGTGGGCAATCGCGTCATGCCGGGCGATTACGTCGATGTGTTTCTCGTGATGTGTAAGGACGGTCAGGAGATCGAAGACAGCCAGGCGCGCCTGCTGCTGCCGCACCTGCGCGTGCTGGCGTTCGGCCCGCTGGCGGTCAACGAAGGGCCGCAGAAGCAGCCGGAGAGCAACAACGTCACACGCAAGGTCGATCAAGCCAAGACGGCCGTGCTGGCCGTGCCGGTGGAGGCTGTCAGCCAACTGGTAATGGCACACCAGAGCGGTCGTCTGCTGCTGGCGCTGCGCAACCCAGGCGACGACGCCGAACCGACCGTCAAACCGCAGGATGCCGCATTGCTGGCAGCCGCCAATCGCAACCCGATGGACGTTGCACAAGCCGGCGTGTCGATGGCCAGCCTGACGGGTTCGGCGCGCAGGCTGGTCGTTGTGCCGCCGCCGCTGCCGGCCATTGCCGCGGCCCGCACGACGGTGCGCAGCAGTACCGCCAGCACTGGTGTCGAGATCATCCGCGCAGGAAAACGTGAGGAGCAACATGACTGATGCCGCCATGGTTCGCGGTTGGATGGGCGGACTCGCGTTGGGCTGCGCCGCCTTCGTGTCGAGCGCATTTGCCGAGACGGCACCGACCGGCCAGACGCTTCATCTGCTGACGGGAAGCCAGCGCGAGATTCGCCTGGGCAAACCGCTCGAACGCATTGCCATCGGCAACCCCGAGATTGCCGATGCCCTGTTGCTCAAGGGGCGAGGTACGGCCACGAGCGTTTTGATCATCGCCAAGAAGCCGGGTGCGGCCAACGTGATGGTCTGGACGCAAGGCGGCGTTGCGACGACTTACAACGTGCAGGTGGACGCCGCGGCGCCTGTGCCGGGTGACCCGGCAGTGGTTGCACAGGGCGATACGGCGGTTGTTTCAGGTCAGCCCAAGGATGTTTACGCACTGGCCCGTGCGCGCCGTTCGGCCGCTGCAGCCAGCGGCGCAGAAAAACCTAAAGATGGCAACGTCATCGACACCACCTCGATGAACGTGCCAGGTACGGTGCAAGTCGACGTGCGGGTAGTGGAGTTCAGCAAGACGGTGCTCAAGGAGGCCGGGTTCACGTTTGGTCGTACGCGCGGCGGTTTCGATTTCCGGACATTTGCGCCGTCGTCGCTCTCCAAGGTCACGTTTGGCTCCAACGGTTTGTCTACCGAATCCACCATGCCGATCGGTTCGGCGTTCAACCTGCTGGTCTCCTCGGTCAGCAAGGGCCTCTTTGCCGACCTCAGTTTGCTGGAATCAAACGGCATGGCGCGTGTGCTGGCCGAGCCAAGCCTGGTTGCCCTGTCAGGCCAGAGCGCCAATTTCCTGGCCGGTGGCGAGATTCCGATTCCAGTGCCCCAAGCGCTGGGTACCACGACTATCGAATACAAGCCGTTCGGCATCGGGCTGACGGTGTCGCCCACCATTCTCTCGGAGAACCGCATCGCGCTGAAGGTGGCGCCTGAAGCGAGCGATCTGGATTTCAGCCGAGGCGTGACGCTCAACGGTGCGACGGTGCCGGCCATCGTCACGCGCCGTGCCGATACAACAGTTGAACTTGGCGATGGCGAGAGCTTTGTCA
>OAON01000365.1_pt1 | contig 11855 bp, 7 predicted proteins | sample 1670181 | NCBI WGS metagenome assembly OAON01 (sample SAMEA104232306, study PRJEB22302) | sediment metagenome | biome: forest; feature: aquifer; material: sediment | place: USA | collected 2011-08-07 | depth 0.01 m
GAAGCCGAGCGCGACCCGCGCCCACTCGATGACGATGAACTGCAGCGTGGCGCCTACGCCCCAGAACAGGGTGGTGACCGCCAGCGAGATCTGGCCGAGCTTGTCGCGCCAGAGCGCGATAAAGCAGTCGCCGAACTCCGCGATCAGCTTGACCGGGTTCTTTTCCTGCTGGGGATAGCGGGCGCCGGTGTCCGGAATGAACAGGTTGAAGATCGACGCGATCACGTAGAAGAACATGATCACCACCATCGCCGCTTCGGCCGGCGTATTGATGCCGGTGTCGACGTACGGCATGTCGAAGTGCAGCAGAATGGTGGAGACGTGAACCGAGATCAGCGCCCCGCCCACTACGGTGCCCAGGATGATCGAGCCGACGGTGAGGCCTTCGATCCACCCGTTCGCCATGACCAGTTTCTCGGGGGGCAGCAGTTCGGTCAGGATGCCGTACTTGGCCGGCGAATAGGCCGCTGCACCGAACCCGACGATCCCGTAGGCCAGCAGCGGGTGCAGCCCGAACATCATGATGGCGCAGCCGACTATCTTGATCGTGTTGGTGATCGCCATGACCTTGCCCTTGGGCATCGAGTCCGCGAAGGCGCCCACGAAGGCAGCCAGCACCACATAGGACAGCACGAAGAACAGCTTGAGCAGCGGAGTCATCCACTGCGGGGAATGTAATTCGGTGAGAAGGGCAATGGCAGCAATGAGCAGCGCATTGTCGGCCAGCGACGAAAAAAACTGCGCGGCCATGATCGTGTAGAAACCCTTCTTCATACCTTCGACTTTGTCTCCATCGCGGAAGCTCGCCTGGGCGGGCAAATGCGCGCCAGCAGGCAGCGCCGCGGCTTGCAGGGAACCTGTCGCTCCAGCTTTGTCAAAGTGGGGCGGTTGCGCAACATTCGCGTGCTTTGCCGCCTGCCTGACCGTCATTGACATATTGCTTCTCTTTTAAAACATTGCCGGAGCGTCCGGCTTTATATCACGAAACCGCGACATTTCAGCACACAGGCAAACGCGCATTGGACAGCATGTCGCCGCTTGGATTCCCGGAATTTTCGTCCGATTGTGTTCAAATATCGACTGCGCGATGCGAGAGCCGCAGGCCGGCGTTTCTGCCGGCCATCCACCACCGCCCGGTGTCCCCATCAACGCACGAATCCCGCAGGTTGCTGACCGGGTCTTCCCTGAAATGGTGCAAGACCGATCCGGCAGCCGGCCCAAGTTGTCTATTCCATGCCAAGACCCATTCAAGCCGTCATCCACCAGCCCGCGCTGGCCAACAATCTTGAGGTGGTGCGTCGCCAAGCACCCGCATCCCGCATCTGGGCGGTGGTCAAGGCCAACGCCTACGGCCACGGCATCCGCCGAGTCTTTGCCGGCCTCAAGGCCGCCGACGGGTTTGGCCTGCTCGATCTCTCGGAAGCCGTGCTGTTGCGCGACCTTGGGTGGCAGGGCCCGATCCTGCTGCTCGAAGGCATCTTCCAGGCGCAGGATGTACCGCTGCTCGAGCAATACCGCCTGACCACCGCCGTGCACTGCGAGGAGCAGTTGCGGATGCTTGAGCTGGCCCGCCCCAAGGGGCCGCTGGCGATCCAGCTCAAGCTGAATACCGGCATGAACCGCCTGGGCTTCCGTCCGGCGCAGTACCGCGCCGCCTGGGAACGGGCCCGGACCATGTCCTGCATCGGCAGCATTGTCCACATGACGCACTTTTCCGATGCCGACAGCAAGCGCGGCATTGCGCATCAGGTGGAAGCCTTCGAAGCCGCCACGGCCAACCTGCCGGGGGAGGTCAGCATGGCCAACTCGGCAGCCGTGCTCTGGCATCCGCAGGCGCATCGCAACTGGGTGCGTCCCGGCATCATCCTTTACGGCGGATCGCCCACCGGGGTGTCGTCCGATATCGCAGAGACCGGCCTGCAACCGGCGATGTCTCTCCATAGCGAGCTGATCGGCATACAGGATCTGCAACCGGGCGATACGGTCGGCTATGGTTCCATGTTTACTGCCGACCGCGCGATGCGGGTCGGGGTGGTGGCGTGCGGCTACGCCGACGGCTACCCACGCCACGCGGTGGGCTGGGGCGAGCGCCGCGCGCCGGTGCTGGTCGACGGCGTGCGCACGCAATTGGTGGGGCGGGTGTCGATGGACATGATCTGCGTCGACCTGACCCCCTGCCCGAAGGCAAAGGTAGGCACGCCGGTCACGCTCTGGGGCCATGGTCTGCCAATCGACGACGTGGCCGCCGCCAGCGGCACGGTTGGCTATGAACTGATGTGCGCGCTGGCGCCGCGCGTGCCGACTTCCGTTGCCACGTTGACCACCGCCGACGCCGTATAAATGGCCAAGACCAAGACGGTATACACATGCACCGAGTGCGGCGGCACCACGCCGCGCTGGGCGGGCCAGTGCCCACAGTGCAACGCCTGGAACACGCTGGTGGAAACGGTGGCGGATTCGGGTTCGTCCGCGGCACGCCGCTTCCAGCCGCTGGCGACGTCCGCTGTGGTGCGCAAGCTGTCGGAAATCGAGGCGGCCGATGTGCCACGCTTCTCGACCGGCATCGACGAATTCGACCGCGTGCTTGGCGGCGGCCTGGTGTCGGGTGGGGTGGTGCTGATCGGCGGGGACCCCGGCATCGGTAAATCGACCCTGCTGCTGCAGACGCTGGCCAACCTGTCGGCCAGCCGGCGCGTGCTCTATGTGAGCGGCGAGGAATCCGCCGCCCAGATCGCGCTGCGCGCCCATCGCCTGGGCGTGGAGGCCGCCACGCTGGGCCTGCTGCCCGAGATTCAGTTGGAGAAGATCCAGGCCACGCTCGAGGCCGACAAGCCCGAGGTGGCCGTGATCGACTCGATCCAGACGGTTTACTCGGAGGCGCTGACGTCCGCGCCGGGCTCCGTGGCACAGGTACGCGAATGCGCGGCGCAACTGACGCGGATCGCCAAGAGTACCGGCATCACGATCATCCTGGTCGGCCACGTAACCAAGGAAGGCAGCCTGGCCGGCCCGCGCGTGCTCGAACACATCGTGGACACGGTGCTGTACTTCGAGGGGGACACCCATTCCTCGCACCGCTTGATCCGGGCGTTCAAGAACCGCTTCGGCGCGGTCAACGAACTCGGTGTCTTCGCGATGACCGAGCGCGGCCTGCGCGGCATCAGCAATCCGTCTGCGCTGTTCCTCTCCCAGCATGAGGAGCAGGTGGCCGGTTCCTGCGTGCTGGTGACCCAGGAGGGCACGCGGCCATTGCTGGTCGAAGTGCAGGCGCTGGTCGACACCGCCAACGTGCCGAATCCGCGTCGGCTGGCCGTGGGCCTCGAACAGAACCGGCTGGCGATGCTGCTGGCCGTACTGCATCGTCACGCGGGCATCGCGTGTTTCGACCAGGACGTCTTCCTGAACGCGGTGGGCGGGGTCAAGATCAGCGAGCCGGCCGCCGACCTGGCCGTGCTGCTGTCGATTCATTCGTCGATGCGCAACAAGCCGCTGCCTCGCGGTCTGGTGGTGTTCGGCGAAGTGGGCCTGGCGGGAGAAATCCGCCCGAGCCCGCGCGGACAGGAGCGGCTCAAGGAAGCCGCCAAGCTTGGTTTCACGATGGCGGTGATCCCGAAGGCCAATGCGCCCAAGCAGCGGATCGACGGCCTGGAGGTCATCGCGGTGGACCGGCTGGAACAGGCCATCGACCGGGTCAGGCATCTGGACTGACGTGGAAGGAAAAAAAGCCCCGCCGAAGCGGGGCTTTTTCATTGGCGCCTTCTCTCGCAGCCTGTGCTGCCGGATCAGCGGTAGGTACCCACCACCCGCACGAACTTCTGGGTATCGTCGCCCGTGGTCGAGCGGATTTCGACGGTGCGCTGGTCTCCGGCCGAAGCGAAGGCCGGGAACGTGGCGCCGTTGCAGCTAACGAATGCGCTGGAGCCCTGCTTGGCGGTGCTGACCGTGACGGAGCGCTGCAGGTACGACGGCACGTTGGTCTGGATGAACGTGCGATCGCCCGCTGCGGGCGCGGGCGCAACTGCGGCGGCGAACTGGCGGCCGAAGGCGAGGGCGCGATCCACGGGCTCGGCGTTCTGTGTCCAGTTCACATCGACGGTGGTCTGGACGCCGGTCTTGCCGCCGCCCGTCGTCACGAAATCGAGACTGCCTTCCGCGATCTCGTTCCAGGTCTGGCGCGCGATGACCGACGGCATCAGCACGCCACCCGACGACGTCACGGTGAACGAGTCGTCCGGTGAGGTCGGCAGGGTGGTCTTGGGGGAAAGATCGCTGTTCAGGTACCAGACGTCGAATGTGTAGCTGGCGAAGGTCGGGATCGCGGCGATGTCGCCGTCGGACAGCGGCGCCGATGCATAGGTGTTGGCGCCCGAACTCAGCGACGACCAGGTCAGCGCGTCTCCAGCTTTCAGCGGCGTCGCGGCCAGCACCACGGTGCTGCTGGACTGCCCTGAACTGCTGATGACCGCGTTGGGCGCCACGGGGTCGTTGGCGGCATACGTCGGCGAGCCGTTCAGGTTCTGGATCACGAGGTTGGCGCTTGAGCCGCATACGCGCGAACGGGCCAGCACGACACCCGCGCCGGGCAGGCCGGGGCCCGTGACGCGCACGAGCTGCGCCTTGATGCCAAGGCCGGTCTGCGGATTCAGCAACACGCGCAGGCTGGTTTCATAGCGCGAAGCGATGCCCGCACCCGGATTGCGCTCGATCACCTTGCTGATGCGGCGCGTGACGGCAGCTTCGTACTGGCGCTGGTTGCCGGTCATCGTCCACGTGCCGGCGCGGTTGGTCACGCGGCGGGTGAACTGCGACGTGCTGCCGTCGGCACGCACGAACGGGAAGCGCACGAATGCCGTGGCCTCGCCGCTATCGGCCTTGCCGTTGAACAGCACGACCGGGGCCTGGAAGACGGCGCCGTTCATGTCGGTCGACGAGAACAGGGCGGAGAAATCGACGGCTGCCGAATAGCTGTTGTTCAGATAGTCGCTGGCGAATGCCGGCGCGCACGCCGTGAGCAGCGCGGTGGCGCTGGCACGTGCGGCCGGCGCGGCGGTGAAGCAGGCTTGCAGGTTCGCGCGGATTGCTTCGAACGTGCGGGCATTGGTGGAGGTCGTCGGCGTGGGCAGCGCGGCTTCCGGAATGGAACCGCCCGTGAGTTGCGCTCCCCGGGATGCCAGCTTGACGCCGTTGGCGGTCAGGGTCACGTGGACGAGGTCGATGACCGCGTCGGCGCCCTGGCCCTCGGTGGTGAGCGGGGTGGAGATCGGGTCGAAGCTGCCGGCGTTCATTCCGGCACTGGCTGCGACATTGGCCAGCACGGCACGCAGGGCGGCCGTGGCTTGCTGCACGCCGGCGCTGCTGACCTTGCTGTTGAGCGCGCTGGCGCCGGTCAGGTCGGCCGGATTGCCGCCGGCCAGCAATGCCGCAAGCGCGGTAGTCAGTGGCGTCACGTTGGCCGTGACCGTGGCGCCGCTCGCGGGTTTGGTCGGCAGCACGGACACATAGGTCACGGTCTCGCCACCGGCCGTGCCGGTTGCCTGCAGGGCGAACGGCGCGCGGAAGCCGGATACGTCAAAGCTGTACCGTCCGTTTGCGTCGGCGAGGCGGGTGCCGACGGTCTTGCCATCGGCATCGAACATGGTGACCTGCGCGCCGCCCATGAATGCACCGGATGCCGCAGTGCCTTGCACCGTTGCGGCTGGCTGGCTGCCGCCGCCATTGCTGCCACCGTTGCTGCCGCTATCGCCGCCACCACCACATGCCGCCATCACCGCAACCGTCATGACGCCGAGCACGGGCGTCCAGATGCGCGAGCCACGCCCGCGCAACGTCTCTTGAATCCCCATTTGATTTGATTTCCCTGAGTACCGGATGGCGAGTCCGGCTGTCTTATTGGATTTCTTGCGTTCGCCGATCCGAGAGGATATTCACGTGACGATGATGCTGTTCCCCACTTTGGTGGGGTGTGGCGAGTGCGACACAAAGGCCGGCCACGCTTGACGGCGGACCATGCGCGGGCACCTTGTCAACGCCGAATCGGGTCGATGCGGCAATCCGCCACAGCTGCCGGCGAGGCTGGTTGCCGGGGCGCAACGAAGACATCGATGAAAATGGGTAATAATCGCGTCGAAGAAATTTCGCACCCGATGCCCATGCAAGCCAATTCCCGAACCTATTTCCTGCTGATCGCCATCGTCTCCTTTGCGATGGTCGGTGCCGCGCTGTATATGCAGTACGCGGAGAACCTGCAACCGTGCCCGCTCTGCATCATGCAGCGCTTCGCGTTCATTGGTATCGGTATCTTTTCGTTGCTGGCGGTCATCGCGCAGAACACGCGCACGCTCTGGCAGGGCCTGGGGATGCTTTCCGGCGTGGGCGGCATTGCCGTGGCGGGCTACCAGGTGGCGTTGCTGATGAACCCGAAGGCGTCCTGCGGCATCGACCCGCTGGAGAACTGGGTCAACTCGCTGCCCACGGCCAAGCTGCTGCCGCAGGTGTTCTATTCGGATGGTCTGTGCACGGCACCCACGCCGCCCATCCTGGGCCTTTCGATCCCGGCGTGGTCGCTGATCTGGCTGCTGATTCTGACGCTGACGCTTGCCGTCGGGCTGATTCGCCGCGAGAAGCATTTCCGCTGAGCGGCGTGGTTCTTGGCCGTCTTGTCCCTCTTGTCCCTCGTGCCCGAGCTTGTCCCCTCCCGCGTGTGGTAGAGGGGCACAAGCTTCAGGTCGATTGAGATGCCTCAGGCGATCTGCTCGATCTGCTCCTGCAGTTCGAGCCAGCGTTCCTCCAGTTGCTCGAGTTCGCCGGTGACTTCGCCCTGGCGCTTGAGCATGTCCTTCAGCTTCGTCTTGTTGGTGTCGTCGTAGCTCGACGCGTCGGCCATGAACGTGTCGATCGTGGTCTTGTCGGCTTGTAGCACCGACATCCGCTTTTCCACCTTTTCCAGTTCCTTCGTCAGCGGCTTGCGCAGTACCGACAGGCGCTGGCGCTCGTCAGCTTCTGCGCGGCGCTGGTCCTTCCGGTTGACCACGGGCGCGGCTTCGGCGGCGTGCGCGGCCGTGGCCGCGTTGCGCTTGGCGGCCGCCTGTTGCAGCAGCCAGTCGCGGTAGTCGTCCAGATCGCCATCGAACGGGCGGATCGTGCCCTCGGCCACGAGCATGAACTGGTCCGAGGTGGCGCGCAGCAGATGTCGGTCGTGCGAGACCAGGATCAGCGTGCCTTCGAACTGGGCCAGCGCCATCGTCAGCGCTTCGCGGGTGTCGAGGTCCAGGTGGTTGGTCGGTTCATCTAGCAGCAGCAGGTTCGGCTTTTGCCAGACGATCAGGGACAGCGCCAGCCGGGCCTTCTCGCCGCCCGAGAACGGTTCGATCGGCGACGTCGCCATGTCACCGCGGAAATTGAAGCTGCCCAGGAAGTCGCGCAGTTCTTGCTCGCGCACGTCCGGCGCCAGCCGCGCCAGATGCTGGAGCGGCGAATCGTGGTCGCGCAGCGTTTCCAGCTGGTGCTGGGCGAAGTAGCCGATCACGAGTCCCTTGCCCAGCCGGACGGTGCCGTTCAGCGGCGCCTGCGTGCCGGCCAGCGTCTTCACCAGCGTCGACTTGCCCTGGCCGTTCGCGCCCAGCAGGCCGATGCGCTGGCCGTTCTGGATCGACAGTGCAAGGTTGTGCAGGATCGTGACGGGCGGGTCGGCCTCGGCATAGCCGCAGTCCACACCTTCCAGCACCATCATCGGGTTCGGCGCGGAATCGGGCTCACGGAATTCGAAAGCGAAGCCCGCTGCTACGTGCACCGGCGCCAGCCGCTCCATCTTCTCCAGTGCCTTCACCCGGCTTTGCGCCTGGCGTGCCTTGGTGGCCTTGGCCTTGAATCGGTTGATGAACGACTCCAGGTGCGCGATTTCCTTCTGCTGGCGCGCGTAGGCCGACTGCTGCTGCGCCATCTGCTGCAGCCGCATCGTTTCGAACTGCGTGTAGTTGCCGCCGTAACGCTTCAGTTGCTGGTTCTCGATATGCACCGTGACGTTGCAGATCGCGTCGAGGAATTCGCGATCGTGCGAGATCATCACCAGCGTGCCGGGGTAGCGCGCAAGCCAGTCTTCGAGCCAGACGATGGCGTCGAGGTCCAGGTGGTTGGTCGGTTCGTCAAGCAGCAGCAGGTCCGACGGACACATCAGCGCCTGCGCCAGGTTCAAGCGCATCCGCCAGCCGCCCGAGAACGATGCCACGGGCTGCGACACCTGCGGCAGCGTGAAGCCCAGGCCCAGCAACAGCGCCTCGGCGCGCGCGGCGGCGGTGTAGCCGTCGGCGTCGGCATAGGCTGCATGGGCTTCGCCTTCGGCCGAGCCATCGCCGCTGGCTTGGGCGGCGGCTATCCGAGCCTCGATCTCGCGCAGGCGGGTATCGCCATCGACCACATAGTCCACGGCGGAGCGGGTTACCGCTGGCGTCTCCTGCGCCACATGGGCAATGCGCCACTGGGCGGGCAGGAAGACGTCGCCGCCGTCGGCGTGCAGCTCGCCGCGCAGCATGGAGAACAGCGTGGACTTGCCACTGCCGTTGGCGCCGACAAGGCCGACGCGCTCGCCCGGATTGAGCGTCACGCTGGTGTGGTCGAACAGCACCTTGGTGCCGCGCTGGAGGACAAGCTGGTCGATTCGGATCACGGAGGAGACGGGAGGCTAATGCTGGAAACGGTTTTTCGGCAGGCCGGCATTGTATCGCGCTGGCATCCAAAGACTGTCGCTACGGGCTATGTTCGGCCGCTTGTTCTGAGGGATTACCCCTAATCGGCCACTTTTCACTCTCCTGGTACAGCAATTGCGTGTAAATTTATTTACATAGATGGTTGCACCGGGAAAGTGCGTTTTCATCAAAGCGCGATGCCGGTCCTGGTGCGCCAATCATTGTTTCGCGCTGATTCGCGCGGTTTTGAATGGATCCTGTAGTCCCGAGATGCCAGACGGCCTGCTAATTTCCGAGCGTATTGCACGCGCCTTGCCAACGTTGACGCCCGCGCACCAGCGCATGGCGCAGTACGTGCTGGAGAACCCGTTCCGTGCCGCCACGATGCGGATCGACGAGTTCGCCACGGCCGTGGACGTATCGGTGGCCACGGCCAACCGCTTTGCGCGCGCGCTGGGATTCGAAGGCTATCCGCAGTTCCGCACCGAACTGGTACGCGGCTTCGAGGCCACGCTGGCCCCGGTGGAGCGATTGCGCGACGAACTGGCGCGCCCCACCACGGCGGCGGAGGTGTTCGCGGCCTCGCTCGAGGACGGCATCCGTAACCTGGAAGCCACGCGCCGCGCGCTGGACCCCGAAGCCTGCGAGCGTGCGGTGTCGGCGATCCTGGAGGCGGAGCGTGTCTACGTGATGGGTTTTGGCGCCAGCGGATTCCTGGCCGGGCTGCTGCAGCACGGTCTGGAGATGCATTGCCGCATGGTCACGTCGGTGTCCAATTCGGGTGGCGCATCCCATGCGGGACGGCAACTGTTCAAGTTGCAGCCGCAGGATCTGGTTATCGCCATCGCCTTTCCGCGTTACGTGACCGACACGATCATGCTGGCCCAGCGCGTCAAGGAGCACGGCGGCCGATTGATGGCGCTGACCGATGGCCCGGCATCGCCGCTGGCACCGCTGGCTGACTACACGCTCTACGCCAATACCGGATACCGGTTCTCCGCCAATTCCGATGCCACGGTTCTGGCGCTGATCGAGGCGCTGTGCGGCGCCGTGGCGCACCGGTCCGCGCGGTCGGTCAAGGCGGCCGCCGAAATGACCGAGTTCCTGCTGCCCTGGCTCCACGGCGCGCCCGACGCGCGTGGTGGCCGGATTGCCGCGAAATCTTCCGACTGATCCCCGACCGAAGTAGAAGGACCCCATGCCTCAAGCTGTTATCGCCATCCACGGTGGCGCGGGCACGATCACCCGTGCCGCGATGAATGCCGAGCGCGAACGCGAGTACGCCGCCGCGCTCGAGCAGGTACTGCTCGCTGGCCAGCGCGTGCTGGCCGACGGCGGCAGCGCGCTCGACGCGGTCACCGAAGCGGTGCGCCTGCTCGAAGACTGTCCGCTGTTCAACGCCGGCCGGGGTGCCGTGCTGACCCATGCCGGCACTTTCGAACTCGACGCGGCAATCATGGATGGCCAGACGCTGGGCGCCGGCGCCGTGGCCTGCGTCAAGCGCTTGCGCAACCCCGTGCTGGCCGCGCGTGCCGTGCTGGAACGCAGCGAGCATGTGCTGTTTGCCGCCGAGGGCGCCGAGGCGTTTGCCGAAGCCCAGGGGCTGGAACTGGTCGGGCCCGAGTACTACTTCACGCAGGCCCGCCACGATCAATGGGTGCGTGCGCAAGCCAGTACCGGCATGGCGCTGCTCGACCATGACGCGGCTGCACTGGCCGCCAGGGCGGGGGCTGCCGATCCGATCGATCCCGACAACAAGTTCGGCACGGTTGGCGCGGTGGCCTGCGATGCCGCTGGCAACCTCGCCGCGGCCACGTCGACCGGCGGCGTGACCAACAAGCAGGTGGGCCGCGTGGGCGATACCCCGATCGTTGGGGCCGGCTGCTACGCGGACGATGTCGCGGCAGTCTCGGCCACGGGCACGGGCGAGATGTTCATCCGCACCGTGGCCGCGTTCGACGTCTCGGCGCAAATGCGCTACGCCGGGCTGTCGCTCGAGGAATCGGCGCGCCGCGTGGTGATGGAAAAGCTTCCCGCGATTGGCGGCCGTGGCGGCCTGATCGCGGTGGACCGTGCCGGCAACGTCACGCTACCGTTCAACACGGAAGGCATGTACCGAGGCGTGGCACGCGTTGGCGAGCCGGCCACTGTCTGGATCTACGGCTGATATGGCAAAGACCGTTTCGAAACAAGGCATCGTGCTGCCGCCCGAGCGCGTGGTGGCCGTCGACAACCTCACCGTGCGCTTCGCCACCTCGGAGCGTACCGTCGAGGCCGTGCGCAACCTGTCGTTCCATGTCGACCGTGGCGAAACGCTGGCCGTGGTTGGCGAGTCGGGCTCGGGCAAGTCGGTGACGTCGCTGGCGTTGATGCGCCTGGTGGAGCACGGTGGCGGCAAGATCGCCAATGGCGCCATGGCGCTGCGCCGGCGCAATGGCGAGGTGCTCGATCTGGCCAATGCCGGCGAATCGACGTTGCGCAAGGTGCGCGGCGCGGACGTGGCGATGATCTTCCAGGAGCCGATGACCTCACTGAATCCGGTGTTTCCGGTTGGTGAGCAGATCGCGGAGTCGATTCGCCTGCACCAGGGCAAGAACAAGGCCGCGGCCCTTGCCGAGGCGCTGCGTATGCTGGAACTGGTGCGCATTCCGGAAGCACGGCGCGTGCTCGACCGCTTCCCGCATCAGCTCTCGGGCGGTATGCGGCAGCGCGTGATGATCGCGATGGCGCTGTCCTGCAAGCCGGGTTTGCTGATCGCGGACGAGCCGACCACCGCGCTCGACGTGACGATCCAGGCGGAGATCCTGCAGCTTATCCGCAATCTCCAGGCAGAGATGAACATGGGCGTGGTCTTCATCACGCACGACATGGGCGTGGTGGCCGAGGTGGCCGATCGTGTGCTGGTGATGTACCGGGGCGAAAAGGTGGAGGAGGGCACGTCAGACCAGGTGTTCCACGCGCCCGCCCACCCGTACACGCGCGCGCTGCTGTCGGCCGTGCCGAAGCTCGGGGCGATGGCCGGCACCGATCTGCCGGCCCGCTTCCCGCTGGTGCAGATGAGCGACACCGACAAGGTGGTCGAGGAAGCGCCGCAGGACACCATTCCGGCAGGCGCCGAGCCGATCCTGCGCGTACGCGACCTGGTGACGCGCTTCGATGTGCCAGGCGGCCTGT
>OAON01000366.1_pt1 | contig 11833 bp, 9 predicted proteins | sample 1670181 | NCBI WGS metagenome assembly OAON01 (sample SAMEA104232306, study PRJEB22302) | sediment metagenome | biome: forest; feature: aquifer; material: sediment | place: USA | collected 2011-08-07 | depth 0.01 m
CCTGACTCGAAAAACGCTTTTTTGATCGTTGTCAATCAAGCTTAGCCTTGAAAAAAAGAAATAAATCGGATCAACCACTCTCCATATGGAAAGGAAACAAGTTTTCATCTTTTCACCTTCCTTATGATCAAAAACACCCTTATATTTTGTGAACGTTCTCCTCAAAATATAGTTGCCATATTTTTTTAGGAGGACTGTCATGAAAAACATTCTCATTTTTCCTTTTTTAAGCATTTCCACCGGCCATCATCATGTGGCTGATGCATTGCAGGCTGAATTAGAGTCTCAAGGGCTGGCAGCTGAAAAGATTGATATCTTTTCACATTCGTATAGGCGGTTAGAAAAATTGTCCTCCGTGGCTTATTTAAAATGGATTCAATATTTCCCGAAAACGTACAGCGGCATTTACAGGCTCCTCGCCTGCGGAGAATTTCAGCATGACAAACGCTATTTCATGTACGAATGGCTGTTCACACAGCAAATGAGGCACATCCTCCAAGAAAAACAGCCTGATATCGCCTTCTGCACACATGCGCTGCCTTCTTATCTGCTGAACCGACTAAAGCCTGAATATCCGAATCTGACGGTTGTGAATGTATACACTGATTTTTTCGTGAATCAATTATGGGGACGGAAGAACATTGATTACCATTTTGTTCCGAGCACGGAAGTAAAGAAGCAGCTAATATCAGAGGGTATCGATCAGAACAACATATACTTGACCGGCATTCCAGTTCACCAAAATTTTGAAATGGAATCAGCAGATACCTTGCAGCACCACCCGCCATATACCATCATCATCACAGGGGGCAGTATGGGGGTCGGTGGGATTTTAAAATGGGTGCAGGAACTGTCGCCAGGCGGAAAGATCTTATACAAAATATTATGCGGCAGAAACGAAAAGCTCTACTCCTATGTCAAAAGTTTACACCACCCCTTGATTGAGGCGATTCCTTACCTTCACAGCAAAGCAGAGATGAACCGTTTGTACGAACAGGCGACAGGCATCATGACTAAACCCGGAGGCGTGACCATCAGTGAATGCTTACAGAAACGGCTTCCGGTATTTATTTATCATGCACTGCCGGGACAGGAGGAAATGAATTTAAACCTTCTACATGAAAGGAAACTCGTCACAGATATGAGAAACTGGGACATGCAGAAAGCAGAAGAGTATATCGCGGCAGAAAGGGAATCATTATTTATCAGAAAGTATATCAATCGATGCCGCTTCTTCTTGACTATATCAACAATCATAAAAAAAGCGAGAAAATCAAAGGAATCATTGGGATTACAATGCTTGACAAAGGTGTGGAAAGGCTCGGCTTTGATGTGATCACCCCGGTGAACCCTTTTTACAGATGCTTTAAAAAAGTGTCTCATGTGCCGATTTTATATTTGACTTCAAAGCCTGTGAGCTTGCGGCATTTACCGAATTCATCCTATTTGTTTATCTCAAAAGAAAAGCTGCAGAAAACCTATCAAAAAAAAGACTGATGCCTCGGTCAGCACAGTCTTTTTTGATTAAATCTGATGAAATGTCACTTCAGGGCGGCTTCCGACACGGATATTTACGCCGGTTTGTCCCAAGCCCTCGCTGATATAAAATGGTTTATCGTGATGATAATGAAGGCCTTTAATCATGTTCATTCGCACGAGCTTTCCCATTTTCACCAAATGATACGGTTTTGGCCAGTGAATTTGCCCGCCGTGAAAATGCCCTGACAGCAGGTAATCATAATGAACATCTTTCATATCCAGAATAATATTTGGGTCATGTGTTAAGACAAGATGATAGCCATTTTCCAGACTTTGATAAGAGCCGGTGATATTACTCCGATTCGTACTGTAATCATCAATGCCGATAATATTGACTGGTCCTGCAGCCGTCTCGATTCGAACATGTTCATTTTGCAGCGTGATACAGCCGTTTTCCTCTAAAACTCGCTTCAATCTCTGAAAGTCCTCTTCTTTCAATACATAATCGTGGTTACCGAACACCGCGTACATTCCATATGCAGGCTTTAGCTTTTGCAAGGCGTTCAAGTAACCTGCCAGTTTCGGAATATTACGTTTCCGATCAAGAAAATCCCCGGTAAGAGCAATGATGTCCACAGGCTGATCTTTTGTTAAATGATACAGCTCCTCAGGTGAGACTGAAATGTTTTCCAAGTGAAGATCAGATAAATGAAGGATATTTAATTTTTTTCTGGCTGGAAGGCCGTCTTTTTGGTCGATTGAAATGGTGTTGACTTTCACATCTTTTGTATTGCGGTTCGCTTTATATAGAAATGGCACAAATACGAGTATGGCCAATGAAAGTAAGATTGTAAACAAAATATATCCCCTCCCTTCTATCAGTATAGTAAGTGATCAAGCCCTATGGATAGCGGGAATTAATGGGTAGAGACAGGTTGAAAAACGGATTGTCATATGATGAATGATTTGGAAGGGAAAAGGGATAATAAATTTTGACACATGAGGCAGAACATGCCGACGGAGTCAGAATAACAAATGGATGTGTAAGCAATGTTACGATTGATGAGACAACAAAAAAAAGAAACATATTATCTCTGGATCGCATTATTTCTTCTTTTATTGTATGTATCCCCGCTTTTTATTTTAAAGGAAGATGCCCATATCCGGGTCCACGATAATTTAGATTCCAACATCGCTTGGTACAAGGTTCTGGCCGATAGCGGAGAAATCGTCGGCAAGGTTGACGCTGCCATTCCGCAAATCATTAACGGGCTGCCCCGGGATGCCTTTGGCACCGAGTGGAGCGGAATTGTTTGGCTCCATGCTTTCTTTTCTTCCATGACCGCCTATGCAATAAGCCAGACGGTTACAAGAGTTGTCGCTTTTTTTGGAATGTATGTGCTGCTGAAGAAACATATAATCCCGGAACCAAAAGCGGCTTTCATCCGAATTGGCGTATCGCTTGCATTTGCCTTAACACCGTTCTGGCCTTCGGGAATGCTGAGTACGCTTGGGTACCCTTTGGCACTGTGGGCTTTTTTAAATATCCGAAAAGGGGATATCTCATGGAGAGAGTGGCTGACGCTGGGCTTGCTCCCTCTATACTCAAGCTTTGTTCTAGGCTTCTTCTTTTTTCCTGGCAGGGATGGCGTGTTTTTGGCTGTATGATGCCATTACAAAAAGAAGATGGAATTTGATGTTCTTAGGCAGTATTGCATTTATGACGAGTATCTATCTTTTCGTTGAATATCGGCTTGTCTATTCGATGCTGTTTGAGCACGCACCGATGCATCGTATCGAATTTATCTCATCTAGGCATGACGTTTGGCATTCTCTTCGACTATCCATAAAAAACTTTGTCTATGGCCATAATCATGTGATGACCGTTCATACCGTTGTCATCCTTCCGATCCTGATGGTCGTATTTGCTGCTCTGCTGTTCAAACGAAATCGGACAAAGCCAGAAAATGTTTATCTGTTTTTATGTGTGCTTAATTACGGGTTGTCATTATGGTATGCGTTTTGGTTCAACAAAATTTGGGCTGTTCCAAAGCAGAAATTTGCTTTTTTAGCAGAATTTAATTTTGCCCGTTTTCATTTTCTTCGGCCGCTTGTTATATACGTGAGCTTTGCGCTTGCTTTATATCTCATTTGGCGGATGGGGAAAGGATGGAAATGGCTTGTGTACGCCGCAGTCGCTGCACAGCTGATGGTGTTGGCGCCTTTTAATGAAGAATATACGTATGGTGTTCATTACAACGCGCCGACATTCAGGGAGTTTTATGCATCAGAGCAATTCAAAGAGATTAAGGAATATATCGGACGTCCGCAAGATTCGTATAGGGTGGCGAGCATCGGACTGCATCCGTCTATCGCCCAATATAACGGGTTTTATACGTTAGATACGTATAACAATCTGTATCCGCTCTCATATAAATATGAATTTAGAAAAATCATCGAAAAAGAGCTGGAAAAAAATTCTCGGCTGAAACAATACTTTGATGAATGGGGCAGCCGCTGCTACCTTTTTGTCGATGAACTCGGTAAACGATATGATTTCAAAAAGAACTCGAAGAAAACGATCAACAACCTTCAATTAAATACAGATGTATTTAAAAAAATGGGTGGACGGTACATTTTTTCTTCAGTTCCGATCATGAATGCTGAACAAAACCATCTCGCGCTCGTAAAGACGTTTGACCATAAAGATTCCGCCTGGCGCATTTATTTATATGAAACAAGATAAGGAGGATATCGATTGAAACAGTCACAGCCAGTATTAACCATCGTCGTCCCGTGTTTCAATGAAGAGGAAGTGTTTCAAGAAACAAGCCATCAGCTGACAGAGGTTGTAGATGATTTAATTGAAGAAAAATTAATTGCTGAAGACAGTAAAATTCTGTTTGTCGATGATGGCAGCAAAGACCGCACTTGGGCTTTGATTGCTATGGAGAGCATAAGAAACAAGAAGGTTACCGGCTTAAAATTAGCCTGCAATGTCGGCCACCAAAAAGCGCTTTTAGCCGGATTGCATAAAGCGAAGAATAGGTCAGACTGCGTCATTTCGATCGATGCTGATCTTCAGGACGACATCTCTGTGATCCGGGATTTTATGCTGAAATATCATGAGGGCTGCGAGATCGTTTACGGTGTACGCCGGAGCAGAAAAACCGATACCTTTTTCAAGCGCACGACCGCGTTAGGGTTTTATCGTCTCATGAATAAACTTGGGATTAAATTAATTTATAATCATGCTGATTTTCGTTTAATGAATAAAAGGTCCCTTGAAGAGCTTGAGCGTTATCCGGAAGCGAATCTGTTTTTAAGAGGTATTGTCCCCATGATCGGCTTTAAATCGGCCGAAGTTTTGTATGACCGCAAGGAACGCTTTGCCGGCAAAACGAAATATCCGCTGAAAAAGATGCTATCCTTCGCTTTTAACGGGATTACTTCATTCAGTGTCGCACCAATTCGATTCTTTACGCTTTTAGGGTTTGTTTTGTTTTTCCTCAGCGCTGTGGCAGGGATTGGCGCGTTTATTCAAAAGCTGCTCGGCCATACGAATGCAGGCTGGGCGTCTCTTATCATATCCATTTGGTTTTTGGGCGGGCTGCAATTGATGGGAATTGGAATCATCGGAGAGTATATTGGAACGATTTTTTCTGAAGTGAAAAGACGGCCGAAATACGCGATTGATATTGATTTGTATAATGAACAGCTGAGCCCGCTTCAGCGCCAGGAAAAAGAGCGGTTAGAAAAAAAGTACAGTTAAACACGGAAAGAGCTGACTTCATTAGTCAGCTCTTTTTCTTCAACTGATGCAATATAGCGCTAAGCGGTTCGTCTTGCGGGTTGCGGTAAAAATCAAAAAATGGGCAGCCCTGCTTCTTAATTCGATCGATGACCGTATCAATTGTAAACAGAGCGGGTGTTAAAGATGATTGCACCTCATGCCAGTAGAGCGGGGCTGCAACAGTCCCAAGCTCATTTCCTCTCGTTGAATAGGGACAGATAATCGTTTTTCCTTCTGCATGCTGCAAATAATCAAGATACAATTTGCAGTGTCTGTTTTTAATCAAGCGTTCAGTGGTAAAGAGCTCGGGAAATGCATTGGTGCAGTACTCTGCGATCAGCTGCGTAAATTGGCGTGTTTCTTCATACGTAAATGCCTCGGGAGACAAGGGAATATAAAGCTGGATGCCTTTGTTGCCGGACAGCTTCGGGTACGATGTGATGCCAAAGGAATCCAACAGCCGCTTCAGTTCATTTGCGGCCTGCACGGCCATAAGAAAGTCATCTCGCGAAGGCGGGTCTAAATCAATGACAATCTCAGCCGGACGCCTGCTTTTAATGGTTTGAAAAGGAACGTGAAACTCCAAAGCAAGCTGGTTGCAAAGCCATAGCAATGTAGACATATCCTCACAGACAATATGTTCATGGCTTCCATCATAGAAAGACTGAACAAAATCCGGCGCATAGTCCGGCTTGTTTTTTTGGAAAAATGATTCGCTCCTAGATCCATGCGGATAGCGGATGACGGTGACAGCCCGGTTTTTCAGAAATGGGAGCAGGTAGTCACTGACTTCAATCATATACTGAATAAAATCTTCTTTTGTTTTTTTATTCTTTTCAAATATGATTTTATCCAGGCTTGTGAACTGGAGCTTTGGGTGAACCGGTTTGGAGTGTCGTATGACTTGCGCATACGTGCATTCGGTCCAGTCCATTTGGAATTCGAAACCGATAAACGATACCTCTCTTAATGTGCCTTGGAGAATTGTTAAGTATTGAACAGCTGCACAAATCGAAGGTTCAAGCGTAAATTCGCCTGAGGGTGTTTGATGTCCGTGCTGTTCCATAATCTCGCGTATAGCGCTTTTTTCCTCATCACGCATTCCGTGCGAGACAGAGGCAATCGGTGTCATTATTCCGTTTTTTAACACCGATACCGTCAGAAACCCGTTGTTAGGGTTGAACCCTGTTATGCAAACATAAGCTTGTTTAAAGTTTTTATATTTGAGCCAATCGGACGACCGCTTCTTTTCAAGCCATTTGCTGTTTGTTTTCTTCGCTACAATTCCTTCTCCGTCATATTTTATTACCATCTCCCAGAGTTGATCAAAATGATCATAACAGGGAATGGATTGAATGGTTTCTTTTGCGTAAGGATCTGGAGATGCAGGAAGCTTTGCTGCGGATATGAGTTCACGCAGCGATTTTTTGCGGTCCAAATACGAAAGAAGCGTTACATCTTCTCCGCTTCGCTCTAACAAATCAAAGGCGAGAAAGCAGCACGGCCGCGCGTTTGCCGATTCCTGAATCTTGTCTGGCCTTTTCAAACGCCCCCGCACTTGAAGGTGTTCAAAATCTGCACGACAGGGATTCACCAAACATACGATTTCACCGTCAAGTGTCAGCGGAAGCTCTTTTTCTAGGTGCTGAAAGGCAGTTTTGGCGAATTGTGTGATTTCAGGGAAGGTGCTGCTGAGCTCCACACCATTTCTGCTGGTTAAGGTCACACCTGAAGAATGGATGCGGAGAATACAGCGGTACCCATCATATTTTACTTCGTAACGCCATTCTGCTCCGATTGGCGGTGACGAAGTTAAGACCGGCTGCATGGTAAACGCCATGCGCTATGATGTGCCGGAGGCTTTTTTTCTAGTTGTTTTTTGTTTTTTATCTCCGGCTCCTTTCGGTTCAGCGGCTTGTGCAGGTGCGGCAGCCGGTGTCTCCCGGTTCGGCCTTCTGGTTCTGTCGATGCTGGCTTGCAGAGCGCTTACCAGGTCAATGACATCTTCACGAGGTGGCGCTTTATCAGGAGTGACAGCCGTTTCTTTATTTTCTAGCTTGTCGTTGACTCTTTGCAGCAGCGCCTGTCGGTACGTGTCTTCATATTTCTCAGGCTCAAACTTAGCAGTCAGTTCATCTATTAATGTGATAGCAGTTTGCAGTTCCTTATCGTTTACATTCGATTGATCAGGTACACCTGGGACTTGAGCGGCGCTTCTGACCTCATCGGGATAATGGATAGACTCCATGACGATACAATTTTCATAAACGCGGAGAATCGCCAGCTGCTGCTTTGACCTGATTGTCATATTGGCGATACCGATCTTTCCGGTTGAGCGCAGCGCCTCACGCAGCAGGGTATAGGCCTTCGTCCCATTATCCCCGGGGCCGACAAAGTAGGAGCGGTTAAAATAAATCGGATCAATTTCCTGAAGCTGAACAAAGTCAACAATCTCAACTGCTTTCTCCTCATGCTCCTGTTTTAAGCTTTTTAAATCTTCGTCTGTCAGCACTACATATTTTCCTTTTACATATTCATATCCCTTCACAATTTCATCAGGACTAAGAGTTTTTTCGCAATTTGTGCAAACTTTCTCGTATTTGATTGGTGCGTGATCCTCTTTATGGAGGCTGCGCAGTTTAATATCTTTATCTTCTGTGGCCGCATATAGCTTGATGGGGATGTTTACTAATCCGAAGCTGATCGATCCCTTCCACATTGTATGCATATCGATAAACCCCTTTTTTTCTTTAGTGTGAAGAGAAGGAGTACGATTCATGTGTAGTAACTTATGGGTGAAAAAAAGCCGGCGCTGTTATTGCGACGGCTGTTCAATAATGAATTGTTCGAATTGTTCCGGAGGTATTGGCCTGCTGAAAAAGAAGCCCTGCAAATGGTCGCAGCCTTTTTCAAAAAGAAGCTGCTTTTGAGCTGCATTTTCCACACCTTCGGCAATCACCTGCAAAGACAGCTGATGCCCCATGGCAATAATAGCTCCGGTAATTTGCTCTGATTTAGGATGGGTCTGAATATCGTCAATAAATGATTTGTCAATCTTCAGCCTGTGAATCGGGAAGTCCTTCAAATAGCTAAGAGAGCTGTGACCAGTACCGAAATCGTCAATACTGATTCTGATTCCTAATTCTGTTAGGGATGACAAAACCTTTTTGGAGTGATTGAGATTGTCCATTGTCATGCTTTCCGTCACCTCCACTTCAAGAAGCTGCGGAGGAAGCTGGTACTTATTAAGCGTATCCTTGATGAGGGGAATCAGATCTTTAGATTGAAACTGTCTGGCGGAAATATTAATGGCGACAGAAAGATCATAGCCTTTGTCATGCCAAATCCTTGCCTGCTTGCATGCTTCATCTATAATCCACTTTCCGATATCAATAATAAGTCCCGTTTCTTCTGCAACACCGATGAATTCTCCGGGCGGACGCAGTTGCCCGTCTGGTGTCACAAGGCGTATCAGTGCTTCTGCTCCTGTCATTTTTTGTTTTTTCACACTGAATTGCGGCTGATAATGCAAGACAAATCTATCGTTTTCGATTGCTTCTCTGAGTACCATCTCTTGGTTAAGCTTAACGGTTTCTTTGTTGCCGATTGAAAAAGAATAGTATCTGTATTTGCTTTTGTTTCGTTCTTTAGCCGCATACATCGCCATATCAGCCTTTTTCATCAATTCAAGGCCATCCGTCCCGTCTTTTGGAGATATCGCAATCCCGATACTGACAGATGTGACAAGGGTGTGATCTTGAATTTTGAAAGGTTTTTTGAATTTTTGGATAATTTTTCTTGCTAAAACATCTGCTTCGCCTGTTCCTGTATTGGCGTCTGTTAATATAATAATAAATTCATCACCGCCAAGACGGGCGATAAATCCGTTATCAGGGACTACAGATGACAGGCGTTTAGCTGCAAACTGAAGCAATTGATCACCGACATTATGCCCTAATGCATCGTTAATCACTTTAAACCGGTTTAAGTCAAGAAAGAATACAACAGTGTTATAATGCAAGGAATGCTCGCGATTCAGCACCTTTGTTAGATGAGAGATGGCATGCCTTCTGTTAGGTAAGTCTGTAAGCGAATCATAATGAGCCATTCTATGGATTTCTTTTTCTGCTTTGTACTGCTTCGTCATGTCTTTACAAATGACATAAATGCTGTCTAGTTCCTGATTGACCTCAACAGGTATAAGCGTAATATTTAAGTGAAACTGGCCTTTTTCAGTGATAAGATCGCTATCGCTGTTCATCGCTTGTTTATCTTTTTTAACTTGCTCAAAAAGGCGCTTAACCTTCAGTGATGTGTAATTCCTCCAGTCATGCATGCTGAAGCCAAATTTGCTGATCATTTCCTCACCAGCGTGATTGGAAGATATTATGTCTCCTTCTAATGATAAAATAAAAATTGCATCAATATTGTGGACGATTAAAGACTGAAATCGCTGTTCGTTATCCTTTATGCGTTCGCTCTGTTTAATAAACTTTCGATCTGCATGGGAACTGAATAACAATAACGTTTGGATACAAAAAATAATTAAAGTAACAAAAATTGACCAATGAAACGTTTGCACCTCCATATGGCTTCCGGGCGGAGCCATGTCCTTATGGAAAGTTGCCGCAAGCATCCCTGTGTAGTGCATGCCCGAAATCCCAATGCCCATTACAATTGAACTGACGCCTTTATAGAATATAAGATGCTCAGAATGTTTTTTTACGGCCAAGTCAAAGAATATTTTTAACGAGACGAAAGAGGCTGCAATCGCAATGATAATTGAAACTGTAAATAAAATAGGTTCGTAAATAATCATTACCCGGGAAATGGCAGACATTCCGATATAGTGCATAGAAGCAATAGATGCGCCAAGCACAACTGATCCGGTAAGCAGTCTGTAATATGTAAGAATGTGCCGGCTGACAAAATATAATGACACAAATGATCCCGAAACAGATGCGCCAATGGCTGCCATTAAAGGCATGAATTCATATTCCATCGGCATTTCCATATGGACGGCCATCATCCCTACAAAATGCATTGACCAAATACCGAATCCCATAATAAGTGAGCCGCCGATCAGCCAAATTTTACTTTTTAAGCCTGTATTGATGGTGACTTTCCTTGAAAGTTCAAGGGAAATATACGAGGCGGTACAGGCAATTAGAATAGATAAACATATGAGAGTCGTATTATATGTAACGTGTATTTCCAAATGGAGATTCCCCCCGTATCGTGTGTTCCAGTCTTGTTGACTCTCTTTATTATCGGCTGCTTAACCGCAGAGTTTCAGCCTTCAAAACGATAGAAATACGAGGGAGATCTATTTTTAGTTCAACTGACCGTGAAAAATGTGTTAAAATCATCTTGATGTTTTCCGAAAAGAGAAAAATGTATGATACATAAACATGAAACAAGGGAGTTGGTGGCTATCGAAGAGCTGGTTATGTCATGGATTGAAGCATTTAAAAGCTTATCTTATTTTGGAATATTTCTAGCGCTCAGCATTGAGTTTATTCCGGCCGAAGTCGTCTTGCCGCTTGCGGGCTATTGGGTATCTAAAGGCGATATGACACTTGCTGGCGTTGTTTTGGCAGGATCGCTTGGAGGAGTGGCCGGTCCGCTTACGCTGTATTGGATAGGCCGGTACGGAGGAAGGCCGTTTCTTGAACGTTTTGGGAAGTATCTCTTTATTAAACCTGAAGCGCTTGATAAGTCAGATAATTTTTTCAAAAAACATGGGGGCTTTGTCGCCTTCAGCGGCCGTTTCTTGCCTGGTATCAGGACATTGATTTCCATACCGTGCGGAATTGCAAAAATGAATGTTTGGGTGTTTTCGCTTTATACATTCATTGCTATGCTTCCGATTACATTTGTATATGTTTATCTCGGTGTGAAGCTCGGTGAAAATTGGAAGGCAGTCGGCTCTATTCTTGATCAATATATGCTTCCGATCGGGATAGCGATTTTGGCGCTGTTCCTGCTCTACTTACTGATGAAAAAGAGGAAGAAACGCACGCACTCCGAACAATTATCTGTATTTTTGAAAAATAAACGTTGACAAATCACTGCGCTGCGCATATTATTGACGTATAAAATCATATTTCTTGAAATCCCAAAGGGGAGTAGCGTCCGGAATGTATTCCGGAAACAAAGTCGTCATTTCATGGATTGTATCCATCGGCTTTGTTGGCATGCCTGAATTCATGTCTAGCAAGACCTTTGCCTTATGTCGGCAAAGGTCTTTTTTGCATGGTCCGGCCGGCATAAGATCGGATGAAGAGAAAGAAAACAACTTTTTTGGGAGGGTATCATTTATGGATGCAGCATTATTATTAGAGTATGGTTGGGTTCTTCTCGTCTTGATCGGGCTGGAAGGGATTTTAGCCGCCGATAACGCGCTGGTTATGGCGGTAATGGTAAAACATTTGCCGGAGGAAAAAAGAAAAAAAGCGTTATTTTATGGATTGGCAGGGGCTTTTGTTCTGCGATTTGGCTCTTTATTTGCAATTTCTTTCTTGGTCAACGTATGGCAGGTTCAAGCGATTGGCGCGATCT
>OAON01000373.1_pt1 | contig 11530 bp, 7 predicted proteins | sample 1670181 | NCBI WGS metagenome assembly OAON01 (sample SAMEA104232306, study PRJEB22302) | sediment metagenome | biome: forest; feature: aquifer; material: sediment | place: USA | collected 2011-08-07 | depth 0.01 m
TCCCTGTGCGCTCGATGTTTTCCTATCAGAGCCATGGCAAACGGCTCAGCCCTTTCCTCTTGCTCGACTACGCGGGCCCTGCCGATTTCAGTCCGGGCCAGCAGCCGCGAGGCGTCGGTGTCCACCCGCACCGAGGCTTCGAAACCGTGACCATTGTCTACAAGGGTGAAGTCGCGCATCGCGACTCAACCGGCCAGGGCGGCGTGATCGGTGCTGGCGATGTGCAATGGATGACGGCCGGCGGCGGCATTCTGCATGAAGAGTTTCACTCCGAGGCCTTCACTCGCACCGGCGGGCCCCTGGAAATGGTTCAGCTCTGGGTGAACCTTCCCGCCAAGCACAAGATGACGGCGCCCGGCTACCAGGCCATCGTCGATGCCGACATTCCCGTCGTGCCGCTTCGTGATGATGCCGGCACGGTCCGCGTCATCGCTGGCCAGTACGAGGGCAAGGTCGGCCCCGCGCACACCTTCACGCCGATGAACGTATGGGACATGCGCCTGAACCAGGGTGGCATCAGCGAGCTACCGATCCCATCCGGATGGAACGCCGCACTGATCGTGCTGCGCGGTACGGTGCGCGTCAATGTCAGCACAGTGGCTGGCGAAGCCCAGATGGTGCTGCTGGATCGTGCTGGCGAAGATGTGTCGATGGAAGCCAGCACCGATGCTGTCCTGATCCTGCTGGCCGGCGAACCGATCGACGAGCCGATCATCGGCTATGGACCTTTCGTGATGAACAGCCAGGATGAGATCCTCCAGGCGTTTACCGACCTCAACGGCGGCCGATTCGGCACGGTTGCCCAGCAGACCACCAGCGCCTGAGCGTGTGCATGGCCTTCCCGTCCATCAACGCAGGCGCTGACGGCTACAAGGTCGTTGCGGTGGTGGACGCCTCGGGCACGTACGCGAAAATGGCCCACAAAATCACGCTGGCTCGCGTGGTGCAGGTGAGCGTCGTACCGATGGATACAGCAGCCATCGCTTCCGAACGGCAGCGCACTTGGCATCGCGACGACGCGCAGCAATGGGCAGAGATCTACACCAGGATTTTCCCGGCCAAGCCGTTGCTTATCGAAACCTGCATGAAGGCGCAGTCCGTGCAGAAGGATGGCGAAGCCCTGGACTCGGCCCGCAATCACCATACCCGACCGTCGACATTGAGACGATTGAGAAGTAGATGGCCATCGAGAGGTCGTGAATCGGGGGCGCGAACGCTGCGCCCAGGTAGAGCACCCCGAACACCGCGTAGACAAGTAACGAACCGATGCTGAAAAACGCGAACAGGCTGCTGGCTGCGATGCTCGCGCGATCGCAATAAGACAACGCTTTGCACGTCGCTTGACGCCAGAGACGCTGCCGCTTGGATCGCGGTCGCTCAGTTCAGTCGCTTGCCGGCCGTTTCCGTGACCATGGCCAGGCCCACAAGCGATACGATGCCGCAACCGATCACATATAGCGCGGGGGCATTCGCATTGCCGGTCACGGCGATCAACCAGGTGGCCAGGAACTGCGCGAAACCACCAAACACCAGCACGCCAATGCAGTACACGATCGACATGCCAGTCGCACGGATGCGCCGCGGAAACAGTTCCGAGAGCATTACCACTGACGGCACGACGTTCAGCACCAGCATCAGTGACAGCGCGGCGACAACGCCCAGCAGCACGGGCAGGGTCGGCTGAGCATTGAGCAGCAGGAAGCCCGGGTAGATCGCGACCAGCATCGCGATACGCGACCAGAGAATAAGCGGTTTGCGGCCGATCCGGTCCGACAACCTGCCCGCGTACGCAGACAGTGCCACCTGCACCAGTGCGCCCACACAGCCTGCCGCCATGCTGACCCCAGCCGGGATCTTCAGCACCCAGATGGCGTAGCTGCTCATGTAGTGCAGCACGATATAGGTGGCCGAGGTGCCTCCGATGGTGATCAGTACTCCGGCCACCACCATGCGCCAATAACGGGTGAAGATCTCGCGCAGGCCGGCGTGCTCCTGCCTCGGCGCGCCGTCCTCCTGCACGACGCCGGTTTCATCGAGATGCCGGCGGATATAGAGACCAACGGGAATCACCAGGATGCCGATCGCAAAAGGGATGCGCCAACCCCAGCTTTCGAGGGCTTCCGGTGACAGGGTGTTGGTCAGCGTCAGTCCGATCAAGGCACCCATGTCGGGATGCTCAGTTATTGCCCCAAGCCCTTGCTGGTGTGCGATGCCATGCGAGGCTGGGTGCTGCCGGTGCGAATTTCCGAGCAGTTCGAGACCAGCCGTCTGGGCATCATCGGTCGGCGCAACACCATGCGCAGCAACGCCGCACAGTGTTTCGTGGAGTGCTTGCTGGAGGAAGTCCGCCGACGGTCACGGTCTGCGGCCCGGGGCGACGCCGAATTGTTTGACTTGCTAGACGTACTCTTCTGATGGGAGTGCCGCTGAAGGATCTTCGCGGCTGACGGAAGATGCCGTCAATCGCCTGACATCGCCCGGCTATTCCGATGGTCTTGCATTCGGGGCTGGCCACGGCTGCCGCTCGCCCGATCTTCCTGGCAGGCCGGTCACGCAACATCCAGCTTCTCCAGCCAATCGATCAGGTAGTCATACATCGCCGACAGCGAAGCGCCCGCCGACTGGATTTGAGCCGGGGAGCCGGTCTCCAGCAGACCATCCAGCCGATCGAGCAACTCGTGCAGGTATGGCTGCTCCATCACCGAAATCGCGCCACCGGCACGATGACACCACTTGCCCAGTCCTACGGGCGTCGGCGCCGCCAGCTGCGCACGCAAGGCGTCGCGGTCTTGTTCCAGGGATCGCAAGAAGATCTGGCGCACGTCGCGCTCCGCCAACATGGGCTCCAGTTGGGACCGCAGCCCGACAGTATCGATACATTCCGGACGGAACCCGCCGGATTCCGGCGTCTGACGGGTGGGTGCTGCTTCCGGAGATCGAACTTCCGTCTCGGGCGACGGTGCCTCCGGACCTCCTTGCAATGCGGTCTCGATCGTCTGCTGTAGCGATGCCAATGTCGCCGGCTTCACCAGGAACGCGTTCATGCCCACTTCCATGCACAGGACATGCTCTTCCCTGGCGACTGTTGCAGTCAGTCCCACCACGGGCAGCGCTCGGACGGACGGCCGATCACTCGCCCGGATCGACCGAGTCAAGTCAAATCCGTCCATGATCGGCATGTGGCAATCAGTCAGCACCAGATCATACGCATCGGCCCGCAGCGCCGTTACCGCTTCCTGCCCGTTGGTGCACACCGTGCTGCGGTAGCCCAGCAGACGCAGTTGCTGCCCGATAACTTCCCGGTTGATGGGATGGTCCTCGACGACGAGGATCCTGGCGCCCTGGGGCACCAGATCGTCTGCTTTCCCCTCTCCCGCCCGCGAGGCCTGTGGTGAGGCTGGTGCAATGCCCTTGAGCAGCGCTTCCAGTGCTCCCACAAAAGCCGTCCATCGCAACGGATTGCTGCCGAGCGACACGCCAGACTCATCCTGGCTGTAACCCAATGGCAGCAATTCATCGGTCAGGTGAATCGCAAACTGGCCCTTTCGCCCGGCTCGCTCCATCCGATCGGTAATTGCGATGCCATCCTCCGGAGTCTCATCCTCCGAACTGACGCAGCGCATGCCGGCGGCCTCGCCGTAGGCGATCAGGGCCGCACGCCTGCTGTCATCGCTGACAAGAACGGATAGCGCCCTGCCGCGGAGGTTCGGCAAATCATAGCCCTGGCTGACGACTTCGCATGGCACCCGGAGTACCGCCGTCGTACCCACCCCCGCCTCGCTCTTCAGGGTTATCTCGCCGTCCATGAGCTCTGCCAGCGTCCTGACAATGGTCAGCCCCAGCCCGGTTCCACCGAATCGGCGTGCGGTACTGCGCTCGCTTTGCATGAACGGGGCGAACAGGCGAGCGAGATCCGTCCTGGCAATACCGATTCCAGTGTCTTCCACGACCACGACCAGCATTGGCAACCCGGTAGCACCTGGCTCCATGGTTGCGCGCAACATCACGCTGCCGTGATCGGTGAACTTGATGGCATTACCTAGCAGATTGAACAGAATCTGGCGCAGACGGATGCCATCGGCCTGCACGATGGCCGCCACCTCCGCGCTCACCCTTTGCTTCAGACGCAAGCCCTTCTGGAAAGCTTGCGGCAACAGCGAGCCGAGCACGCCGTCGAAGAGTTCCCGAAGATCCACCGGCGCTCGCAGGATGGCAAGCCGCCCGGCCTCGAGTTTGGCGTAGTCCAGAATGTCGTCCAGTATCCGTCCGAGTGCCTGGCCAGACTCGCCGGCCAACGCGACCATGCGCTGCTGCTCGGCCGTCAGCGGCGTTCTTTGCAGCAGTTCGATCAGGCCGAGAATGCCATTCATTGGCGTGCGGATCTCATGGCTCATCATGGCCAGAAAACTGTCCTTGGCTCGCGATGCCGCTTCGGCCGCATCCTTTGCCTGCGCCAGTGCGTTGGCACGCTCGCGCTCTTCCGTGAGGTCCACATAGTAGCCGTGCCACAGGACGCCGCCATCCGGCTCTGTCTTAGGCACGGCATGGATGCGGATCCAGCGTGTTTGTCCACGGATCAGAAGACGCATATCCGCGCTCAAAGGCCGCCCCGTGGTTTTGGCCTCTTCGGCTGCGGCCAACGCCGCGATGCGGTCCTCCACGTTGGCCATGCCCAGCAGCGGATTAGCCGGACCGATCAACGATTCCGATGAGCGACCGAGCAGTTGCTGCGCATTGCCGCTCACCCACTCATACGAAAAGACACCGTCGCGCTCGCGCATTCGGAAAGCCGTCGCGGGCAAATGGCGAGTCGCGTCCACAAGCATGGCCTCGGCAGCTTGGGCCTTGGCTTCGGCGTTGCGAATCTCCGTCACATCCACCGCGGCCGAGATGACCCCGGCGAACTCCGGCCCGACTCTCTTGATGGGTTGCGCCCAGCACAGGTAATAGCGTTGCCTGCCATCGGCGTCCACGTAGTCCACCGCAAACTGCTGCAGCTGTTGGGTCTCCAGGGCTCGCCGGGAGCCCGCTTCCAACGCTTCGGCTGCGCGGTTGCCCGGCACATTCAGCTCTGTGGGCAAGTGACCAACCATCTGCTGTCTAGTCATCCCCGCCCGCGACTGGAAGGCGGCATTGACTTCAACGTATCGCCCTTGGGCATCCTTGACGGTGATCGGAATCGGGACGGCGTCGATCAACGTGCGCTGGAAATCCAGCTGCGCCTGAAGCTGCTGTTTGGCGAGTCGCCTGGCGGACGCCTCCCGTCGCAATCGATACTGCGAGCGCAGCAGGATCCCGATAATAACGATGACGGCGACCAGGTATGGGGCGATGCGTCGCAGGACCTGCTGCCATGAGGGCTCCAGAGCATAGCTGGCGGCGATGTAACGGCTCTGGATCGCGAGGCGCTCGACTTGCGGCATGTATTCCATGGCACGGTCAATGAGCGGCAGCAGCCGTGCTCCCAGCTCGGGGGACAAGCCAAAGCCCATGTCCAGCGTTTGTCTGCCGGAACCTATGATGCGCAGCGTCCCCGCGAAATAACGTTGCAGCTCCACGTCCACCGTAGCCAGATCGTCCACATATGCATCGGCTTTCCCATTGGCAACCGCCTCCATGCCGGCATGCACGGAACTTACGACGGACAACTGCAGATGCGGGACGGCTGCCCTGAGCAGGCCCTCCACACCACTCGCCTCACAAACGACCACACGCTTGCCAGTCAGGTCGTTGAGGCCTTCGACCGCCACATCCAACTGGCGCCCCACGATGACCATCGGGAAGGAGGCATAGGGCCGGGTCACCGGCAGGCCAGCCAGCGCTGGATCCTCGGCCACGGCGACGGCCATCAGGTCCAGCTTGCCTTGCCGCAGCGCTTCCACGGTCTGCGCAAAGGGTGCGGCACGCTCACGCTGGAACCGTACGCCGAGCGTGCGACCCAGATATGACAGGTAGTCAGCCGCCATGCCGCCGGGTCGTCCTTTGTCGTCGACGTAACTATAGGGTGCCGACCCCGCGTCGAATGCCACCTTCAGCACGGGCAGCGATTGCAGAAACGCCCGCTCCTCCGGCGTCAGAAAGAACTCTCCTGCAGGCGACGACGCTACGATCGGAGGCGTCACCCAACGACCGATAATGGCGCGCCGCGCGTCTTGTGGCATCGTGGCGAGCCCCTGATTGACGGTGGTCTGTAGGGCGGCGGCGGCCGGACTGAACGCGAAATGCAGGCCGCCACCGGGCTCCCGGTAGCCTGCCTGAACGGCCAGGCCTTTGTACTCGGGCCGTCCCAAGTAATAGTCCGCCACTGGCTGCCGCGTGGGGTAGTAATCCGCCTGGTTGTCGCGTACGGCACGCAACCCGCCTTCAGCGTCCTTCACGGGCACAAACCGCGCATTCGGGAACCGTGCGCGAAGCCGCTCGTCCATGAACGTGCCCGGCTCCACTGCAATCCGTGCCTGCTCCAATGCGACGGCATGCTGCCCCGCTGCCCCTGCGCGGCCGACGATGGCAGCAGTGGCATCGAAGTAGGCATCGGAAAAGCGCAGGCAACGCGCGCGCTCGGCAGTCTCGCCAACGTTCAGCACCACGTCCACCTGGTTGGCGCACGCGGCGGCCAGCAGGGCAGGCATACTGGCAAACGTGGTCGTGACAATGCGCACGGGGCGGTCGCCAAGCGCCGCGCGCAGGAAGTCGACACCGATGCCGCTCACCTGTCCGTCTTGCACGATGGCAAACGGCGGCCAGTCGTTCTGCACTACCCCAACCCGTATCGTTTGCGCCGTGGTAGCAATGGGCTGCTGCGCCACTGCGCCATGCCAGATGGACATCAACAGCAAGAAGCCAACGCACCGTAGCAGACCGAGCAGGTCGATCCACCGAATCCGCCTCGTCAACAGGCGCACACCATTCATGCGGTACTCCAAGAAAAAATGGCGCAGGCAATTCTTTAGCGGGCGGATTTCTTCTTTCGAGGTCCCGCCTCAGATCCCTGGCGATCATGCGCATCAACTTGATGCCGCCACCTATGCCAACCTGAACTCGGCGTGATGCTCTCGTCTCTCAGAGTTCGACAGGGGCGATCCAGCGTCGGGGCAACCCGGCATCGGCACGCGCAGCATCACCCGCGTACCAACACCTAGTGTACTGTCGAGCATCAGCTCACCTCCCATCAGTTGCGCCAGTTGCCGAGAAATTGCCAGGCCCAGTCCGGTTCCGTCGAAACGGCGCGCCGGTCCGCTCTCGCCCTGCACGAATGGGGTAAAGAGCCGTGCAATATCCTCCGGTGCGATCCCGATGCCTGTGTCCGCCACCGAGACCACCAGCACGTCCTCGCCGGCGCTGGTCGGCTCAACACTGGCGAGCAAATCCACGCTGCCGCACTCGGTGAACTTGATCGCGTTGCCCACGAGGTTGAGAAGAATCTGTCGCAGCCGAGCCCCGTCGGCCACGAGTTGAACCGGAACGTCGGGCTGCACCCATTGCTGCAACTGCAACCCTTTGGCCTGCGCGCGCGGCGCCAATAGGCTCAGCACATTGGCGAACAGCCCGCGCAAATCAAGTGGCGCTAACGCAAGACGCAGCCGGCCCGCGTCCATCTTGGCGTAGTCGAGCACATCGTCGAGGATCTGTCGCAGCGCCTGACCTGCCTCCGAGGCCAGACGCACTTGCCGTCGCTGTTCGGCTGACAAAGGCGAATACTCCACCAGTTCCAGCAGGCCGAGGATGCCCTGCAACGGCGTGCGGATCTCGTGGCTCATCATGGCCAGGAAGCTGCTCTTGGTGCGCGCCGAGGCCTCGGCTGCGTCGCGCGCCTGGACCAGCGCCATCATCTGGGCACGCTCGTGCGTGACTGCCGCCTGCAGCCTCGCGATCAGCGTCGTGCGCTCATGCTCGAGCGCCACCTTCCGCAGCAGGCCCGCCCGCAACTGTTCCAGCGCGACAAAGATGGCCCCAATCTCGTCGGTCTTGGGCCAGACATGTGCCGGCCCGTCGTATCGCCCCTCGGCCAGCTCAATGGTGGCCTCCGTCGCTAGCGTAAGTGGACGCAGCACCCGCTTCGCGAACAGCCAGAACGTGGCTGCGACAAACGACGTGATGATCGCGAGGATCGCCAACAAGCCACCAAGCCTTCTCTTCGCGCGCGTCGTGTCAGCCTGCACTTCCGCCTGAGCCACGTCGAGCACGGCGTCGCGCATGGCGACGATCGGCGCCATCAGTGGCACGTAGGTGCTGGCCAACTCTGCCGTCGTCGGCCGAGGTTCGGCCGGACCGATCGCCTCGACCTTCTGGAGATAGGCGAGGCCGTCACCGAAAAAGCGCTTGCGCAGCGCAGCCTCGGCGTCGCGCAACCCGGGCTTCGACGCCAACTGGAAGCTGATGCGCTGCTGGATCTGGTCCCCCAACGTCTGCACGCGCCCGAGATCCCCCGCCAGGCGCTCGCGCTCCTCGCTGTGCATCGGACGATTGCTGACCAGTGCGCTGGTGAACTCGGAGCCGGCGCGACCCGCATACTCGCGCAGTTCGGCGGCAAATCGCGCACTGACCGCGTGCTGCGCCGCCACAGGAGCGGAGCGCTGCAGGCGCGACAGCGGGCCGTCCGCGACGCGCAGGATCTCATCGACGATGGTGAACATCCCGCTCACGACCAGTTGCACATCATGTCGTTCCGACAATGGCCGGGCGATTAGCCGGTCGATCTGGGACCGCGCTGCCGCCAACTGCGCGCGGGCATGCTCGAGGCTGCCTTTGGCCGCGCCGCACTCCGGGCAGTTGACACCGTGCAACATTGCTATGGCCGCAGTCAGACTGGCGTCACTCTGTTCCCGCGCTCGCAACAGCGCGCCGGCGGCGACGCTAGGCGCTGCGCCCAACGCGGCATTGGATGGCCCCCGCTCGGCCGAGACCTTCTCGGCGGCAACCAGCGTGGCGCGAAAGGCCTGGAGCATCGCCTCGCTGTGTTGCGCCACGGCGTATGCCCGCCACTCCTCGGTCCAGAGATAGCTGCCGAAGCCCACGATCGTCGCCACCATAGCAAGCGTGATCAGGCGGAATGCGTGTTGGATGCGCATGGATGAAGCGTGCTCTCAGGATTGTCGCTTGTGTGTGCTACGCGTGCCACCTGTTAGGTGTACGAACGGTGGCGGGCCGTATCGGCGCGTAATGCAGGCCACCTTCGGCCGACTGTCGCTGAATGCGTTTGAACATGCATAAGCGTAGGCGCTGTAGTAGCGCGCACGGATCCGAATGACAAGACGCCACGACATGGCGAAGCCTTGTCCCGTTCGCAGGGCCCATATGGGTGCAAACAGCGGATGTGCCGAAAGGTCGGCGATGAAGAACGTCAGCCGCGCGACGACAGAAGCGCCCGTGGCACATGGCAGCGCATCGGCGGTGGCAATCATGTGTTAGTGATGCTGAACCACGTCCGCTGGTATATCGCCCATCCGCTGACCTTGCGGCATCTTGAGGAAATGATGGCCAAGCATGGCATCTCGGTCGATCGTTCTCCCGTGCGTCGCTAGCCACTCAAGTTGCTGCCGGCCATGAACAAGATCTTCCGCCAACACAAGCGACGGGTATGCAAAAGCTGACGCATGGACAACACCCACATCCGGGTATGCGACCAGGGAAGGTCTGTACCGGGGGCGACAAGTCGAGCCCTACCATCGATTCTCTGTTGCACGCCCGGCGCTACAATGCTGCGACACGGCGGCTCCTTTTTTTGTGAAGGCCTTCGCGCAGCACGGCCAGCCTGACACGGTGACCATCGACGGCAGCCCGGCGAACCTAGCGGCCCCTCACGGCCTCAGCGCCGAACGGGAAGCCCCCAATCGCCTTTCGGCAGATCAAGTACCTGAACAACGTTGTTGAGCAGGACCATCGGGCTATCAAGCGCCTGACTCGATCGATGCTTGGCTTCAAGGACTTTCGCTGTGCGCGCATCCTGCTCGGTGGCGTCGAGCTGATGCACATGATCTCCAAGGGGCAAATGCATTGCATCGAAAGGGCAGTTGGACGGCCGCAGAGCAGTTCCATCCCCTGACAACACAAGCCTAATCTACCCATCTGCTTCTTCACGTTCTTACTGGCTTACCGCAACAAAACCCGCTCGATCCCAAGAAATAAATCACTTATTTAAATTACCACCACCTTTCTCGAGCGAGATTACATCAAAAGTATTTGATACAATTTCCGCTACATTTTTATATTTAGACGGCAAAAGAGACGATATCGCAGAAATAACAAATATAAAGGCAGCAATTGAGAAAGATAATTCCGTCATAACATTGATAAACCCAAGAACAAGCGGAATCAACCCAACAATAATAGATGCCTCCTGACCCACCCCCAAATGAATTAATGAGAAATATGTCACAGCAAATAGCGATACTGATTTCGCGAATCTAAATAAAATATGTTCCATCGTACTTTTTTAATGTAACCCGCTTGCCGAAAATCACCAAAATTAAAACTGCCGTTGGTCAAATCACTCAAACCAAGAATCGTCCTCCTGGGTATTCGTCTCACAAGGAAGCCAGTAAGAAGCCTCCCACGCCACCAACCTTTCCGGGATTCGAATGCCACGCAGCAACACCCGATTTGACAAACTTAATACCGCCTTCAGCATCTTTTATGAAATATTCAATTCATTATTAATGATCGTATTTTCATAAATTTTAATAATAAAAAATATTAAATAAATTATTTCACCGAGATCCACCCTTAGTATCAGCCATTAATCGGAGCATGTCAGTAAGCAACAGCCTAAACTGGAACAGCGCTCAACGCGAAAGACAACCGGCCCGCATCGAGCATGGAGTAGCCGAGCACATCGTCGAAAATAAGTCGCATGGCATTACCAGGTTTACGAACCCGAGGATCTGTCAACGTCGGGCGTAGTATCCACAGGATCGTCGAAGTAAATTTTCCCACCCTGGTAGTACGACGGTGTTCAACCGGTAAATGGATCGATGGGCAGGCCAGATGGGTCTTCCCGGTATCCAGCGGCCCCAGGAAGTGAACGACCTACTAACGTGGCATCCAGAGCGTCTAGCGCCCGTGGCATCCACATGCCCACCCGCACCACCACTGGGCTTATATTCGTCGTCGCTATTGCGACGAGACCCGTTCTAGATCCCTTCCCTTCATCGCAGCCCCTAGTAGGTACTTCCATTCAAAGACGCCATTTCGGAAGAAGTCGCCATTGAGCTGCGTGTGCCGGATCAGATAGTTTCGATAGCGGCGATAAAGATCCTTGTCCATGTGGAAATCAAGGGCATCATTCCAGAACGAGTCCAGACCGCCCTGATAACTCATGCCGGGCAGCGCGTACGAGGCTTCCCCAAGTACGGCAACGGGCAATCCATGGTTCATCGCGGACAGTCCAACCGTACTGTTGATCAACACCACGCCACTGGCGTGGTCCAGCAGCGTAGGCAAATGCTGGTCATGAATGTAATGCAGACGCCCCTGCACTGTTGATTTGCACCGAATCCTGACCCACGATTTGCATCGAAAATTGACCCACCCC
>OAON01000411.1_pt1 | contig 10487 bp, 7 predicted proteins | sample 1670181 | NCBI WGS metagenome assembly OAON01 (sample SAMEA104232306, study PRJEB22302) | sediment metagenome | biome: forest; feature: aquifer; material: sediment | place: USA | collected 2011-08-07 | depth 0.01 m
GCGTTGGCCGAGCTGATCGAGCTGAACGGCATGAACGACAGCGCGTCCGAGCATGGCATCACGCGTGAAGGTCTGGAGCGGCTAAAGCGCGCGCTGGTTAAGGCCGAGAACGCCAACCGCGTGAAGCTCGCCGGCCTCAAGGCAGACCGCATTCCCGTGCTACCTGGCGGATTGTCGATCATGCTTGGCGTGTTCGCGGAGCTCGATCTCGACCGTATGGACGTGACCGATGGCGCGTTGCGGCTCGGTGTGTTGTACGACCTGCTCGGCCGCAGTCATCACGAGGATATGCGCACGGTCACCGTGGATCAGTTCATGCGCCGCTACGGCGTCGATCGCGCGCAGGCGGGCCGGGTAGGGGTGGCCGCACGCGACCTGCTTTCGCAGTTTCCCGATCCGCCCAACGAACGTCGCTCCGATAACCTGGCACTGCTGGGCTGGGCCGCAAGCCTGCACGAGATCGGCATGACGATCTCGCACAGCGGCTATCACAAGCACTCGGCCTACATCGCGACGCATGCTGACATGCCGGGGTTCTCGAAGACCGATCAGGCGCGTCTTGCCACGCTGCTGCTCGGACACGCGAGCAAGCTCAGCAAGCTCTCGGGCAGCGGAAAGTTTCTCGACTGGCGCATGCTGTTCAGCCTTCGACTCGCTTTCGTGTTGTGCCGTCGGCGTGCCGATGTGAAGCTGCCCGAGATTCAGGTTGGCCAGCGCTCCGACGAACTCGACGAAGGGTTTGAAGTACGGTTGCCGAAGTCGTGGATCGACATGAATCCGCTCGTCGAATACAGCCTGGCGCAGGAGGCGGATGAGTGGGAGCGCATCGGCAAGCGGTACAAGGTGGTCTACGTCTAAGGTGCGTCTGACTGGGAGCCATCTCGGGCCTCAGATTGACGTGGCCTGCGATGCAAAACGGCGACTCCAGGGAATCGCCGTTTTGTTTGCCAGGTCAGAGGATCTGCCGATCCGACCTGGGATCAGTCGCGATTCAGGCCCAGGAAATGGCGTGCATAACGCGGATTCATGTCGCGCACGCGCAACAGCGTCAGGAAATCGGCCACGTTGAAATCGGGATCCCAGGCGGGCAGGCCACAGATCTTCGCGCCCAGGCGCAGGTAACCCTTAATCAGCGCTGGCGGTTCGACGTCCAGCGTCTGGTTCAGGTCTTCCACCGGCAGCGGTACCCGCGGGAAGGCGTGGTACTCGATCGGCGCCAGCGATTTTTCCGCGAACAGGCGATAGAGGCTCGCAGCGTAGTGGCCGCCATCGCTCATCGGCACGCTGGCGCAGCCCAGCATGGTTTCGAGGTTGTAGCGTTGCAGGTACTCGCCGAGCCCGCCCCACAGCGCCATGATGACGCTGCCCGAGCGATAGTCGCGGTGCACGCAGGAGCGGCCCAGTTCGAGCATCTTGGGGCGCAGGTGCGAGAGACGAACCAGATCGAACTCCGATTCGGCATACAGGCAGCCGATGCGCTTGGCCTGATGCGGTGGCAGCACGCGATAGGTGCCCACCACCCTCAGCGTCTCCTGATCACGAACGATCAGGTGGTCGCAGTAGGCGTCGAACATGTCGACATCGGTTTCAGTGGCTGACGATTGCAGTCGCGCGCCCATTTCCTCGGCAAAGACCTTGTAGCGTAGGCGCTGGGCTTCGGCTACTTCGTCCTGGTGACGCGCCCACGCCACGCTGAAAGCAGGCGTTGCAACTTGTGCTTCGGTTTGGCGTTGTGCTGGCTGACGAGGAAGACGCCTCCGCGCCGACTGGCCGGTCAGGCCAGTGGGCAAGGAGTCGAAGAGCGGCTGGGTAGGCGTCGGAAGGTCTCGCATCAGGTGTGTCCTTTCGGTGACGAAACGGCTTTGAAACAATGTAGAGATGCCGGGTGACAGCGCCGTGAATTGATGGTGACGCTTCAGTGACGGCCACGCGCCTGCGCGCGGTACATTGATTGCTGAGGCCCCAACCTTAGGTGAGGAGCCGTTTCGCGGCTATCGCCGATATCCGAAATGTGAGCGTCCAGATGGAAGACGTGACAAGCAACTGTTCAGTTGCGGGTGTCGGAATTGGAGTGGGTGCTAGAGGAGATCGGGCGGGATCACCGCGCGCAACACGACCTGCGCTTCGCTTTCGCGGGTGCGGGCAGTCAGCCACCAGATGCCGCTCTTCTTGACGCTCCAGTTGATCTCCTGCCCGGCCAGCAGCAGGCTGGCTAGTTGGCCGATCCAGGGCTGGTGTCCCACGACGACGGTGTATTCGTGCCCCTGGGGCCAATCGATCGCCGCAAGCACGGCGCCGACATCCGCCCCTGGGGCGAGCTCATCGAGGATCTCGGCCTTGCCCGTCAGTGCGGCCGCCGTTTCCCGGGTACGCAGCGCCGGACTGCAGACAACCCGATAGTCGGCCGGCAGACGGGCGCGCAGCCACGCGGCCGATGATTCGGCCTGCTTGCGTCCGCGGCGGGTCAATGGTCGCTGAAGGTCGGCCGAGCGTGAGATGCTCAGTACGTCGGGCAGGTCTTCCGCCTCGGCGTGGCGCCACAGAATCAGGTTCATGTTCGGGGCAGGGGCTTCGTACGAGCCTTGAGTATGGTGAAGCGGGCTGCCGCCATCAAGGTGGAGGTCGCCGAAAACAAAAACGGGCTATCCGGCGGGATTGCCCCCGGATAGCCCGTCAGTGTCCGTAGCGGCCGTGTCAGCCGCGTGACAGGATCGAACTCAGGATTTGTGGCGGAAATTGATGCGGCCCTTGGTCAGGTCGTAGGGCGACATTTCCAGGGTCACGCGGTCGCCTGCCAGGATACGGATGCGGTGCTTCTGCATCTTGCCGGAGGCGTATGCCCAGATTTCCACGCCGTTTTCCAGCGTGACGCGATAACGGTTGTCGGGCAGGGCTTCCGACACCACGCCGCCAAATTCAATGAGTTCTTCCTTAGCCAATCTGTTTTCCTTTGCGGCAGCACCCTAGGCTGCATGAGTTAAAGGGATCGAGGGGACCCTGAGGACGTTCACCCGCGGGCGTGCCACAACGGCGCGACCGTGTGCGTCACGGGGAAAGGCGGGCAATGTGTTTCCGGGTCTGACCGGTCCCAACTCCCCCGATGTGGGGTGTGGAGGCCAAATGTTCCAGTGCGCCTGGCGGCGCCGACCCGGTTACAGGGCATGCTCAGATACCCCAAACTGACGCGGGATTATAGCACGATCGCAGGCGCAGCATCGGACGCGGAGGATCGTACGTCGTCAGCTACCTGGGATCGTGTTGCGGCGCGACATCGGCGTATCAAATGACCGAAGCGCTGCAAGCAGCTGATTGTGCAGTGCAGGTTCCATTTTGAGTCGCTGCTTTTGCGTCTTCTGACGCGCAACGTACTACGGCTTCCGGACCAGCCAGCGTGCCAGCACGACCGCGGCAGCAAAGCCGACCATGATGATGGCCTCCTCGTATTGCGGCAGTTGTCGGGCCAGCAGGCCGACCAGAGCAACGCAGATCAGTACAGAGACGATGGCCTTTACGTAACGCATGGTGCACTTTATTGGGTTGGTTCCTGCGTATGGTACTGCGCGGGCAGGAGCAATGCAGCAGCGTCCGTACGGCGCTGCGCGTGCTCGGACACGACATCAACGATATGGGGAGCCTTATGACAGGCTAGAGACGGGCAAGAAAAAACGGCCTACGCCGTGAGGCGTAAGCCGTTCAATCTTCTGCCTAAAACTGCCTGCAAATATGGTCGGAGCGATAGGATTCGAACCTACGACCCTCTGATCCCAAATCAGATGCGCTACCAGGCTGCGCTACGCTCCGGAGCCGGCGATTCTATCGCGGTGTTGGCCGCCAGGTCAATTGTGCCGTGAAAGATATTCTAACCGGCGCGTCGTCGGTTGCCCGATGTGCCGGTTGATTCTCTGGCCACGCACCCTGCTTCAGGCGGGTTCGGTTTTGGCTTGACTTGGTGCGGCGCGCTGACATAATCCGCACACCGTAACGGTCCGACCTGGCGCTTCGCGCCCGGCATTGCAGTATTCACACGGACCTGGTCCCGACTATCACAACTATGGCGAGACAGCCCCGCAAGCGATGCGATTGGGCTGGGGCACGCCTGAGCCATGCCCGGCCCGGCACGCTGTGCCACGGCACCCGGGCAGCCGGACCTGCGGAAAACAAAATATGACGGCTTGTCGCGGGCCGGAATCAGAAGGTGCGCCATTGCCGTGCGGAGCATGACGACACCTTTGGAACGGGAATTGAGATGTTTCAGTCGCAGGTGGTGGTGCTGATCGCAGGCTTGATAGCGCTGCAGATGGCGATCGTCTGTGCCGTGTTGCGGCGCTCTGCGGGTATGGAGCGTAGCGGGCTCACGTCGTGGGCGCTCGGCGATCTGTTGGTGACCCTGGCCGTGGTCCTTCAGGCCGCGCACGCATACCGGCCAGAGTGGCCGCTGGCGGTGCTCCCTGAGTTCGCCCTGACCGCGGGACTGTCGATGATGGTCTACGGCACACGGCATTTCGCGGGCAAGCGTGGTCGTGGCGTGGTGCTTGGTGTGCTGAACCTCCCCGGGTTGGCCGCGCTGACGATTTATGCGGCCGGCGGGCTTGCCGAAATGGGCCTGGGGCATGTGCCGACCGGCACACTCGCCTGGCTCGGGCTCGCCACGGCGTCGATCCAGACCCTGCTGCTACTGGAAATTGCCCGGATCACGGTTGCCCTGGTGCCGCTCAAGCGCGGCACGGGTCGGCTGGCAGCACTCTCGTTATCTGTCCTGTCCCTTGGTTGCGCAGTACTGGCTGGCGCGGAGGCCTGGCCGATGTTCGCCGCGCTCATGGACGGCCACGTGCAGCCGCTGGTTGATCGTCACGAAAGCATGACTGTCTGGTTCGTGTTCGGCGTGATGGGGCTGGCCGTCAGCTTCGCGCTGATGGCCCATGACCGTCTGCGCCAGATCATCGAACGTCGCGCGCGGCACGACGACCTAACCGATGTGCTATCTCGTGGCGCATTCTGGGAAGAACTCGAACTTGCCTGCAAGCAGGCGGAGCGCTCGCGCAAGCCACTTACCGTGGCGTTCATGGACCTGGACCACTTCAAGGCCATCAACGATCTCTATGGACACCTGGCTGGAGACAGCGTGCTGCGCCATTTCGCGGGACTGCTGCGCAAGGTGGCGGCGCCGGACTCGGTGATCGGCCGTCTCGGCGGCGAGGAATTCGCGATCGTGATGCCTGCCACCGGACTGGAGACGGGCCGCGCCATCAGCGTCCGACTCAGCGCACTGGTGCGGGCGACACCGTGCCCGTCCGAGCCAGACCCAATCGCCTACACGGTTAGCATCGGGATGGCGGAATGGCAGTTGGGCGAAAACGCCGACGCGGTCATGCGTCGTTCGGATCGCGCGCTCTATGACGCCAAACAGATGGGCCGGAACTGCGTTTCCTCGCACGATGCGGAGGAGTTCACCGGAATGCCGCGTCGCCCACGCGTGCGCGAACGCGAACCTTCGTAAAGCAGACGATGTGTCCTGTGCGCGGCATTCGTGCTGCGGTAGAATGCACGCCTTGCCGCAATGGCAAGGCCGCGCCGCCCTTAGCTCAGTTGGATAGAGCACTCGCCTTCTAAGCGAGCGGTCAGAGGTTCGAATCCTCTAGGGCGGGCCAAGAATTCCAGGTTTGGAGACCGTTCGATGGAGAGCGGATCGCCAGCCAAGGCCTGCACTTCTACAGCCTCTCTGGCGTCCCTGGAGCTTCCATGCACCTGATGACACGCCGCGCACGCGATGCTGCGCACTGTGCCGACGTCCTATCCCTCCAGGTAGCGTGTGTTTCCGACATCCGACATTTGGCGTCGGCGGCCCCAACGTTTTGACGTCGGGGCCGCGCCAGCCAAGAAGCGTTAGTAACGTGCGTCGGCCGGCTTCTTGTCGTTGGGCCAATCCTTGACCTTGGCCGCGAAGTCTGGCCGGGGCATGTGGGTGAAGTACTCGGCGACATCCACGGCTTCCTGATCGGTCAACCCGCCCTGGCCCAAGGGGAACCCGTTATGGAAAGCGATGGGCATGTTGCGCTTGACGAAGGCCGCTGCCGTATAGGTTCGCGCCATACCCGCACCGATGTTGAAGGACTCGTCGCCCCACAGCGGCGGATAGACCCACTTGCCGTTGGCATTCTTGATGCCTTCGCCGCCGTCACCGTGGCATAGCGCGCACTGGACTGCGTAGATTTTCTTGCCGTTTTCCACGTTCGGTACCAGGCGGCGGTCGATCTTGCCGACACCGCGGCCTTCGACCTTGTCCTCTGGCTTGGTCTCGCGTTTCATCCAGTCGAAGTAAGCGACCATCGCCTTGAGTTCCTCGGAGTCGAGCGGCAGCGGCTTGCCGTTCATCGATCGCAGGAAGCAACCGTTGATACGGTCTGCCAGCGTGATGACCCGGCCGGCCCGCGGCGCGTAGCTCGGGAAGAACGCGGACACACCAACATACGGCGAGCCATCCGCGACGGTCCCGGCATTCAGGTGGCAACTCGCGCAGTTCAGCGCATTGCCCACATTCCTGGGCAGCATCTCGTGCGTGTTGATGTTCAGCCGGGCACCAAGAACCAGCTGTGTGGCGTTGGACTCCTTCAAGATGTTGGCGATGCGCGGGGTTTCGAACTTGCTGTCGTCAAGCTTACGGACGTCGAGTTGCTTGCGCATACTCCGCACCGTGGCTGCCGCGATCGGCTTGGCTGTGTCGTTGCCCCAGCTTCTGCGGGTGAAGTTCAGGATCTCGGCAATTTCCTGGTCGCTCAGGCGGGCGAATGCCGGCATGCTCAGGACGCGGGCATTGTCGGCAGTCTGGGCGGAACGCCAGCCCGTCAGCGTGATGTGAACGAGCGTCGAGGGGTCGTCGGACATCAGTACCGGGTTGCCCGCAAGCGCCGGGAACACGCCTGACACCCCGGCACCATCCGAGCGATGGCAATCGGTGCAGAACTGCAGGTATCCCAATCCACCGCGCGAGGTATAGAGGTCGACGGGCGCTCCAGATGCGGTGGCCGGTACAACGTCCGGTGCGGCCTTTGACGCGCGCGGCGCGATGGCGGGCGCTGGCCCCTGCGCGACCTGCATCGGCTTGTCATGCCCCGCAGCCGGTAGCGATTTGAGATAGACGCCGATGGCCTTCAGATCGCCATCCGTCATGTACTGGGTACTGTGCTGCACCACGTCGACCATGTTTCCCGACACCGTGCCATGCCGGTTGCGCCCGGTCCTAAGAATTTCGGCGGTGTCTTCAGGCGTCCACAGGCTGCGCAGGCTCAGTGCGCGCCATCCCTCCACGGTCTCTCCCGCGAGGAAAAATTTGCCCGTGCTGCCAGCATCGGACATGGTCTTCTCCTGGAAGCCAATGCCGCGAGGCGTATGGCATGCGCCGCAGTGTCCGAGCCCTTGCACGATATAGGCGCCGCGGTTCCATTCCGCGTTCTGCTTTGCATTGGGCTGGAAGGGCTTTGCGTCCAGGAACAGCCAATTCCAGACTGCCAATCCCCAGCGCTGGTTGAAAGGGAATGACATCCCCAACGGCTGATTGGCTTGGCGGACTGGCTTCACGCCGTGCATCAGGTATGCGTACAGCGCCTGCATGTCCTCCTGCGTGAGCTTGGCATAGGAGGGATACGGCATGGCCGGATACAGGTTGTGGCCGTCGGCGGCCACGCCCTTGCGCATCGCACGGTCGAACTGCGCGAAGCTGTATCGGCCGATCCCGGTTTCGGGGTCGGGTGTGATGTTGGTCGAATGCAGCGTGCCGAATGGCGTCTCCAGCGCAAGCCCGCCTGCCATCGGTCTGGACTTGTCGGTGCCGGTGTGACAGGCGACACAATCGCCTAGCCGCGCTACGTATCGGCCCCGTTCGACTTGCTTCCGAGTCGCTGCATCCAGGCTGGCAGCGTAGTTCGCCGGCAAGTCGTCGATGACCTGGGGATGGGTCGCATTTGGCGAAGGTGCGGGCTCGGTTTGTGCCAGGGCATATGTCGCCCCGATGGCCGTCAGCAAGGCCAATCCGCCTTGCAGGGCCTTTCGAATGGTGATCGCGGGAATTCTCATTATTGTGTGCGGTAGGAACGGAACCCCATGAGGTTCCGCGTGTTTTATGCCCTTGATGTCCAAAGGGTTTTGTCAGTGCATGGTCGCGCCAACACCCCGCACATGGAGTTGACGTAGATCAATCATTTGGTGATGTGGAAGTAACTCTCGGTGCGCTTACCGATCCCATCGGCGGGCAATCGCTCGCAGTCGTTGTCTGTGCGATCTGGATAGTTCGGTGTGCGCAAGCGCGTCGCGCTTGCCGGGTGTCGAGGTGGAGTCCGGAAGAGGGCGATCTGCCGCGCTCGCCAGCATCAAGCGTCATCTGCTGACCGCCTGAGAATCTCGGGTCGAAGGTATTGAAGGCTCAGGACAATGCCATCCCAGTCGACGTCCTTGTCGAGGCTGGCCTCGATGGACGGGATGCTCTCAGCCAGGTTTGTGAGTTGCGAGGACTGGAGTAGTGTCCCTTTTAGACGATGGAGATGATGTCTGGTCATGACAATGTCTCGCGCCCGCGCGGCGGCATCGAGCGCTGCAAGTTCGAGCTGCGCGTATTCCGCCATGGTCTTGGTACGTTCCAAATGGCTGGAATGGCTGGCGTTGAGTGCGTTCAGTGCGTCGGTAGCAGTCGCCCCGATCGCGCCAGTCGCGTGGCAATCCGGAATCCACAGGTGCAATGTTTCCTGCAATCCCTGCAGATTGATCGGTTTGGCTAGAACGCAATCGATGCCCGCATCCAGCGAACGCAATGCCTGTTCCGGCCCGGCTTCGGCCGTCACGGCGATGATTGGTGTGGGTTGCGAATGCGTCGAGTCCTCCCGGGCGCGCATTTGCTTTGCGACTGTGAAGCCGTCGACGTCCGGCAAGTGAAGGTCCAGCAGAATGGCGGCAAACGATCGAGTCGAGAACAGGTCGATGGCCTGGGCGCCGGCTTCCGCAAGCACCGGGTCATACCCAAGCGCGCGCAACTGCTCCATGAGCACCAACTGGTTGGCCGGCGTGTCTTCAACGACCAGAATCGCCCCGGAGACGCTTGCTGCCACCTGTGGCGAGGGGGGCAAGGCGGTCTCGTCGTGTGTGTCGGCAATCGTCGTTTCCAGCGAAAACTCGACCGTCGTACCCTGCCCGAGGGTGCTCCAGATCGAGATGCTTCCCCCCATGGCTTCCACGAGCTTCTTGCAGATGGAGAGGCCAAGGCCACTGCTACCCGTTTGGCGTTGACGGGCGTTCCCCACCTGGCTGAAGGGCTGAAACAGCCTTGGTTGATCCTCTGGCGTAATACCGATGCCCGTGTCGCTCACGCGGATCGCCAGCGTGACGCGTTCCGACGATCGCTCTGACCGGGACAGCCGGACGTCGACCGTGACGGTACCCTGCTCGGTGAACTTGATCGCATTTGCCACGAGATTGCCCAGCACCTGGCGTACGCGATTACCGTCCAGGTTGATGGTGTGACCGCCAGACTGGTCGTTCAGCTGGAGCGCAATGCCCTTGCGATCGGCGATGGCTTCGAAGCCATCGAGCACCGAGCGGACGAGGTCGTTCACATGCAGCGCCGAGGGCTTCACGAGGATCTTCCCGGTACTGATGCTTGAATAGTCCAGGACGTTATTGAGTACCGCGAGCAACGAGTCGGCGCTTTCTCGAGCCCGATGAAGAAGTTCTCGTCTTGGCGTGTTGTTGTCTTCCCGATCGAGTAACTCCAGCGCGCCCACGACCGCACTAATGGGCGTCCGTATCTCATGGCTCATGATGGCCAGGAACTCGGATTTCACCTTCTCGCTCTTCAAGGCATTGGCGCGGGCACGCATCGCCTGGTAGACGGAAACGCCCAGTGATATCAGGACGATCAGGAAAAGCACAATCGTGGCGCCGTAGTAGTGCCAGAGTGCCTTGAGCGATGGCTGAAGGTAATCCGCGCCCTCCAGCCAGTTCTGATAGAGCTGGTCGGTTTCCCCGGCGCTGAGCGATGCCAGCGCCTGATTCATCAGGGAGAGCAGCGGCGCGGAATCCTGGCGGACAGCCATGCGCAGCACCAGCGGCAGCTCGGCGATGGTCCCCGCGATATGAAGCGTCTTGTCGTACTGCAGCCGGATGAGCGGATGAAGTACCGCGCTCGGCCCGACAGCGGCGGCAGCCTTGCCGTCACGAACTGCCGCCAATGCCATGCTGTCGCTCGGCTCCGGGAGTATCCGCGTGCAAGGCAACGGGTGACCTTCGAACCATTGGTGATAGGCGCCGCCTTCCTTGACGGCTACGGTAATGCAGCCCAGGCTCGACAGATCGAAGTAGTTCTTGTCCCGCGCCTTTGCGACAACCAGTGTCGTGCCAACGTAGTAAGGACGTGTCAGCGCAATCCGTGTTCCGGCGGACTTGGGTAACTGGAAGTCGGGCACGGCGGGCAGCACGTCCACCTCGCCGTCCAGAAGCTTGCG
>OAON01000417.1_pt1 | contig 10357 bp, 10 predicted proteins | sample 1670181 | NCBI WGS metagenome assembly OAON01 (sample SAMEA104232306, study PRJEB22302) | sediment metagenome | biome: forest; feature: aquifer; material: sediment | place: USA | collected 2011-08-07 | depth 0.01 m
AAATTAGCGATGGCCGGACTCTTTATTCTTTTATTTCTTTTTGTCATGGCAGTTACCGCTTCCTTCGGCCTCCACCCCTGATTAGCGTCTAAACGCAGTTTCACAGCTGATCCGACACGTTTTCTGATTTCCTGGATACGGGCGATATCTGTTGCAATATCATCTTTTCCGACCTTTATTTTCAGCGTTTGAAAGCCTTGTTTGAGATAATTCTCGGCATCAGCTGCCATCTCTTCAGGTGAGTTGACACTGACAGTATAATCTGTTTCCAGCGTATCTCGATATCCGCCAAGCATTTGATAAAGCGGCAGCCCGCACATCTGCGCCCAGCCGTCGTATAGAGCCATTTCTACAGCAGCCTTCGCGCTCATATTTCCTGTAAGAAGATGCTGGATGTCGTGCAGAATGGCCTCATAGCCCGCCAGGCTTTTTCCAAGCAATGCCGGCTTCAACACATGGTGGATGGCACTTTCAATGCTATCCATGCTGTCTCCTGTAATCACTAACGTCGGGGGTGCTTCTCCCCATCCGACTGCACCGCTGTCATAAGTAATCCTTACTATGACTGATTCAGCCGTATACACAGTGCGAAGTGCGGTTTTAAACGGCTTTGTCAGCGGGACAGCGATTCGGCTTGTTTCGATTCGAATGATTTTCATGTCTTCAGCGCCCCTTCTGAAACGCCCGCCTCTATTACGGCTGTTTTTTCTGCTGTATTCATAGCAGCTTTCGCACCGATCGGAACGGCAATACTTGGCGAGCAGTGGCCGATTTTAAATCCTCTCAGAGCAGGCCTGCCCGCAGAAATAATATAGTCTTCCAGCACCTGCTCAAGCGAGAGAGACTTCTCTCGCTTCACCGGGACACAATTGTGAAAATCACAAACTAGAATTCCCGCCGCGTCCGTCAGCTTCCCCCCCATTTTCAGCTGATTCAGCATCCGGTCGATTTGATAAGGCTCCTCGTCAATATCTTCAATAAACAGAAGCTTTCCTCTCGTATCAATTTCAAATGGCGTGCCCAGTGTAGACGTCAGCAAAGACAGATTTCCCCCGACAAGCTCGCCTTCCGCTTTTCCAGGAACAAGCTCGGTCAGCGGAGAAAGCTCTTCTGTATAGGTGAATTCCGTCTCCTGGAAGAGCTGCTTATATGACGCTTTTGTCAGCGGGTGAACGTCGTCAAGGCCAATATCCGTGCTGAGCATCGGGCCATGGAAAGTGACAAGACCTGTGTTTTGATGAATGGCAGTATGTAAAAACGTAATATCGCTGTATCCCCAAAAGATTTTAGGGTGTTTGCGGATCAAGCTGAAATCAATGCCCGCGGCGATACGTCCTGTCCCAAAACCCCCGCATGCGCACAACACTGCTTTTACCTCATCGTCTCTGAACATCTCATGGAGATCCGCCAGCCGCTCATCATCCTGTCCCGCTAAATAGCCGTGCTGGTTTTTCAGCGCCTTGCCCAACTTCACCTGAAGACCGAGCTCTTCTAAAAATAAAAGCGCGGTGTCAAGCTTTTTTGGATCCGGCGGACTTGCGGGCGCGATCACTCCGACTGTATCACCCTTGTTCAACGCTTTCGGCTTGTAATTCAACGAAAACACTCCTTTCATTTGCTCTGCACCCTACGTATACGTGCAAGAAAGAGAAAAAATACCGCTCCTTCGCATAAAGAAGCAGTATTTCCTCAATCGCCTCCATCAGTTTTTATCTGCCCATTTTAAATCGATATAGCCGACAGGGTGACGGACAATTCCTTTTACTTGTTCATTTTGCAGGTGAACCTGATTATAAAAATAAACCGGAATGATCGGCGCTTCATTGATGAGCAGCTCTTCAGCTTGATGCATAAGAGAGAACCGTGTTTTTTCATCGGCTTCGTTTTTCGCCTGTTTGATCAGCTGATCGTATTCTTTATTGGCCCAGCCTGTGCGGTTCATCGAATTTCCCGTTTGAAAGGCTTCCAGAAAACTGATAGGGTCTGCATAATCAGGCAAAAATGAGCTTTGAGAGAATTGGAATTTCAGCGCTTTTTGATCCTCTAAAAATACGTTCCATTCCATATTGGCCAGCTTCACATCGACTCCAAGGCTATTTTTCAATTTTTGCTGAATAGCTTCGGCAATCTTTTTATGCTCCGGCTTTGTGCTGTAAGTAAGCGTGATCGCAGGAAGCTTATTATAGTTTTCTTCCTTCATGCCCTTTTCGAGCAGCTGCTTCGCTTTGCTTTCGTTAGGCTTGATCAGGTCTCCGCCTGCTTCACGGAAATCTTTGCCGTCAGGCTGCGTAAACCCAGGCGATACAAAGGCGTGCGCCGGTTTTTCATTATTTTTCGTGACGTACTTTACAATTTCCTCTTGATCCACAGCCATCGCAAAGGCTTTTCTGATGTTTTCATTTTGGAACGGCTCCATGTTGACATTAAATCGATAGAAATAGAGACCCGCCTGGTCAACAATATTGACGTTATCCTGATCAAGCAGCTGATCACTCAGCTCAGCAGGGACATAAGCGGTATCAAGTTCCCCTGATTGAAACATCTGGTAATCTGTATTTCTGTCACTGACCATCGCCCATTTCACCTTATCAAGCTTCACTGTATCCTTATCCCAATACGTGTCGCTTTTCTCCATTGTGATGCTGTCATCATGCTTCCATTCCGTCAGCTTAAACGGGCCGTTTCCGACAAATGTATCCGACTCAGCAAACCACTTTGGATTGTCTTTATCGACCTTTTCATTTACCGGGAAATACGCGGGATTGGACACAACGCTCAGGAAATATTTTTGCGGTGCTTCCAGTGTAACTTCAAGGGTTCGATCATCCTTTGCCGTCACCTTCACATCGTCTTTTTTCCCTTTCCCGCTGTTATATGCTTCGCCGCCTTCAATAAAATAACCTAGGAATGCCGATGAAGCGCCTTTTTTCGGATCAAGCATCCGCTTCCACGCGTATTCGAAGTCTCCGGCTGTTACAGGATCTCCGTTTGTCCATTTCGCATTTTCCCGAATCGTAAATGTGTAAGTTTTATTATCTTTCGAAACAGACCATTTCTCCGCCATTGCCGGCTCGGGCTCATGATCTTTGCCAAGACGCGTCAGCCCCTCCATGATGTTATTTAACGGCTGCCATGACACATTATTAAAGCCGATCGGCGGATCGAATGAAGTCGGTTCATTTTCATTATTTACATACAGCACCTTTTCTCCGCTGGTTTTTGCCTTATCATGACTGCCTTCTTTTCCGGCCTGTTCATTTGCTGTGCACCCCATCAGCGCAAACGAAAGTCCTAATGCAAGACCCATGCCCCATAGCTTTTTCACTCGTTTCATCCTCTTCCCCCTTTTCATGTTCAATCCTTCGCATCTCCTGACAGCACCGCATGCTCTGCTCGTTGATCCTGCAGCCAGCAGTTGACGGTGTGCGAGTCAGATCTGATCGTCTGGCCCGGGTACACCCTGTCACACACAACCATCCTGTTCGGACAGCGGGCGGCAAACGGGCAGCCCGGCGGAGGCGAAAATAAATCCGGCGGCGTTCCGTCAATCGGGGTCAGCTCAGCGCCATTTAAATCCAGCCGCGGGACAGAGCCCAGCAGGCCTTTTGTATATGGGTGCTGCGGCTGATAAAAAATATCTTTTCTTGTGCCGATTTCCGCCATTTTCCCGGCATACATGACTGCGACTCTGTCAGCTACCTGGGCAACAACCCCTAAATCGTGCGTAATCAGAATGACAGACACATCCGTTTTTCTCTGAATCTCTTTAAACAGCTCTAAAATCTGTGCCTGAATGGTTACATCCAGGGCGGTGGTCGGTTCATCCGCAATTAAGATATCAGGCTCGCAAATCAGCGCCATCGCAATGACAATCCGCTGTCTCATACCGCCGCTGAATTGGTGGGGATATTGCTTTAGGCGCTCTCCGGGATCTGGAATACCAACCAATGACAGCATGGAAAGCACCTCTTTCCGTGCCGCTTTTTTGCTCATTTTTTTGTGGCGCAATAGCGCTTCCCCCAGCTGGTCGCCGACAGTCAGCGTAGGGTTTAACGCCGTCATCGGGTCTTGAAAAATCATAGAAATGTCGGCTCCCCTTATACCTCTCATTTCTTTGTCAGAGAGACGGCAAAGGTCTTTGTTTTTAAATAGAATCCTGCCGTCTGTCACCTTCGCCGAATAAGGCGGAAGCAGGCCCATGATGCTTTGGGAGGTAACGCTTTTGCCGCAGCCGGATTCGCCGACGATCGCAAAGGTTTCTCCTTTATACAAATCAAAGCTCACCCCTCTGACCGCCTGAACCGTCCCGCCGTAAGTCGTAAAAGACACGTGCAGATTTTGGACTGACAGAACTTTTTCCATACAGCTACCTCCTCAGCTTAGGGTCAAGCGCATCCTGCAATCCGTCCCCCAGCACATTAAACGCGTACATCGTCAGAGATATGAAAAAGGCCGGAAAAAACAGGCGCCACCAATGCCCAGATAAAATCGTAGGCAGGCCGTCATTCGCCATCACGCCCCAACTTGCAAACGGAGCCTGTATGCCCAGGCCGAGAAAGCTTAAAAATGATTCTGCGAATATGGCGGCAGGTACGGTTAATGTCATTTGTACGATGATCGCTCCCATAGTATTCGGCAGCAAATTCTTCCGGATGATGCGAAAGGTTTTCGCGCCAAAGGTTTTCGAGGCGAGTACATATTCATAATTTTTAATCTGAAGCACCTGGCCTCTTACAATTCTCGCCATGCCGACCCACCCGGTCACAGTCAGCGCCACAATAATCGTGCCCAGTCCCGGTCCCATGAGCACCATCAGCAAAATGACAACAAGCAGATACGGCAGTCCGTACAGCACTTCGATAATCCGCATCATAATGCTGTCAATCCTGCCGCCTTTATAGCCGGCAACGCCTCCGTAAATGACACCGATCAAAAAATCAATCAGTGCTGCCATCACGCCGACAAACAACGAGATTCTCGCGCCATACCATGTTCGGGTAAACACATCCCGGCCGAGTTCATCGGTGCCGAACCAATGATCGGCTGAGGGCGGAAGATTTTGTTCTGTCAGCGATTGGCGTACGACACTATGGGGCGATAAAAAGGGCCCGATAACTGCCATGACAAAAAGAAATAAAAGAATAAAGAGTCCGGCCATCGCTAATTTATTTTTTTTCAGCCTCCTCCAGGCATCCTGCGTGTATGACAAACTCGGCCGCTTGACCGAATCGGCTTCCCGATTTTTTTCCTGATTCAAGACAAACCACTCATCAGGCACCTGATTGTGCTGTTCTGGCTGGCGTTCATCCGTTTGTACAGGGAGATTCACACGCTTCACCCTTTCTTATGCAGTTTAATGCGCGGGTCTAAGAGACCGTAGGCCAAATCGACCAAAAACAGCATGATAATCAGAATGACGCTGTAAAAAACGGTCGTTCCCATAATCACGGGGTAGTCCCGCTGATTAATGCTTTCAACAAAATATTTTCCCATTCCCGGAATGGCAAAGATTTTTTCAATGACAAAGCTTCCTGTTAAGATGCTGGCGACGAGTGTGCCCAGGACGGTAATGACGGGCATGAGTGCATTTCTGAGTGCGTGTTTTACGATAATTTTGAACGGAGAAAGCCCTTTTGCTTTTGCTGTGCGGATATAATCCTGTGTCAGAACTTCGACCATGCTCGACCGTGTCAGCCTGGCAATGATCGCCATTGGCCCTACAGCAAGCGCTGCGGTCGGAAGCACCATATGAATCGGGCTCGTCCATGTCGCAGCGGGAAATAGTTTGAGATTGACAGCAAATTGCTGAATGAGCAATGTTGCCAGAATAAAATTCGGGATGGAGATGCCGAGTACTGCAAGACTCATCGCGGCGTAGTCCAAAAAGCCATTGCGGCGGAGTGCAGCGATTACGCCCAGCACCAGCCCAGAAATCACAGCAATGACAATCGCTGTCATCCCAAGCTCAAAGGAAACGGGAAATCCGCGTTCCAGCATATCATTTACGCTGTCCGACGGTTTTTTAATTGAAGGTCCGAAATCGAATGTAATGATGGATTTTAAGTAGAAAATGTATTGGAAAATGAGAGGATCGTCTAAGTGATAGTAGGCTTCGAGATTTTTTTGAACGGCTTCATTTGTGCCTCTCTCCTCGTTAAAAGGAGATCCGGGAATGACCTTCATGAGAACAAAAGTCAGGGTGGTAATCACCAAAATCGTAGCTGCCATTGCCCAAAAACGCTTTATCATGTATCGCGCCAAAGCCTAAAACACCCCTTTAGCAGAATGATGTCCGCATCGCAAGCTCAGTCATGACAAGCATCGCCTGATAGGCTTCAAGCATGTCCTTCGCCTGAAATTGAACGGTTGTAGTTCCCGTCTTGATTTCCGTTCCCGGCATCAGATTCGCCCATTCTGCTTGGCCATAATTGGCGAATTCAATGCTCAGAACTGGCCTGTCAGGCGGTGTGAGCGGCTTGACTTTGTCCTTGTTTTGCAGGGCAAATGCGGTTTTTTCTGTCAACAGCCGTCCGGCTTTCGCAGGCGACAAGCACTTCACTGCGGATCTTGAAATGGTTTGTTTGACTGCGGCTGTCGTCACGTTCGGGATAAGCTCTTCTGCTTCCTTCGCCGCCCGGTCATCCCCGGCTACCATTAATACCGGGACATCATAATAACCGGCAACGTATGCATTTAATCCAAGCTCACCGACAGGCCGATCGTTTATGTAAAAATGACGGACGCCGAAAATCATGCTGTGTGACATGACACCAGGAGTCGAGGCTCTCGCATGATAACCGAGAAACAAAGCGCCTCTAAACGTATCATCCAGTCCCTCCACCATTGAAAATGGTTTGACGTCACCAGAAATCAAGTCTGCTTCAGGGTGAAGCTTTTCAACCATCAGATTATTCATCTTCGAATGACTGTCATTGACCAGCACCTCGGTACACCCGCTGTTAAACGCTTCAGCAATACAGTAGTTTGCTTCTTCAGTCATGATAAGCCGTCCGCGTTCATAATTCCGCTTGCCGGAATCCACAAAGGTATCGTCCGGAAGACCCGAAATACCTTCCATATCTACTGACATGTACAATTTCATAACGCTCCTCCTTTTTTACTAAATTATGAATATTCTAACAAATTATATTAAAAAAAGAGGAAAAATGCAATATAACTGGGAAAAATCTCAATCATTCAGTGATAAAAAAAGAATCCTCTTTCAAGGATTCATGTTTGTTTACCAACCTGTTCTGTAAGCAGTTCATATTTTCTCAGGGTTCTTTCAAATACCTCATCAAAAACGTCCGGCACAGAGGCGTGTATCACCTCAGCTCCCTCTCCCGTTATTCCGCCTTTGGTTGCAACACGTTCCAGCGTCTCCTCGAAAGACATATTTTTTTCGATCAGCATCTTGCCAGTTCCGTATAGCGAATGAATCAGAAAATCAAAGGCTTCTTCTTTGGACAGGCTGCTGTTTCTGACGGCAGACAGTGCCAGTTCTTCAAAGATTGCAGCTATGAATCCCGGTGCCGAGCTCGTTAAATTGCTGGCCACATCTAAATTCGATTCTTTGATTTCCCGTACACGGCTGAAAACCGATAACAATTCATTCAGACGTTCTTTTTTCTCTGCAGCCAGTGCTTCACTGTGAACGACAAGTGAGATGCCGGCTTCTGCTTCGGACGTAATGGCAGGAATAACACGTGAGATACCGGCTTCTGTTTCTGCCTCCAAAAGACGCAGCGGCACACCGGCAGCTATGGATACGATGTGAGTATTTCTGTTCACATACGGGTACAGACGGCGCATTGTTTCGATGACATGGAGTGGCGGGACGCATATCAAAATCAATTGGCACGTATTTGCCCAATTCTCCAACGGATCAGCCGATACGTTTGGATAATCTGACATGAGTGCCCGCAGCCGCTCCCCCTTCGTTCTCGTCTCAATAAATAGCTCATTCTCTTTTATTTGTTCATGTTTCAACAGCTGTCTAGCGATCATATCCGCCATGCTGCCATATCCAATCAATCCAATCTGTTCCATCGACTCAGTCCTTTCATATACAATATGAAGTGTACCGTTTTCCGCACTTTTTCACAATTTCCCATAATCTTTTCATTTTTATCCCACAGTTTTTGTTTATGATAAACTCAAGTCATAAACCTATCAATATAAATAGACATGTGAAAATAGAGAAACGGAGTGAACATGATGGATAACTATCGTGATGAAAACAGAACGAAAGGTAATGAGAATGAGGTCTTTTTAACGAAAGAGAACGATCAGAGCGCCTCCTACTCGGCCCGCAATGTCATTCATGATCAGGAGAAGAAAAAACGAGGATTCGGATGGTTCAGACCGTTGCTTGGCGGAGTGATCGGCGGCAGTCTTGCTCTTGGCATTTACACGTTTACACCGCTTGGTGACCATGATTCTCAGGACACTGCAAAACAATCATCCAGCCAGCAGCAAACGCAATCTGTTACAGCAACAAGCACCTCCTCTGAATCTAAAAAAAGCTCAAGCAGCTCATCTGCATTCAAGAGTGAGGACTCTTCTAAAATCTCAGATATGGTAGAAGACCTTTCACCAGCGATTGTCGGTATTACAAATCTTCAGGCACAATCAAACAGCTCTTTGTTCGGCTCTAGTTCTTCTGATTCCAGCGAAGATACAGAAAGCGGTTCAGGGTCAGGTGTCATTTTCAAAAAAGAGAATGGCAAGGCTTATATCATTACAAATAACCACGTCGTAGAAGGGGCATCATCACTGAAGGTATCTTTATATGACGGCACTGAGGTTACTGCAAAGCTGGTAGGCAGTGACTCGTTAACTGATTTAGCCGTCCTCCAAATCAGTGATGACCACGTCACAAAAGTGGCAAACTTCGGTGATTCATCTGATCTTAGAACAGGCGAGACCGTTATTGCGATTGGGGATCCGCTTGGAAAAGACCTGTCCCGCACAGTAACACAAGGAATTGTAAGCGGCGTGGACAGAACGGTTTCAAGGAATTTTGGACATCAGATCGCCATTACGGCAGGTATGGATTATGCACAGGGGAATGCAATCGTCGTCATTGACGCCGATTTGCAGGACCCTCCTGAACTGATTTTAGAAATGATTGAAAAGTGGAAGGAAGGCTATGAAGTCGTGTACGCCGTACGGACTAAACGAAAAGGGGAAACCTTTTTCAAAAAACAAACCGCGGCTATGTTTTACCGGCTTCTCAGCGGTATGACAGATATTGATATCCCGATTGATACGGGGGATTTTCGCCTCATGGACAGAAAAGTCTGTGATGAAATGAAGAGATTAAAAGAAAAAAATCCATTTGTAAGAGGGCTAGTCAGCTGGGTGGGTTTCAAACAGACAGCGGTCGAGTATGTACGTGATGAAAGGCTCGCCGGAGAAACAAAGTACCCGCTCAAGAAAATGCTGAAGCTGTCAATGGACGGCATCACGACATTTTCACATAAACCGCTGAAGCTGGCAAGCTATGCGGGGATTTTAATGTCAGGTACTGGATTTCTGTATATGTTTATCGTGCTGTATCTGAAGCTATTCACAGACAGCACGATTACCGGCTGGTCATCACTTATTGTGATCCAGCTCCTGTTCAGCGGCATTGTCCTTCTGATTTTGGGCGTGATTGGCGAATATATCGGCAGAATCTACGATGAAGCCAAAGACAGGCCGCTTTACATCGTCCAAAAATCGTATGGAATTGAAAATAAAAGACTCTATAGAGACCAGCATATGTCATAACCTCAAACCCCCTGTCCGTAATGGACAGGGGGTTTTTATGCTCTGAGCACGATCTAAAGCAAAAGATGCTGATAGATATATGGAAATTGGGTAAAGAAGAGATTGTGAGCTTGTACTGCGGTTCAGTCATGCTGAAATAAAAACAGCAAAACTTAAAGATTTCGTCCTCGGCTTTGCTGCATGTCAGCTGTTATATTGGGGGGCTTTTAAGAAACGCATGATTAGAGCCGTACCAGTTATGTTTAATAGAATACTCGTACCCAATACAATTCCCCACGTCAACGTCGATTCAGAGAGAAGAAAGCTCAGCAAAAGAAAAGCCAATCCTGCGCAGATCATACCCAGTCCCACGGTTTTCATGTTCATGCCTCCTAGCAAACGATGTTTCTAGCATCTGATGTGAATGATGTCAATCTGTATGATATACGGATATCTCGTCAGAAAGTTTCATAGAACAATTAGGTCTTTTATCTAATAAAAAGCCTCAGACCGCTTTTACGGCCTGAGGCATTATGTCTTACGAAGTTTTCTCTTCAGGTGAGTTGACACTGACAGTATAATCTGTTTCCAGCGTATCTCGATA
>OAON01000428.1_pt1 | contig 10073 bp, 5 predicted proteins | sample 1670181 | NCBI WGS metagenome assembly OAON01 (sample SAMEA104232306, study PRJEB22302) | sediment metagenome | biome: forest; feature: aquifer; material: sediment | place: USA | collected 2011-08-07 | depth 0.01 m
GGAGTTCCTCCACACCCCCGCGCCAGCAACAGCCGCGACGTCCATTCCATCGCCTGCACCTGCACCCGCGCCTACGCCTGGGTCATCGGCAACGAAGCCATCCGGGGAACAGTTCATGGTTTGGCTGAAGCAGGGAATCGCCTCACGACGGCTCATCATCAACGACGCGAAGGCACTCGTGCATACGGTGAATGAGACGGCCTACCTGGTCAGCCCGGGTGTGTTCCAACGCTATGCGCAGGAGCATCCCGAAGTGGCCGCACTCGCCAAGCAGGAGAATCAACAGGATTGGCAGTGGGTGCAGAAGCGCTTCGAGAAGCTGCAGCTACATCGAAAGCAGCCCAATGGCCTGAACATTTGGACCTGTGAAGTCACGGGCCCGAGGAAGTCCCGCCGACTGCATGGCTACCTCCTCGAAGATGGGTCCTTGGCACTCGCCGAAATACCGCCCAACAATCCCTATCTTGCTCTGACTCAGGAAGGATGACGCGATTCGGGCATTGATCGCCACCGTCGTGTGGCGACGATCAATGCCCCGCGAAAATTGGCAACATTTGGCGAACTGAGCTACTCGGCCCGCGCCAACTCCTGTGCAAGGAACGGAGCGGTTCTGCTGCCAGACGTTCGGGCCACCTGCTGAGGGGAGCCCGCCACCACGATGCTGCCGCCGGCAGCGCCTGCACCAGGCCCCACGTCGATCACCCAATCGGCCTGGGCCACCGCGCGCATATCGTGTTCGATCATCACTACGGTATTGCCGGCATCGACCAGGCGCTGCAACTGCACCAGCAGCCGGTCGGCGTCCGACGCATGCAGCCCGGTAGTCGGCTCGTCGAGCACGTACAGGCTTCGGCCGCGCTGGCTGCGCTGAAGCTCGGTCGCCAGCTTGATGCGCTGCGCCTCGCCACCGGAAAGCTCAGTGGCTGGTTGTCCCAGGCGCAGATAGCCCAGTCCGATGTCGCGCAGCAGTTGCAGGGGCCTTGCCACCGCGTCTTCACCCGCGAAGAATTCGCTGGCCTCGTCCACGGTCATCTGCAGCACCTCGGCGATGTTGCGCCCGTTCCACTGCACCTTCAGCGTGGCCTCGTTGTAGCGCGCGCCATGGCAGGTCGGGCACGGCGCGTACACGCTGGGCATGAACAGCAGTTCCACGCTAACGAAACCCTCGCCCTCGCAAGTCTCGCAGCGCCCCTTGGCGACGTTGAACGAGAACCGTCCGGCATCATAGCGGCGGCGTCGAGCATCGGGCGTGGCAGCGAACAGCTTGCGCACATGGTCGAACAGGCCCGTGTAGGTGGCCAGGTTCGACCGCGGCGTGCGCCCGATCGGTTTCTGGTCCACCTGCACCAGACGCTGTACGGCGTCCACGTCGCCCGCCAGATGGCCGCCGGTCGCTTCGATCACTGCCGGCCCTTCGCTGGTGGCGCTTTCGGCTACATCGTCTTCCGGCTCGTGGCCCAGGTGCAGCAGCACCAGCTCCGGCAGGGCCTGCGCGACGAGGCTGGACTTGCCCGAGCCGGAGATGCCGGTGACGGCCGTCAGCACGCCCAGCGGAATGCGCGCATTCACGCCATGCAGGTTGTGGCGGTGAAAGTCCTGCAGCCCCCCCCAGCCGGGCGCTTCGCGTGCCCGGCTTCCCGGCGCGGGGATCTCATCGAACAGGTAGCGTGCAGTACGCGATTCGGCAATCTTGCGCAGGCCATCCGGCTCGCCGCTGTAGAGCACGCGGCCGCCACGCTCCCCAGCATCCGGCCCGACATCCACCAGCCATTGCGCGCGGCGCATCAGGTCCAAGTCGTGCTCCACCACGAACACCGAGTTGCCGGCGTCGCGCAGCCGGTCGAGCGCGTCGTACAGGGCCTGGCTATCGGAGGGGTGCAGGCCCGCGGAGGGCTCGTCGAGCACGTACACGACACCGAACAGCAGGGAACTCAATTGCGTGGCCAGCCGCAGGCGCTGCAACTCGCCGGCCGAAAGCGTCGGCGTGGCCCGGTCCAGCGTCAGGTAGCCCAGGCCCAGCCCACGCAGTTGGCGCAGGCGTGCCATCACGCCACCGGCCAGGCGCTGCGCGGCGAGGCGCTTTTCTTCCGATAGCGCCGAGGTGCGGCGCACGTCGGGCGATACCGCATGGACGGCGCGGCCGGAGGCCGCGCGTTCGGCACGGTCGCGTCGGGTCGCTTCCTTGTCCGTAGCCGCCCCCGCTGCATGGGCGCGGAAATCGCCCTGGGCGATGGGTTCGAGCAAGGCCGCCAACTGGTCCAGCGGCATCTGCATGAACGCGCCGATGTCCACGCCGGCGAAGGTGACCGACAGCGCCTCGGGCTTGAGCCGCTTGCCGTGGCAGGTGGGGCACGGTTTGCCCTCCATGAACCGGGACACGCGCTTTCTCATCAACGCGCTCTGGGTGTTGGCAAAGGTGTGCAGCACGTAGCGCCTGGCGCCGGTGAAGGTGCCCATGTAGCTCGGCTCCATCTTGCGCTTGAGCGCGGCGCGGGTTTCGGCGGGCGTGAAGCCGGCGTACACCGGCACCGTCGGTGTTTCCTCGGTGAACAGAATCCAGTCGCGATCCTTCTTCGGCAGGTCCTTCCACGGTCGGTCAACGTCGTAGCCCATGCTGACCAGGATGTCGCGCAGGTTCTGGCCTTGCCAGGCGGGGGGCCAGGAGGCGATCGCCCGCTCGCGGATGCTCAGGGAGGGATCGGGCACCATGATGGCCTCGGTCACCTCGTACACATGGCCCAGGCCGTAGCAGGTCGGGCACGCTCCCTGCGGCGTGTTGGGCGAAAAATCCTCGGCGTACAGCATCGGCTGGTTGGCCGGATAGGCGCCGGCGCGCGAATACATCATCCGCACCAGGCTGGACAAGGTGGTCACACTGCCCACGGAGGAACGCGCGTTGCTGGAGCCCCGCTGCTGCTGCAGCGCCACCGCCGGCGGCAGGCCGTCGATCGCATCGACGTCCGGCACGCCGGCCTGCTCGATCAGTCGCCGCGCATAGGGGGCCACCGACTCGAAGTAGCGTCGCTGGGCCTCGGCATAGATGGTGCCGAAGGCCAGCGAGGACTTGCCGGAGCCGGAGACACCCGAGAACACCACCAGCGCGTTACGCGGGATGGAGACGTCCACCTCCTTGAGGTTGTTCTCGCGCGCACCGCGCACTTCCACCATGCCGCTGGCCGCAGCGGTACAAGAGGATTCACCGAAAGAATTGTTTGGCAAGTTTTTATCCTGTAGTTCGTCCCGCTCAGGACGGGACTTCCTGAGTTCGGGTGCCGCGGCGGCTGGCTTCGAGCACTGCGGTGACAGTGCGGGCGTCGTAGCTGCCGCGCAGACGACGACCCTCGACGAAGAACGTCGGCGTGGCGTGCGCACCGCTGGCGACCGCACTGGCGAGGTCGCGCTCGACACGCTCGATCACCGCAGGGCTGTCGAGATCCGCGATGAACCGTTCGACGTCGAGCCCAAGCTCGGCGGCGTAGCCGATCAGATGCTCGCGCTCCAGCGCATGCTGACGGGTGAACACGAAGTCCAGCCACGGCCAGAACATCCCCTGGTTCGCCGCTGCCTCGGACGCCCGCGCGGCAATCGGCCCGTGCGGGTGGTGCGGCAGATGGCGCACCACATACCGCAGGTCGTCACCGAAGTGGGCGCGAAGATCGTCCCACGAACCGGTGGCGTGCGCACAGTACGCGCACTCGAAGTCCACGTACTCGACGAGTGTGAGCTGGGCGTCCTCCGGCCCGCGGATGTGATCGATCTCCGGATCGACCGGCGGCTCAAGCACCATCGGCAGGTCAGCGGTCTTCTCACCCCACCGCTGGGCGGCGACCTTGAAGATCAGCCACCCGAGCAACGTGGCGAACACCATCGACACGAGCACGCCGACCGTCGCCTGGCGGCCCAGGTCGGAGGTCGTGCCGAACGCGAGCCCGATGATCAGCAGCGACACGGTGAAGCCGATCCCGGACAGCGCCGCCCCACCGAACACGCTCCCCACCCCGACGCCCTCGGGCAGCCGGCCCAGGCCGAGACGGACGGCGACGAGCGTGGTGAGCCCGATGCCCAAGAGCTTGCCGAGCACGAGCCCTGCGATGACGCCCCACGTGACTGGCGAGCCAAAGGCCTCGGCGAGCAGCCCGCCACGCACGTCCACCCCGGCGTTCGCCAAGGCGAAGATCGGCACGATCAGCAGCGCCGTCGGCAGCCGCAGGAACTCGTGCAATCGCTCGTTCACCGAGATACCCCGGGACAGCCCGCAGTCCACCGCGCGGGCCGATGCGGCACTCGGCGACTGCCAGAAGTCACGGAACAACTGTCTTGCCGCAACGACCCCGTGACGTTGCGTCGCATAGGCGGGGATCAGCAGCCCCGCGGCCATCCCGGCGAGGGAGGCATGGATGCCGGAATACACGGTTGCGAACCACAGCACGATCACGATCAACACATACGGCGTCGCCCGCCACTGGCGGGTGCGCCCCAACAACCACAATCCAACGAGGCTGGCGAGGGCGATAAGCAACGGGACGATCCGGATCTCCTCGCTATAGACGATGCCGATGATGGACACTGCGAGGAAGTCATCGACCACGGTCAGGGTGAGCAGGAACACGCGCAACTGACCCGATAGCCGCGGGCCGACGATCGCCAAGGTGCCCAGCATGAACGCCGTATCGGTGCCGACCACCGCACCCCACCCGTGCAGGCCCTCACTTCCGGCTAGTTTCACGATCAGGACATACACCAGCGCGGGAAGCACGACTCCCGTGACCCCCGCGATCAGGGCGAGGCGGGCACGGCTGCGGTCACGGAGCGATCCGTGGGCGAACTCCTGACGCACCTCCAGTCCGATCAGGAAGAAGAAGACGACCATCAGGCCGTCGTTGACCCAGTGATGCAGATCCATGTGTAGGCGCAGTGGCCCGAAGTTGAACCCGACGTCTAGGTGCCACAACTCGAAATAGGCGTTAGATAGCGGCGAGTTCGCCCACACGAGCGCCACAACCGTGACGATCACCAGCAGCACCGCAGCGCCAGACTCCGTGCGTAGATAGTGGGCAACGCGTCTCCGTCTGATATGCGCCGAGGACTCACCAAAAGAAGAGGCTGGCATGTGCTTATCCTGTAGTTTGTGAGATCACGATGGGCAGGTTTCGGAGGCGACCGGTCAGGCGTCCGCCTCTGGCAGCGTCCCATCATCCAGCGAGCGCAGCCAAGTAAGCCATTCTCCCAGCCTGCGCTCAACACCTCTGTCCGTTGGCTGATACCAGCCCGGCCGCGCCACGCCCTCGGGAAAGTAGCTTTGCCCAGCGGCGTAGCCGTTGGGCTCGTCAGGAGCGTAGCGGTAGCCTTCGTGATACCCCATCTGCTGCATCAGCTTCGTCGGCGCATTGCGAAGATGGAGAGGCACAGGCAGGGAGCCGCTGTTCTTGACGAAGGTCTTCGCCTTGTTCCAGGCGGCATAGGCAGCGTTCGACTTGGGGGCGGCAGCAAGGTAGGTCGCCGCGTGGGCAATCGGTATTTCGCCTTCGGGGGAACCCAGCCTCTCATAAGCCAGCGCGGCATTGAGCGCCAGTTGCAGCGCCTGCGGGTCGGCATTGCCGATGTCTTCGCTGGCCACTACCACCATGCGGCGGGTCACCTGGCTGACGTCGCCGCTACCGTCAAGGATGCGGGCCAGCCAATACAGGGCCGCATCAGGGTCGGAGCCCCGTAGCGACTTGTGGAAGGCTGAGAGCTGCCAGTAGAACTCGTCACCGCCCTTGTCGAACCTGCGCAGCGATGGACTGGTGGACAGCTTGGCGGACTGGCCATCGACCACGGTCTTGCCAGCGCCCGACGCCGCATTCGTCACCTGCTCAAGCAGATTGAGGAAGCGCCTGCCATCGCCATCGGCAAAGCCCTTGAGCAGATCCAGCGCGTCCGCGTCCAACGTGACGCCCTGGAGATGCGGCAGTGCGCGTTCGTAGAGTTGGTTCAGTTCGTCGCTGGACAGCGGTTCGAGGGTATAGACCTGCGCGCGCGAGAGCAGTGCGGAATTGACCGCCAACCCCGGATGCTCGGTCGTCCCCCCCACCAGGGTCAGGAGCCCCGACTCGACATGGGGCAGCAGGGCATCCTGCTGCGCCTTGTTGAAGCGATGGATCTCATCGACGAAAAGCACCGTCGATCGACCATGGTTGTCCAGTTCGGCCTGGGCCTCGTCGATGGCTTGCCGGATGTCCTTCACCCCGGCCAGCACGGCCGAGATGGCGATGAATCGGCTGTCGGTCGCACTGGCGGCCAGGCGCCCTAGGGTGGTCTTGCCCACGCCTGGCGGCCCCCAGAGGATGAACGAGTGCAACTTGCCCGCCTCGAACGCGAGACGCAGCGGCTTGCCGGGGCCGAGCAAGTGCCGTTGCCCGACGAATTCGTCCAGCGTCTTGGGCCGCAGGAGTTCGGCCAAGGGAGGCTTGGGCTTTGTCGTGAATAGATCGGTCAAGTTCCTCTCCCTGGCATTTCTGATAGTTGACGTTCCGATAAGGTGGGCACCTCAATCCAGAGAGCCGGATTTATCCAACGCCGTGGGCTCTTTGTCGGCAATCGCATGCATGATGATGCGAGAGCCGCGGTAGCCGATGCTGTGGTTCCATACCCAGCTCAAAGCGACACTGAGACGATTTCGCGTGCCGATCAGAAAGTAGATGTGCGCCAGCTTCCAGATCCACCACGCAAAGGCACCACGCAGCTTCACCCGCCCCATGTCAATCACCGCCAGGCTGCGGCCGATGGTGGCCAGGTTCCCCTGATGCCGGTATTTGAAAGGCCCGTCAGCGGGCTTGCCCTTCAAACGCCGTCCAATCAGGTTAGCGACGTACTTCCCTTGCTGTTTGGCGGCCGGGGCGATGCCCGGCACGGGCTTCCCATCGGCCATGGTGCACGAGGCTGTATCGCCGATGGCGAAGACCTCCGGGCGACCGGCCACCGTCAGGTCAGGGCCAACGACCACTCGACCAGCACGATCAGACGCAGCGCCCAACCAGCGAGCCGCGGGAGACGCCTGGACTCCGGCGGCCCAGACGATGGTCTTGGCCGAAAGGGGCTTGCCGCCATACACCACGCCGTCGGCCGAGCATTCGGTGACCGGAGTACCCAGCACGACCTCGACCCCGAGTTTTTCGAGTGCCTGGCGCGTATAGGCCGAAAGATCCTCTGGAAAGACCGACAACAGACGCGGGCCAGCCTCGATCAGTACAACCCGCGATGTGCTCGGGTCGATCGAGCGGAAGTCACGCGCCAGCGTGTCTCGTGCCAGCTCGGCGATGGTTCCGGCCAATTCAACCCCGGTGGGACCACCACCGATGATGACGAACGTCTGCAGCGCGGCACGCTGCTGAGGATCGCTCGTGCGCTCAGCTTCCTCGAAAGCCGCGAGGATTCGGCCCCGAATGGTCGTGGCATCTTCCAGCGTCTTCAACCCCGGCGCGAAAGCCCCCCATTCGTCGTGTCCGAAGTAGGCATGGGTAGCACCTGTCGCGAGCACGAGCGTGTCGTAGGTTTGCCGCATTCCATTGTTGAGAATGACCTGACGCGCGTCCTGGTCGATACCTTCCACTTCCGCCATCAAGGTGTTCACTTCCGGGCGATTTCGGAAGAGATAGCGAATAGGCCAGGCGATCTCGGATGTCGAAAGTGACGCACCTGCGACCTGGTAAAGCAAGGGTTGGAACAGGTGATGATTGCGCCGATCGATGATCGTCACATCGACCTCGACACCAGCAAGCTGGTTGGCAACCTCGATCCCGCCGAAGCCCGCTCCGATAATGACGACGTGATGTCGGTTTTTGGAGGTCTTTGTCATGACCTGATCTCCTCTCTCAGCGTTTCAGCGCCGATGCGTGGTGTGCCATATGCTCGCCAATGAAGCTGGCAATGAAGTAGTAGCTGTGGTCGTAGCCTGGGCGCAGATTCAACGTGAGCGGGTGCCCCGTCTCGTCGCAGGCTTTGCGCAGCAGGTCGGGCTGAAGCTGGCTCTCCAGGAACTCGTCGCCCAAGCCCTGATCAACCAGCAACGGCAAACGCTCCTGCACGGTGCGAATCAGCTCCACGGTGTCGTACTGCTTCCACACTTCCCGATCGCTGCCCAGGTACGCCTCGAAGGCCTTGTGCCCCCAGGGAACCTGGGTGGGGGCGACGATGGGCGAGAAGGCCGAGACGCTTCGATAACGGCCCGGGTTGCGCAGGGCGATGACCAGAGCGCCGTGTCCTCCCATGGAATGGCCGCTGATGCTCCGCTCCGCTGTCACGGGAAAGTGGGCCTCGATCAGCGCCGGCAATTCCTGCACGACGTAGTCGTACATCCGATGATTCGCAGCCCAGGGTTCCTGTGTGGCGTTGACGTAGAAACCCGCCCCCTGTCCGAGGTCATAGGCAGGATCGTCGGCAACGCCTTCGCCGCGAGCACTGCTATCGGGCGCGACGACGGCAATGCCATGTTCGGCCGCGTAGCGCTGGACGGCGGCCTTGGTGATGAAGTTCTGCTCGGTGCAGGTGAGGCCTGAAAGCCAGTACAGCACCGGCACCTTGCCGTGCTGTGCCTGCGGAGGCAGATAGACGCCGACCTTCATCGTGCAACCGAGCGTCGTGGATTCATGCTGATAAACGTCCTGCCAACCATCAAAGCTGGCGTGATGTTCGATGCGTTCCATGTAGTTCTCCTATGTTCAAAGGAACGGCGCAGCTCTCGCGCGCCAGGACGGCAGCTCGTCAGGAAGATTTCTCTTCCGCTGCCGTGTCGCCGTGGGCGTGTCTGATCCTGCGCACGATCCACCAGATCGTCAGCATCACCGCAGGCACCAGAACCGCCATCACCGGCGCCACGCTGTCGTGAACCATCGGAATGCCCTTGAGCAAATAGCCGAGAAGACTCACGACGTAATAAGAAATTGCCGCGACCGACAGGCCTTCGACGGTTTGCTGAAGGCGCAATTGCATCTTGGCCCGGTTGTTCATCGACGCAAGCAGATCGCGGTTCTGGCGTTCAAGCTCGACGTCGATCCAGGAACGCAGCAACGCGATGGCCCGGGTCAGCTTGTCGGAGAGCTTGGTCTGGCGCTCCTTTACGGATTGGCATGTCCGCATGGCGGGAGCGATGCGACGCTGCAGGAAATCCGCCCAGGTGCAGTACCCGGATACGGCCTCTTCCGAAAGCGCTGCCAGCCTTTCCTCGACGATCTCGTAGTAGGCACGACTGGCGCCGAAGCGATAGAGATTCGCCGCAACGCCAGCTTCCAGTTCGGCAGCCAGGCCGGTCAATTCGGACAGCAGCACGTCGCTGTCGCGCCGTTCCACCAAGCTCGTACACATCTCGTCGGTGATCGCCGCAAGGCGCGACTCCATGCGCCGCAGCTCCGACGTCATCGACCGCGTCAACGGCAAGGACAGCAACGCCAAGGTACGGTAGGTCTCGATCTCCAGCAGACGTTGAGCCAGCGCACCCGCCCGCGCCGGGGTCAAATCGCGGGCAAGGACGAGGATCTGCGTCAGGCCATCCTCATCCTGTCGGAAGTCGGTGAGGATGGCGGCAGAGCCGTTCTCCACCAGCGAGTAGCACAGGCTGGCAGGATCGAAGCGATCGGCCTCCTTCTCCGTTTCCGGCGTCCATGGAAGAAGTCTCAAACGGATGCCGGATACGACCGGGCCGGGAGGAACAAATCCATGCTTGAACGGATTTTCGCCGCACGGCTCTCCCGTCTCGGAATCCAGCGAAGCGCACCAGAGATACGTTGAGAACTCGGTGTGCTTTTCACAGTGCAGGTCTCCCTCATCCCATGTCATGCCGTGAAGCGGCGTAGCGTGGTCGGGCTCGGCAACGCCGAAGCGATGAGACAACTCACTCATCGCCATCTGATCCCTGGCCTGATCGCCTTCGGTCATGAAAGCGAGCTGCAATATGCCGCGGGGGGCCTGAATCAACAGATGCGGGCGCGCATGCACTTCACCCACGGCCGCAGCACGATCGGCATAGGCCGGCATGCCGTACACGGTGGCGGTCGGGGCGGGTTGTACGGTCGTCGCATTGATGTTGGCCGGCTCTT
>OAON01000434.1_pt1 | contig 9943 bp, 6 predicted proteins | sample 1670181 | NCBI WGS metagenome assembly OAON01 (sample SAMEA104232306, study PRJEB22302) | sediment metagenome | biome: forest; feature: aquifer; material: sediment | place: USA | collected 2011-08-07 | depth 0.01 m
ATCTGCAAGCGCTCTCCCAGCTGAGCTATAGCCCCATAGTTACTGCCATTTACTGCAATCTTGCTCACCAGATTTACTGCGTTTCTGGCGAAGCGGCGATTATAAAGCATTCTCACCGTTTTGCAAGCCCCGTTCGGTTTTTCAACCGCTCTGCTTGACTCGCGTCGTGCAGCAGGGAGAACGAGATTATGCTGAAGTCTCGACCAGAGCGCAAGCCCCAGCCGAGACTTTTTCAGCAGTTTTTTACGCTGCAGCCAAACGGCGCAGCACCGTGTCGCGACCGAACAGTTCAAGCACCGCGTCGATGCTCGGCGTCTGCAACTGTCCCGCCACCAGCAGGCGCACCGGCATCGCCAGCTTCGGCATCTTCAGACCGAACTCCGCCAGCACTGCCTTGAACGCGGCACTGATCGCTTCGCGCTTCCACTCCGGCAGCGCCGCGAGTTGCGTGGCCAGCGCCTGCAGTGCGGGGCGAATCTCGTCCGTCAGGTGTTCGGCCTTCAGCGCCGCATCGGCCTGCGGCTCGCCGCGATAAAACAGCATCGCGGTCTGCGCCACTTCCTTCAGCGTGTTCGCGCGATCCTTGACCAGCGCGATCACGTCCACCAGGTTCGCGCCTTCGACCTTGCCGCCGAGCGCCTCGATGAACGGACGCGTCAGGTCTGCCAGGCGCGTGTTGTCACCAACCTTGATGTAATGGCTGTTGAGCCACGCCAGCTTTTCCGGGTTGTATTGCGCCGGGGACTTGCCCAAGTGCTCCAGATCGAACCATTCGACGAACTGTTCGCGCGAGAAGATCTCGGCATCGCCATGCGCCCAGCCCAGTCGCGCCAGATAGTTCAGGACGGCCTCCGGCAGATAGCCCTCATCCCGATATCCCGTGACGGGCAACGCGCCATGACGCTTACTCATCTTCTCACCCTGCTCGTTGAGCACGGTGGGCAGGTGGGCGTAGACCGGCACCTCGCCACCCAGGGCGCGGATGATGTTGATCTGCCGCGGCGTGTTATTGACGTGGTCATCGCCCCGGATCACGTGGGTGATCTTCATGTCGAGGTCATCCACCACCACGCAGAAGTTGTAGGTCGGCGTGCCATCGGGGCGGGCAATGACGAGATCGTCGAGTTCATCATTCGAGATCTCGATGCGGCCCTTCACGGCGTCGTCCCACACCACGCTACCGCCGATCGGGTTTTTGAAGCGCACCACGGGCTGCACGCCAGCCGGCGGCTCGGGCAGCACCTTGCCCGGCTCCGGACGCCAGAAACCGTTGTACCGCGGCTTTTCGCCAGCAGCACGCTGCGCTTCGCGCAAGGCGTCAAGCTCCTCGGTACTCATATAGCAGTGGTAAGCCAGCTCGTTGTCGAGCATCTGCTGTACCACCTCGCGATACCGGTCCATCCGCTGCATCTGATAGAAGGGGCCTTCGTCGATGTCCAGATCGAGCCAGGCCATGCTTTCCAGGATGACGTCGACGGCGACATCGGTCGAACGCTCGACGTCGGTATCCTCGATACGCAGGATGAAGTCGCCCTTCATGCGGCGGGCAAACGCCCACGGATAAAACGCGGAGCGAATATTGCCGAGGTGAATGAAGCCGGTCGGACTCGGTGCGAAGCGGGTGCGGACGCGTTGTGTCATGGTTCGGGGAAACAAAAAGGCCCGCGCACGGATGCGCGCAGGCCGGATGTCAGGTAGGGTAGGAGGAAGGTCATTGCTGACCCCCTCCCCCCTAAGAACCGTACGTGCGAGTTTCCACGCATACGGCTCAAGCCTCTACAAAATGAATGAATTAATCAAACACCGGCTTCACAGCAACTTGTCCATAGAAGTGGACTTGGACGTGACAATCGGGGTGCACCAGAACGCGATTTCCTAGAGCGTCCGAACCACCGGAAACCCGTGATTCGATGTGATGGTCATCCCATCCCGTCTCTTTGGTTATCTTACCCTGGCATACCGCACACAAGCCTCGCTGGGACATGAACAACTTTGCCCACTGCTTTCGGTACGACATGCTTTCTGCCATGCGTTCCTGCCGCAGCGTTTCGCCGTACATTTCCTGCGCTGGGTCGAAGGGATTGTAGTCCCCGCGAACCTTCTTGTGCCTTCGGATAGGCGTACCCGATACCGAGTACAGCGACATCCAATGACGTTCGCCCGCCTTGTCTAAAACATTGGTCCCAAACACCCAGTGTCGTGCACCAACTGATGCGAAGTACTTCGCTCGCACCCACTCAGCACTCTTCCCTCGGTGTCGCCGTTTTGCCCACCACCATAGCACCTTGAAAATCAGGTAGTCCATCTTGGTGAACGCCGCTTTCGCAACCACTGGGCTGTGATACTGCGCCCAGCCCCTCAGCATCGGGTTCAGCAGGCCAATAAGATTCTCCTGCTTCGCCATCTTCTTGGCACTGATAGTTTCCTTCACCTTGCGATAGAACGCTTGCGCGTTCTTCTTGCTCGGCTTGATGAGTAGCGTTCCCGAGTACTTCCGGAAATTCCACCCAAGGAAGTCAAAGCCTTCAGCGATGTTGACGATTCGCGTTTTCTCCGTGGAAAGAGTAAGTCCCCGTACTGCTAGGAACTGTTCGACCCACGGCTTCACTTCTTGCTCCAAGACTTCCGGCGTGTTGCCAGTGATCACGAAGTCATCCGCATACCGTACGACATTCACCTTTAGCTTCCGCGTATTGGTAACTCCCAGTTTTGCCCGCAGGGACGCCACCAGTTGTCGTTCCAATCCGTTCAATGCCACGTTTGCCAAGGTCGGGGAAATGATGCCCCCCTGTGGTGTTCCAGCATCGGTCGCCTGAAACTGGCCCTGAAATACCACGCCAGCCCTCAACCACTTCCGAAGGATTGCTTTGTCCATCGGGACATTGCGCTCCAGCCAGTCGTGACTGATATGGTCAAAGCACCCCTTGATATCCGCTTCCAGTACCCATTGAGCTGAGGCTCTCTGGTGTAGGGACGCAAATAGCTGGGACATGGCGTCCGCCGTAGAGCGATTGATCCGAAACCCGTAAGAGTTTGGATCGCTCGTCCCTTCGGACACCGGTTCCAGCGCCAGCAGATACAGCGCCTGCATGGCTCGATCGTGCAGAGTCGGAATACCCAAAGGGCGTTCCTTCCCATTTGCCTTAGGGATGTACACCCGCCTTAACGGCAGCGGACGATACCCCCGGCGCTTCAACCTCCCAATGGCTTCCCACTGGGCTTCAGGCGAGTCCCACTTTACGCGGTCGACGCCTGCCGTCCGCGCTCCTCGGTTCATCGCCACTCGTCTCACCGCCGATGCTTTGGCAGAAAACGAGCGGGTCAGGGACCGCTGCAAGGCTTTCACCCTGCGCCAATCCCCTTCCTGTGTCGCCTTCGCAATTCGAATCTGCATTGCCCGAACGTTCCGTTCGACGCGGCGCCAATTGATGTCGCCCCATCGCTGCGGAATGCCGGAGGGCGCAGATTCATCCTCACGGATCAATGCTTCCATGCTGCTCTCCTATCTTGAGGACTTCCCCAAACAGCAGAGACAACATGCCCCTTGAGGGACAGGTTGCCCCTCAAGGGAAGAAAATTAAACAAGCGAGTTCAGTCAGTCGTCTTGCGACGAGTAGACCAGTTGGAAGTCTGCCCGCTTTCGCGTGGGATGATGTTTCAACCCCTATCCGAGCCATTACAGCCCGGCATTCGCTTTTTCCAACCTCCCATACCCGCACAGCCAACAGCGTTCCTTGCGGTTCGCCTGCCTGGGCCAAACTGCGCCCCGGCAGCCATACGGGCTTACCACGTTCCCTGCGCATTACACGACTGGGTTAGGGCCTGCCTCTTCACCGGTGGTCTAAAGGCGACGTACTCCGACATTCCAACGGAGTACCCGACCACACACCTTTTTGGTTAGTGCCTGTCAGCAGCTTTGGCACTGCAATGCTTACGGTGTTTATCAGCAGTTCACATATGTTGCCCATACCAGCCAGCCTAGCTCCTTGACCCCATTGCTGCTCGGAGTCTCTACGCCCCTACCTCACGATAGAGACGCACCCTTGCGGGGGCTACATTGTCAGGAGAGCTTCACACCCCACCGTTACCAGTGACGCATGTCTCCCTAGGCTACTGCTAGTCGCATAGCAGGTTCTCTATCGAGGCATCCTCACGGATGTACTCGGCTGAACCATAACGCGCAGAGCTATACGCTCCGGGAACCTCACTTCCTTACTTCAGTGCCTCCGTACTAGCAGGCGCTTGACGAGGATGATCTCTTGCGAGCACTGATCCTCGCCCCAAAGAACGTAGCTCCAGCCCTATTGGGCCGGTTTGAATGCTATGTAGCGAAGACGCAGCAAACTACCGCCGCATATTCGCCCACACCTCCGTAGAGAGTGCGTACTGCAAAGACACCTGCCCAAAGGCAAGCGTCCCCGCCTTTGGGCAATGGCTGGAGATCCATCCAGCAGAAAGCAAGCTACGGATCGACCGATACTCCGGCTTCTCCGCAACACATGGACTCGCACCGGCCTTGCGGCTGGGCTTGTCAAAGCAAGTAATGGTTGAGATTGGACGGTTCAGGCCGAAACCTTCCCCTTGTCTCAACAAAGGTCGATGCTCCTTACGTTGGAGCTACCCGGACACGAGAGTGCGTGTCGCACGGAATGCTGCATTATACGCGCTGCCCGACACGATCTCCGCCCTGGAATCATTTATGCTGCCGCCAGTCTGACATTCGGCCATACGCGATGCGAGGCCCCACGGGGCCTCCAGCATCACATCCAGCAAGATCTCCTTCCCTCGATGCAACGACGAAACTTCCTGGGCGCTTCGGCAGCGATGCTGCTGGCAGCCTGCTCCTTCGGCCCCAAGCCGGACGCGACAAACCCCGGCACCACCGCCACCGTACCACCCGTGGCGACCAACCCGCCCCGGCCAATCCGCATCGGTCTGGCGCTCGGCGGCGGAGCGGCGCGTGGCTTCGCGCACATTGGCGTGATCAAGGCGCTCGAAGCCCAGGGAATTCGCCCGGATATCGTCACGGGCACCAGCGCGGGCTCAGTGGTAGCGGCACTCTACGCGTCGGGCATGGATGGCTTTACGTTGAACAAGCTCGCGCTAACGATGGACGAAGCGACCATCGCCGACTGGGCCCTGCCCTTCGGCACACGCTTCGGCGGCTGGCTCAAGGGCGAGGCGCTGCAGAACTACGTCAACCGCCTGGTCAAGAATCGTCCGATCGAGTCGATGAAGCTGCCGCTCGGCATCGTTGCCACGGATCTCAAGACCGGCGAGCGGATTCTGTTCCGGCGTGGCAATACCGGCCAGGCCGTACGCGCATCGAGCAGCGTCCCGGGCGTATTCCAGCCGGTGGCGATCGGCGGCCACGACTACGTCGATGGTGGCCTGGTGGAGCCGGTACCAGTGGATGCCGCCCGCGAGATGGGCGCCGATTTCGTGATCGCGGTGAATATCTCTGCCGATCCGGCGAGTCAGAAAAATGGCGGGCAGAGTGGTGTCCTGCTGCAGACGACGGCCATCATGGGGCAGTCGATCAACAAGATGGCGCTGGCGCGCGCCGACGTTGTGATCCGGCCCGACCTGCCGGATATGGGCGGCAGCGATTTTACGTCGCGCAATCGGGCGATCCTGGCTGGCGAGCAGGCCACATCTGCGGTACTAGCGGCATTGCGTGAAAAGCTGGCCGCCGCGCGCAATCGTCCGGCGACGGGCGGAACCGTCGCGACACAATAAGCAGCGACACGCCGCGCCCGAACATCGCTCTCCCCCAAACAACACACAACAAAAAAGGACTGCCTGAGCAGTCCTTTTTTGTTTTGCCTTCGGGATTTGCCGCTTCAGCAGCCGCAAATCCTAGGCACCGTACTTAGCCACCGTAAAGCGAGCGGCCCTGGGCATTCGGATCGTAACGCTTGAGCGTCTCGATCATGTTGCTGGTGTTCTCGACCGAGCCACGCGCCGAATCGTCGATACGGCGGGCACCGTTGTAGCGCGTCACCCAGTAGGCGGCACGCATGTCATCGACACGGATCTTGCTGCCGGTGGACGGCGCGTGCACGAACTTGTTGTCGCCAATATAGATGCCGACGTGCGAGAACGTGTGGCGCATGGTGTTGAAGAACACCAGATCGCCGGGCCGCAGATCGTTCGCCGCAACCGTGGCGCCAACCTGGCTCATTTCGACGGAGCGACGGGGCAACATGAAGCCGAAGGTGTCGTTGAACACGTAGCGGACGAAGCCGCTGCAGTCCAGACCCGACTCGGGGCTGTTACCGCCGAAGCGATAACGAACACCGATCAGACCCAGCGCGTTCATGACCAGGTCGCCAGCTTTCGTGGCGACATTGCTGGTGGAGTTCATCATCGACGACAGCAAGCCACGCTTGCCTTCCGGATGCGCGTCCGTGACATCCGCACGGGCATCGATCCGGGCGTCGGTATCCTTGAACACCGTATCCGCCAGCACTCCATTCGACACAGTCGCACCGCAGACAATGGCAATTCCAACGGCGGCGCGCGCCAGGGAATGAAGTACCGTTCGCTGCATTGGTTCTCCTGATGATCGGACAAATCTGACCGGTGAGTAAGACAACACCGGACAGCGTGAAAACATCAGGGCGGATCGGACGCAAGAAGTACGCCAGTAGAAAAGCTCCCGTCTCGCACCAACCGCGTGCACTGCTGGTCTTCCCCAAGACCTCACGCGGCGGACGAACCACCCCCAAAAAACTTATCGGGCGATCTTAAAGTAGCCGCCCTTGACATGTCAAAGATGGTTACAAATTTCCCTCAAATCGCCTGCAAATCAACGAACTAGCGCAAAAAACGCATCCAGTTTCTTGGTTTTCGCATAAACAGCGCATGTTACGCCGGCGTGTCAATGCATGATGCGACGCACATCAAATCAAGCCGAACCTAGCTGGGCCGCCGCCATCAGCTTGCGTGTATACGAATGTTGCGGTGCGCCGAGCACCGTTTCGGTCTCGCCCGACTCCACAACCTCGCCGTTCTTCATCACCACGACCCGGTGCGCCATGGCGCGAATCACCGCCAAGTCGTGACTGATAAAGAGATAGCTGAGGTTGTACTTGTGCTGGAGCTGTGACAGCAGAGCCAGCACCTGCTGCTGAATCGACACGTCAAGTGCAGAAGTCGGCTCATCCAGCACCAGCACCTGCGGTTTCAGGATCAGCACACGGGCAATGGCGATACGTTGCCGCTGGCCACCCGAGAACTCGTGCGGGTAGCGCCCCAGCGCGGTGCGGTCGAGCCCCACTTCGCGCAGTGCCTCGATCACGCGCTCACGCGTTGCCTCGCGCGACAGGCCCGGCTGGTGCAGCGCGAGCCCCTCCTCCACGATCTGCTCGATCGTCATCCGGGGAGACAGCGACCCGAACGGGTCCTGGAATACCACCTGCATCCGTGAGCGTAACGCGCTGCGCTCCTTGCCCGTGCAGGTATCGAAGCTCCGGCCCAGGAACTGGATCGAGCCGCTACTCTTGCGCTGGAGCGCGAGCACGGCGTGAGCCAGCGTCGTCTTGCCTGAGCCCGACTCACCTACGATCCCGACCGTTTCCCCTTCGCGCAACTGCAGGTTCACCTCCTTCACAGCCGGGAATGCTTCCTTGAGGAACCAGCCCGCCATGCCAGGACGCTTCTTCATGTAGTTGACGCACAGCGCATCGGTCTCCAGCAACACCGGGGCCAGCGGCACCAGCGGCAACACCTCGCGCCGGGGCCGACTGTCGATCAGCTTGCGTGTGTAGGGATGGTGCGGATTGGAGAAGACCTCGGCGGTCTCGCCCGTCTCGACCAGGACGCCCTTTTCCATCACGCCCACGCGCTGGGCGAACGCCCTGACCATGTTCAGATCGTGCGTGATCAGCATCACCGCCATGCCGAACTCGGCCTGCAGGTCGCGCAACAGATCCAGGATCTGGGCCCGGATGGTCACGTCCAGCGCGGTGGTCGGCTCGTCGGCCAGCAACAGCTTGGGGCGGCACGCGAGCGCCATGGCGATCATCGCGCGCTGACGCTGGCCACCCGACAACTGGTGCGGGAAGCTATTGAAACGGTTGGGCGCGTCGGTGATGCCGGTGCGCTCGAGCAGCGCAATCGCGCGATCGCGGGCAGCCCGGCGGTCCAGCCCTTCGTGCAGCGCCAGCGTCTCCACGATCTGGTTACCAATCGTGTAGAGCGGATTAAGCGCCGTCATGGGCTCCTGGAAGATCATGGCGATCTCCGATCCGCGAATGCGGCGCATCTCGCGATCGGACACCTGTAGCAGATCTTCGCCCTCGAAACGGATCGAGCCCTGATAGTGCGCATCCTCGACCAGTCGAAGCATCGCCAGCGCGGTCACGGTCTTGCCCGAGCCCGATTCGCCGACCAGCGCGTAGCGCTCGCCGGCCCGAAGGTCGAAACTCACTTCGCGCACCGCGCGCGTGGCGTGCTCGCCCTCCCCGAAGGTGACCGACAGGCGGTCCACGCACATTAGCTTGGTACCCGGCGCTGGCACTGCCGCCGGTTCGGTAAAGGTCATGGCCGTGCTCATCGGACGGCCTCCGCTGCCCCGCCACGTGCCGGCACCTTCGGCGCCACGCGGCCGCGCATCTGGGCCAGGCCCATGCGCGTGTCGAACGCATCGCGCAGCGCGTCTCCCATGAACGTCAGCAGCAGCAGTGTCAGCACCAGCACCGCGAAGGTCGACAGGGAAATCCACCACGCATCGAGATTTGCCTTGCCCTGCGCCAGCAGCTCGCCCAGGCTAGGCGTGGTCGGCGGCACGCCAAGACCGAGGAAATCCAGACTCGTGAGCGCCAGAATCGCCGCGCTCATCCGGAACGGCAGGAACGTGATCACCGGCGTCAGGCTGTTCGGCAGGATATGCCGCCACATGATCTGCACATTCGACAAACCCAGCGCGCGGGCCGACTTGACGTAGTCGAGCGAGCGATTGCGGTAGAACTCGGCGCGCACGTAGTCGGACAGCCCCATCCAGCCAAACAGCGACAGCAGGATGATCAGCAGCGCCAGACTCGGCTCGAAGATCGAGGCAAAGATGATCAGCAGGTACAGCTCGGGCATCGAGCCCCATATCTCGATCGCGCGTTGCGACATGAGGTCGAACCGGCCGCCGAAGAACCCCATCAGCGCGCCCGTCAGCGTGCCGACCAGCACGCCGATGACGGTCAGTGCCAGCCCGAACAGCACGGATACGCGGAATCCATATAGCAAGCGAGCCAGCACATCGCGGCCACGGTCATCGGTGCCAAGCCAGTTTTCCGCCGAGGGCGGCGCCGGATTCGGCTCCTTGGCGAAGTAGTTGATCGAATCGTACGAATAGCGGTTCAGCGGAAAAATCGCGAAATTGCCATGCGTCGTAATTCGCTCGAGGATGAACGGATCAAGATAGTCGGTGCGCGTTGGGAAATCGCCGTCGAACGTGGTTTCCGGGTAGACCTTGGCGATCGGCAGGTAGTACTCGCCCTTGTAGCGGACCAACAGCGGCCGGTCGCTCGACAGCACCTCGGCGCACAGGCTCAGCACGAACAGCGCCACGAACAGGATCAGGCTCCAGTAGCCAAGCCGGTTGCGACGGAACCGTTGCCAGGCGCGCTGACGCGGAGACAGCGAGTGCGGCAGCCCGTTCTGGATTGGGGCGCGTTTGAAGGGATTCATCGATGCATCCCCTCGAAGTGAATACGAGGATCGACCATCACGTAGCAAATGTCCGAAATCAGGCGCGTCACCAGACCGATCAGCGTGAACAGGTACAGCGTGCCGAGCACCACGGGGTAGTCACGACGCAGCACCGCCTCATAGGACAGCAGACCCAGCCCGTCGAGCGAAAACAGTGTTTCGATCAGCAGCGAGCCGGTGAAGAACGCGCCGATAAACGCCGCCGGGAACCCCGTCACGAGCGGAATCAGCGCGT